>ENA-OPSW01000002-OPSW01000002.1-human-gut-metagenome-genome-assembly--contig:-NODE-2-length-378248-cov-10.555573_pt1 | contig 378248 bp, 295 predicted proteins | sample MGYA00241463_ERZ501918 | MGnify/ENA primary metagenome ERZ501918 (study PRJEB25962, sample SAMEA2042443) | human gut metagenome | biome: human gut; feature: human-associated habitat; material: faeces... | reverse complement strand
ATAAGTCGTACACGGCTACCTGCCCATTTCTCCATTTGCAGAAGTGTATAAGTAACAATCCATTAATGGAGACAATAAAGAAAAAATATAAGTCGTACACGGCTACCTGTCCATTCTCCATTTGCAGAAGTGTATAAGTAACAATCCATTAATGGAGACAATGAAGAAAAACCATAAGTCATACACGGCTACCTGCCCATTCTCCATTTGCAGAAATGTATAAGTAACAATCCATTAATGGAGATAATGAAGAAAAACATGAGGCATATACGGCTACCTGCTCATTTCTCCATTTGTAGAAGTGTATAAGTAGTAATCCGTTAACGGAGAATAGGGTATGGAAAGAGCTGATTTCCCGTAGATGCGCCTCCTTATCCCCGAATTATGAACGTAAGTCACATGGTTATGGAGAGATATCCATCCTTTTATGGGGAGAGCAGTCGACAAATACCTGATGGAAATGCCCCGCAAACCACAGGGGAATAGCCATACAATGGGCTGATACACAATAATTATTGGATAAACGTGGTCCGCTCCTGCGGACAGCAAGTTGTCTTTTCGTTAAACGAAAACAGGACGGTTTAACGGCGAAACGCCGCCAAACCGCCCCCTCTCCCCAAAAGCTCCGGAGTCGCTTTTTTATGAGCATCTATTCGTTCCACACTTACCAGTCTACTTATATTTTTATATAAACAGTTTAATCTTTATTTGATTGTCATACATTTGTACGTTAGTTAATAATTCTATAAATTATAACTTTGAACAGGCATGGACAAAGGCCGATTGATTGTTGGAATCAGGTATCCGGCATCTCAAGGACTTGGAAAAGAGAAAATTGTGAGCAATTATTCGTGCGCCATGAGGCACTTCATGCAATTCTGAAATGAGGTAGACATAAAGATAGCAGATCTGACTGTCAACCTGATGAAGGACTTTCAAGCCTATCTGGTTGGAAAAGGACTCAAGATGAATACCATATCGTTATATAACCGGATATTGAAAACGGCTTATAACTATGCGCTGGATGAGGAAATCCTGCAAACGGACAAACGACCGTGACAATATAGTTCTGATTTATCTTTGATTATAGGAACTGTACCTGCACATACTGGTTGATAGCAGTAGTATTGATATTGGTAGGGAAGTATATCTTTTCTGTCAAGTGGTCAGTATATCTCCTTTTGAAAGTATAGAAAGTACGTTTTTATGGATAAAGTGTTTTTTAGAGATGAAGTATAAGTTCGGAAAAACGTGTTATCCAGCGCATTCCTTTATACAAAAAAAACGGGGAACAGTAATTCAAGGGCTTAATTTTAAAATTCATGTGAATTTTGTTCACAGTTGTTTTCATGTAATCAAAAAACTTTTTAACTTTGCAATCGGACTATATAACCTGATTCCTAGTTGTCACAATTAGACAAGTTCTTTCATGATGATAGGTAAGGTAGCCTACGCCGTGCCGAGTATGGCGGAGTTACAATATGACAAAGCAGTACAAGGCGGGCATTGGGTGGGAAGTGTAGTCCAGACATAAAAGGCGTTTACTTGACGCTGTGTTTAAGACGGTCTGTAATCTAGCAAATCACAGTAAGTTTGGTCTTGAACGTAGCAACGGTAGATGTCCCGGGTGTGATATATCAACCTGAGGAGACCTTATAAGCACAAATTGTATCCATGAGGGTGCATTATGTCTGTTTATCTAGGTCTCTTAACGGTAACGATAATTCATATCGGCGTGGGCTCTGACGTTGTCTGTTCGACCAAAATAGGCAATTGCTAGAGCCTCAGACCGTGGAATGGACAACAGGACGATTCCACGCTTTTTTGTCCACAACCGATTTCTGTTTAGAATAAGGTTAGGTCATCAATATGAATGTCGTAGCGCATACATCAGGTGATGTCAGCACCCATGGAGGCGGTGAAAGACCTCCCTGCACCGGGCTTATCCCCGATGCCCTCCCCGAAGTTCAAAAGCCTATTAGTGCAGAGAACTCATATACAGGGGTGTCCACCAAATATGCTTTGTCGGGAACTGTTCCAAAGACAATAAAGAAAACCAAGGAAGATTCCCATTGGTATGCTCTTCGCACCACTTACGGCAGAGAGAAGAAAGCTTACGACTATTTGACAGGAAAGAATATCGAAGCATTCCTTCCCACCTTGACTTCTGTGAAACTGATTGCCGGTAAGCGCAGAACCGTAGAGGAGTCTCGTCTTCCCAACATCTTTTTTGCCTATGGTACGGAAGACGAGTTAAAAAAACACGTTTACGACAACGTAAACCTTCCATACCTCCGTTTTTATTACCGCCATTTCCATGAAGGAATTCGAATTATCAAAGAACCTCTCATTGTCCCTACGCAACAGATTGAGAGTCTCAAAATTATTTGTGCTTCCAAGGTGGAAGATATCATCCTTGTACCGACAGATAACAATAAGTTCCAAACGGGTCAAAAAGTACGCATAATTCACGGTAAGTTTAAAGGAGTTGTCGGACAAGTCGCACGTTTTTGCGGTCAACAGCGTGTGGCGGTTATAATTGATGGAATGCTTACAATAGCTACCGCATATATACCGAGTGCGTTTCTGAGTCCAATAGATTGAAAATTCCACATTCATTGCAGATTTTATATGAGCAACAAAATTATCGATTACTTTGAGGGGCTTAGTGTTAACATAGTGCATATAGCCCAATCGTATGCTTCAGACAACCGATCGCCACAAATAGAGCCTGTCCATATTTTTAGGGCACTCTTACATAAAAACGCAGGGTTGGTTAATTTTATAGAAGATACTCTTGATAAGGATTATTATTATTTGCTTGATTGGTGCGATATTCATATTCAGCAATGCGGGAAATCACCCTATCCGATGAAAAAAGCGGAGTTCTCGCGAGAGAGTAAAAGCGTTGTGAAAGAAGCGTCCTCATTGGAAGAACAATATGGCACGGATTCCAATAAGTTGGAACTGCTGTTGGCGGCGTTGGTCAGTCCCGGAGTCGGATTCACTTCGGAGCAGTTAAAAACCATGCCGCTGACAAAAGATGAAATTCTTTCGGTAATAACCGACAGAAGAAGACATGTGTCTGACAATAAGAAAGTATCCGTGCAATCCGTATCATATAACAATCGCCCCAATACCTATTGTAACCCTTTGCTTAGCGACAATAACATTGAAATTATTGGCATGGATAAAGAGTTGCGCTCCTTAATTGAGATTCTGGCCCGAAAAGATAGGGCCAATGTTCTTATCACAGGTGAGACCGGAGTGGGCAAGACCTCCTTAGTACATGGATTGATAAACTTGTTGAAAGAGAATAAATTCCCAGCAGCCCTTGACAATATCAAGCCATACGAGCTTGACCTTATATCGTTAAGTCAGGGAGTCAGCTATAAAGGAGAAATAGAAGACAGATTCAAGACTGTTATTGACGGATTTCAGGAGGTTGCGCAGCCTGTATTGGTTATTGAGAATTTCCATAGTATAGGTGACAGTACCTCTCCTCTAAACGCCATAATGCCATTAATAAAAAAGGTACTCTCTGGCAACACATTACAGTTCATCTGTATAACATCGATTGACGGCTATACCAAGAACATTGAAAAAGATAAGGAACTGACAGCTTATTTTGAGAAAATCTTGTTGGAAGCTCCGTCAGAAGAATCTGCCATTGACATCTTGAACAGCAAGAAGAACACATACGAGAAATATCATCATATTACTTTAGGTGCAGATGTTATTCCAGAGATTGTCCGTCTGGCAAAAAGGTATATGCCGGAACGTAATCTGCCTTCATCGGCGATAGATCTGTTAGACAGATCTATGGCATCTATAAAAATAGAATGGGAGTTGTCATCATCAGATAACGGAACCGAAGAAATTATCCTGCAAAAAGATGATATTCGCAATGTACTCGCAAAGATGACGGGTATTCCGATGGGAAATATCCAGTCGGAAGAACGGCAGAAGCTTTCAAGCGCAGAAGAAATCCTTCATAAAAGAGTTGTAGGTCAAAATCATGCTATAAAAAGTATATTGGATGCCGTGTTTGAATCCCGTTCCGGTCTGAATAAGAAGGGCCAACCCATAGGCTCATTCTTCTTTCTTGGCCCTACAGGAACTGGAAAGACCGAATTGGCGAAGTCATTGGCGGAATTTCTGTTCAATGACGAAACCTCCATTCTCCGATTTGACATGTCCGAATACAAAGAGGAGCATTCCGTGGCACTTCTTTACGGTGCGCCTCCGGGATATGTCGGTTATGAGGAAGGTGGCTTGTTGGTCAATCAAATCAGACAGCATCCATATTCTGTGGTTTTGTTCGATGAAATAGAGAAAGCGCACAGGTCTGTATTTGACCTGTTCCTGCAGATACTTGATGAAGGTAAGTTGCATGACCGTCTCGGACGTATCGGCAATTTCTCCAATGCACTTATTATTTTCACTTCCAACATCGGAAGCGACTATATCTTCAAGTCTTTCGGAAAAGGGCATGTGCCCACACACGACCAGATGTTAGAAGTGATGCAAGGCCAGTTTCGGCCAGAATTCTTGGCAAGGCTCACGGAAATAGTTCCGTTCTCGCCCATTACATCAGAAATGATAGACCGGATTTTTGATATTCACATACAAAACCTGTTGAAGATGCTGCATGAGCAAAATATATCTTTGACCATTGATGAGTCCGCCCGCAAATATATCACCAAGGTCGGATTCAACGCACACTACGGAGCGCGTCCGATTCTCGGAATTATAAGAAAAGAGATTCGCCGCCCCTTATCGAAGTTGATTATTTCCGGTGATATCAACGGTGGAGATTCCGTCACCATGAAATACAATGATGAAACAAAGGAAATTGTTTGGGATATAGACACTCCGGATTAACATGATTGTTTATGAATATACCAAAATGGTTGAAGAGATTGTTCCATAAAGGAACAACAAGCCATGAAGAAAAAGAAGCAATTAACGATACTATAGCAAAAAACAGAAGAACAATGGCAAGAAAAACCGTAATTTCTAAAGTTGTTGAGGAAAACGCACAGGATGGTATCATCGAGTTCCCGCAAAACAGGACACTCTATGTCGACCAGTTCACGGATGCGGCTCCCAACACCGACGAAGACAGGGAAGGCTTTAAAGCGAAAAGCATGAAAGATGTTTTTGAACATTTCCAGCCCGTAAAGGAAGGAATCACCCTGTCCACCGAAGAAGGTGGGGCTGTTTATGAAGATTTCCAATTCAAGCAAATGAAGGATTTCGAAGATGAGCAACTTATCGCACAAAGCAGATTACTGAGTAAGATGAAATCTAAAATTGATGCGTATAACTCAGTAATCCGTCAGTTGGAGAAGAACAAGACACTTCGTAATGCACTGAAGAATGACATGGCGCACGAAGATTTGAAGAATGCACTCAAAGCACTCCTATCGGAACTGGAAGATGCTGAGTAATAACGAATAAAGAACGAAATATTATGGCAGCAGAAGAACAGAAAAAAGAATCTTTAACCGAAGGACTGGAATTACAGGAGCCGAAAAAAATTGTAACCAATCCTGCCGAACAGCTTCAAAACAGTTTGTCCGGGCTTGATAAATTTGGTGGTTTCCAGTTATTGAAAGGGCTTATCAAGGGAGTGGAATATATGGATCCCCGAAAGAAAGCCTCCAAGAATGTCTTTTTGAATGACAGCGCATACGAGGATGCAAGAAAAAGACTAAAGAATGAGCTTTCACTATGGATTGAAATCCTTGAGTCCGGAGGAAAAGACCCCATGGAAATCGTTGAGTCCTGTAAAAGCGAGTGCCAAAAGGCAGAACGGAATTTGAGTGAGAACCTGTTTTGCATTCACGATGAAATTCGTAAGCTTGAAACCACATACAGGATCTTAGACGCGTTCTTCGCCAATGCCGGACAAGGCAAAGTGAACTGCATTACACTCATGAATGTCAACAAGGAGGAACTTGGTGACAATGACTCGGAAGACACGTTGGCCATCCGTGACGAGCTTGAACGATATTTTGACCGTCTGAACTTGAAGAACAACTACAGTATGCTTGTGGTTCCAGGGTATCTTGGTGATGCGGAAACCGTACGTATGTGGGCACAAACTGCTTATAGGAATAAAGTAATAATGCTCACAGATTTTAAGGACAGCATGAATTTCGAGATGCTCAAAGAGGAACTTGATGATGCTAGCTTGCAAGGAACAGATCCCTATTTGGGTAATATTGTGATGACTGCCAATTATATACTCGGTCGCAAGAAATCAGAGCTTGCCGGTGAGGATGAAGACTTGTACATTCCCGCTTCCGGTGCTTTGGCAGGCAGAATGTCAAATACGGAAGAGACAGTGATAGCCCAAGCGGCAGCAGGAAAACGATATGGTACTTTAGATAATGTCAAAGGTGCCCGCATGGATTTACGCAAATCGGAAATCGCAGCTCTTATTGACCTTGGGGTTATTCCGATGGTTGAAGAAGATGGACGGACAATGGCATTCTCTAACCATACATTGTATAATGGAGCCTCAAAGGGGTTACAGGAATATTCAATTGTCCGTGTATTTGACTGGATAGGAAAGGTGTTTGAGAATTATTGCAATGACCATGCCATGGAGATTTGGACACCACAAATTAAGTCAGAGATTACACAGGATATCCACAATTTCCTTAGTGATTACAAAGGTCCCGGTGGTATCATCGAGAAATATACCAATCTCAAAGTAGATCAAGACCCGAAGACAAAAGACATTAGTATCAATGTCGAGATTACGCCATACTTTGCGGCACAGAATTTCTTCATCGAACTGACGGGAAGAAACACCGCTGCCGGTGTGGATTGGGAACAAAATACGAAAAACGCATAAGCGTTCAATAAATCATATTATTAGTTTTTAAATCATTAGAACAATGGCAGAAACAAGAACCGTGACCATCAATGCAGATGGTATTCAGGAGCGCGAAGTGGCTTATGTTCGCTACGAGCTTAATCAGCAGACCGATGTGGAGGGACAGCCTACAGGCCGTACCCGTGGTGGCAAGATTACCGTAAAGGTAAAGTCTAAGAATGACGGTAATACCGAGATTCTTGAGTGGATGTGCGACACCTACATGAGCAAGAACGGTGTCATCTCTTTCCCCGACAAAGACGGAGGTGAGATGAAGCGTCTCAACTTCAAGAACGGCTATGTCGTAGAGTATGCAGAGACATATGATGACACCAACGAGACAAAACAGTTTGAGGAGTTTGTGATTTCCGCAAAGGAGATTCAGGTCGGCAACGCTGTTCACAACAATAGCTGGACTATCGACAAATAATTCAGAACACAAAGACACAAAAGGTGGTTGGAGGTTATCTCCATGGTAACCTCCAATTATCCGATTTTAAATCTGAAGAATATGGCACTTCAAGGTCAAGTTAAGATTCAAGGTGGCGGAGAGTATGGGATTGTGGAATGCGAATATGAATTTTCACAATCTGTTGATGAAACAGGCAAACCGACGACACGCACCATGGGTGGAGTAATCCGATTCGTAATGCCGGCCACTTGTGATGACGATCAGTTCTTTTATAAGTGGATGTTCAATAAAACTGCCGTTTATTCCGGTACCTTCCGCTTTTGCGTGTTCTCCAACGACAATAGAAAGAGGTATAAGACGGTTGAGTTTACCAATGCTTATTGCATAGGGCTAAAGGATTATTTTTGTGATCATGACAGCAAACTGATGTACACAACCGTCACCATCAGCGCAGAGGTAATACGTGTGGGAACCGGATTTATGGATTCAGCTGTTTTCACGAATGATTGGGCATCGTTAACATCCCAAATTCAAAGTCTAACCACATTCTAATAGTGTGTAAACCATGTCGATATCCATAAGAAACATTTCGGTAGCCATTGATGGCACAAAGTCAACAGGTTTTTGTATAGAATTGGATGGGGCAAAATGGAGGCTTGACAATTTCCTGTTGAGCCAGTCTCTTCTTTCCCCTAACGTCCTCTCGTTCTCTCTGCATAAAGAACCAGATGAAAGGCTCAATGAAATATCGTTTAATGTTTGTGGCGCGATTATCGGTAAGGAGATCTTGGTTTCGTTAGAGACAGACAGTATAGAAAAAAAGACGCTGAAAGCCGAAACGGATTCAGTGGCGGACATTGAGTTTGCAGGAGTTATCACAGGTGCTTCGGGTAGTAGAAGTCGAAGTGAATTTACCGTAAATGCGGAAGCATGCAGTTGGGATGCGTTGCTTAACGATAATCCAGCTTGCAAGTCTTTTGAGAAGCAAACATTGAACGACATTGTAAACGATATCATTGACGATTACTCCGAGCATCTTGATTCGGAGATAGATGCCCGTTTCACAAACACCATTCCGTATTGTGTGCAATACAATGAGTCAAACTATCAGTTCCTGCAGCGTTTGGCGAGACGTTATGGAGAATGGTTGTACAACGATGGAAAGAAAATCATCTTTGGCAATCTCATCGAGGGCGAGAGTGTCAAGCTCGCCTATCCCAGCCAAGATGTTCCATCTTATAATGTGGATTTGAAAATGCGGCATGTGGCTTTCAATCATGTCGCTTCATCTTATAACTCATACGACGCTAACCAAAAGGAAGGTGTTGAGGAAATGCAACGGGAATATAACATGCTGAGTGAACAGGTGTTCCGGGCCTCTCAGTCCTGTTTCGTAAAACCTACGCTTCAGAACCTTCATTCAGGAGGCTTTGCCGACACGGACGGACGTGAGATTGTTTTGAATGTATCGACAAAAACACAGGCAAGAGGTGAAAAAGCGAGTATGCTCACCTATTCAGGCACTACCTACTGCTCGAAAATAAAAATCGGAAGCAAATTGGTTATTGTGGATAACTATATACCGGACACTTCTCTTTTGGAGAGAAGCAAAGTGGAGCAAGACGAGATTCTTATAACGGAATTAGTGCATTACTTCTCTGCCGACGAGACCTACAGCAATCGTTTTATAGGCATTCCTTCCGCTTGCGACTATCCCCCTTATTCTGATAGCGATGTCTATCCTATTGCGCAGTCGTGTCGTGCCAAGGTGAAAGATAACGAAGACCCGAACAACCTTGGCCGTGTTCGTGTTCAGTTTGACTGGCAGGCTCAATTGGATGACACCATGATGACACCGTGGCTTCGCATGGCTCAGCCGTATGCCGGTGGTGGCAAGGGCTTCAGTTTTATTCCTGAGATTGATGAAGAGGTTATGATAGACTTTGAGGGAGGTAATGCGGAGCGTCCCTACGTCAAGGGTACATTATATAATGGTGTAGGCGACCCTGATAGCGCATGGTTACCCAACAACAATAGCAGTAACCAAATAAAAGCCATCCGCACACGCAACGGCCATACCATTGAAATACACGATGAAGGCAATGATGGTTACATCCGCATCTATGATAACGAGAAGGAGAACTACATTCTCACTTTCTCAACCGATGAAAAGCTGATAAAACTTGAATCAACGGGTAATATCGAACTGTATGCCCAAAACGACATCATTATGCACGCCGGACACGACATCAATGCCAGTGCGGACAATGACATTTTCATTGCGGCATCGCATGACATGCAGCGCACAGCCGATAATGACATCCGTGAACATGCTGGTAATGACCGTTCTACGTCTATTGACCGCAATGACTCACTCACGGTTGAAAGCAACCAGTTCATTAATGTGAATGACAACAAAGACGAGCAGGTGGCGCACAAATTACAGGTGACAGCGGAGAATATTCGTATTGAAGCGACGGAAAAACTTCTTGAATATTCCAATGTTCATCAGCAAAAGGCTAATGACTCAATGGCGATGAACTCAGGAAACAGAATTGATATAAAATCTGGAGTTGTAAAAGTACAATAAATAAAAAATAGTCTATGATAAACTTTTTTGCACCAAAGATTTGCATTGACATTATCGTTAATAATTCGTGTATAAGGGTTGTTTACAAAAACGAATTGCTAATGAAAGGTACATATGATTCCTGTATGAGTAAAATTAGGCAGATAGTAAACAACATTCCTATTAAAGAAGAAAAAACTTTTGTGTTCAACATCATAAATAAGGCAAGTTCAGAGACAGTCTACGAAGTCGATAGGTCATACTTTAGAAGCCAACTATTTCTGTTGAACTGTTCGTGTAGTTCTGACATAAAAATTAATGAAGGACCGTTTAATCTATTTGCGTAAAATCCGATGTCAGATTCTTACGTTACATCACAAGCGACTATCAAGTGCTCATGTGGCAACAAGTGTGCCAAGCTGACGATATATCCGGATAGAACTGTATTTTTGACAGAAAAGCCAATGGCAAATATATCCGATCATGTGTCGATGTATAACATTGCACCATTTGGCAAATGTCATACGACCGCATATCCACCGACTGGTTCTGCCACGGCTGCCAATCATGGACGCCTCACGCCCATGCCCTGTGTGCCGGGAACAGTCACAGAATGGATTAACGGAAAGAATGATTATATCGTAAAAGGGAAACCGGCTCTTTTGAAATCGTCTTATTGCCGTTGTCAGTGGGGAGGGATAATTACCATAATAAATGATGGACAGGTTAATTCAGGTACTCTCGATATGAAACGCGAATTGCGCGAAACAAGAGAAAATTTGATTAAGAATATCGAAATTGAGTTAACATCTTCAGAATGTGATATATTGGACGGCATATAATTAGCACTAGATATTGCCGGTTTCGCTCCAGGAATAGGCATATTTGCCGACATAATAAATGCAGCCATGTCAGCAACTCGTGGCGATTTTTCATCAGCAGGATTGTCTCTTCTTACTGCTGTACCTTTAATTGGCGATGTCGCAGCGGCTTCTAAAATAATTAGACATGGCATTAAGATTTCTAAAACGGCAGAAAGGGGTGGCGTTAGAGTAGGAAAAGGAGAAGTGAGACTTTTAAAACAAAATGTATCAAAAGGAAAAGCGAACAAAAAATTTGTTAATAAAGGAAATGAATCACCATTTGGAAGTGATTTGATAAAAGTAAAATTAACAGAGGATAAATCCTTTGTTAGGGTTGCTACTTCTGATAATGTGAAGGGTAGATGGATGATGGAAAAAAAGAAATAGAAGGACTAACTCCAAGGGAAATTAAAGAAAAGTTTGCATTACCAAAAGAACCTGATAGGTTTTTTGAGTTAAAAGTTAGAAAAGGTGCCATTTTACGAAAAAGTAAAGTCGGTGGTAATTCTTTTGGGAAAGGTGGTGGTGTACAGTATTATCTTCAAGAAAATAGTTTCTCAAGAGTTGATTTTGAAAATGTTTCTACGATGAAATTCTAATAGAATTAGTTTATGGGACCAATAATAGCACAGGTTGTTAGGGTAGTAGCTACTCAAGTAATAAAATATGTTGGCAAACAAGCAACAAAACAAGTTGGCAAACAAGCCGGAAAGCAGCTAGCAAAACAAGTTAAGAAAGAAACGACAAAAACAATAAAGAACAATAATATAGTTGGTGGCAATGCAGTAAAAAGGCAATCTATTGGTGAAAAATTTGAAATAGGTAATAATAAACATTTTGATTCATTAGACAAGATAATTGAAAGCAATCTAAAAAAAGATCATTCTGCAAAACAGCAGGTGTCAAATTATTTGAAATTTGGATTGCCTGGCAATATGCCTAAAACGAATATCTTCAAAATGCCCCGTCTATGATTAGCATTGCATTGTCATCAACTCTTTTTACACCAATTCATTATATTTTTGCTGTAGTTAAATATGTTAATGAAGAGATAAAGGTTCTACCAAACAATACCATTCACATCACGGACTGGGGAAAACCCTTGGACGTGAAAGAAATGTTTATGAACTTACATGATGGCAATTCTGTAGCTCACATTCTGTGGTTTTCAATAATTGAGAATAAATATTATGAATTCATACAACCATTAGAAGAGTTCTTTATTAAAGACTATGGCCAGTTAATAATTGGATGTTCAAGCAATGGTAGGGTTTGTATATGGAATTATGATGAAAAATATTCAAAGATTATTCTTTATACAAAAGGGACATGTGTTGATAGTTATATACGGCGACAAATAAATAATGAAAAAATCATTATCATTTCAGAAAAAGAAAAATATAGTCCAGACGAATTAAGTACATTTTTTTGCAATGAACTTTCGCATAAAAATGTGTCTACAGAATCTGATTATATTGTACTTGACAACTATATGAAGCAGTTCACATATCATTATGTAATTCAATTTAAGAAATGGAAAAACGATAAATGGGAGGAATTTTTGAATGAAGATGTCATCTCTGAGTTTGATTATATAGAAGAAACACTTTTTGACGGCACTCACGACAAACTTCATGATGGAGGCCTCCTCAAATATCATCAAGCCGGCAAACCCAAGAAACTTGCCATCAAATGGAACATCGGGAAATCGGAATACTCTGCTTACTTTTGGTTTGAGGATGAAGGAATACGGGAGGTGTTCGACAAGTTCTACGGAGCACATCCCGACACAAAGACAGACTTTATCATCCGTATTGATGCAGAGAATAGGAAATATGAGCTGGCATTATATCGGTATGGATTGAAAGAGCCACAGGTGATACTGGAAGATGTGTATCAGCTATTGGTGTTCAAGAATAAGTTTGAGGATTATCGTTCCGACAACTACAATCAAGAACGGGGAGCTTGGGTATGGTAAAAAAGGATGTTAGGTTTATCTGCAAAGTATCTTAAGATACTTGACGGGCATCAAAAGAAGACAAGAATAATAACAATAAAAAATAATTCATTATGGTAACTGAAGAAATGTACGAAGAAGAGGATTTTATCATCAACCTTACCATTGACGGTACTGAATTTGAGGAGGTGGAAGTGAAAGTGACAGATCCGAACAAGACCATCCGCGATCAGATAACAAGCATTGTATCGGTGTTCGAGCTTCCGAAAATTGACAACGGCGGCAATCCAATCCAGTATCTGCTTGGTCAGATAATAGACGAAGGCGAAGAGCCTGAGATATTGGAGTTTGAGGATGAGGACGGGCGTGAGCAGGCTCTCATCGACTACAATATCCAACCCGGAGACCACTTGCACCTGATTTCTGTACCTATCGCTGGATAAGGAGGAAAACGTATGATGAACGACACGATTAATAATTTCAATCAGAAAGAATTGTCAGGCAGAGATGCCCGGCTTTGGAAAGAGTGGAAAGAATTGGACACGCTTTGCGGCAAGCGGAAGGCTGCCAGCGCCAATCCCCGCCAGCCTTCTATCTCTTATATTGTCCGTAGAAAGAACGCAATGGGACTTCCTACCGAATACGAAATTTGGTATCGATGTAAATCCATTGTGGGTGTCATCGGAGATACTGTACCTAGAGAACCCAAGTTCGGTTATCTTCATAAGATGAGTATCGTGCTCCCTAATAATTATCCATCAGCGGACGGTAATCCTATTTTCACGTTCCGAACAGATGTATGGCATCCCAATATCAGATACTCAGGTAGCTTTAAGGGGCATGTGTGTCTGACCATCAAGGAGATGGGCGTACTGGCTTCGTTGAAGGATTTGGTGCTTCGGGTGGAAAGATACTTAAAATACCAGATGTATCATGCACAGAATACTTATCCTTATCCCGAAGACCAAAACGTGGCAGAATGGGTGCGTGAGGAAGGGGAACCCAATAATTGGGTACGTTTCAATCAAGAAATGCCAGTACTCGCCACGCCTGCGGTAAAAATAATGGAGAACACCAAAACAACAGAGAAAGTAAAACCGACTATTAAATCAAGAACGATATGAGAAAGACTGTATTATTCTTGTGGCTACTATTAACATGCTCTGTCCGCCTTGCGTATGGCGATGAAATTAGATCCATTAAATTAGACAACAAAGGGCATGACAAAGAAACCGTTTCTTTGCCTTTTTGTAATATTTTTGTGGAATTACAACCTGAAAATGATAAAGATCAATATAGAATCTCAGTAAGATTGGAGAATGTCTCAGAAGACAAGATTCTTTATCTTTTTGACAGATCTTATAATGAGAAGACACTGAAGAAGATGCGTATCGTCTATGAAAAGTTGTTCCCCGGAACTAAAGGTAAAAGAATCGCGGAAGCCTGTGATGGATTATCTGAGTCGTGCAGGCTCTTGCCCTCTTCTGAAACGAAAAGTATTCTGAATTTCCAAGACAAAGAAAGTACCATTAAGTGTAGATTACCCATCTACATCGCCCGATACAGCGAGAAAAATTTTATAGTCGTCAAGAAAAGCAGAATATCTTTAGCACAAAAAGAAGTGATAGAATTGAATATTGATGTGGAATTGAAACCAGATGAGGACTTCATCAGGCTGTCTGAAGCAACCGATAGCCTTGTCTATGAAATCGGGAAACAGACATTCTGCTCCAATAAGAATCATAGGGGTACTTCTTTAGAAACTTTATATAAGATCTATAATAAATCGATTGACGATTTGAAAGAACAAGTAGAGCGAATCGTCAGCAGCCGCAATTATAGTTCTTCAAACAAGGGTTATCAGCAATTCATGGCTATTCACAATAGACTTGACTCGATTGATTTAAAGAAATTAACTGTTACTTCATGTAGCAATGACAGGAAGAAAGTTATTCATAACTGCAAATATTGTTCTTTGTCAATTGAAGACATCTATAAAAGGTTGGAAATCTACTATATTGATCTTCACAATGGGAAAAAGACAAAGGGACAAATCTTAGGTGATGTTGAAGCCTTATATAACTGTGCGCAAAAAAACAACAGGCGAGCCAAGGGTAATTATATGTCAAGAATCACAACATACTACAATCGAATAAAATCGAAATGACATGAGATTCGTCAGAGTTATACTATTGGGATGTTTGTTATTGCCTTTTCATCTATATGCCAAGGTGAAAAAGGATACGATTTATACAACCGACGGCGACAGGATAATCCTGACTTATGAAATTATCAACTCTGCCAATCAAACTACAATCAAATTTATTGGACAGCAGAAGAAATTAGGAAGTATAAATTATAAGTATAAGGATCTCAGTAAGGTCGCGGTTATGTTTTTCGACCGGACAGGCAATTACAGTAGCGATGTATCTGTCATGGATATGGTTCCCGAGGCTTTTATGATACCTCCCGGAGTTGAATATCAGAAATCTACGGATGGATTCTATCTGGTACAAGCAGAGCCAAAGCTGTCTTTCAATGTCAAATCTAATACGGAAATACTTATACCTATCTACTTAGCATATAAGCCAAAGAAAGGCCGATATTTGTTATTTGGTAAAAGCAGGGACTTGAAAATTCCTCTTGGTTCAAAAGAAGGAACAAACATAACAAAAACGTCTACTCAAACGATCACTTCAACGATGGAAATAGAATCGGATAATACCGTCGCAATTAAAGTGCTTGAAAGCGTTAATATTATAAAGGAATTGCTTTCAGAAACCACAGAGCTTCCATTCTCCGACAACCTGTTGGATGAAATCAATTATCTGCGGCAAAAACGCCGTGAAATCACAGATGACGCGCTTGTCTCGGAGATAACGGATGTCCTGGACAGGTATGAATCCAAGAAACGTATGTTGGAAGAAAGGAACGCCGAAGAACTACAGGCACAACAAAAGGCGGAAGAATTAAGGGCACAGCAAGAAGCCCAAGTGATTAAAGCGCAGAATGATTCTATAGCAGTCGCTCAACAAGCCGCATCTGAAAAAGAGAAGGAACGTAACTTTTGGATGATTATAGGCGGTATTGTACTTGCCGTACTTGCATTCATCGGTAATCAGATTTTCCAAGGCATTCAAAACAAAAGGAATCAGATGCGGATGATGGATATGCAGCAGAACATCGCAAACAAGGCGGAAGCGGAGGCTAAAAGGTGTGCTCGTAATGCAGTAAGATCTAAAAGGAATCGGATTGTTGCCGAAACCAAGCACAAGGCATCTACCGCAATTCGAGGTAAAAGCACTCTCAACATAAATGGGAAATCAAAAAAGGCATCAATCTAATAAGGTTTATCATGAGTATATTTAGCAAAAAATCAACAATTGTCTTTTCGCTTTTGCTGTTATTTTCACAAGCGTATTCGCAAAGGATGATATATGACGTGACTTCAGATTCGACCATTTTTCTCAAAGCCATATACAATGAAGATGGTACAACACATATAGATGTCAATGTAGATGGAGCATACGTGGGGACGATTGCGGCAGGCGGTTCATTATCTATCAACAAAGCCTGTAGTAAATATGTAAAAGCAGGAAGTAAAGAATTATGGCGAACCGGAGATTCCGCCGCAGAAGGGGAGGAAACTTATCTCATCAAAAGTTATGAAAACCAAAGCGCAGACAATGTAGAATCGCATGAACTGGCGACAGAGATCTCTTCAAATAGTAAAACAGAGCAAAAAAAAACGCGTACAAAGAAAGTGCCGATTAACCGAATAGTCTCATTATTCAAAGAGTATTTGGAGAAAGATCCATTCTATTCACCAATGTTTGTCCAATCATTTATGGATGAAGTCGGCCAATATACGGAAGCACTAAACTATATAAAAGACCTAGAAAGTCGGGAAGAGTATATCCGGAATCGTCAGTTACGAGAATATTTAAGCGACAAAGAGGCGATTATCTCGCGGTATGAAGACAGCATGGATTCGTTTGTTGGGAATTTTGTGGCATCAAATTTCAACGCAAACGAACTTTCTAAGCGTTCTGAATACGAAACTAAATTGAAAAATATACTGGAGGAGAAGATTGCAGAGCGAAAAGATGTGTTGGACAATTGTCGTGGTGAAATTCTTGATGAGGACATCTCAACAATATTAACAAAGCGATTATTTTCCGTTGAATCTGTGTTTATCAACGTTGTCCTTGGAACACTGATTACTTGTATTGTCATCTTGATTATTTGGTTAATCAGGAAATCGACCCGAAAGAAGAGGTCAACAATAAGTCAGGAAGAACGTGTCAGACAGAATGCAAATCCAGATATTGTGGTAAGGAGGAAAACAACTTCCATATTAAAAAAACAAAGCCTTGAAGACGTGCATCATAATCCTGCATACTTTCCGATAAACAGTACAGATTTTTGTTCAGACTCCGCCGTAAGACGTATATATCTGAAAAATACTTGCATTAAGGACATATACAATCTTTATGCAGAAGACCTCAGGAATCCGGAGAATCCCAATGAGGACGGCTGTATGGTACTTGGACGCTGGGTTCATGATAATGAGAGTGATGAATATTATGTATCATTGGAAGAGATTGTGAAACCGGGTGATGATGCAATTTTCAAAGAGTATGAGCTTAATTTTGGTGGAAAGATAAAATTAAAAGTTTCGGAAAAGCTGAGACGATTACGCAGAGAGACCAACCTCCAATATGATATGACTTGTTGGGTACACTCTCACCCGGGTCTTGGGGTGTTTTTCAGCAATGCCGACAGCAACGTACAGATGCAACTTAAGCATCCTATCCACCCTAAATTTTTGGTTGCGATTGTGATAGATATTCTCACTCCCAATCAGGAGCTGGGCATATTTACCTTTAAACATGATTCTGATTTAAGCATTAACTCGAAAGCTGATTTACGAAAGATGTATTCCTTGGAAGAATTGCATAAATGGGCTGTAGAGAGCGACCGGACATCCTTTAAGCAGGAGGATTACAGAAATATCATGCGGACAGCTTCCAACCGGATTGACAGCCATTACGGAGTAGAGTTGTCCAATGGTGCCATTATTGACATGTGCCAATTGCAGACAACTCACGAAAACGGGCTATTAGCATGGGTGCATGGATATACATACGAAAAGAACGGGAAAACGGAGTATATACTGAAATCTGTATTGCAAACCAAGCACAGTTTTGATGATGAGCTTATCGGATGCTACATCAATGGTTCCCATTGCAGCATACCGACTATCAAGAGAGTCATTTCAAATGACTTTAGCAATATCAGATTCATCCTGTTCTACTCGACAGCAGATGGAATACTGACATCCATCCCTGTTGTGAATGGACAAATTTCCGTAGACGAGGCTTATTATGGTGAAGAAAAATTAGAAGATTTAAAAATATGGACACGAAGAAAAAGATAATTCACGAGTTGGTTGCGCTGTGTTTAGCAATCTCAGCTGTTCTGCCGGTATTCGGACAAAATGTAAAACGAATCAAATTTTGTGATAAAAAATACGAATATGGCGTGGGTAAGGATTCACTTACGCTATATTTCAATGTATTAGATGCCAACGGCAAAAGAATACAGAATATTGCAACGGAGCTACTGCAAGATTATTTAGTCATAAAAGAAGAGGGCTCGCTGATTCCACCTTCATCTTGCAAGATAAGCTCCATAACAACGGGACAACGTATTCCGGCGGAATACACATTCTCCGTATTAGTGGACTTGAGCATTCCGCAAGAAGGGAAATCACAAATCTACAAAGCCATTTCCCAGTTAGTTGACATATCTCCTAAAGGATGTGTATATCTCTCCTTTTTTGGAGATGAGGTAACATCCAGTCAACTTGTAACTCCTGAGAATCTCGAATCTTTTAAGTCGGGTTTTGAAAAAAAATCTGAATATAAATACCTTTACGGGGCTTTGTTCTCAAAATTAGCGGAATTTAGTATAACAAGTTCCGAGAAAGAAAGCTCGATTGTCGGAGAGGAGAACTATAAAAGGAACTCGGAAATTTCAAGACGTGCCATAAAAAATACGGACAAGAACATCCTCTTTGTCTTTACCGAAGGTAATAAAAGTCCCTCTTTTGAGGAGAATATCGCATTTATAGAGGTTAACGAATACCAGCAAGATACAAGCCATATAGTGCCGACTGTATATGCGTTCTATTATACGGAACAAGGCAAGGACGCTGATATTGAGAATGTGTTAATGGCTATATGCAATCCCAAAGTGGAAGGTAGGAATGGAGACTATAAGCCTGCTAACGATATGGCGCAGGTTTTGTTTGATTTTCAGGAAATTGTAAATGACAAAATGTATGATTTCTCGTTTACATACAGTACGCCTTCCTCCAAAACATATTTTGGCAAGACTTCCTATACGGCAGAATGGAAGGGTGATATAGTCGGAAATGAGGACTTCTCCATCGGTTCTGCAGAAAGACCTTGGCCGGAACATGCCGCATCAACCTCGGATTCCATATATAAATATTTAGTAGCGGCCATTATAGCGATTCTTACAATTGTCTTCTTTGTTTTGGTAATGAAAGTGCTGATACCGTTGTTCAGGTCAAAAGCATTTGAAACCCAATATTACAGGAAGTATGTGCCGGAAAAGAATATTTCAAGCCGAATTTGCCATTATTGCAAGCAACAGATTCTAGAAGGACAAAGTGTAGTCATGCGATGCAAACACATCATGCACGTGCATTGTTGGAAACAGAACGGCTACAAATGTGCGGAATATGGCCAGAACTGTAAGGTCGGCATTCAAGAGCATGTGGAATGGAAAGAAGTGCTTACATTGAAATCGCTGAAAGAATGCCATCAGACTATTGCGGGGATATGCGCCGGTTTTGTCAGCTGGATTTTCTTTGAACTCGGTGGAAGAGGAGGATTTGAAGGTGTGTCGAAGAGTATTGTCAGTCTGTTTTATATCCCAAGCGAGAACATGCCAAACCTAACACTTGAATGTGAAAGTAAAACCTCCGCTTTCCTTACCATAGGTCTGCTTTTGGGCTTTTTCTTGTCCCTTATCTTCAGATATAACGATGAATACAGGAAGAAGGATTGGAAAATAAGTTTGAAGATCCTTGGTCTTTCACTTCTCACAGGCGTGATTGGAATGCTCGCTTTTTCCATTGGAGCGGACATCCTTTGCTCGTTGTTAACGATAATACACGCAGGCTATATTCCTTGGTATTGTTCGTTTCCTGCATACGTGCTTTTCTCGGTGTGTGTGTCGCTTGCCCTTACAATCAAATCGTCCATTCCTCTGAAGAGTGCCTTGATTGGTGGTGGTTGTTCTTCTGTAATTGGTTTTATAGTATTGTATTTTTCAAGTCTTACAAGCATGAGTTGGCCTTGGATGAACATGCTGCTTGATTTCATCATTTACGGCGGAGGTTTAGGCGCATCTTTGGTTACAGTGAGAATGCTAGCAGAGAAATACTTCCTTGTCATTCAGAATGGTGTCAGAATCGGTCAACGGATTCCTATTCACAAATGGATGAATGCCACAGGTGGTGGAAACAAAGTTTCCATTGGCATGACTGGAAACTGTGAGATACAGATGAATTGGGAGAAGAGCAATAAAGTGGCCAAAGAACATGCTCTGCTGTTCATTGATCACGAAAAACAGTTACCCATGATAAAACCACTAGCGACAGGTGTGATTTATAATATGAGAGCGGAATTGGCTGTCGGTAAACCTAATATATTGTCGAACAACGATACATTTAAGATTGGTGACACAATTTTCCAATACATTGAAACGGAATAAAGAGCAAATCGTATATATGGAAACCGTAAAAACATACGAATGGGGAGAGGGCGTTTTTACGCTTCTTTCCTGGTTCAAACAAGATAAGGTGAAAAATGCTAAAGTCCTTGTTGTAGGTGCAGGAGCCTTGGGGAATGAGGTAATCAAGAACCTTACGCTATTTGGTGTCGGGTCAATTTATGTTTGTGATTTCGACCGCATAGAATTGTCCAACCTGACAAGGTCGGTCTTGTTCAGAGAGGAAGATGCATACAAACATGCCTACAAGGTTGAAGTGGCAGCCAAAAGGGCAATGGAGATTAATCCGCAAATCAAAGTTTATCCAATCGTAGGTAATCTGTTCTCAGAGGTCGGGCTAGGCTTATACAAGGATGTGGATGTTGTAATCGGCTGTCTTGACAGCAGGATAGCCAGATACCAGTTAAACAGGCTTTGTATGCGTGTCGGGAAAACCTGGATTGATGGCAGTATAGAAAACATGACGGGAGTAGTGAAGGTTTACACCCCGGGGATTAATTGTTATGAATGTAACCTTTCGCGGGAAGAATTCAATCATATCATGTTAAGAACCGGGTGTGCGGATGTGGTTAGGGCACAAACGTCTGTCGGACGTGTGGCTACGACACCAATCAGCGCCTCTATTGTCGGTGCCGTGCAAGCACAGGAAGCCATGAAGATTATTCATACCTCCGAGGGAGAACCTACCCCATTCAGGACATTGTTAGGCAAGATGTGGCGTTTTGAGGGCATGACCAATACGATAAATACATATAAGTATTCCTCATGGAAAAACAACTGCCCAGCCCATGAGCGTTGGTATGACATTGTCCGCTGTGAAGACTTGTCGGCCGACATGCCGGTCAAGGAAATTTTGGCTATACTAAAAAAAGTGCTTGGAGTTAATGTTGTGGAAATCAACATGCGTAACAACAAGTTCATTGAGAAGATAATCTCTGACAAACCGGAAAAAGAATTTGAATTACATATCCCTGAATCAAAATTGGAAGAAACGATACAATCCAATGACGAATTGCGAAAACTCAGTTATCGGACTATCTTTCACAAGTGTTTCTATGAGAACATAGATAACGATTTCCCGTTTATGGATTTGTCGTTAAAGACCATCGGTATCCCTCCATATGACATTATCCAGGTATCAACAGAAAAAGGGATAAGGTATGTGGAATTAAGCAAAGATGCAAGAAACTACGGATTATAAGACTACACTCAAGCCGGCAGGTGTCCCGCAGGACATAAATGCAGAGGTGTTCATGGAACTTTATCCCGAGGATACGTTCTTTCTGAAATTCTGCGGATTGCACAAGCGCAATGTCTACAAAGACATTTTGGAAATTGAGCAAAGTCAAAACAAACTGCTTCTGCATTTAGGGCGGAACAGTCTGTATAACTCCTTGCCGGAATACTTGTTTCACAGCATTGACAGGTTTGATCATCTTCCTGAACAGGATAAGAAGCAAAAGTTCGCCGAGGAGTATGCCAAACAAGAAAAAGAAAAGGAACAGGCCTACAAATTCTTCGCTCCGATAGACACATTGCTTTTTCAATTGCGGATGCAAGTCAGGGAACGCCTTAACAAATATACGGAATCTGACCTCGTAATGCAGAATATCCTGTTGGACAACCTGACAAGTGAACAAAGGAAAAACAAGTTCATAAAAAGGACACTTCCCTATATAACCTCTTGTAAGGCTATCCGAGGAAACAGAACGCTTATCACATTGTTGTTGAGAAAAGTCTTTTATGACGAGGGGATTACAGTTCGTGTCCAAAATAATGAAATGGAGTTTCGGGATGAAAATCCCCGTTACGATTGTTCGGAAGGAAATAGTCTTGGTTCAATTTATATTGGGAACACATACTCAGAATCGGTTGTGTCTTATACCGTATCGTATTGGTCTGATACCGACTGCGACGTGGATTTCCTGTCGTTTGTCAATGAGCTGGAGATATACCGACAATTCGTGCAAGACTACTTTCTGTCTGTCGATTCAGTTTTGGAATTTAACATATCCAAGGATGCAAGTCCATTAAGAATCTCTGATACGACAATCTACAACTACTTGAATTTTAATACAAATATTTGATATGCCAAAGAGGATTATGTGGAAAAAGGGCATGAGACTGACGGATGAGATTCTCGCCCTTTCGGATAAATGTACGGAAGAACTGGTTTCAAAAGGACTTGTTTTAAGCACTTGTGGTCGTATAGGGCTTTTACCCGGTGTCAGGAAGTTCAACCTATCTGTTGATATCAATAACGAGGTGATAGATATTGTATCCATCGATTGTGTCGGATTGACCAAAAACGGAAGCCTGATAGATGTCCAATATGATACGAATTATACAAATACTTTTGACACCCGTGCCATCCTGCCTTCGCAAAACACAAATTCAAGGTTTCATCTCTGTATCTCAGCTCTTGATGATGTAAGAGATACCAATGACGGAATGTGTGAGACGCAATACGGTTTTATTGTTATTGAAGAAAACAGTCCGGTTCCAGACAATTCATTGCCTATAGCAAGAATACTCTATGATGAGTATTGCTGGCGAACGGACGAAGAGGACTTTGTCCCTCCTTGTCTATACGTAAAATCGCATTCCAAATATGAGGAACTGGCTCTGAAATTCCTTCATGTCTTAAAAGACATAAACGCAGGACTTCCGCAACAATTACTTACTGAGAAGAGGGATGCGGTGAAAATCTTTTGGCCATTAGTTCAACAACTAATGATTACGATGGATAAGGAACAGGACACGATGACACCTATGATATTTCTTTCCTGTTTACAGCAATTGGCAAGCGCTTTCTATTGCGCATGTTGTTTAGATGAATATATCACCGTAAGTAATCCTGAACAATACATTTCTTTCATCAACACCTCTTGTAATTATAAAAATACTTATAAAATCATACGTGAAGGCGTAAACTTGTCATACTTAATCAATGAGAAGGTAAAGACATTCAGTGCGGAACCGATTCGTCAGGTAGAGCCTCCCTCTCTTCCCGCACCTTCCATAGAGAAAAGTCAGCTGCGCCAGATGATAAAATTCGGTAACGCACAAATAAGGGTTACAAACAATGCCCCGGGAGCTACCATCTATTATACGATTGATGGAAGTATGCCAAATCAATCTTCAAAATCCGGTAACACGATAGTGATTGAGAGTGGATTTACGGACGATTGGCACAAAGAACCGCCGAAAAATGTAACCATTAAGGTCGTTGCATACAAGGACGGAATATGTTCTGAGGTGGAGACTTATGATGCACAAATAAGGAAAGGCAATCCTTTTGCCGGTAAGCAGATATAATAATGAAATTCATAAAAACACCTTTAACCTACGAAAACGGTTCAGCGGTCATAGCGAGAAGTCTGGATGAACGAATCGCCATGATTGACAACTTTATTGAGCTGATTGTATTTTCGCCTAAAGGCAGTTTCATAGCGGACGATGATTTTGGCTTTGAGTATTGGAATCATGAGTATTCCAACGTGCATTTCCGGAGTTTCAACCATGGACAGAACGTAACCTACAGTAATGGACTTTACAATGAGGTCACATTGAAGGAATGCAAAGAAAGTATTGAAAAAAGTCTGAATGCCTACGAACCGCAATTGAAACAGATTGGTGTATCAATAGAATTGGGATCAATAAAAACAGAGCGTGAACCGAATCATAAGCTGCTCTCAAAATATGAAGTTACCATTCGGATTTCAGGAATGCTTGATGACGGTCTCGGAATACTCACGCCTTATAAGAAGGATGTCAGTTTCTTGATGGAACCAACTGTTAAGCAAATCAAAATATAGCGATGGATATTGAATTACAGAAAAGAATAAATGATGTCATAACGCATTTGCAGTCAATGATGTCGGAATCTGTTGACTATCAACTCATGGATCCGATTGCAAAGATGATGCTGGTTGCCCTGTTGTACGAGACACAGAAAATCCGTGATGTGATTGATGGTTTTGACCAAAAGTTAATCGACCGGTTCTGTGAGAACTTTATTCCTATGCAAGATGTTGAAGCCATGCCGGCCTTAGCTGTAGTTTCACCTCTGTTTAAAAAGAACAAAGACAGCGATTGCATTCAGATTGGTTCCGGGGTGTCATTCACATATAAAGAAAAATCGAGCAAAACGGCAATAAGCTATCTGCCACTTTTCAAGAACATGCTCGTTCCATATGAAGATATTTATGTGCTCACGCGAAATCGACTGACAAGTAAGGAATACGTTTACGAGATTCAGATGGAAAAGTCGAATATTCTTTGGATAGGCATTCATACCAAGGCAGAGGTAGAGTCGCTTGAGGGATTTTCGTTCTTTTTAAACAAGAAAGACAATGTATATCCGCAAGCGATATCTGTCATGGGAAGCTCAGCGGAATCCATAGGATTCAGTATGATGAATCGGATGGAAGATATTGAAATGTTGGAACCTTTCGACGCTCAGCAGGTATCAACCAGATTCTTGTCTGTCATTGAATATTGGAAAGAGAGACTTCAAGAACTGCCTGGAGGTGTGTTGGTTACTATAACAGACAAGACACGCAACAGAGACCTCTTTAAGAAGAGAGCCTATCCCCGTGTTTTCCAGAACTGGTTGGAAAGTGATGTGCTGAACTGTTTCAATGACGAGACTTTGTGGTTTCAAGTGGAGTTCCCGGAAAACTATATCGTGAGTGATGATTGCGAAGTCATCTTTAACGCCATCCCTGTCGTTAACGTAGACCTGAATTCTGTTACATTGACACAGGCAGCCCCTGTGGCAAAACTTCAAAAGCAGGACGGTTCTTTCTTCGTGTCGGTACTCGAAACAAGCAATGCCGCACACAAACAGGGGTTCTCCATGTCGGCGGAAGAGTTTGTCATACGGGACTTTGACGCGCATTGCTACCACCATGGCGACTTGTACCGGGATATCCGCAATCTATACAATCATTTTGTAGAAGATTATTATGCCTTTATAGAGTACAACGGATTGAAGGACGGGCAGGACATCAAGCGATTGAAAGAGCTTGTGAATAAAATCGCAAAATCAGTAGGTGAAAAGAATGACAAGTTCAAGTTTGACAGTGGCACCTACGTGATGAAGAATATCAAGCAAGCAACGAACAACTCTGTTACAAAAGTCTCTTTCCTGACTACTTTGGGGGCTTTGGGTAATATGCTTGATGTGACGGTCAATTCCGGTTCTTCAAAATTGGAATGCAAGAAACTTCCCGTAATCGAGAGCAATGTTCCTGTTGTAGTCTCCGCATCGGGCGGTAAGGACAAGGCAACTGCCGACCAGCGTTATGAACTTATCCGTTACTATTCGCTGACCAATGACCGTCTATATACAAAAATGGACGTCGAGGCTTTTGTTAGAAAAGAGCTGATAGCCATCTATGGCAAGGAGGAGTTCAAAAGAATCTTCATAAATGTTCACATAGAAGGTACTGCCGGACGAGATTCTGTTCAGCATGGGTTGTATGTGGATATTGAGTTCAAGGACAAGAAGAATTATGAAAAGGCAAATGCGATAGGGATGGAAGATGTTCTTAATCGAAAGATTATCAATCATTCTTGTATATCCATGCCAATAAAAGTCGAACTATCTTGTGTTTGAGAATAATTATGGAATACCGCAAAACAACACCCTTGGTATATAACCCTAAAGTGAGAGAAATTCAATCTATGCTGAATAGAGCTAGAGATAAAGCACGTGCTCTTATTCTGGAAGATTTTTCAAAACCAAGGTTTTTACAAGATAAATACTATTTCCAATCGATTCATCATAGAGATGAAATTTCGAGTAATTGGGAAATACTTGAAGTTGACGGATATTATGGTGATAATACTGAAAAAGCCGTAAAAAGTCTACAAAGGTTTCTATTCATAACAGAGAATGGTATCATGGGGGATTATACCTTTTCCTTTTTGCAAAAACTATTGTCAGAAAGAATTAAAAGTACCCATGTTCTTTATAGAGAAGCCATTGGAACTTCACCTTCCAAAAAAATACAAATCAATCATATTGATACTGTGGGTAATGTTGCAAGTTTAGGTGCTTTGTTTACAGACGGAAGTTTGCCATGGGTAAAACGTTTTATTGAGGCCATGCCTCAAGTGTTTTATAAAACAACGAAAAAATGTACTGCTCCTTTATTTGTATTTACGAAACAAGAAGCCTACCATACTTTTGGACATATTTATAATAGAGTTGATTTTAGAAATATAGGAACGACTGTTCCTGAGTATTTATCAAAAGTCGCTTACATATGCCAGCTATTAATAGTTAATTCCAAGATAAATGAATATAAGTCTCAACCATTTGAATGGAATCGTTTTCTTAAATTTGGTGGAGAAATAACCAGTTTTGTAACAGGTGGAGCAGATATAATAGTAAAACAATTTCCCAAACTATCGAAATTTGGATATGTTGCAGCTGAATCAGGTGCTTCTGTTTCATTAAGTGCAGGTGCTGCATTATCTACTATAGGACAAGCTATTGGAGCGTTTTTGTTGGGTTGGGAGATAGGGAAACTTATTGGGAAGATTCCTTGTGGAAACAACAAGAATATACAGTATTATGTTGATCAATATATTAATTTGATTTGGGAACACCCATACAAAACAATTGGCTTACATCCTGGAGGATTAGTTTTCGCTACAGAAATATCAATCTTAAAGAAAGCAATAGACTGGAATGTGAATAAAGTGAATAACTTAAAACCATTGACTAAAGCAGAAAAAGGGAAATTAGAGCAATATCAACTTCAGCATAGAGAAATGTATATTCAAACAGCACCTCCTAAAATAATTTTTCTAGCTAAATAAATGCACAGAATAGCAATCATTATTATTTTTGTGGTATATGAACTACAAGTTAGATCTCAGTCGCAATCAGACATATTCACTTATATCTCCCAATACAAACAAATAGCCTTGGAACAAGAGAAACAATACGGCATACCGGCATCCATAACTTTGGCGCAAGGAATCTTGGAATCGGGCGCAGGCAAAAGCACACTGACACGGAATGCCAACAATCATTTTGGTATAAAAGCCTTTGGTGGATGGACGGGAGCAATATATCTTGCGTGGGATGACGAACGTCAGAAGAGCCGGTTCCGTAAATATCCATCTGCGGTGGAATCTTACAGAGACCATGCGCAGCTCCTTAAAAACAACAGCAGATATAGAAGATTGTTCTCGAACAGTGTCTATGACTATCGCGCTTGGGCTATAGAGCTTCAAAAAGCCGGCTACGCAACAGCAGGGAATTATGCGAAAGCCTTGATAGGATTTATTGATGCGTATAAACTCTATGCCATCAACGGTGGCGTTAAACTGCGGGCAGGCAAGACTGTCACAATAATCCGACAAATATCAACGACACAACCAATCTTCGATGCGGAATGCGTAATGAATGAGTATGAAGAAAGCGAAGAAGAAATGGAGGTAACAAACATCGTGAAGAAGTTTGTGGTTGACATAAATGAAGTCCGTTGCACAATTCTTTATCCCGGAGAGAGTTTGGTGTCGATTGCTCAAAAATATGACATTCCACAATCAAAACTACTGGAATATAATGAGTTATCATCCCCATTACAAGTAAAAGAAGGTGACGTGATATATTTGGAAAAGAAGAAAAAGAAATATTCCGGACTACAAGATACATATCGTGTGAAGGCAAATGAGACGTTATACGAAATATCACAGCAATTCGGTATTCAATTGGCATCATTGGCCAAACTGAACGACATTGATATTTTTTCAAAATTGAGAGAAGGAGATACACTGTATCTACAATGAAGACATGCAGGATTTAAGCAAATACATAGATGGAGAGCTGCTGTTTGACGGGCATTATAGGCTTATCAAACTGTTAAGTGCCGAAGGTGGAACGGCGGATGTCTGGTTGGCGGAAAATTATGAGTCCGTTGACACGAAATTGTCGGAAGATACCGATGATGTGATACGGGTGGATGGCACAGGTGTTCTCGTCGCGATAAAGATATACCGTCCCAGGAACATTCTTGACGTTGACGGTGAACAGAACTTTAGGTCTGAGTTCAAGACCATTTTTAATTGTCATCATACAAACCTGTTGCCAACCACCGATTATTCAATTTGTGAGGGTATGCCCTATTTGGTTATGCCGTTTTGCGAGAATGGTTCCGCCGAATCTCTTATCGGCAAACTGCATAACGAGGATGATATTTGGAAATTCTTGGCGGATGTTTCCGCAGGACTAAGTTTTCTCCATTCCGTCAACCCTCCAATAATACATCAGGATATCAAGCCGGCGAATATTCTGATTGATTCCAACAGGAACTATTGTATCACTGACTTTGGCATCAGTGTCAAGTCTGGAGTAGAAGATGACCGATATTTAGACAACGAAAGCAGTGGAACGACTATTTATATGCCTCCGGAAAGGTTCAAGGACGGGTACAAGCCTGATACAAGCAGTGACATTTGGGCTTTCGGAGCAACTGCCTATGAAATCTTGACAGGAGACGTGCCTTTCGGTAATCAAGGTGGTGCGGCCCAATTGGAAGGAACACCAATTCCACCGATTAAGGAAGCTATCCCCAAGAAAATTAAAAACATTGTATATGCCTGTCTGAATGCAGACCCGCAAAAAAGGCCTTCGGCTGAATACATTGCGGAATATGTCCGTAGGAAAGGCAAAAACAACCGTGTAGCCCTCATTGCAACTATATCCATTGTGATTGGTTTCGTACTGTTGTCTGTAATGCTATGGAATTCAAAGCCAAAAGCATTGGAACCGTTTGAGGCATACAAAAACAGCGGTGATTCCATCATTTCGTTGCAAAAGCAAGAGGCGGCTGAAATCAAATTGCTCAATTATGGGATAACGATAAACAGATTGAACAATGCAAAAACAATATACACAAAAGCTCTGAAAGAATCCACGGGTGACAAATCGGTAAGAGACAGTGTCCGGAATCGAATTGTATTCATACAGGAAATTATCGTGGCATTGGGTGAATACAAAGGAGTGTGTGACACTCTTGATTTTGTGACAAACGAGGATTTGCCCACTCAAATCGGTATTTTTTCAAAAAAACGGGATAGAATATCGAAAACATTAAAAAATAAAATCTCTAATTTATGATTAAATTTTTAGTTCTTATGGCATCTTTGGCTTTGTTTGGCAGTGTGCAACTGTCAGCTCAAAGCTGCAAGGTGTTATATCAAGAAGGAAACAAGTTAGTTGACCAAGGAAAACTAGACAAAGCAAAGGTTAAATTCCAACAAGTCATTAATTGCGGCAACAATCTTTATGTGCCGGACAGTGAGAAAAGGATTGCCTGGATAGACCGTATCCTCAGGAAACCAAGTACAGTAAAACCTTTCTCATTGTCTGACAATGAAATTGTCATACCTTATCAGGGTGGACAGGATGTTATCACCGTTGACGGCAACGGAACTTGGACAGCCTCACTCAACGACAACAATGTAGCTTGGTGCAAGATAAAGAAGGAAAAAGGCAAGATTTACATTGTTAGTGAGGCTAATGAGGAGACTTCCGACCGTATCTGTGAAGTGATTGTCAAGATGGGAAGCAAAACGAAAACCGTTGTCGTAAAGAATGAAAAAGCGCCGGAAATGCTAGTGCCGTCAGTTGAAAATCTGACGTTTCCATATAAAGGAGAAACCAACACCATTGAAATCCGTTCCAACACCAATTGGAAAGTGACAGATGTTCCGGGCTGGGTGGTATCAACGAAAGAAGACGGAAAAATCAAGCTGACGGCCCTTGCAAATGACAAGAACGTGGAGCGTTCCGCAGAAATCAAGGTGGAGGGTTCTACAAAGACAGTTATCATCAATCTCTACCAAGGAGCGGGTCTTGACCATCTCGCTTTTTCAAAAAACGACCTCCATTTCGGTCCTGAAGGCGGTGACGAATATGTGAGCATCCTTACGGACGCACAGGACTGGAGGTTTGGTGACTTTCCTCATTGGTGCCAAGTTACCAAAGTGGCGGACAATCTGCTCAGGATTCATTGCACTCCAAATGAACCGATTAATCTGACTCGTGAGGCCAGCGTGAATGTTACGACAGGCAAGCAAACATTGGGTATTAATGTGAGCCAAGAACCAAAGCCTTTTGTTGCGGTTATTCCTAATATTGGGATTGGCGGGCGTACTATCTCATTCGGTGTGAGTGCAGGGTATGTGATACCAATGATCAGCACCTCATCGGGAGGAGACTTCACAGGCAGTGTCGTGAATTACGCATTGGGGAACAACTCCGAGTCCGTGTCTTTTTCTTCACAAAGCGGTTTCTCCATAGAAGCATACGCAGATATGAGAATATACAAAAATTTCTATATCAAGGCTGGGCTTAACTTCATTCACTACACATATAAGAATACATTCTGTGAAGATATAACCCGCATTATATCGGGTATTGCTGATAATTATTATTTAAAGGGCTCTCAGCAAAATAACTACAAGGAAGAATACACGATGAATCTCATAGAGATTCCCGTGCTGGCATCCTATAGGTTGCCGGTAACTAAAATGAGTCACTTCCAGATTAATGTGGGCCCTGTTATTAGTTATGGACTGTCTGCCAAGATGAAGTTATCGGGGAATTGGAAATCTGTCGGATTAAAAGGATATGAAATTCATAACCATCAAATGACAGACACCCCCACAGGGTATATATATCCGCAAAGTTGGTCACAGACGGGCAGCTTCAATCTTTATAGCGATCATGCTACTTATACGGAAACCTCTACGGACGGAGTAGATTTCACGACAAACAATTATCCCTCTGATTTCGAGTCATCACCTTTGAAACGGCTTAACTTTGGCGCAAAAATGGGACTTGCTTACGAATATGCAGGGATAAGTTTTAGCGTTGAATATAACTTGATGTTCACTAATATGGCTGAAAAAAAATTCTGGGAAGGTGAACGATGGAAGATATTCCGTCAAGACGCGCCAATCAACATGACCGGTTATAAACAATACAACAACTATTTGCAATTGAAAATAGGATATACTTTCAGATATTAATATTTAGAACATAGAAGAAAATGAAGAATTTATTGTATTTGCTTTTTGCCACTTTCGTTTTTGTGGCATGTAGCAACGACGATGATAACTCTACAGTTATCGATGATTTGAAAAACGAGACTTTCCTTGACTGTCTTGTAGGGCATAAATGGGTGTATGACCATCCAGAAATCCCAAGATGGGAAGAATGGAATGTTTTTGACGATGGTGTTATGTATCTTTCCAACTCTGAGAAATATAATTCCGACATAACCATTACCAACGAAGATGTAAAATGTAATTATGCGTATAACCACCAAAATGCAGGTTTTATCATCACTTCCGAAAAACTTGGTACGACAGAGGGTGTCATAACTAATTGGAATAAATACGAATTTACATGGAAAACTGTTGCTGGAAGTTTTACATACGGTCTTCTTCTCAACATCTACTCTATAAACTCTTTTGAAACCTTTACACCGGATTACGCTTCTTTAATTACAGATGCAAGCATAACGGGATTTTCATCTCACGACGACAAGATTGCCGAAGTAGACGGCAATACAGGTGAAATAAAAGCTCTCTCAGGTGGTCGCACATACATAGATGTCATTACTACAAAAGGCACTGCTGTAGTTGAAGTTAACGTAACCGGTATTCTTCCTTATGATTATTGTGATTTTCTTGGTCTCGAAAGGGATGAAATATATGAAAAGTTCGGCAAATCATCTTATTCGGATACCGACAAACAAATCATGTATCTATTGAGTGAAGGCGAATTCGAATATCTTGTTTTCAAATTTGATACATGGACAGGTAAAGTCAATACGGTATCGGTGACAGCAAAAGAAAATCCTTCATTTACAAATGATGAAATGAAAACATATCTTAATTTGGAATATTATGCCTATGAAAAAGGAACGACAGACACCCAGTGTGCTTATATAAATGCTGAAACCTACGATGAAGCAACAGCGGGAATAATATGGTATCCAAAAGACCGACAATTGGTGATAGTAACCATAAACCATGACCTGTTTACAGACTATAGTCCGTTATTGGGAAAGACAAAAGATGAGGTGATTTCTCTTATGGGAACTCCATATAATACCACAGATGCGTATATTGTATATGGTTTAAATGACAAATACCTTAATATGGTAGGGTTTTATTATACACTCGATTTTATCAATTATTCATCAACGGTACAAGCGATAACCTTATCCGTAAAAGAAGATGCTGACAAGACTAACATCATTGAATTCCTAAATAAAAAGTACATCTTTGATGCAAACAATAGTACTGACACGAATTTAACTTTCTTCTCCTCTGATGTAACACTTGCTATTCAATACGATTTAGAATACAAGACCATCATTTATTCTCTGATTCCATCTGCCCTAGAAGCCAAAGCTATGCGAATGAACTCAGAGAAACTGTTGAAATTTGAATAATATAAAAGAAGAATGAGGCTGCGCCTGAATTTTGACAGCCTCATTCTTTGCAAACTCCGTGTATATAATGTTGAATTTCTCAGATTATTCTGACTCAAACAAATTGTTTGATAATCATTACAGGCTGTTGAAGCCGTTGAGTACTGAAGGCGGAACAGCAGATGTGTGGTTAGCCATAGACGTTAATACGATTGATACATCTTTTGATGAAATTGATAGTGGAGAACATAGCAATGAGAATTCCGGCATGCTTGTGGCCATAAAGATTTATCGTCCCAAGAATGCCTTGGATATTGAGGGAGAACAAAGATTCAGGGATGAATTCAAAATTGTTTATGAATGTCGCCACGAGAACCTGCTTCAACCAACCAATTTTTCCATCTTTGAAGGAATTCCATATTTAGTCTTGCCTTATTGCAAATATGGTTCGTCAGAGCAACTAATCGGAAAAACGTTGTCTCCGGATGAAATTTGGAAATTTATCCTTGATGTCTCATCTGGATTAAACAGGCTACATACAAATGAGCCAAGTATAATACATCAAGATATAAAGCCGGCCAATATTCTTATTTGCAATACAAAAGACTATGCCATTACCGATTTTGGTATTAGCTCGAAGCATAGCGGAACGCATGGTTTCTATTATGAAGATGAGAACAGCGGCACCATGGCTTATATGGCTCCGGAAAGATTTCAAGAGAATGCAGAGCCTATATGTCAAAGTGATATTTGGGCATTTGGTGCCACTTTATTTGAAATATTGACAGGCAATGTCCCTTTTGGCGAAGAAGGTGGAAGATATCAAATGGAGTCTAAAGCCCAAGTCCCAATTGTTAATAACACTTCTTCAGACATACAGAGGTTAGTAAATGACTGTTTGTCTTTAGAGGCTGGGAATAGACCTTCTGCAAAGATTATTAAAGAAGCAGCCTTAGCAAGACAATATCCTGTTAGATCAAGACGAAAATACATTTTGGCATTAGGTCTTATTAGTATCGCAATTGTAATAATAAGTATTTTCTTCTTGTCACCAGAGAAATCAATTCCTGTTGACAAACAATTTGAAATAGCCCTGAATGATGTAAAAAGTGATGATGCTGCAACGGTAAAACGTGGCATATCTATGATGGATAGTCTAAGTAATTTAAGATACATTCCTGCCATTTATCAAATGGCTTATACGTATGGGTGGTACATTGAAAAAGAATCATTGAAGAGAAAAAACATATTAGGTATAGAAGTTTTTGACAACGAGAAGGATGGCTTGTACTTGCCCAAGGTTGATAGATATAGTAATGAAGCTATGGCTTTATTCTCAAAAATATTAGAACTGGATGACTCGACCTTTGCGGAGATTAACGCTCAATCGGCATATCGACTTGCTTGTTATTACGTTAATCCCAATCAGATAATTAAGTCAAATATGTCTAAAGGGAAAATGTATCTGGAACAATCAAAAAAATGGGCAGAATTATCGAAAGACTCTATTCTTCTTGATAAAATAAACAAATCATTAGACACATTTAAATAAAGAATCAACAAAATGAAAAAGATTTTACTGATTTTGGTATGCCTATGGGCTATGACTGGCGTAAAAGCACAAATAGCGAGATGGCTAATCAGCCCTTCGTATGAGAGTATTCAACTAGCTGATGGAATAGATGCAATCATAACAGATTCAGCTGGAATAAGAGTAGTCTGGACAATGAATGGTAAAAGACTTATAACCTCTAATAACGAGATATACCCTTTTAAAGAAGGATTAGCTTTGTCTGTAAAACGAGGTTCATCCACCATTTCCTCAATATACAAACAAAATGGAGATTCAATCAGGATTGAAGGATGTAATGTAACCCATCAATACCCTTATTATTCAAATGGAAAACTTTTGGTGCAACAAGGAACATTCTACAGATTCATAGATAGTAATGGTAACATCTTGGATGGAAAATATACAAGTGCATTTCCGTATTTCAATGGTTATGCTGTATGCGATACTTATTTGAATATGGAAAAAATGAAGAACATTCGTCATATGCTTATTGATAAAGTAGGTGTTCCATGTACATTCTTTTTTCAAGGGAAACAGTTTGATGCTGATGACATACAATTTATATCATCCGTTAATGATGAAAATATAGCAATTGTAGTCATTAAGAAAAAAGTTTATTTCTTTAACGGAGCCGACAGAAGTTTGTCTCCAGTCTTAGCCCAAGAAAGTTCAACTCCAAATCTAAAAGAGCAAGCAAAAATCACCTCAGAGATAGCGCAATGTTTCTTGCAGAACTCTGATTCCACATATGTTTTGGCCGCAAAATGTGGAAAAAAGGACATGGTATCAATTAGTTTTGATTTAATGAAGCGACCAAAGTCTATTATAATTAATGATATAGAACATCGTTATAAACAAAAACAGGAAAAAGAAAAGATTTGGACTTCAGAATTAAAAGCCATAAAAGAAAATGGTTTGACAGGTTTGCTGTGGAATAATGAGGGCGAAATGCTTCCTCCTCAATTTGAAGAAGTCATAACTTGTTTTGACAATAAGGCTTTAGTGAGAACAAAAGGGAAGGTAGGTATGTTGGAAATATTAAAAAGTGAGTCTTTTCTATTAAAGATGAACAAAGGAGATGATATTCCTTTTCGACATCAAAAATTTGAGACCTCCATTCGAGCGGATTTTCCAACATTCTTAAAAGCAGATGAGGTTAATATAGAAATAAATCCTCAGACAGGCTGTGATATAGACAAAACGTCAAAAGAAAGCAAAAATACAGAGAGCGGAAATTTTGTCCAATATAACTGCGTTCTCAATATTCCCGCAAATTTGACGGACGAACTGACAACGATAGAATATCCCATAACAATCCAATATGAAGGTATCAGATCATCAATGATTCCTTTCAAAGTAAATGCATGGCATTATAAATATTTCGTCGTAGATGTTGATGATTCTCAAACTGCGCTAGAAAATGGTACCGTATCTTTTGTCTTTAACATCAATGCTGAAAGAATTGCAAGTGATGGTATATACCCAACTACAGTAAATATTCTTACGGATTCGCTCACGGTTGAATACGAAAAAATGTCTGAGATTCGCCATAAATGTAAGGTGTTTTCTCTAAAAGAAGGGGTAAACAATATCGTAGTGCAAATTCAGGAACAGGGATGTCCGCCAGCGTTTTTCCCTTTTGAGGTTGAGTACCATAAACCTGTTGCAAGAACAAGGAACAAACCTGCTGAGAAGGAAAAAGTTACTATCAAGAAAAAAGAAAAAACTTCGAAGCCTACAAGTGATAATGAAAACGGACCACGAGTAATTATGTAATGTTACAATGAAGATAAACATTAGCTCTATATGCGACATTGGTATAGAACGAACAAATAATGAAGATGCCGTAGCAATATGTGCAGACTTAAAAACTTATTCATGGGACCAACTATCTACAAACGGCTATATTCCATTATCTACTATAGGCTCATTGTCTATAGTAGCGGATGGAATGGGTGGAGCAAATGCTGGTGAGATAGCCTCAAATTTGGTCGTTAAAAGCATTAAAAAATCTTTTAAGACAGAGAGATATGACAATTTTATTGATTCAGATTCCAAAGTACACATTTTTCTAAAAGAATGTATTGTGAAGTCTAACCAAATGATTCTTGACCATGTAGTAGAATCACCAGACTCCATAGGTCTTGGTACTACAATTGTTTTGGTTTGGATAGTTGAAAATAAAGCTCATATTGCATGGTGTGGAGATAGCAGATGCTATTGTTTCAATCCCAATACAGGTCTTAAGTTACTGACAAAAGATCATTCTTTAGTTCAAGAATTAGTTGATAAAGGTGAAATTAAAAGTAGAGACGCCTTCAGCCACCCTGATAATAATATCATAACTAGATGCTTAGGAGACGTTGATGTAGAGCATGAACCTGAGATCATTACATATAACATTAATGATGGTGACATTTTCCTGTTATGTTCAGACGGGTTGTGTGGATTTTGCAGAGATACTTTGATAGAGAAAATCATGTATAGACATTATAAAAATATCAATCATTGTAAGGACGCTTTATTGCAAAGAGCTTTAGATACTGGTGGGCAAGACAATATTAGTATCGTTTTGTGCGCAACATTACCTCAAAACTGCGATAACTACTACATAAATTTGAAAGGAAAAATTAAACAATTCCTTTCAAAATTCAACACTGTCTAAAATATTGTGTAAATGAAAATAGGATTCAGTTGTAAGTTTCTTCTTATATTTCCAATAGGATTTTTGTAATCACTTAAAAAAGGATGACAGGATTGATATCTTTGCCGTCCTTTTTCTTTGTAAACGATTGATAAACTTTATCTTGCATATTCGTAAGTATCCGAAAGTATATATGTGGTTAAGAGTCAAAATATTCACAGGTTATCTCACGTTGATCTCCCTGCTTGTCCTGCTCGTCCACCTGTTCCGCCAGGAGCAGATGAAGCGCAGCGACATCCGCTCGGACGAACGTGAGCAAGCCCGCATCCACCAACTGACAGAACAGGTCTATATCGGTCTGCTGGAACTGTCCGCATATGGAGAAACCGCTATTGTCTGGGATTCCCTGGATCTCCAATCCTACCGTTCACGACGCATCGAGACATGCGACGCCCTCCGGTCCCTCGGCACGCACGGCCGTCAGGAGCAGACGGATTCGCTTTGTCTGCTGCTCAAGAAAAAGGAGAGCGTGTTGGAAGCAGTCATGGCGACATTCCTCCGCCTGCAGGACGTGGATGACATTGTCAGCGAAAAGATCCCGGCCATAGTCACTAATGTCCGCAAAAGTCCGGAAGTGAACGCTCCGAAGATGATGGATACAGAAAATGACAAACCTCGAAAAGAGAACATCTTTCAAAAGATATTCAAACGCAAGGAAAAGAAGTCCGCCTATCTCGCCCAGCGGGAGAAGAAAGAGAAGGAAAAGGGAAACAAGAAGGAGACCCCTGCGACGACAGTGGCAAGCCTGCTATATTCACTTGACAAGCAAGTGACCGACCATCAGACGCATGAACGTGAGAAGCTGCTAGACCAGATGAATGAGTTGTATGTGAGCAGCACGGACCTGAACCAGAAAATCCATGACATCGCAAAAGAGTTGGAACGTGAGACGGCCGCCCGTCTGGAAGAGCGCCACCTGCGCTCCGTCTCCGAAGGCGACCGCTCCTTCCGCATGATCTCGTACCTGTCCATATCTATCTCCTTGCTCACCCTCCTGCTGTACGGCCTCGTCCATCGCGACCTGAAACGCAAGTATCGGTACCAGCGCAGGCTGGAGTCCTCCAATACGGAGAAACAGGAGCTCCTTCAGTCCAGAAAGGACATGATGCTCTCCATCGCCCATGACCTTCGCTCGCCCCTTACCACGATAAACGGCTCGGCCGAGCTGCTCCCCAAGGAGAACGGTGAGCAGGGCAGGATGAAATACGTGGACAACATCCGGCACGCCTCGGAGTACATGCTCTCGCTGGTCGACACGCTTATGGAGTTCTACCTGCTCGACAGCGGCCAGTTACAGCATCATCCCTCCATCTTCCACCTGAGCACCCTGATTGAGGAGACGGCCGACAGCCACGCCCCGGCCGCCAAGAAGAAACATCTCGGTCTCTCCACCGGCTTCTCCGGCCTGGACGTGGTGGTCGGAGGCGAGAAGGGATTCCTCCAGCAGGTGATGAACAACCTGCTCTCGAACGCCATCAAGTTCACGGAGAAAGGGAGCGTCCGCCTTGAGGCGGAATACAGGAAAGGCGAGCTCCGGCTTCTTGTACAGGACACGGGTATAGGCATGGATGTGAAGGACGCCTCCCGGATATTCGCTCCGTTCGAACGGCTGGAGAACGCCCGGCACGCGTCCGGTTTCGGTCTTGGTCTTGCCATCACCTCCCGGCTTGTATCGGAGATGGGAGGAAAAATCGATGTGGAGAGTACGCCGGGCGGGGGAAGCTGTTTCACCGTGCTGATTCCCCTGCCTCCCGCCGACGGTAACTCCCTGATGGAGAACCGACGGCCATCCGGCAGCCCCCGTCTGGAAAACACACGCATTCTCCTGCTGGATGATGATATCAGGCAGCTCGGCATAACGAAGGAGATGCTGCGTCGGTGTCACGCCTTATGTGACTGCTGCACGGACAGCCGCGAGCTCATCGTCCGTCTGAGGGAAAACACTTACGACGTGCTGCTGACGGACATCCAGATGCCGGAGATGGACGGCTTCTCCGTACTGGAGCTGCTCCGCTCATCCAATATCCCGCAGGCCAGGACCATTCCGGTGGTCGCCCTGACGGCGCACGTGAACAAGGAGGAAGAATATCTCGCACGCGGCTTCGCGGGACGCATCCGCAAGCCGTTCACGATAGAAAGCCTCTCTGAAGGCGTAGCGCGGATTATCGGTACCTCGGAGAATAGGGTCTGGAAACCGGACTTTTCCCTGATCCTCTCCGGTGAGGAGAACCGCCGGGAGATGCTGGACGAGTTCGTGAGGGAAAGCCGGAAAGACCTGCGTGTCCTACGCCAGGCACTGGAAAACGGCGACCGCCGGACCGTCCGGGAGGTACTGCACAAGAACCTGCCCCTTTGGGAATCCGTCCGGCTGGACTACCCGCTGGAAGAACAGCGGCGGATCACGACCTCAGATCCGGAAGGGTGGACAGAAAAGGAATTGGAACAGATACGCGACATAGCGGAGGCCGCCGACCGGCTGGCCGCCTTCGCGGAACAAATACAAGACATTGAATGAAAACGATACTGATCATAGAAGATGACGTGATATACGCCCGCAGCATCGGCAACTGGCTGAGGAAACAGGAGATGGGAAGCGAGCGTGTCACAACCCTCTCCGCTGCCCGAAAGAGCCTCTCGGACAGGGAATACGACCTCGTACTGGCCGACCTCCGCCTGCCCGACGGCAACAGCACGGATCTGCTCCGTTGGATGCACGACCACCACATTGTCACTCCGTTTCTGATCATGACCAACTACGGCCAGGTGGAGAACGCCGTGGAAGCCATGCGCCTGGGAGCGGTCAACTACCTTTGCAAGCCCATCCAGCCGGACAAGCTGCTGGAAGCCATCCGCAAGGAGTTCAGCCGTCCCCGCCACGACGGCACGGAGTTCTATCGGGGAGAAAGCGACAAGGCGCGTGAAATGTACCGCCGGATCAGCCTGGTGGCGCCCTCCGACATCTCCGTCCTAATCCGTGGCGCGTCCGGTACGGGCAAGGAACATATAGCTCTCGAGCTGCACGAACAAAGCCGCAGAAGGAACCGACCATACATCACTCTGGACTGTGGCTCCCTTCCGGAAGATCTGGCCGCCTCCGAGCTGTTCGGCCACCGTAAGGGCGCGTTCACCGGCGCGGAGAGCGACAAAGCCGGCCTGCTGCAGGAGGCCGACGGCGGTACGTTGTTCCTGGACGAGATCGGCAACCTGTCCTACAAAAGCCAGATGCTCCTTCTGCGTGCCTTGCAGGAGAAATGCTACAGGCCGGTGGGCTCGACCCGGGAGCGCAGTTTTGACATCCGCCTGATCGCCGCCACTAACGAGAACCTGGAAGAGGCTATCGCCGAAGGACGTTTCCGTGAGGACCTGTTTCACCGGCTGAACGAGTTCACCATCCGTGTCCCCCTCCTTTCGGAATGCCCGGAGGATATCCTCCCGTTGGCCCGTTTCCTTCTGGGGCACCTCATGAAAGAGCACCGCAAACGGGTGCAGGGTTTCGACCGGCTGGCGGAGGCAGCCCTGAGGCGGTATCCCTGGCCGGGCAATATCCGTGAGCTGAGGAACACTCTCCGCAGTGCCCTGCTGCTGACGGACGGGGAGTGGATCACCGCGACTTCCTTGAACCTGGATCTGACGTTAAAACAGGAAGAGGTACCCACCCTCACGGAGGAGGAAAAAGAGAGGCAGCTGTTACTACAGACACTCGAACAAGCCGGAAACAACCGGGCAAGGGCCGCCAAGATGCTTAGTATCAGCCGGACCACCCTGTACGAGAAGTTGCGGAAGTACGGCATCATCTGACGCATGGAAGGTCACGGCCAAAAGGGGGACGTGAAAACCGACTCCCCCAGGAGTTAACTTTCCTTGTCTTGCCTTCAAAGCAGATTCCGCTTATGTTTGCAACAGACGGATAGAATATAAAGCGTTTATTATAAATCATTTACCAAATAAATATATTATAAGCCATGAATATCCTACCTCTATGCGGCAAACTCAGCCTTGATATCTGCGATTTTGAACGTCGAAAACGCATGTGGCAGACAGGCCTTGCCCAGGCCATGCGCCTGTCCCCGCCGTCAAACGACATCCGGAAGATTATCGAAACGAGGCTGCTGGAACCGGTTGTAAGGGAGTTGGGGCGGAAAACCGGACAAGACATCCGGTACAGGGTGCTCTCCCGGGACACCTGCTTCCATCTGCTATGCAAGGGAAGGGAATTCGCCTTCATATCCCTTCCCAATCCTTCCACCGGCAGAGTGTTCATCCAATACCTGAACGAAAACGCGAGACGGGCCTCCCCGCTGAGAGAGCTGCGGAATACGGATGAAATCAGTTCGTTCCTCCAGGAGCGGTTTCCCATATGACATTCCCCGGCTGACAGCCGGCAGTCAAAGGGGCTTACAGAAAGTGTACGCTTCCCTTACAATTTTGTAAGGCGGGTGTACACTTTTCATTTACACCCTCAATCCTAATCCGTCTTCCACTACATTGATTGCCTGCCTTTTATAATATTCCCCTGATAAAATCCGTCCGCTGGTACGGCATTCGTTTCCCTTGTCATTGAACGTAAAACTTAAATTGGAATCTTATGGAAACATCAATGGCAGACCGTCTTCTCGGTTGCTTTGCGAAAGCCGTCCGGGAAAAGAAAGAGCTTACAGAAGTAGAATTGTCATCCGCCTATACAGAATTCATGAACCGCCTGCAATCGATAACCGACGGTGGGCAGCCCATCATCATGAAGCTAAGGCAGCTGCACCGTCTGGAACTGGAGCTGGAAACCTACCGGCACAGGGCATATCCCGTCCTTGAGGGCCTGGCAGACATCTACTTGACAAAAGCCGCCGCCCTTGTCAGAATGGAGACGGACCTACTCCATTTCATGGCGGACCATCCCGGAATCCATACTACACCGTCACCTGCCGACGAAAAGGCAAGGAATCGTCCCGCCCTCCACTGGAAAGGCTCCCAGGCAAATCTGATGGAACTTGTCTCCTCGCTGGATTATTCCGGCCTGGTGACGGACGGGAAAGGAAACCGCCAGTCCTTCGCCGCCCTGGTCGCGGCATTCGAAACCCTTTTCAATGTCACCCTGCCCAAGCCCTACGACCTTCGTGCCGACCTTGCCCGTAGAAAGAAGAACCTTTCCGTCCTGCTTCCCAAACTCCGGGAAACCTACGAGAAAAACATCGTGAACTGCGGGATCGACCGGCATTGAACCGGCGGGGAAACATCCCTGTCAGTAAAAGTCATCTCCTGTCAGGGATAGTCACCTCGCGCCGTTTGGCGCATAGCGGAATTCTCACTTATTTTGCTCCCGAAAAGATAACCATAAAGAAACAGAAGCAATATGGCAAGAATCAAGCAGACACAGAAACCGCAGGATGTCTCCTCCCAGCCCTGAAGAGGCGGGCGCAAGCCGAAGGATGAATCCGAACTTCATTCCTATTATTACGGGTTCCGCCTGGACGAAAGGCAGAACATCGAATTCGAGAGGCTCTACGCGAACTCCGGTGCGAAGACCAGGTCCCAGTTCATCCTCTCGGCCATTTTTGGCAGACCGCTGAAGGTGGTGAAGATCGACAAGGCCGCCACGGACTTCTACATCCGGCTAACGAACCTGCAGAGCGACTATCGCCGCGTGGGAGTGAACTACAACCAGGTGGCCAAGGCCGTCCACAGCGGGGAACTGACCGAAAAGAAAGCCCTCGCCCTGCTTTACAAGCTGGAACAGCTGACCGTGGAGTACATCTCGCTGAACAAAGAGATTATCCGTCTCACTAAAGAATTTGAGCGATGGTTGCAAAGATAACATCCGGGGTGTCCGTCTACGGGGCGCTTTATTACAACCAGGAGAAAGTGGACAAGGGCAAGGCCCGGACACTGGCATGGAACCGTATCATGGAGCGTCCCGACGGCACGACCGGCATCCCGGAGTGCATGCGCAGTTTCGAGGCCTACCTTGCAGCCAACCGCCGGACGGAAAAGCCGGTGATCCACCTCTCGCTCAACCCCCATCCCGACGACAGGCTCTCCGACGGACAACTGGAGGCCATCGGGCGGGAATACATGGAGAAACTGGGTTACGGTGACCAGCCTTACATCATTTTCCGGCACGAAGACAATGCGCGTCCCCATATCCATATCGTCTCCTTACGTATAGACGAGCAGGGCAGGAAGATAAGGGATTACAAGGAGTGGGAACGTTCCATGAAAATCTGCCGGGAGCTGGAACAGAAATACAGACTGGCCCCGTCAATGAAAGAAGAACGTAAGATCTCCGGCGCCATGACAGCGGTGGAGTACCGCAAAGGTGACCTGAAACACCAAATTGCAAACGTGGTCAAACCTGCCCTGCAGGGTTACCGCTTCCGCTCATTCAAGGAATTTAAGGCCCTGCTCGGACTCTTCAACGTGACGGTGGAGGAAGTACGCAAGAGCGGCGACGGAAGGACATGCCACGGGCTGGTCTATGCGGCACTTGACGAAAAAGGCAGACGCTGCGGAGTGGGCATCAAGTCCAGCGACATCGGAAGGAGCGTCGGTTACGAGGCCCTGAAAAAGAAATGTGCTCGAAGCAAGACGTGGATGAAGAAGCATCCCGTACCGGAAAGCACAAAGGAGGCTATCCGGGAAGCCCTGCGTCAGGACACCCGGCAGGGATTCCTCCGGCTCCTGGCCGGAAGAGGCGTCGTCCCCATACTTTGGGAAAACGAACAAGGCGTGATTTACGGGGTGACCTACATCGACCACGGATCAAAAACGGTCTTCAAGGGCTCAGCCCTTGGCAGGGAGTTCTCCGCCTCCGTCCTAAGCAGGCTGTACGACGCGCCGCTTCCCATGGCAATCCCCCATGAAGATACCGCCTTGAAAGAGGAAAGGGCAAGAGGGGAAACCGGATTTGCGGAAGGGCTGCTGGATATCCTCTCTACAGAATCCCGTCCTTATCCGGATAGGGAAACCGCAGAAGGTATCTACGGAAAAAGAAAAAAGAAACGGAAACGCCGCGGCCCGCATATCGGCTAAAAGGGTTTCCAAAAAGATAAGACATAAGCAAAGTATCACCTGTAAAACAAGTAAAACATGTCACAAGAAGATGCCAGGGGACTTGGCAAGACCACCGACTTCATGCGGGCGGTCAGCATCCTGTTCCTTGTGATGAACGTCTATTATTTCTGCTATCCGTTTTTCCACCGCCTGGGATGTACCAACGGCATGGTGGACAGGATCCTTCTGAACCTGCAACGGGATACGGGGCTGTTCACCCATTCGCTGGTGACCAAGTCCTTCTGCCTGATGTTCCTCTTTTTCTCCGCGATGGGGGCCAGGGGACGCAGGGAGCTGGAGATGTCCCGCCGACGCATCGGCTGTATTCTCATTTTCGGGCTGTCGTTCTACTTCTCAAGCGAGCTGCTACTCACTTCCCCGTGGGACATCCGGCTTGTCACGCTGCTGTACGTCTCTGCCGTCACCGCGGGCTACATCTGCCTCCTGACCGCCGGCATGTGGGCCGGCCGCCTTTTAGGAAGCCAGCTGATGGATGACGTGTTCAACGAGGAGAACGAGTCCTTCATGCAGGAGACAAGGTTGATGACGAACGAGTATTCGGTGAACCTTCCTACCCGTTTCCACTACAACAGGAAATGGCACGACGGCTGGATCAACGTGGTGAACCCGTTTCGGGCAACCCTCGTGCTGGGCACGCCGGGCTCGGGCAAGAGCTACGCCGTCATCAACAATTACATACGCCAGCAGATTGCCAAAGGCTTTGCCTGTTACATTTATGATTTCAAGTATCCGGACCTGAGCACCATCGCTTACAACCAGCTGCTTAAGAACAGGGACAAGTACGACGGCAACGTGCAGTTCTACGTTATCAATTTCGACGACCCGCGCCGCAGCCACCGCTGCAATCCGATCAATCCGGCCTTCATGTCGGATATAGCGGACGCTTACGAATCGGCGTATGTGATTATGCTGAACCTGAATAAAAGTTGGATACAGAAACAGGGTGATTTCTTCGTGGAATCCCCGATCATCCTGCTGGCAGCCATCATATGGTATCTCAAAATTTTTGAGAACGGGAGATACTGCACCTTCCCCCATGCCATCGAGCTGCTGAACAAGCCCTACTCGGACGTGTTCACCATCCTGACCTCGTACCGTGAGCTTGAGAACTACCTCTCACCCTTCATGGACGCCTGGAAAGGCGGGGCGATGGAGCAGCTCCAGGGCCAGATAGCGAGCGCGAAGATACCGCTCTCGCGTATGATCAGCCCCTCGCTCTACTGGATCATGAGCGGGGATGATTTCACGCTGGACATCAACAACCCGGAGCAGCCCAAGGTGCTGTGCGTGGGTAACAACCCCGACCGGCAGAACATCTATTCGGCGGCCCTGGGACTTTACAACGCCCGCATCGTCAAGCTGGTCAACCGGAAGGGAAAATTGAAGAGCTCCATCCTGGTGGACGAGGTGCCGACCATCTATTTCCGGGGGCTCGACACGCTGATCGCCACGGCGCGGAGCAACAAGGTGGCGGTCTGCCTGGGAGCGCAGGACTTCAGCCAGTTGGTACGCGACTACGGAGAAAAGGAAGCGCGCGTGATCCAGAACACCATCGGCAACATCTTTTCCGGACAGGTGGTCGGGGAAACGGCGAAAAACCTCTCGGAACGCTTCGGCAAGGTGCTCCAGCAGCGCAAGTCCGTCAATATGACGAAAGAGGACACTTCCACCAACATTAGCACTCAGCTGGATTCCTTGATACCTGCCTCCAAGATATCCAACCTCTCACAGGGGATGTTCGTGGGAAGCGTATGCGACAATTTTGGAGAGACCATCAGGCAGAAAATATTCCATGCCCGAATCGTGGTGGATAGCGTGAGGGTGGAAGCCGAGACGAAGGCGTACAAACCGATACCCGTCATCACGGACTTCACGGGAGAAGACGGCAAGGACCATATGCAGGAAGAAATAGAACGCAATTACTACCGCATCAAGGAAGAGGTGGGCGACATCATCCGGCGCGAGCTCCTGCGCATAGAAAACGATCCGAAGCTGAGCCACCTGCTGGAGACGGACGGGGAATAACAGACTGATATAAAACAGGATTGCCTGAGGGCAATCCACTATTCAATAACCATTTAATTTTAGTTTTATGACCGAGAAAAAGAAAAACATCGCCCTTCAGGAAAAACCCTGTTTCCCGTGGGTGGGCGGAAAGAGAAGACTGCTGCCGGTACTCATCGAATCCCTGCCGGCAGATTTCGAAAAGATGGAAACGTATGTGGAACCTTTCGTGGGCGGCGGCGCGCTGTTCTTCTGACTAAGACAGGCCCATCCCAGTATCCGCTGCGTGATCAACGACTCCAACGAGAGCCTGGTAAACGTGTACCGTGTCATCCAGAATTCCCCCGAGGAGCTGATCAAGGCGCTGGAGGGCATCCAGAGAGAATACCATGCCCTGGCGGAGCACGCGGACAGAAGGGCGTACTTCATGGAGAAACGCACATTCTTCAACGAGGGCGACCCGGACAATGTCACTCGCGCGGCGTTGTTCATCTTCTTCATGCGCACCTGCTACAATGGCATCTATTCGGTAAACCGCAGCGGCAAGCTCTCCGTGACGTTCGGTGCAGGCAACCGCGCAAAAATACTGGAAGAGGACCTGCTCCGCTTGAACCATAAACTGCTGCAGGGAGTCGTCATCTTGGACGGGGACTACCGCCAGACCGGACAATACGCCAGTGAGAAGACCTTCTTCTACTTTGATCCTCCCTACAAGCCGGTCAACGAGTCGGGTGGATGCACCTCCTACATGCCGGACGACTTTGACGACAACGACCAGATCCGCCTGGCCGAGTTTTGCAGGGATCTGGGGGATGCCGGCAGCAAATGAATGCTCTCCAACTCGGATCCGCGCGAGAAGGATCCGACTAATACCTTCTTCGATGATTTATACGACGGCTTCCATATCCAGCGGCTGAGCATCTTCCGCTCGGTCTGCTCCATTGCCGAGAAGCGGAAATCGGTCAACGAGCTGCTGATAAGAAATTATTAATAAGAATTGGGATATGGGATAAACGCCGGAAACATATCCGATATCCGTACTATAAACAAAGGACTACCCCAAATCGGGTAGTCCTTTGTTGTTACTTGCAGTCTAAAATTATCAAGGTCTGATGTAAATACCAGCACACTTCCGCCGGAAAGGTTTGGAGTGGAGGAGATACCGCCGGGCGGCGAGTCCGTAAAACGGCACGGGAGTTTTTACGGGCGTGCCCTTTTACAGAAACCGCATGAACCCTTATGCAGGCAATGGCGCGGCTCCGAAAGACCGAAGGCATAATCGGTACGTGTACCCGCTGTCAACGATGCCGTACCGGGATTTGCAGCAGGAGCGGAATACCGCTACGGGCTGCCGCCGGAAGCAGTTTCATTCCGGATAGCGAAGGGTGATCGCGGCATGCCCCTTTTTATAGCTCACCCTGAGCCCGAGCTTGTCCAGCTCCTCCCGGACAAGGGATTCCTCGAACCCTTCGGCCATGAATTTTTCCCTGAGCAGACCGATGACATTTCCCGTTCCGGTACTTCCGGAAAGAAAATCCTCCGTCCATTGTAGGAAACTTCCGCCGGTACGTATCAGATTGTAGCGCCTCAGACAGAAGTTCTCCATGCTCTTCAGGTTGAATCCTTTGAAAGACAGCAGGTCGCAGAGAAACGGCCCGTTGGCATCGTCCACCCTGATTTCCGTCGTCAGTACGCAGGCTGGCGTGCCTTTTTCTCCGGGAGCATTATAATAAAGCCGGATGTTGTTCCCTATATACAGCCCCATGACATACACCATCTCTCCAGGGGATTCCGTCATGACGGGAAATGCCTGCAATCCGGCATCCTCTCCCCGCTTCAAAAGCACGATGTCCGGTTTTCCGGAACTCCTGTCTTCCGGCGGGCATGACACCATCGTTCCGTTGGTCTTTCTCCATCCGAGAAACCGTAGACAGTTCCCTATATCTTTCAGATACCTTTCTTTCTCCCTACTTCCATCGAGGTACGGGTGGAGCGTATCCACGATTTCGGCCCAGTTCTCATTCGTCTTCATATATTTATTGTTTACAAATTTCTATAAATCAAACCGCTTTGCAATGGAAATATAGCTATTTTATCCCGATCGGTCAAATGAATTCCCTAAAAAGTCATAGGAGAACCGCTCATGCAATCTTCCCGTGATTTTTCAGAAACCAGGTACGGCCCATATCTCCTTCGACCCGGCATGGAGCCTTATCGGACTCTTTCCCCGTCCTTCCGTACGGGGTCTACCGGATGATTCCAATCGTACGGATTTTTTAATAATGCATAAGTTTCCTCCGCCATATCCCTTTTCAGCTTTTTTATCAATTTTAATGAGAAACCGAATCTGGAAGAATATGAATGACAAGCACCCCTGCTGTAACCAATGCCGGATCAATAATGACAGGCAAGTCAGGATGTTTGAAAACAATAAAACCAATGGGTGTGATAAGTGCGGATAACAAAGGAAATCCTTCTTTTTTGCAGATGTGAATGATAATTGAGCCTTTCATTCCGGCTGCAAAATTGGCACTGCATTGGTAAAATGAAAGGGAGGGCCGGACTTTTGGCTCTCTCTTGTTACATGTCAGTCCCATCGTAGGACCGGTTACTGTTTTATCTTTCACCTGCTTCCCTGTTTCAGTTCCGCACATGGCTCCTCCGTCTTTTTCAGGCGGTGCTGGAGGAACTCGTTCAGATCCTTGTGGGGCAGGTAATGTACCGCCTTGTCCATCACGCTCCCGCACTGCCTTCTGATCTCCTCCGTTGTCTTCCGGCCTGCGTCATCATTGTCCAGGAAACAGCAGACATGCCCGTAATATTTCAGTACGTCCAACGCCCCCTGCAGATTGCCGACCGAATTGAGTATCACGCAGTCCGGCACCGGCTTTCCCTGTTTGAGCGTAAGGTACGAGAGATAGTCCATGAAGCCCTCAAACACCAGGACCGTCGTCCTTCCGTTCCCCCCGGATCCATGCCTCAGATGCGTGATGTCCTTTGGGGAGGTCGAACCCTTGAAATAAGGGTTGCGTATCTCCAGTCCGTCCTTCCGGTTCCTGAACCCGATCCCGAAATACCATTTGCCGCGCGTGCGGTAATGCACCTCCACGCACTCCCTCGTGGCGATACCGGAAGGAATCCCCCTCTTTGCCAGGTAGTCCAGCAGCACCGTATTGCGGAGCGGCGAGACGCGTAGCTCCTCGAATGCTGCAGGTGTGGCGGCCGCTTTCCGGGGTGTCTGAGCGGGCGTGAACACGGGGAAGTATCCCTCTATGCCCTTCAATACGGAGGATATGTCACGCGTTCCGTACAGCCTTTGCGCCAGGTCGATGATGCTGCCTCCCGTCCCCTCGCCAAAATCATGTCACAGGTTTCTGGAAAGGCTGACCTTGAATGAGGGGGTACGCTCCTGTCTGAAAGGCGAGCGGTACCACAAACTGTCCCCCTGTTCCTTTACGGGGGAGAATCCCATCCGCCTGAGGTAATCCTCCAGCGGAATCCTTTTCGCTTCTTCAATGTTCATGACTCGTCGTATGATTGATGATGGTAAGAATTTAGAACCGCCCGCCGAACCATTCCACCGGGTCCAGCAGCCGGCCGTTTTTTTGCAGTTCGAAATGCAGGTGGTTGCCGGTGGACGTCCCCGTGCTTCCGACCTTTCCGATGCGCTGTCCGATACGTACCGTTTCGCCTTTCTTTACAAGGATCCGGCTCATGTGCGCGTACAGGGTGGAGTATCCGCCCTTATGGCGGATGCGGACGAACCAGCCGTAACCCGGGCTGTAGTCGGCGGAGATCACCCGGCCGTTTCCTGCCGAATATACCGGCTCGCCATACGGGGCCGCCAGGTCCACCCCCTTGTGGAATATCCTCCGCCCTTTTACGGGATGCATCCTGCTTCCGAACCCGGAGGACATCCGGTAGCGGGTACGCCTGCCGTCAAGAGGGAACAGGACCGGATAATCCGACAGGATGGCGACCGTCCGCCGCAGCCCTCATTCTTCCGTTCATTTCCCCGGTCCCCGGACACGTCCGTTTAACATTTCCCCGCCGCTTTCCGCCCCTCTTCCTCCATCCTCCAGGCAGGCGGAAAGTGACAAAAGGTGACAAAACATGACTATTAATGACAACTTTCTCATAATCAATTTATTTAATGGCAAAGATACTAATTTTACCTCCCGAAATGATTCATTCACCTTTAAATTTAACAGTCATGCAAGAAGTAAATCCCGCTGCGCAAGGCAGCGAAAACGCCACTCAGGAACAGGGTTACCTGATGGCTTACGACAAGAAGGAACAGAAGGCGAAAGGCGTCAAGGGCATCGCGGCAAACGGTGAGCTGGAGACGCTCGAGGCCAACGAGCAAAACAAGGGACAGTTCATCCGCGTGGACCGCTTCGGGAATTTCTTCACCAACTTCGGGAAGAACTTCCTCTACCAGTACAACAACCCCACACGTTTCTCTCTTTACCGGATGGAAGAAAATACCCCGGTGGAACAGGCCGCCAAAAAGATCGAGGAGGCCCAACGTCCCGAGAATGAGGCCGTCCGCCGCGAGCTTTCCAAAAACAACCGCATCTACAACAACCATTTCTTCAATGAGCGGGAGATCAACTGGGAGCAGGCCGAGCGTTACGGGCTTACCCCGGAGGTGCTCAGACAGACGGGCGACATGGAAAAGCTGCTGCAGGGCAGGCAGTCCGGCATAGCCTATGACATCTCCATGAACACCGAGCTGGGACGCCAGAAGGGGGATGCCAAGCTCTCGCTCTTCCGCGACGAGAACGGGGCGGTCAAGTTCGACCTGCACTTCATCCGCCAGGCACCGAAAATCGGGCAGGAATACCGGGGATACAAATTGGAGGAGGACGTGCTGGAGGCGTTGAACCGTACCGGCAACGCAGGCCGGATTGTCAACCTGGTCACGGACTACCGCACCAAGGAAATAAAGCCCTGCTACCTGTCCAAGGACCCGGTGACCAACGAGATGTTTTTCCTCCCGGCAGACCAGGCACGCTGCCCGCGCAAGATCAAGGATTATGTGCTGAGCGACAAGGAATATGCCGATTACGCCGCAGGAAAAGAGGTGCCCATCGAGTTCAAGTCCTCGAACGGGAAGGTGTACCGGACCTCCATCCAGATGAGCGCGGCCGAGCGCGGCACGGAATTCCTGTGGGAACGCAGTACCCTCAAGCCGGAGAAAAAACAGGGGCAGGAACAGACGGCCGGCCTTAAGGAGACAGCCGGGAAACCGGCCAGACGGACCAGACAATCCATAACCCCCAAAATGTAACCGGCCATGACATCCGTAAATGAAAACATAAAACGGCTGGAAGAGCTTTCCCAGGAGGACGGCACAGGCGGCCTCCTGGTCTGTTACGAGACGGGCAGGGACAAGCCCCATGCCGACTCCTCCTACCAGCTTTATCCTGTCAATCCGGATCAGAAGGGCATGACCTACCAGTTTCTCAGCCTCCTGCATGTCGGGGTGGAGACCGCCCGGATATCAGCCTTCATCCCTGACACCCGTATGGAGGTCTACCGCTTCCCCCGTATGTCCGACCTTCCTCCCTTTTATCGGGATACCCCCGTCAAAGAGTATATCACCGGCATGCTGCTGCCCCATATCAAAAAGAACGGGCTGAAGCCGGTGGTAAGTGTCAACCTGCGCGACATGGTCTTCATACGCTCCGAAGGGCTGTCGGTGGAGCCGGGCGGTGTTCTTCGCCTTAATGCCGGACAGGTCGACCGGCTCGTGGAGTTCCGCCGGCGGCAGGACGAACTGGCCGCAAGATATAAATACATCCCCCGACACAAGCTGCCCCTACGCGTCATCGAGACTCCCAAAGGTGTACTGGTGTTCAGCGGCGGCGAGATCGGAAGGAAAGGGACTGAAAACTTCTATAAGTTTCTGCTGGATAACTATTTTTCGATGCATGCGCCTTCCGGTCCCATCAGGCAATACCGCGTGGATTCACCTTCCGACAAGTTATACGGACTCACCGACATCTCCTGCCGGAAAGAGTCGGGAACAAACAGATACACGTTCGACCTTTTCGACGCATACGCCGGTATCGGAGCGTCGGAAAAGAAAGGATGGGTTTTGGAGTTCGCCACGGACATGGATCCTTCCGATACGGAATACCGCCGCTTGGAGGACTTCTCCGGCTGCCGGCCGGAAGGAAACAACAGGGATATCTTCCGTCTGCTCACCTTGCAGAAGCACTTCGACAGGAACATCATCCTCGATCCGGCTTTCGCCTACCATTTCCAGTTCAAGGAATTCGTCAGGAGGATGGATGATTGCGTAAACGGTCTCTCCCAAGGGGACAACATGGAAAAAATACTGGACGAAATGCGGGCAAAGTCGGATCATATCCTGAGAACGGATTTTCGGGTACGGGGGTACGGTACTTCAGACCGGCAAAAGGAGAACAAGCCCGGAAAGGCCCAAAAGAACAAACCTAAAATATAGCCATGATCAGAAAAGAGCAAGTCAAAATTGGAATGCGGATTGTCGGGGATGATCCCGAATCCCCTGAAAGCTATCCGTACAGAGGAACCGTCACCGCCCTTTGCGAGACAGGCCGGAACGAGACGGACTTTCACATAGTCATCAAACTGGACGAGGCATCCATGAGACAGCCGGAAATATCAAGGTGCTGTCCCGAAGGCATCATGAGGTGCTTCCCCTGGAGGGTCAGCCCCGAGGAAAAACCGGAAAAACGGAACAATATCCCTTCCCTGGCCTATACGGCTGTAGAGACATCCCGGGGATTCCTCTTCTTCACCCATACGGAAGAAGGCAAGAGGAGCCTTCGGGAATTCCTTCAGGAAATGGCCGACAGCTATTTCGAGCCGTCATTCGACCTGGGACCGGTATGCGTCTATGAGGCGGAAGGCGTACTTCCTGCTCTCTCTTCGGTCAATCCGGAGAAAATGCCCCTTGCGGCATATCCCTACGTGCGAAAACCGGAGGATTTCCGGCTGGATGTCCGTTACCGGAACGGGATGAGACCGACAGCGGAGGATTTCCGCAGCTTCTGCCACAATGCCGGTTGCTCGGTCAGCCATCGTAACGGAAATATCACCGACACTCTGGAAGCCTTGGAACGTTACGACAGGCGTCTGGAAACACTTCGGTACATGCCGGAAACGGCTCCTCACGAAAGGGATGAGATCCGTGAGACCAGGCAGCAGCTGCAAAGACTGCTGGACTCCGCCTATGATGTCCGCGGACACCGCACGGCAGGAAGGATACTGGATGATCCCGCCCCCGAGGTCAGCGTGGAAGGAGTACGGCTGTCCGCTCCCCAGCGGAGCATTCTTAAAGCCGACCTCGGGTTGTACCTGCCATGCAAAACCGGAACCGGCCCCGCTCACGCGTATGCATGGGTGGATAGGAATACTGACCGCATCGTCTTTGGCAGCCGCCCGCCCGGAGACCGTGAAACCGTCGGGGTCAAACGGGATACGGAAAAGAGGTCCTCCGCTTCTCTGAGAAGTACAAAAAAGAAGACGGGTCCCCGTCATAAGATGTAAAATTGTAAAATCAAGAAAGACAGTATGGAAAAGAAAAACAAGACAACACCTTTGAAAGTGGTGCGGCGGGAGTCCGGTTATCTGCTGTTTTCCGACAGCAATACCGGAAAGGAAGGCCTTGAAAGCTATCTCCAGTATACCGCCGACCATTTCTTCGATCCCCATGCCCATGACGGCCCCCTGGAAATTTATGAGTATTCCGGTTTCCGGAAGGAGCTGGCCTCCCATATCAACAGCAGCTGCCGCAGGGGACTTTTACTGGGCGGGTACGTTTCCTCCGACCTCCTCCCGGCAGAATTCATCAACCGCCTCGAACCGAAACTCTACGTCCCCATGAGTCCGACATCCGAGGGGTATTCCGGGCTGTTCTCCCAAGTGAGGGGATATATGGGGCTCGAACTATCCCGAAAGCCGGAGAACGAGGATATCTACCGCCTGCTCTCCATCAGGGAACACGGTTATATGAACATCCATGACAAACCGTTCACCTATTACCGGGAGCTGCTGCCCCTGGCCGAACAGCTTGAAAAGGTGACCCAGGTCAAATCCGCCGGCCTGTTCGACGTGCAAGCCTTCAAGGAACTTTCCCTCAAAATAAGAAAAGCGGCGGAGGATATCCTTCACCGGGACTTCGACGTAAGGGGCCACCGGTCGTTGGAGAAATACCTCAATGCCCCCGACACCTCCCTTCTTGTGGGAAACAGGGTGCTGGACAAGGCGCAACTCGGGATACTGGCCAAAGGGAACGCCCTGTACCTGCCGGAGAATGACCGCCCAGCCTCCCGGCACCTGCTGTACTGCATGGCGGACTTTACACGGAACAAACTGCTGGTGTCCGGTGAACCGTTCCCTACCAGGACCTACCGGGTAAAGGACGGTATCCCGCATCCTGTCAGTCCGCAAGAAAAAATACCGGAGAAGCGAAAGACTCCCCGTAAATCCACCGGTAGGAAAATATCATAACCTGCCGGGATATAAAGAAATCTAAAATATCACGATATGGAAAAAGAAACCGATTTGAAACAGAGCGGACCGCTCGTCCTTTTCAATGTGGACAGAAAAGGCAGGCTGGCGGACTATGCCGTGTGCCACAGTGACTATGAATGCGGCGATTATCTGCTCCGGCAGGCGGAGCTGGCCCTGGGCGGGGCGTATGTCCCCAATGAGTCCGTATACTGCCTTGCAGGGGCGGAACGGACGGACGACGGCCTTCCGGAACTGCTGGACGACTATATCCGAGAAGGCAACATCCGCGACCTGCCCTCGATTGGCCTGCGCAGCCTCACGTTCATCCATGAGACTACAGGAGGCGGCCTGCCGGAAGGGATGTGGGCCATACTGAAAAAGACGGAACAGTTGTTGGACAGCCCGGATAACAGAAAAATACTGGAAGCGTACCATGCCTACCACGAAAAAAGGGAGAATGCCCTGCCCGAGCGCACCCTCTCCGCCGTCCGCACGGACAAGGGAGTGCTCCTGTTCGACGACTCGGTCCGGGGGCTGCAATGCCTGGAGGGTTACCTGCGGTACCACGCGGACCGGTATTTTTCCCCCGAGCTCCACGGGCTGGAAAAACTGGAGGTATACCATTTCAGCACATCCGATAAAGGCATATCGGACGCGGCCAAAAGGTGCGCCTTTATGTTCACCCCGCAGGGCCGGCGTGAGTTCGTCCCCAAAAAGGCGCGTTACCAGCCGGACTCCCTTGTAGCCGGCCTCCATCCGTCAGCCGGCTGTCCCATGCACGCGGACGGTGAGGCGTTCAGGCGGTTTGTCAAGACCTTCGGCCTGAATGCCACGGACGAGGCGAACGAGATCGCCGCCCTGACCGGAATCCGTGCCAGGGGACTGTCGGATCCCGGACAGCTGGAGAAGGTATCCGTCCACCGGACCGGATTCCGCAGCCTGTATGAACGCCGGCAGGCCTGCCTAGAAAGGAACGACATTGTGATGTACCGGGCACTCGGACAGGCTTCCATGGACATGGCGGAGAGAATCCTCAGAACGGAATACAAGGTACGGGGATACGCGCCTTCCATGGCGGAAAAAGAAACCGGGCACAGAGCCGGTCCGCCTGCCGGTAAAAAGAAGACAAACCGATGGAGGAAAACAGATGGAACCCCTAAAAGACGGATATAGCATGGCATGGCTGGAACGACTGATAAGGTCTTGGAAACGCCCCCGGGAGGAAAAACACGGAAACCTCTATCTGGAACTGTGTCCGGACAACCGGATAAACTCCTTCATGGTGGTCCGACACAGGCCGCAGGGCACGGATCCCTTCATGGAATTCATCGGGCATACCGCCGACAAAGCCATAAGGGAGGGAAACGGGACGGTCCCGGACAACCTGCTGCTGGCCCTGGAAGGAGTGCCGGAAAAAATGCTCCCGACAAGGGAGGAGCTCCAGGAGGAACACCCGGGGAAAGTATGGGAGCTCATCCCCGGGTACGGCGGGATAACCGGAGGGAACCCGGTCCCGCTCAGACGGGCCGTCTACCTGAGGGCGCACGGGAGGGAGATAGACCGTACCGCCCTCAAAGAGATGGAGCGTTCGTCCGGCTGCCGGAACTACGAGGCCTATGAGACCGCCATGGAAAGGACCTCGGAAGGTAAGAAAGCCCTGTTCCGCCTTACTTTCGTGAAGACGGAACGGGGTGTCAGGGTATTCAACGACGGCCTGCAGGGTCCGGAGCGTATGCGCGGGATGCTGCAGGACATGGCGGACCGTTTCTATTCCACCGCATGGGAAGGGCTGAAAACGCTTTCCATCTACCGGATCGAGACGGCCTCCCGGAAGCTGCTGGAAATGTCTCGGGACAACGGGCGGGATTTCCCCGCCTCGCAGCCCCCGCTGGAGCTCCTTGCCGGCTATCTTCCGACGGTATCTTTCGACATGTCGCCCACGGCGGAGAACCTGGAGCGTTTCGTAAAGGCCAACTCCCTGACACTCTCCGCAGGCAACCGTGAGATCATAACCCTGCAGGATATCGCCCGGAAGGGATACGCCCACCTGTATATGGACGGGCCGTTCCGTTACGGGAAAGAGTTCGCCGGTATCGAGAAAGAGCTCCGCACGCTCGCGGGAAAAAGGGAGCTGTACCGGGACTTCCCCTATGAGGAAAGGATACACGACCTTCGGGAAAAGTCCAGGGCCATTGCGGAATTCCTCCTGAAAAGGGAAGGAATCCGCAGGGAGATGCCCTCCCGGGAGCAGAAAGCCGACAAGTATGCGGAAAGGATACGTCGCATGGCGGAAAGCCCGGAAAAGAAGACTCTCCCCCCGGCTACCGGCGAGAAGAAAAAGGGGGCGGCTCGCAAACAAAAGGGTACGGCCTCCCGAAAAGTGAAACCCAAATTATAAACCGAAATGGAAACAACAGAATCATTCACACCCGAAGAACTGCTCGATGCCGGAAGACGTACCATCGACCGCAAGGCGCTGCAGAAGACCATAAGGGATATTTTCTCATACCGGAACCCGCTCAGGCAATTCATGGAAGGCTACCGTTTCAATGTCATCCGTTGGAGCGCCACCAACCTGAGGAAACCCTCCTTATGGAAACGCGTCAGCCTGTTCTTCAACACCAAAGGAATTCCGGGGATTCTCCGTGAGAATTTCCGGCAGAACCGCGCGGACCTGCTCGCAAGGTGGGAAAGGAGCGTCATCAGCGACATCAACCGCTCGCTCATCCGCCTGGGGAGCATACCGCTCTCCTCCAAGCCCCGCGACCTTTCCCGGCAGCTGAAGGACATATCCAGGAAAATATACCGGATGACCACCTATGACCGCTGCCCGAGCCTGCTCCAGGAGAGCCTGCTGCTGTCCACCTACGAGTATATATTCGCCTCGCCGCATGACAGGAAGTTCGGGAACCTGTGCCCCGACGAGATCTGCGGGATGCTCCGACAGAACGGTGTTCCGCAGGAAAGCCTCTGCTACCAGAACTATGAGAGCATCCTCGCCGGAAGGGAGACGGTCCTTTACGAGTTCACCTCCGACGGGAAAGCCACCCTGTATCTCAAGCCGATGGACCATGTGAGGCTGGAGATGACCTCCAAAGGGTATGACATGGTCCCCACGGGGCTTCCTCCCGCCCGGACTGTCCCTTCACCCACGGAAAGCATGGAGAATACGCCGCAGCTTTCCGAGAAAATCGGAAAGACCAGGAAAGCACGGAGCGGAGAGAAACCCGCCAAAGGAGCCGGGAAATCGAAGAAAGGGCCGAAAATAGGATAGTCCATCAACAACAGATAATAACCTGACAATAAAAATGTAAGAAAATGAAAGTCGTGATTTGTGAAAAGCCCCTCGTGGCTAAAAGACTGGCCCGCGTATTGGGCGCGGACAAAATGGAAGACGGGTATCTCACCGGAAACGGATACGCCGTCACATGAACGTTCGGTCACCTGCTGGCCCCGGTTTCCCCATTTTCCTGTCCGGAAGGACCTTTTACAAAGGAGATGCTTCCCCTTGCAGTCCCCTCCGGACTCGCCGTCCGCCAGACAAGGACGGAGGATGGTTTCCGGGATGATCCCGTAGCCGTCAGGCAGCTGGAAATTATCGGCAGGCTGTTGCGGGAAGCGGACGGGGCGGTTACGGCGACGGACACCTCCCGAGAGGGGCAACTGGTCGCCCGTAACCTTTATGACTATCTGGGCTTCAAGGGGAAAACGGAACGCCTGTGGCTTTCCTCACTGACGGACGATGCGATCCGCAAGGCGTTCCTTGACCTTAGACCGGACAGCCTCTATGAAGGCCTGTACCTGGCAGGCAGGGCACGGCGGGAAGCCGACCGGATCATCGGGTACAACGCAAGCCTCGCGCTCGGCATGGCGGCAAAGAGAAAGAACCACTCGCTCGGACGGGTACAGACACCGGTGCTCGCCCTCATCTCGCGCCGTTACCTGGAGAACAGGGATTTCAACGCCGTACCCTATTACCGGCTGGAGCTGTCGGTCCTCAAGGACGGCAAGGAGCTTGTTTTCACCTGCCCGGAAAAATACACGCAGCAGCAGGAGGCCGTGGCCGTTCGGAACCGGATCGCGGCATCGCGTGCGGCCACGGTAATACAGGCGGAGAGAAAGGAAACGGTGGAGGAACCGCCGCTTTTGTATGACCTGGCCTCCTTGCAGAAGGAGGCGAACCTCCGGATGGGGCTGACGGCAGGACAGACGGCATCGGCCCTGCAGAGGCTGTATGAGGGAGGATACATCTCATACCCGCGTACCTCCTGCCGCCACATCCGGGAGGACATGTTGGAGAGGATGCCGACACTGCTCTCCCTTCTGAAAGACGACCCGTGTTTTGCTCGTTATGCGGAAGCTCTGGAAGGCAGGAAGCTGTCCATCCGGACCGCCGATGACGGCAAGGTGACCGGACACCATGCTATCATCATAACGGAAAGCATACCCGGCAAACTGCCGCTTGATGAGCAGAACCTCTACCGCATGGTCGCAGGCAGGATGCTGGAAGCCTTCTCGGGTGACTGCACTGAAGAGGAGGCGGACATCCGCATCGAATACGGGGGAAGCCTGTTCGAGGCCGGATACCGCCGGACGGTGCACGCCGGATGGAAAAGCGTCCATAACAGGGCAGGGAAAGAAGAAGACACCGTGTTCCCCTTCTGGGAGCAGGGCGAGGTGCTGCCGGTAACGGACATATCCGTCCGAAGCGGGGAAACCTCTCCCGAACCACTCTTTACGGAAGCCTCGCTGCTGTCCGAAATGGAACGGTACGGACTCGGTACACCCTCCACAAGGGCCGGTGTCATCGAACTGCTCATCGCACGTCGGTATGTCGAAAGACAGGGATGCGGCCTGCTGCCCACCCCGAAAGGGCTGGAGGTGTATGAGGCTGTCGGGGACAAGCTGATCGCCGCTCCGGAAATGACCGCCCGATGGGAAAAGGACCTGCAGGAGATCGAGCGGGGAGAACTGGACGCGGACGTGTTCATCCAAAAGGTTGAAGAGTACGCACGACAGATCGTGGAGGAGCTCTCGGAGATTCGGTTCGAACATCCTGAACCGTCCCTCCACCGCTGTCCCAAATGCGGCATGAAGACACTGACCCTTCACCGGAAGGTGGCCCGGTGCAGTGACCCGGACTGCGCGTTCCTGCTTTTCAGGACATTCAACGCAAGGGAACTGACCGACGAGGAAATGCTCTGCCTGCTGGAAGGAAAGAAGACGGATTTCCTGCCTTTTGTCAGCAAGAAAGGCAGGCCGTATGAGGCATCCCTTAAGATGGATGAGAACTACAGGATAGAGATGACATTCAGGCCCCCCACGGAGAGATAGCCGTTATCCGCTCACGACCCGTCTGTAATGCAAGCGGCAAACGTCCTTATGGAAGCTCCGCGCTCCGGCCAGTTTCCATAAGGAAAATCCTGAACCTACCTCGAACAGGCGGGAACCTTCCCCCTGGAAGCGGGGCAGGACATACAAGACCAGCTCGTCGGCCATGCCAAAGCGGAGAAGGCTGTCCGTGAAGGGAAGCGTTTCCAAGGTAGCTTCCGCAAGATATACGCCGGAGTGCCTGCATTTCCATTCCGTAAGGGATATGAAGGAAACATCAGGGTCAAGGCAGGATAAGGCATCCTCCCGGATACGGGTGATGCCATATTTCTCGGGGTGTTCCCACAAATCGGGGAATGTCGTCCTGCGGGCAAGATAGCCGTCAAGGGTGATGAAAGCCAGGATCTGAACCGTCGCCATATGGATAGGATATTTTTATTTCGTAATGGTTCCGGCAGGGACATGAAAAAAGCGTGACCCTACGTGGCTCCAAAACGGAGGTTCTGGCAAAACCTTTGAATAGTTGCCGCGTAGAAGCCACGCTATGACAATGCATAGCACAGCCTTACGCAGAAGCCTCTATTCCGATTGAAATTTTGCCAGATTTCCGTTTTAAGAGCGTTCTGCGGAACGTTATGTCTATATATCAACAGAAACGAAGATTGATCCCCGCCTCTGGATGAATTCATATTTTCGGGGTAAAGATAGGAAAATAATCCGGGATTACAGGCAGGCGGGACAGCCAAATTTGATATTCACCCTCCAAAAAAAAGAATGGACAAAGGGGAGTCGGGACAGCCGTCCCCCTTTCCTTGCCGCCCGGCAAGGAAGAGGCCGTGAGAGAATACGGAAACATTTTATTTTGTGAATGTTATGAATTTATAAATATAATTTCATGGAAATTACGATTATTGAAACAAGCGCGTATCTGGAACTGAAAAGACAGCTCAGCATGCTTTCCGTGCAGTTGGGCGATTTCCAGAGGAAAGTGTCTCCTGCATCACCGGAGAAGTGGTTGGACGCCCAGGAAGTCTGCATGGCCCTTGGCATATCCAAAAGATGCCTGCAGAACCACCGGGACAGGGGGCTGATCCCTTATTCGAACATCGGAGGGAAATGCTTTTACAAGGAAACGGATATCCGGCAAATACTGGAAGAAGGTCTCATTAAGAAAAGAAGGAAATAATGGCGGAAATCATCACAAAAGATTCGGAGGAGTTCAAGGAACTGACCGGATGGATGAAGAAGATCGGCAGATCGGTGGAAGCGGCGACGGCAAGGATACGTCCCACCATCGCGGACGAGCATTACCTGCAGGGAGAAGAAGTGTGTGAACTGCTGCATATCTCAAAAAGGACCCTGCAGACACTGCGTGACGAGGGATCCATACCCTATACCACCATCGGAGGGAAAATACTGTATCCTGAGAGTGTCCTGTACGAGACATTGCGGAAGAACTACCGGAACTACAGGAGGTACGCCAGATAGACGGCCCGGAACATGACAAAGGCGGGGGTGTCGAACAATTTGTTCGGATACCCCCGCCTTCCCGTTTTAACAGTCAAGACGGTACATGTCACCGATTCTCTCGCAGACCTTGTCGGTATCCTCACCGACTTTGGGATTGATAAGCTCTGCATAAACCTGCGTGGAAAGTATGTTCTTATGCCCCAGCACACGCTGCAGGGTTTCCAGCGGCATGCCCTTGGTAAGGGTCAGGGTGGCATAGGTATGGCGGCCCACATGCGGGCTGAGCCGGACGCTGCAGCCGGCTTTCTCACCTATACGCTTCAGGCTGTCCTCCATCGTCTTGCGGTTTCCGGCCGGGAACACCTTGTCCGGGGTATCCTTGCCCTCCCTCATGTCCCGGTACCGATCGATAAGTTCCACGGCTATCGGAAGCAGCTTGACCACATAAGGCACCTTCGTTTTCACACGGTTGCCCATCAGCCAGGTACCTCCGTCGGAATCCGTATGGATGTTCTTGTAAGTCAGCTCCTTCAAATCGGCATGGGCCAGACCGCTGAAACACATGAAAATGAACATATCCCGAAAAGCCCGCTGCCGCTTGTAACTCAGCTTGACACGGAGCAGACGCTGCAGATCCTCCTCCGAGAGGAAAGGACGTTTCTTGTATTCCGGATGGCACTCGAACTTCTTAAACGGATGCTTCCTGAGCCATCCTTCATCCACGGCCTTGTACATCAGCCATTTCATCGTATTGATACGCTCGAAGGCCGTGGATTTGGAAAGTCCCCGCACGGATAACATCCAGTTATAGAACCCCTTGATAAAGTTTAAGTCCAACGATGCCAGCGGAACATCTTCCACTCCCAACTTATCCTTCAGATAATGAAGCAGGCATTTACGGTCATTCACCAGCCCCCGATAGGTGCTTTCCGCCTTGGTCTTGCCGATCTGCCGCCTGTAATCCTCTATCTGGTTGTCAAAAATCTCCATCAGCGAATGAACCTCGTCCCCGAAACCATTATAACGGTCATAGACTCTCTTGGCTGTCAGAAGCGAGTCATGGTCTGAAAGGTACTGGTAGTGCTTTCCGATCTGGGCCTTGATATTGTCCAGATCCTGGTTCAACCTCCGGGCCTCGTCGGATTTACCCCTAGCGCAGTTCCCCTTGGCATCCCAAAGGGCAAGGGGAACGTCGCGCTTACAACTGAAACTTGCTGTCGTACCATTGACGGTGATACGACCCATGACAGGAACACGGCCATTTTTTATGGCCTGGTTCTTGGTGTAGAACAAAACTCTGAATGTACTCCTCATAAACTCAATTTTTTGCTGTTACAAAGTTACTATTTATTGAGTTATCAGAGGATATGAAAAACAACGCAAGACATTGAAAAATAACCTGTTGAAACCGATCTTTTTCCGCCTTTCGGGAGGTAACGGTTAAGTAACGGTACTCTCGCCCAAGTATGCTTTTTGCAGCGTCGTTATTCAATACGAGAACAGAACATTCTCCCATTAATCCATTGATTGAGAGAGCATAATCACCTTTATGTTATACTTTCTAAAAATCGCCGCTTTTTATATAAAAAACAGATTGATTTCAACTGGCCAGAAGGAAGGCTTTTCCAAGCTGGCACCTAAATAGCGTACGTCTGTACAACCTCCAGAAACCCATGCATAACCTTTGAATCCCGTACGTGGGTCCGGGTCCGGATATGCAATGGTATACCCCATCAAGTATAAATCTAAAAATGTATACTCTTCTTTCAGCCCTTTCGCTCCCTGACAATACCCCTCAGGAAGCCTATATTGTATATCATCTGTAGAAATGAAAATGCGATATTCCGCCACATTCAAACTGACACCAACATATCCAATGGCCTGTTTATTTGAGCTTTCACATCTAATGTTCGACGGCAATTCCGAAGGCTGGGGAACAAACAACCCGCCCATCTCCTCATTAAGCTTTATTTTCTCCTGATAATATTCATATTCACCCTTCGAAATCTTACGTTGTTTCACTATAGTACTGTAATAGCAAGAAAAACGAATATCGTCTGCTTCAATGGAATAGAGACACTTATCCTTTACACGATTATCCTTGTTTATTTCCATATTACCTATTATTATCTCGGACGATTCACTATGACACCATCCGCGTGAGTATGGTCTAGCATCATAATCAACGATCTTATCTGTTTCGGGGTCATAAGCACACATAGGATTGTATACGGCCCTCACCTCCCAATCTTCTTCATAACTCCAAGAATAACATGCAGCATCTTTGCTTTGCATAGAGAAACGGATACTGACATCACCATACTCCCCTTGCTGTTCGTAGGTGACATCGTCTATGCTTTCCGTTCCTATCGGATATTGAGGTTCGGAAGTATAGATATCTCCCTCATAGACAATCTTCAAGCTATAGCGGACATCCCTATGCAATGTTCCGACAGCAACCCGGTACTTTCCATTACCCAACGCAACACCCCTAAAACTGGAGCCATCCTCACCGGTTACACAAACTTCAGCATCCACCTTATTGAAATCAGGAGGAACCCCTTCCACATCCAAGGAAAAGGAACGGCTCAAAGAAAACACGACAGCACTATCCGATATTATACTACCTTCAACTATGAGAAGGCCGATACTACTTTCCGGCAAGTGGGCATTGAACTTATCCACACAATTACTAAGGAACAACCATAACGGACATATACATATCACCCAATATACTTTATTCTTCATACCCTTTCAGAATTTAATATTATAAGTAACAAAAGGAATGGGAGCACCGAATATGGACATCTTGTATCCTTGAATCCTACCCTCCTCGGACACAAAATAGACAGAGTACACATTCTTCCTTCCGGTCAGGTTATAGATACCGAAAGAAAGGGAACTGTGGGTCAACAATGTCAGGTGGTGACTGGGTTCAATATTGAACGACAAATCCATACGGAAATAGTCGGGAACACGATAACTGTTACGGTCGGTATAGTAAACCTGCATTTTCTTCAGACCCTGGTCGTAGTATTGCCCGGCAGGAATTGTGGTGGGACGGCCCGTACTGTAATCCATATTGAAAGACATGCTGTAACGGCGGGTAAACTTGTAATTGCCTACAAGCTTGAAGTCATGCGGCTTGTCATACTCGGTCGGATACCATTCCCCACCATTGATGGGACGGGCTATGCGCGGATCATTCTGACGCAAGAAAGTGCGCGAATAAGTATAGCTCATCCACCCGTTCAGTTTTCCAGCCGGTTTTTTCACCTGGAATTCCACGCCGTAAGCATATCCCTCCGTATTGATGACATCCGTCTCCAGATGGTGGTTCATCAGGATTTGGGCGGAACTGCGATAATCCAGATAATCAATCAGCTTTTTGTAATATCCTTCTACAGATAATTCCAGAAGTTGCCCCGGCGTATTATAGTAGGCACCTGCCGCCACCTGCCAGCCACGTTGAGGCTTGATATTGGGGTCGCTCAGCTTCCAGGTATCTGTAGGAGACATAACGGCAGTATTCGATACCTTATGGATATACTGCCTCATCGTATTGAAACCGGCCTTTACGGAAAAATCATCTGTAAAGGCATAACGTGCCGACACTCTGAATTCCGGTCCGTGATAGGTCTTGATGACCTTTCCATTCCCCGCCGTGATAGAATCCGCCACCGAAGACATGGAGGGCAGTATACCTTCCTGATATGTATAGTAAGTGCGCGGTCCCAAAGCATTGAGCATGGAATAGCGTATACCCGCATTGATGGAGAGCCTGGAAGTTATATCCCATTCATCCCCTATATAAACGGCACTTTCCAGTGCTTTATCCTTTTGCAGTTCATCATATCTTACCAGCGAATTAGGCCCCACCGGCTCGTAGGTCCCGGAATTCACATTATACAGCTGGCTCATCAAACCGAAGTTCACCGCATGGCTATTGCCGGCTTGATAAAGAAAGTCCGCTTTTCCAAACCATTGGTTAATGGCAAAAGACAGCCGTGCGGCAGACGCTTCCTCCACCGTTTCATCATTTCGGTAATCGTAGTGGTCATAACCGAAAGAGAAGTTTCCGGTCAGCTTTTCTGCAAAGACGGTCCTCCAGTTTGCCGAGAAATTCATATTGTTGTAGGCATACTTCTCATTGTCATTAAAGGCAAAACGGTCGTGACTATAATAGCCATAGACATTCAGCTTGTTGCGCTCGTTCACCGTATGCGAGAAGACAGTCCCCAAATCATAGAAACCGGCTTTCCCATCACGATACCCGCTTTTGTTGGGCAATGTCTTCATTATCCAGTCCGAATAGGTCGTACGTCCACTCAGCAGAAGGGAAGTCTTTTCCTTAATGATGGGAATCTCGAGATTCAACTTACTGGTCACAAGCCCGATACCTGCAGAACCGGTAAACTTTTCCTTGTTCGCCTCCTTGCTGGTGATGTTCAGTACGGAAGCGATACGCCCGCCATACTGGCTGGGGATACTGCTCTTATAAAGTTCCGCATCCTTTATCATGTCCGAATTAAAAGCCGTGAAAAAACCGAAAAGATGATTGGGGTTATAAATCGTTCCGTTATTGAAAAGAAGCAGGTTCTGGTCAGCGGCACTCCCACGCACATTGTAACCGCTTGATGCCTCCCCCACTGTCTTGATGCCGGGAAGTGTCTGTATCATCTTCAGCACATCCACCTCACCCATAGCCGTAGGAATGTTTTTCAGCAGGGCAGGCTGCAGCTTCTCCATTCCCAACTGCACACTTTTCACGTTCTGTATACGCCCCGAAACAATAAGCACCTCATCCAGCATATGGTCTTCCTCTTCCAACTCGATATGGACAATGCCTTCACCATAAAGCATAAATTGCCGATGGGTCACTTTGATATTCATCCCACTGATTTCAAGAATATTATAGCCTGCAGGCAGGTCAATGGTAAATTCCCCCTGACGGTTGGTCGTCGTAGCTACCCACGGCTCTCGATGAATGATGTTGATACCATCCAGATTCTGGCCGGTCTTAAAGTCAGAAACTCTTCCGGTCAAAGTTATCATATCTCCGGGGGCAGGCTTGTACTTGTTTCCTATCTCATAGACCTTATTTTCTGAAGAAGACTTCACAATAGGAATGTATGAAGGCAATAGTTCCTCATCCGTCTCCAACTTTTCCCCCATCAATACCGGTGGCAGCGAGGTGGCCAGAAAAACCTCCGGCAAGACAAATATTCTGTCACCATAAACCGTCACCTTATAGATAGTAGCTGCCAAAGCCTCTCTCAAGTACTCGGCAGTGGGGTTCTTCACCTCTGCCCGCTTCACTTTAAAAGGAACCGTTATCGTTGTATAAATACGGCAAGACGTGCCCTTTTCTACTGCATCCATCAATTCGAATATGGAAATGCTGTCCGTAGCCATCTGTTGCTGTGCAAACATGCCGAAAGGCGACAATAGGAGGAAAAAGGCTACTGTATATTTAAGATTATGTGCTTTCATATTATTTTCCATGAATTAAGGAATCAATATATTCCGTTAACCGGGTCATTGCCCGGACACCGCCATCTTCCTTGAAGTCCAGCCGCTCTTTCCGGCAATAAGCCTTCAACTGCTTCTTGTATGTAGGAAAAAGTTTCAAGAAACCCGAACGGGAAGTTATCACATAATCGGTTCCGCCACTGCGAAGACTGAAATAGCTCTTTTTCTTGAACCGGCTGTAATAAAGATCGTTTTTCTTCACCTGAGACTCCATTGTGGATACGATATACTGTGTCAGGCACATTTGCGGACTATCATATAGCAACGCAGCGAAACAGTCACCCTGCGGTACAAACTTCTGTCCTTCTATGACAAAATAATCCACTTTCCGCATATCTACCTGCAAGGTTATCCGTTTCTCCGGAGTAACCACAATCAGACTCTTTTTATAGGTATCATAACGGAGCTGCAAATCCGAGTAAAGCCATCTGCCATAACAGACAGCCCCCTCGCGAAATTCATCCGTATTCCAATAGGGATGGTTAAGATACTTCTGCTGGTTATAATTTTCCTCTGCCTTACCGGAGTAAAGAGCAGCATAATCTCCTGCCGCTTTTCTGAATTCATCAAAAACGGCTTGTTGTGCACAAACCAAAGATGGAAAACATAGGACGCATAGTAGCGTGTAAAGGTGTGTTTTTCGCATATATGTGAAGTGTTATAGGTGAGGATAATCACAAATATAACATTTCACTTTTAAAAATAAAATTATTATTATATATAATTCAAATAAAAACAAAAAATAGAACCATAATCGGATGCTAAACACAAAGCTAAACATTTAGCATGCAAGCAGAAGCACATTACAATAAGATTAAAGCGCCATTCATCCTCTACCATCAATTATACTTACATATATTTATAAAAAACGATACAGCACAATCGCTCAAGCCGCAACAATATCCTTCCCGAAAGGAGTCAATGCCAGCCCTGCCAGCTTAAAGTGTTGGATACCGAAAGGAATGCCTATAATGGTGATGCACAGCAATAACCCGAATCCCAAGTGCGAAAGGCAAATCCAAATGCCGCCCAAGAATATCCAAAGAATATTCATCAGCACATAGAGGCAACCGTTGGAACGTTCCCCGCTACGAACCTCTTTGCCGAAAGGCCACAAGGCAAGGCTTGCCATTTTCAAGGTCTGCATGCCAAAAGGGATGCCAATAATGGTGAACATCATCAATAAACTTGCAATAAGATACTCCACAGCAGTGATGATACCTCCAAACATCAACCACAAAATATTCATAAAACAGCCCATAGCTTTCCTTTTTTTAATACTGAACACAAATATAGCATTATTTATTTGAATGTTCCGTCTCCCAGTCACTAAATTCAAAACTCAGCTGTTCCCAGACTCCTTTCTCCTCCCCCTCTTCACGGGGGTTGGAAACGGAAAGCCCAATCAAACGGATAGGATGATGTTCATAATCCACTTCCTGCAGCAATTGCTTTGCCAAAGGCAGAATCACGTCAAGGGCAACCAGCTCCTTTGTTTGGGTCATACTGCGGGTAATCTGGCTAAAATCATGAAACTTGATTTTCAGCGTCAGCGTATTCCCGCGGAAATTGGCGTGCTCCAGTCGCCCCACCAGCTCCACTGCCGCATGGTACAGCTCTATAATGACGGATGAACGCTTGCTGATGTCCTTCTCCAACGTATGTTCGCAACCCACAGACTTGCGGATGCGGACAGCCTCTACCGGACGGGTATCGATGCCACGGGCAAAATCATAATAGACTGTCCCCACTTTGCCAAATTCGCGGGTCAGCATCTCCAAAGACTGCATGCGCAGCTGTTCCCCGTTGTGAATCCCCAAGGTGTGCATCTTCTTCGCCGTTACCGGTCCCACTCCCCAGAAACTTTCAATGGGCAGCCGGGCAACAAAGTCCAGTGCCTGGGCAGGATGTATGGTGCAAAGCCCATCCGGCTTGCGGTAGTCCGAGGCTATCTTGGCAAGAAACTTATTATAGGATATGCCGGCGGAAGCCACCAGATTCAACCTCTCCCGCACCTTCCGCTTTATCTCCTTCGCGATGTCTACAGCCAATGGAATGCCCGGTTTATTCTCCGTCACATCCAAAAAAGCCTCGTCCAGCGAAATGGGCTCGATGACATCCGTATATTCATGAAAGATTTCGTGTATCTGGCGGGAAACGGATTTGTAGACTTCCATCCGTCCCGGGATAAAGATAAGTTGGGGGCACAGCTGCTTTGCCTTCAGTGACGACATGGCAGAACGCACCCCGAAACGCCGTGCCTCGTAACTGGCTGCCGCCACCACTCCCCGTTCCTCCGCATGGCCCACGGCAATGGGCTTGCCCCGCAATGCAGGATTATCACGCTGTTCTACGGAGGCGTAGAATGCGTCCATATCGATGTGTATAATTTTTCGTCCAGTCATTCTTCTTTCAACTCCCCGATACAAAGATACACTAATTTTTCTTCATCCGAAGTATCCGCCGATAGACATAAATGAAGGCTGGTATTAAAAAGGCATCTGCAAAAATCCATGCAGTAGGGTCACCAAAACACACGGCCAGACAACCGAAGGCTGGAACAGCCAGTAGGCTGACCAGTATCCGGGCAATCATCTCCAAGACACCGGAAAGCATGGCAAGATTGGTATATCCCACCCCCTGGATAGTGTATCGCAGGATGCAGAGCAGTCTCCAAACCGGGAAAAAAGAAACGGAAATGTATAGGAACAACTCCGTATTCTTCCATTTCTCTGGATGTTGCCATAAATCTAATACCTCCGAAATTGGGTGTAAAAATAGGGAAAGATAGCGTTTAACTCGCGAATTACCTCTATCAGCTACCGGAAATCTTCGGGATGAACATCTCCGATATTGCCGATACGGAAAGTGTCGGCTTGCGAAATCTTTCCCGGACATTCCGGAAATTTTCACTTTGCAACCAAGTTGCATCTCCTTTCCGCTACCTTTGCTGCAGAAAATAGAAAATAGGAGGAAACAATATGAGTTGCAAATGCTGCTGCACACACGGACATACAGCGATACAAGAAAAAAGAAACAGTCTGCTGAAAGATTATTGGAGAATCATCCTCTCCGCCCTATTGCTCTTCGGAGGGCTCATCCTGAATGCTACTGACGCCACCTTCTTCAAGGGAGAGTATGTACCTTTTATATGGTACTTGCTTGCCTATCTCCCCGTAGGCCTCCCGGTGATGAGGGAAGCCTGGGAAAGCATCCTGCAAAAGGACGTGTTCAGCGAATTCACCCTTATGTCCATCGCCACCCTCGGCGCCTTCTATATAGGCGAATATCCCGAAGGCGTTGCCGTCATGCTCTTCTACTCCTTGGGAGAGCTCTTTCAGGACAAAGCCGTAGACAAAGCCAAGCGTAACATCAGCGCCCTGCTCGACGTACGTCCCGAAACGGCAACGGTCATCAGAAACGGCAGTACACTTGTCGAAGCTCCCCAACGTGTGCAGGTAGGCGAAACCATCGAAGTAAAAGCCGGAGAGCGCGTCCCCCTGGACGGAACGATGCTGGACGAAGTTGCCGCCTTCAACACCTCCGCACTGACGGGAGAAAGTGTTCCCCGCAACATCCGCCAGGGCGGGGAAGTGCTTGCCGGAATGATTGCGACCGACAAAGTCGTACGCATCCAAGTCACCAAACCCTTCGAGAAAAGTGCTCTTTCCCGTATATTGGAACTGGTGCAGAATGCCTCCGAGCGCAAAGCGCCGGCAGAACTTTTCATCCGTAAGTTTGCCCGTATCTATACGCCCGCCGTCACCGGACTGGCGGCATTGATTGTACTGCTCCCCTTCCTCTATTCGCTGGCAGATGCACAATTCTCGTTCATCTTCAATGACTGGCTATACAGGGCATTGGTCTTTCTGGTTATCTCCTGCCCGTGCGCCCTCGTCGTAAGCATTCCGTTAGGCTACTTCGGAGGAATCGGCGCCGCCTCCCGCCTGGGTGTCCTCTTCAAAGGTGGCAACTACCTTGATGCCATCACCCAAGTCAACACGGTGGTATTCGACAAGACGGGTACGCTGACCAAAGGCACCTTCGATGTACAATCCTGCCAGGCACAACCGGGAGTTACGGAAGAGAAGTTGATACAGCTTGCCGCCTCGGCAGAGCGAAACAGTACGCACCCCATAGCCAAAGCCATCATAAGCTATGCCAAACAAAGGGATATAGAGTTGATTGCCACAACGGACGTTACGGAGATTGCCGGCCACGGACTGCAAGCCACTATGGATGGAACGCGTGTCCTGGTGGGCAACACCCGCCTGCTGACTAAGTTCGGGATAGAATATCCCGATGAATTGTCATCAATTGTCGATACGATTGTGGCCTGCGCCATCGGAACAAAATATGCCGGTTATCTGTTGCTATCAGACACATTGAAGGAAGATGCCGTCAACGCCGTCAAAGAATTAAAAGCTTTAAATATCAATAATATTCAGATATTATCGGGAGACAAACAAGCCATTGTTACTAACTTTGCAGAAAAGCTAGGCATCACCCAGGCATACGGAGACCTGCTGCCGGACGGAAAGGTGAAGCACATCGAGGCACTCCGCAGCAACCCTGCCAACCGAATAGCCTTTGTGGGCGACGGCATCAATGATGCCCCGGTTCTTGCCCTTAGTCATGTGGGCATCGCCATGGGCGGACTTGGCAGCGATGCCGCCATCGAAACCGCCGATGTAGTGATACAGACAGACCAGCCTTCGAGAGTGGCCACCGCCATTCATGCGGGCAGGCAAACCCGCCGGATTGTCTGGCAGAACATCTCGCTGGCTTTCGGAGTGAAGCTGCTTGTCCTCATCCTCGGTGCCGGTGGAATCGCTACACTTTGGGAAGCTGTCTTTGCCGACGTAGGCGTCGCCCTCATTGCGATAGTGAACGCCATACGCATACAAAAACTTATTAAATAGAAAAAATGGAAGAAAAGAAATATTTGGACCTATTGGCCAAAAGGGACATACAGCCCACTGCCATCCGCATCCTGGTATTGCGCACCATGATGCAGGCAGGCCGTTCCGTCTCATTGCTCGACCTTGAAACCATGCTGGATACGGTGGACAAATCCACCATCTTCCGTACCCTTACCCTATTCCTCTCCCATCATCTGATACACAGTATAGATGACGGGACGGGTTCCTTCAAGTATGCCGTGTGCAGCGACAGTTGCTCTTGCGACGTAAGCGACCTGCACACCCATTTCCATTGCGAGAAATGCAACAAAACCTTCTGCTTCACCAACATTCCCACTCCGGTGGTGAAGCTGCCTCAAGGATTTACACTGAACAGCATCAACTATGTACTGAAAGGCATTTGTCCGGACTGTGCAGCAGAAGTCAACCGGGAGGCTTAGTTAAAAAATAAAAATCCATGCAGTCATTCATGTTCTTCTCTATCCTTAAGAAATAACATTGAGACAAACACATGGATACAAAAGCTCTTGTCACTTTATGCCAGAAGGGAAACGGGCAGGCCTTGAGCCTGCTCTACGAAAACTATTCAGAGAAAATGCTGAAAGTATGCCTACGCTATATTCCCGACCCAACGATAGCCCAAGATCTTCTTCACGACGGTTTTGTCATCATATTCACTTCCATTCATTCGCTGCGCAACCCGGAGAAACTGGAATACTGGATGAAAAAGATTATGAGAAACCTGGCACTGCAATACCTCAACCATGCCAATGCCAACCCCACCATCCCATTGACAGATATTCCGGAAGAGGAAGAGCCTGCTGAAAATCCTTTTTGTCCGGATTTCATTTCGTACGATAAGATGCTGGATATAGTGGAGAGCCTTCCGGAGGGCTACTGCAAGGTATTTAAACTGGCAGTACTGGAAGGATTGTCCCACAAAGAAATCGGAGATTTACTGGGTATAGCGCCACACTCCTCTTCCTCCCAATTGTTCCGGGCGAAAATTTTACTTAAAAAGATGCTGGCAGGATACCGTGTATTCATTGTTTTGACAGTATTGCTTCTCTTTCCAACGCTGTATGACTATCTGTACAGAGAGAAAAAGAGTATCAGGGAAAACCGTTTGTCCAAAGTTTCTTCCAGGCAAGCCGGGAGTACGCAACAAACAAAGAAAACCGATACTCCCCGAACCGACGAACAATGCTATACCAAAGAAAATCTGAACAAAAGGGAACGAATCATCCCTCCCGTTCCAGTTTCCACAGAATGGCCCCTTGCCATACCCACAATGAAAGATAGTATCCACAAATATCCCATACCTTCTCCATTCACCGGACAGACCATCACCAACCGACAGATGGCTTTCGTCTTCTCCCCTTCCCTGATGCCGCCAACCCGCAAGAAGAAATCCGGAAAATGGAAGTTGATGCTGGCAGGTTCACTCGGACCGCAACTGGCACAGAACTTATATAAGCTGATTGCCACTCCACATACCGACGGCATTTCAAGTGACTTCCCTCAACAAGTCAGCACGTGGGAAGAGTATTATTCTTATCTGCACACCCGCTATCAGCAGGGTACTCTGGGAAAAGATTCCATCGGACTCATGCAGATTGCCCAGAATAACAGCGGCAGGATTGTTGAGAACCAGCAACATCATGCCCCCATCGTTGTGGGACTCTCTCTCAGCAAGAAATTGAATGAGCGTTGGAGTCTGGAAACCGGATTGCAATATACGCTTCTCAGGTCGGAGTTCACTACCGGCGAAGCATTCCGCATTCAAGACAACCAGAAGTTGCATTATATCGGCATTCCTCTCCGGCTTTCCTACTGTTTCTGGCATTACAAACGTTTCTCCGGTTATGCCACGGCAGGCATGCAGGTGGATATCCCCATAAAAGGGACACTCCAAAGCTTCCATGTCACAGACAGTATTCCACACAAGCTCGACAGCCAGCCGGTAAGTGCTCCCTGGCAGTGGTCGGTCAACACAAGTATAGGCATACAATATCGCCTCACACCCCAGGCAGGCATCTATCTGGAGCCGACTGTAAACTATTATATCCCCGACGGCAGCCAACTGCGCACCATCCGAAAGGAACACCCGTTCATATTCACCCTCCCGGTAGGCCTCCGCATTTCCTGGTAAAAAAACGATGCGCCACGCAGTCTTTTACCCGACTGATTATCTATTTATATGGATAATCAAACTCAAGAAGGAACAAAGAACATGCAGAAACGACATACCGACCGGGAAAGCTACTTTGATGAACAGTCACAGACCAGCAAGAACTATTATATCCCCTACATAAAGGAAGTCATCGGACACATCCCCGATAAAGTGCTGGAAGTGGGCTGTGGAGAGGGAGGCAATCTGCTCCCCTTTGCCGAAGCCGGTTGCCGGGTGATGGGCGTAGACATTGATGCCACGCGAATAGAACAAGCCAGAACCTTCTTCGCCCAAAGGCATCAGCAGGGACAGTTCATTGCCACCGACATTTTCCAGCTCAAGGACAAGGCTACGAATTTTCCCCTGATTCTTCTACACGATGTGATAGAGCATATCAGAGACAAAGAACGGTTCTTCTCCGGCCTACAAGAACATTTGTCTGCCGACGGAGCTGTATTTGTAGGGTTTCCCGCCTGGCAAATGCCATTCGGAGGCCACCAGCAGATAGCACACAGCCACATTGTTTCACATTTCCCTTTTCTCCACCTCCTTCCCCGCACTTTATACAGATGGATATTAAGACTATGCGGTGAGCAGGAACGCGTAATCATGGAGCTACTGGATATAAAGAGCACCGGATGCACCATCGAACTGTTCAATCGCATCGCCCGGCAAGCCAACTATCAAATCATTGACCGGAGACTGTACCTTATAAACCCACATTATAAAATCAAATTCGGCTTGTCCCCACGAAGGCTCAACGGAGTTATTGCTGCTATCCCGTACATAAGAAACTTCTTTTGTACAAGTTGCTTTTACATATTAAAGAAAGGGACTAAAACTGTTAATCACTACTGATTTCCCAGCTTTAGAATTGATTCCGAACCATCAATTTAAGATTATATATTCAGAAGAAACCATTAAATTTCTGAATAGCCCTGATGAAAGAGGGTGTGTAGAAACCCTCATAAACTAAAAAATCACCCTCGCTGCAGATGGTTGTAGCGAAGGTGATTTCAATAAAAGGGGAACTTGCACTTCCTCCCTTTTAATGTTTTTACATCGTTACTTGGTTCATTACAGCCTCGTCAGGTGTCGTTCCTATTTCATCGGCAAATAATATGTGGGTGATAGACCCTCTCGGGGTCGGAGTTTCGATTTTAATTCTTTGACCTTGGTACATCTCCGGAATATCCACCAGCTTACATCTATGGGCTTCGTTATTGCCAAAACTGACATAATAATCTTCCCCTATTACCAGCTTTACAGGTTTACGTTGAGAGAAATGAGTCGGACAAACAGAGCTATCCACTTTTATATCTATCACAAAACCAAGAGCGGATGTTACCTTAGATAGTATATCAATGCTCACATTATAAGCCCCTTTCTCTATCTTGGCTATATTAACACGATTAACGCCACAAAGATTAGCCAATTCCTCTTGGGTCATATTTCTCTTCTTGCGAAGAATGGCTAACCGGTTACCAATCCGTTCACGTTCTTTCAAAATCTTCTCTGTACATTTTCCTTCGTGAATTTTCATAAATCTGTTGCAGAATTTAAAGTGTTGCCCCCACTTCTAATAGTTATTGGTTTTTGAACAGACAAAAGTAGATATTAATTTTGAATTGTAGCACATTTACTACAACTGTTTTCTAAATGAATATAAAAGGTAGGGGGAGTAGAAGAAAAGAAAAAGCCCCTGAATTACTGGAATTCAAGGACTTACAAACTTCTTTTTACTATTTCCGTGGAGCTGGAGGGAATCGAACCCTCGTCCAAACGAGGAAATCATAAGCTTTCTACATGCTTATCTTTGCCTAAATTTTCGTGCAGCGGCAGAACCAAAGCCATCAACCGTTGCCTTATCCTCTAAATTTTCACCCGCGCCACGAGGCTGACACGAACTATCCCCGATTTGACTGCACCACTTTATCGGAATGCTTCGGAGCAACAGCTTCCGAGTGATGTCACGTCCCAGCACCTGGTGCCGGGATTAAGCTTCAATCTACTATACTTCGATTAAGCAGCGAGAGCGTAACGAGTTTCGCCAGATAAAATTTTGAGGACTGAGATTAAAGTGCAAATCAACGACGCACTGCATGCTTACTTACCATTTCTGCCCGCTGTCAAATCCAGTCAACCCCATGACTTTGTAACGGTCTGAAATTTAAAAGATTGCGTAACTCATTGCTAAGTAGGGAGGGTGAAAAAGGGATAAATGCTACTTTATTTTTCATCCTCTACCGCTTTCTTTGGCCCAAAGATACATATTCTTTTATTAGCAATCACCATATATTTACAAATATTAGCTAATACTGACTTTTCGTGATAAAAACAATAATCTTCCATACATAGAATATGTGCACCCCATTGTCATCAATGTTCAAACAGCTACCAAAGCCAGTATCCGTTGACGGAATTACCCCCTGCAAGAGGGAATATCTATCTTCTGTAATGGATATTTGCACAAAAGAGATGGGAAGTTAACGGAAAAAGTCTCTGAAGTTAACTGAAAAACCGGAAAGAATTAAGGAAGCAATCTATCCCAAACTTTGGTTTTTCCATACCCAACCTTGGGATGTCTAAACCAAGGTTGGGTTTAGACATCCCAAGGTTGAAAAGAAAGTTCTTCCGTACAAGCAACAATTCCGCCAACAGATTCCTATTATATAAATACACCCTCGTTTAACAGATGTAGCCGTAATACTTGTATACACCGCGATTGCATCTACTTTTCAGGTTATTATAGTGTTCTTTCTTTTTAAAAGTGAATGATATGTTTCGTCTAATAATGATTTGAATTCCCCGGTAGCGTCTTGGAGGATATTTTTAGTAAGAGGAAGACCCTTCGGACAATAAAAGCCGATACTTCGGACTATTTTATCCCTTTATTTCACACATTAGCCGTATTTTTGTCAACAAAAGAAACAATAATAACCAAGAGATTTTTAGAACATATCATGAAGAACCTTATTGCCCTAACCCTGCTGCTTGGAGGAAGCACACTGCTCTGCGCACAAAAGCCTGCCAAAACACCGGCAACCTACAAGCCGGTGAAAAGTGAAATGTACCGCAAAGGTTGGATAGACTTCAACAAAAACGGAGTGAAAGACGTGTACGAAGACCCCTCCGCCCCGCTCGAAGCACGCATCGAAAACCTGCTGCAACAGATGACGCTGGACGAAAAGACCTGCCAAATGGTCACCCTCTACGGCTACAAACGCGTACTGAAAGACGACCTCCCCACCCCCGAATGGAAAGAGCTGCTCTGGAAAGACGGCATCGGCGCCATCGACGAACACCTGAACGGCTTCCAGCAATGGGGGCTGCCTCCCTCGGACAATGCCTACGTCTGGCCCGCCTCGCGCCACGCCTGGGCACTGAACGAGGTGCAACGGTTCTTTGTGGAAGATACCCGTCTCGGCATCCCCGTAGACTTTACCAACGAAGGCATACGCGGCGTGGAAAGCTACCGCGCCACCAACTTCCCCACCCAACTGGGACTGGGACATACCTGGAACCGTGAACTGATTCGCCAAGTAGGACTCATCACCGGACGCGAAGCCCGCATGCTGGGCTACACCAACGTCTACGCCCCCATCCTCGACGTAGGACGCGACCAGCGCTGGGGACGCTACGAAGAAGTTTACGGCGAATCTCCCTACCTCGTAGCCGAACTGGGCATCGAAATGGTGCGCGGCTTGCAGCACAACCACCAAGTGGCCGCCACCGGCAAGCACTTTGCCGCTTACAGTAACAACAAAGGCGCCCGCGAAGGCATGGCACGCGTGGACCCGCAAATGTCGCCGCGCGAAGTGGAGAACATACACATCTACCCCTTCAAACGCGTCATCCGGGAAGCTGGCATGCTGGGCGTAATGAGTTCGTACAACGATTACGACGGCATCCCCGTGCAGGGCAGCTACTACTGGCTCACCACCCGCCTGCGTGGCGAAATGGGATTCCGTGGCTACGTCGTATCCGACAGTGACGCCGTAGAATACCTCTACACCAAGCACGGCACCGCCAAAGACATGAAAGAAGCCGTCCGCCAAAGCGTGGAAGCCGGGCTGAACGTACGCTGTACCTTCCGCTCGCCCGACTCCTTCGTCCTTCCCCTCCGCGAACTGGTGAAGGAAGGCGGGCTGAGCGAAGAAGTCATTAACGACCGTGTGCGCGACATCCTCCGGGTAAAGTTCCTCATTGGTCTGTTCGATGCCCCCTACCAGACAGACCTTGCCGGTGCCGACCGTGAAGTGGAAAAAGAAGAGAACGAAGCCATCGCCTTGCAGGCATCCCACGAGTCCGTCGTTCTGCTGAAGAATGCCGATGAGCTGTTGCCCTTAGACATCAACTCCACCAAGAAGATTGCCGTCTGTGGTCCCAATGCCAATGAAGAAGGCTACGCGCTGACCCATTACGGCCCACTTGCCGTAGAAGTGACCACTGTACTGGAAGGCATTCAAGAAAAGACAAAAAGCAAGGCAGAGGTGCTCTACACCAAAGGCTGCGACCTAGTGGATGCCCACTGGCCCGAAAGTGAAATCATAGACTATCCTCTGACCGACGACGAGCAAGCCGAGATAGACAAAGCCGTAGAAAATGCCCGCCAAGCTGATGTTGCCGTCGTAGTATTGGGCGGCGGACAACGCACCTGCGGCGAAAACAAATCGCGCACCAGCCTCGACCTGCCCGGCCGGCAGTTGCAACTGCTTCAAGCCATACAAGCCACGGGCAAGCCCGTCGTACTGATACTCATCAACGGACGCCCGCTCTCCATCAACTGGGCAGACAAGTTCGTCCCCGCTATCCTCGAAGCCTGGTATCCCGGCTCCAAAGGCGGAACAGCCCTGGCCGACATCCTCTTCGGCGACTACAACCCCGGTGGAAAGCTGACGGTGACCTTCCCCAAGACCGTAGGGCAAATCCCCTTCAACTTCCCCTGCAAACCTTCTTCACAGATAGACGGCGGTAAGAATCCGGGACCTACGGGCAACATGTCACGCATCAACGGAGCACTCTACCCCTTCGGTTACGGCTTGAGCTACACCACCTTCGAGTACTCCGACCTCGACATCACCCCCCGAGTCATCACCCCGAACGAGTCTGCCACCGTCCGCCTGAAGGTGACCAACACCGGCAAACGTGCCGGAGATGAAGTAGTGCAGCTCTATATCCGCGACGTACTGAGCAGCATCACCACCTACGAAAAGAATCTTGCAGGCTTCCAGCGCATCCACCTCGAACCGGGCGAAGCCCAGGAGCTGTCCTTCACCATCGACCGCAAGCACCTGGAGCTTCTGGACGCCGACATGAAATGGGTGGTGGAACCCGGCGACTTCGTACTCATGGCCGGCGCCTCTTCCGAAGACATCCGCCTGAACGGAACGCTGACCGTAGAAGACTACCAGACCCGTGCCAAAGCCATTGAAGCCCAAAAACCAGCAAAGCGTGTGAGTGCCAGCACCAACCCAGAGGATGCCGAAAACGTGCTTGACGAAAAAATCAATACCGCATGGCAAGGAAATAAGGGAGATTATATTACCTTTGCCTTGAAGAACGGAGCCAAGGTAGATAAAGTTGCCATTGCCTTTACACGTGACAACAACCTGCCGGCAACCTTCGAAATCCAGCTCTCGGGCGGTGGCGGACAGTTCCTCACCGTATATTCGGGCACCGTCAGCGAATACGGCAAACTGATTTCCTATCCGTTCAAAGGCACTACCGCCAGCGACCTCCGCATCGTGCTGAACGATGACCGCGTCAGTATTGCCGAAGTTAAATTTTAATGTGCTAATGTGCCAATATGCTAATGTACCAATGACCATGCAGCATATACAGCGCAGCCAATTAGCACATTAGCATATTGGCACATTAACACATTAAATTAATGAAAACACTTCTTTTCTGTATGCTCGGATTAGGTTTGACAGCATGTGGCTCTTCTCCAAAGGGCACTAACGGTGACCAGGACGAACTCGCCATGCTAATAGGTACTTACACGAATGGCTCAAGCAAGGGTATCTATACCTTCCGCTTTAATCAGGAGACGGGAACAGCCGTTCCGCTCAGTTCAGCGGCATTGCCCAATCCCTCCTACCTCGTCCCCTCGGGAGATGGCGAATTTGTCTATGCCGTCAGTGAAATGAACGACAGCACAGCAGCCCTCAGCTCCCTTTCCTTAGACCGGGAAACGGGAGAACTGCGCCTGCTGAACACCGTTCCCACCTTCGGCGCCGACCCCTGCTACGTGGCCACCAATGGCCGGGAAGTGTTGACTGCCAACTACAGCGGTGGAACCATGTCCGTCTTTCCTTTACAGAAAGACGGTACTTTGGCTCCTGCAGACACGCTCTTTCAAGGCTCTGCCACCGGTCCCGACGCCATACGGCAAGCCACTCCCCACATCCATTGCACGGTCTTTTCACCGGACGGAAAGTATATCTTCGCCACCGACTTCAGTGCCGACCGCATCCTGCGCTTTGTGATGCACCCCGACGACCCTATTCCTCATGCTTCTCTGGAAGCCGTTGACATTGAAGCGGATTCCGGCCCGCGCCATCTGACATTCAGCCCTAACGGGAAGTTTGCCTATCTCATCACCGAACTGTCCGGTAAGGTCATTGCCTTCAGTTACGACGACGGCCGCCTGGAACAGATACAGACTATCACAGCCGACACCGTAGCCGCCCGTGGAAGTGCAGACATCCACCTCAGTCCGGATGGGAAATACCTCTACGCCAGCAACCGTCTGAAAGAAGACGGCATCGCCATCTTTGCCGTGAATCCCGAAAATGGGACCTTGGCAAAGGTAGGTTATCAGCCCACCGGCATCCATCCCCGCAACTTCAACATCACGCCCAACGGTAAATACTTGCTTGCCGCCTGCCGCGACAGCAATGTCATTCAGGTATACAAACGAAACGAAGTTACCGGACTCTTGGAAGATACTCATCAGGACATTGTAGTCGACATGCCGGTTTGCGTACAGTTCGTCAGCTCTGTTAATAATTTATAAAGCAATATTTAGCAAAGATAACTTCATTAACTTTGTCCCTTAGCTAAATCAGTCTAAACGAATGTACATTATGAAGAAGAATATATTGATGCTCTCAGCTCTGTTCTTGTCTATCACTGCCATGGCGCAAACAGACGTAACCACCGGTGTGATGCGTGACAAAGACTACGGAGTGACTTATATGTTGCCCAAAACAGAAATAGAAATCGTATTGCAAGCCACCAAACATACTTACACTCCCGGAGAATTTTGCAGATATGCCGACCGCTATCTGCGTCTCAACAACGTGTCTGCCGAACCCGAGGAGTTCTGGACACTGGATAAGATAGAAACCCGCATAGCCGGTGTACCGGATAAGGACAACGTCTATTTCGTGAAGATGAAAGACAAGACCGTAGCACCCCTTATGGAGCTTACCGAAGACGGAATTGTCCGCTCCATCAACATTCCGTTCAGCGGCAAGCCTGCTGCCAAGACGCCCGAAGCCAAAGCCACCGAAAGCAACATTGACCCACGCAGTTTTCTGACGGAAGAAATACTGATGTCCAACTCCAGTGCCAAGATGGCCGAGCTGGTGGCCAAGGAAATATACAGCATCCGCGAAAGCAAGAATGCCCTCCTGCGCGGCGAAGCAGACAATATGCCCAAGGACGGCGCCCAACTCAAGCTGATGCTTGACAATCTGAACCAGCAGGAAACGGCTATGACGGAAATGTTCTCGGGCAAAATAAAGAAAGAACCCAAGACATTCACCATCCGGCTGACGCCTAAAGAGATGAAAGATGAGGTGGCTTTCCGTTTTTCCCGAAAGCTGGGAGTGGTGGCCAATAATGACCTTGCCGGTGAACCGTATTATATCAGCGTCACCGACCTCAAAAGTCCCGATGTATCTGCCACCGAGGAAGGCAAAAAGAAAGTGGACGGTGTAGCCTATAACCTTCCGGGCAAGGCACAAGTGACATTGATGTATAACAATAAGAAATTGTTTGACGACCAACTTCCCATTACCCAATTCGGCACCGTAGAATACCTCGCACCGGTACTGTTCAACAAGAATTCTACCATCAAAGTGCTGTTTGATACGGCAACGGGAGGATTGATAAAAGTGGATAGGGAATAAAGGAATTCTAATTCCGGATTGTCAACTGGATAAATCCATCCTTACGCAACTGCATTACGTAGGCGGTGACCCGGGGAATATAATTCTCTTCCTCCCCAAAGTGCCTGGCAAGTAGAGAGATGATTTCGCGCACGGTACGATGTCCATCTATCAGATTCCAGACAGCTGTACCGTGTTCTTCCAGCCTCACATGGATGTCAGGAGACATCCCCTTCGGCAATAAAAAACGACGCATCCATTCGTATTTAAACCGTGGGTAGGCGAGTACGGCGCACTCACCTTCCCATTCGGTTGTTATATGTCCACAGCGGACCGGAACAGCGTCCAACAGACTTACTTTTCCTTCGGGTATTTCCATCATACGGTATCCGCTTTTCCTATTATTTCTGAATATTAGGCTCTTCCAGCTTATAACCATACTTCTTGTCTGCCTTCTTCAGCAGTAGAGCCACTATAAGGGACAAGCAGGCAATACCGGTAAAAATGCACATAGGCACCGTATAGTCATACATATTCGTTCCATCTGGTTTCTTGCCGGATATACAATAGGCATCAAGCACCCACCCTATCAATGTAGGAATACCCCAAAGACCGATATTCTGGATAAAGAAAATCAATGCGTATGCCGTACCCAACTGGCTTACCGGGAATATCTTGGCCACAGCCGGCCACATGGCAGAAGGTACCAGCGAGAAAGCGATACCCAAAATTATCATCAGCACAATAGCTACCAGCCAATAGTTTATATCGGGAATAGCATAAATGAAATGCACACATATCAGCATGGCCGAGCCCAGCAGCATGATAGATGCGGACTTGCCCCGCTTGTCAATGAAACCACCAAAGACCGGAGTCAGAATCAGCGCTCCCAATGCCGGAAGTCCGGCAAATGTACCGGCCACATTCTCATTGATACCGTATTTGATAATCATCAACTCGGAAGCAAACTTCTGGAATGGGAATACACAAGAGTAGAACAATACACACAGCAATGCTATCAGCCAGAAACCGGGATTGACCAGAATATTCTTCACATCCTTAAAAGAGAACTTCTCTTCCTCATCTTCCGTACCGGCAGCAATGGCAGCAGCTTCCATCTGTTTGTCCAGCTTCTTGTCCATCACTGCAAAGATGAAGAAAGCAATCATACCGCCCAACAACAGAACCAAACCCAACAACACCGGTGTGGAAATACCGAAAGCGCGGGCCAAAGGAATGGCTACGGCATAACCGGCTTGCGAACCGATACGTGCTAAAGCGACTTGTACCCCCATAGCCGTGGCAAGCTCTTTCCCCTTAAACCACTTGGCTATGATTTTGGAAACTGTAATACCGGCGACCTCCGCTCCTACTCCAAAAATGGAATAACCGGCAAAAGCAACAAACACACCCGTTTTATAGCCAAATATTTCATTGATTCCGAATAAAGTCGCGTCGGCACCGGCAAGTCCCGTCATTGCATAGTATTCAAGTGCTGTACCACCTACCATCAGGATAGTTGCCAGCTTTCCGGTGAAACGGATACCAAAGCGGTCGAGGATTAATCCTCCCCAAATCAACATCAGGAAAAAAACATTCAGAAAACTATAACCACCGGTAAAGAATCCGAAATCGGTACTCGACCAAGCCAAGTCCGTTTCCAACATTGTCTTCAACGGTGCTACCACGTCGTTTACATAATAAGCTGCCATCATCGTGAAGGCAACAATCACCAATGCCCCCCAACGGGTAGCCTTGGAATCATTCAATTTAAGTTTGAGTTGTTCTGTCATTGTACTATTTGGATTTCAATTTATTAATCAGATTGCATAAATTGCTGACAAAGGTAAATAAATACTTCATCAAAACGAAAAAAGGCTGACACCTTTTCAGTATCAACCTTTCTCTTATTTTTCCAAGCGGGAGTCATCCGCAATATCCTTATCTTATTCTGCTGCAGGGGCTTCTGCTGCAGGAGCAGGAGTTTCAGCCGGAGTTGTAGCTGCAGGGGCCTCCGATTGCGGAGCTTCTGTACCTACGGGCATGTTATAAGGATTAGTTTTTTCTTCTTGTTGCGCCTGTTCCAGAATCACATCACCGCCCTTGCCTGTGGAAGAAGGAATAGTGTAAGCAGAAACAATACTGAAGACTACCATGACAGCTGCCAGAGTCCAGGTTGCTTTTTCCAAAAAGTCCGTAGTCTTGCGCACACCCATAATTTGGTTGGATGATGAAAAGCCTGATGCCAGACCGCCTCCTTTAGAATTTTGAATCAATACAATGAAGCACATCAGCACAGATGCAATCAGCATTAAGATAACTAATAATAAATACATTTTGTTATTTTGATTTAGCGTTAATAATCAATTTCTCCAAAAATCTGATTTGGTCTGCAAAGTAAGCATTTTTTTTTGGATAATTCAAACTTAATTTTTTAATAATTTCAAGTGCCTTGTCATATCGGTGCTGTTTTATATAGATTTTAGCTAAAGTTTCCGTAAAACAGCTATCGTCCAACTCTTCCGTTACCGGCGATACGGAGGGCTCTTCCTCTTCTTCAGTCTCTTCCTCCTTCTCTACAAGAAACTCCCTTCTCGTATCCGGGGCATCCGAAGACTCACTCTTTTGGATAAAGTCATCTATCAATTCATGCCCGCGCAGTTTAGGCACTTCCGGCTCATCTTCTGCATCCACACCGGGTTCTTCCTGCATTAAATAGGCCGTATAATCCACCGCATAATCCAGCTCCGTATGCTGTGAATGCTCTTCGGGAACAGTAGCCAGAAATGCGTCAATCAAGGAAAGGGTACGGTCCACACTCGGCTCTTTCTCCAAATCGCCTGAAAACAGCGACGAGACCTTCCGGGATTTCAAAGTATAGCGGTCACCCTCTATAAAGTAAAACAGCACACGACGGTCTGCCACATACAACACAGCCTTGCGCAACTCCGCGCCAAAGTTGATGTCGTGCAGCAGATAGAGGTTTTTCAGATAGAGCAAACGGAGCGACTGGAAATAAGGATAGCGTGCCACCAATGTGCGAAGCTCGTACAAAGTATCCCTATTCAGCGTCTCGGGATGCTGAATCCATTGTTGCAAATGGGTAGGCGTCATGAGTTTACCAGTTAGCTACAGTTGCATTGAAAATCTGTTCGGCAATGTCTTTCACCATCAAGGTTATCAGCTGGTCCTGCACTTCGGTCAGCAATTTTGAGGAATCATAGGTCTGGAAAGCCGAGAACTGCTGTTCAAAGTCCTCCTCATGGTTCGTGTTATTGGTGTAGCGCACGTTGACAGTCAGCGTCACCTTCACCTTCGAAGAGTAGCCGCTGGCATCCACCGATTCATTATATTGATTGTAGCCGGTTATTTCTCCGTCTATTTCCAGGTCTCCTCCGGAATTCACCAGTTGCAGGCGAGTCTGCTGAATGAACATATCCTTCATTTTCTGGTTAAATTCTGTTGCCAGCGGTGCATATACATACTCTGCCCGGTTCTGGAAATCGGCAATGGAAATCGTTTTTACCTTTGTATAGTCGATAGAGCTTATCGGAGCAAGTCCCAACTTCATACTACATGAATTCACCAGAAATAACAAGCTTACCAACAAGGAAGCAAATGCCGCTTTTTTAATCCAATCCATATTCTTTTATCTTTCTGTATAACGTACGCTCAGAGATATTCAAATCCTGAGCCGCACTCTTACGCTTGCCGTGATGTTTTTCAAGCGCCTTACGTATCATTTCTTTCTCCACTTCATCCAGGGAGAGTGACTCCTCCACATATTCTTCCGTATCCTGGAAATCATCGTCCACCGGAGTAACCGGCTTTACCGAAGGATGTATAATGGTGGGGACACTGGATGTTACCGGAGGTACCACCGCCGGAGTAGCCGGCGTATAGTAGGCCGATGTGGCAACCGCCGGATTGGCTACCGTTCCCCTTTCAGCCATAATCTCATGCACCAGCTTTTTCAAGTCCGTTACATCCTGGCGCATATCAAACAGAACCTGGTAGAGAATTTCCCGTTCACTCCCGAAGCTCTTGTCCTCCTTCACTCCAAACAAGGCAGGCAGGCGCTGCATATTGTTCTGCTCAGGCAGATAGCCCTTCAGTATGGATGCATTGATTTCACGATTGGTCTCAATGATGGATATCTGCTCGGTGATATTCTTCAACTGGCGCACATTACCCGGCCATGAGTAGCCCAGCAACACTTGCTTGCCGTCTTCCGTCAGCTGAATGGCAGGCATACGGTACTTTTCTGCAAAGTCCGAAGCAAACTTTCGGAACAGCAGCACCACGTCTTCACCGCGTTCGCGCAATGGAGGGACCTGAATAGGAACTGTGTTCAAACGGTAATACAAGTCTTCACGAAAACGTCCGTCAGCAATGGCTTGTGTCAAGTTTACATTGGTAGCGGCAACAATACGCACATCGGTCTTTTCCACCTTAGAAGAACCTACTTTGATGAATTCACCGCTCTCGAGCACACGCAACAAGCGTGCCTGGGTAGGCAAAGGCAATTCGCCGACTTCATCAAGGAAGATTGTTCCGCCGTTGGCCTCACCGAAATACCCCTTCCGTTCGCCGATAGCCCCGGTAAATGCGCCCTTCTCATGACCGAACAGTTCCGAGTCAATCGTCCCTTCGGGAATGGCTCCACAGTTCACGGCAATGTACTGTCCATGCTTGCGCCGGCTGTACTGGTGTATTATCTGCGGAAAGCTCTCCTTTCCCACACCACTCTCTCCGGTAATCAGTACAGACAAGTCGGTGGGCGCTACCTGGATAGCGATATCAATGGCACGCATCAGCGCTTCATTGTTGCCGATAATGCCGAAACGTAATTTTACTTGTTGTATTTCCGCTTTTGTCATTCTACAAATCTTCTTCTACACTATCGAGTTTCAGTTTGTCGCTATCGTCACGTTTCTCGTAATATTGCTTGCGCAGCGGATTTGCATGTGCCTCTTTCTCACGCTGGCGGTTACGGAACACATCTATTGCCACATAGATAGCCTGCCGGAATGAATCTTCAGAGGCGATTCCTTTCCCGGCAATATCGTAGGCCGTGCCATGAGCAGGCGAAGTGCGTATCACCGGCAAGCCGGCAGTATAGTTCACGCCCTCGTCCATAGCCAATGCCTTGAACGGTGCCAGCCCCTGGTCGTGATACATGGCCAGGATACCATCAAAATGGGTAAAGTTATCTGAGCCCATAAACCCGTCTGCCGGATAAGGACCATAGCAAAGCATACCCTTAGCAGCCATTTCGTTGATGGCCGGAATGATAATCTCCTGCTCTTCAGTTCCCAGCAATCCGCCGTCTCCTGCATGCGGATTCAGCGAAAGCACTGCAATACGCGGTGCGCTGATAGCAAAATCCTGCTTCAAGGAGCGGTTGAATATCTTCAGTTTCTCTTGTACCAGTTCTTTGGTGATGCTTCCGGCTATCTCTTTAACGGGAATATGTCCGGTCACCAATGCTACCCGGAAGTCATCTTTCATCAGAATCATAAGGGCCTTCTCGCCATCTCCTAATTTTTGCTCTATATACTCCGTATGTCCGGGGAAGGCAAACTCCTCCGACTGGATGGTATGCTTGTTGATGGGAGCTGTGACAATCACGTCTATCATTCCCTCCTTATATTCCTCAATGGCTTTTTCCAGTGCACCAAGTGCAGCTTTACCAGCTTCAACGTCAGGTTTAGAGAACTCAACCTTTACTTCATCATCCGTGCAATTCACTACACTCAAGCGATTGGGAACCGCTTCGGAGGCAGAGTTGACGATACTGAAATTGGTAGGCAAGTCCAATGATTTACGATGATAAGCTGCCACTTTAGGCGAACCGTAGATAATCGGCGTGCACAATTCCAGCATCACCGGGTCTGCAAACGTCTTTAAAATCACTTCATACCCTACACCATTAATGTCGCCTTGTGTAATGCCGACTCTTATTTTGTTGTCTTCCATTTTTATTACTTATTATTAGTAGTATCTTTTGCGGTTACGCCTACCGGAATTTCCGCACCTTCCTGCTTGCTGCCAGGCAGTTTCAAGGTATAGAGCGAAGCCTCCATCTGACGTACCAGATTACGTTTCATTTTATCAGGTGAATAAATAAATATTTCAGATACGATAATACGCTGATTGGCTTTGTCCAAACGTACATGCGATACGAACGGACCGCCCATGAAGTCACCCTTTATGCGCCACAAGCCGCGGGCCTCCAATGCATAGTCTCCCTGCACACTGATGGGGCGTACATCGGTCATCAGAGAATCCGTCGACATATACATGCCTTCACGGGCACCAGGGATGTTAGCCTTCATCACGGAATCGCGTTTATGAACAAAATATTCTTTAGTAAACGTATCCTTATCCGTATAAGGATAAGAGTAGATTACAAAGTTCTGGTCGCCGGTAGCTGCATTCGTACCTGCCCAGAAGAAGTTCTCACCCTCCTTGGTAGATGTCAGTTCGCCCGGCACCCATACATCGCAATCGAACTGGCTTTTCACCTTCGTTGCTATATAGTCGCTATGCTTGTCCTTCAATACTGAAATCTGACGATTCATTTCCGCATGAGTAAAGAAATCGATGATTACCCGCCTATTCTCCTCCACAAATTTCTCGAACGAAGCCTCGTCCGGCGCCTGAATAGTAAGAATAGACTGAGGAGCAGCATATACATTCCTTGCATACTTGAATTTAGGCTGGGTATAGAGGTCCTTGTTCACATCGACAATAATGATATTGCGAATCAGTTTTAAAGTGGCATCATAATTGGAAGGGGCAGTATACATGATTCGGAATGAACGTTCTGACTGGGGAAGCCCCGGAACATCAGAATCAAGCACATCGAAAAGCGCCCTACCGGCAGGACGTTCCCACAAGCCGGGCTCCACCACTACCAGAACTTCATACGCACGACCGCTGGAGGTCGGAGTAAACACACCCTTTTTACCACCACCGCAAGCGGAAAAAAGCGTCAGTACGAGAACCATACTCAAATAAAACAAGTGCTTTCTCATATCTCTATCATTTTAGTTTTTCACAAAGCTACGAAGAATGCGTAATATCCTCCCTACCTAAGTTAATAATTTATATTAATTCTTCTTTATTCTCCTCCTGCTTGGCAGTGGACAACATGCCACAAGCGGCAAATATATCCTCTCCACGTGATGACCGTATAGTGGTAAACAGACCGTGCGAAGTCAGATAATCACGGAACGCAGTCATGATTTCCATATCAGCCCCTTCAAGATTCACTCCAGGTATGGCATGAAAACGAATCAGGTTAATCCGGCAGTCCAGCCCGCGTAGCAGCTTCAGAAGTTCCTTTGCATACGGTAACGAGTCATTCACTCCTTTGAAAACAATATATTCAAAAGATAGTCTGCGCTGTTTGCTAAAATCATAGTTTCTTAACAATTCCACAATCTCCGTGATGGAGAAGGCCTTCTCTGCCGGCATCAGCTCGCGGCGTTGCAAAGGTATCGGCGAATGAAGGCTGATAGCCAGATGGCAGTCCGAGTCCTCAATAAAACGCTGCAAGCCCTTCTTCAATCCCACTGAAGAAAGGGTGACACGCTTGGGACTCCACGCATATCCATAAGAGGCGGTCATTATTTCCAGCGCTTTCAATACCTCGTCCAGATTATCAAGTGGTTCGCCCATGCCCATCATTACCACATTGGTCAGCTTGTCCCTTTCGGGCAACGAACTGATTTGGTTGATAATCTGGTTAGATGTCAGATTGGCGGTAAAGCCCTGCTTGCCGGTCATACAGAATTTGCAATTCATCTTACAGCCCACCTGAGAGGAGACACAAAGCGTAGCCCGGTCTTCGTCGGGTATATAGACAGCTTCCACGAAATGTCCCTTGCCTGCCCGGTACAAGTATTTCACCGTACCGTCTACAGAGCGCATGGCATCTACCGGCGCTTCGGCACCTACCTCATAGATTTCTTTCAGCAATTCCCGATGCTTCAACGAAAGATTGCTCATTTCGTCTATAGAAGTCACCTTCTTGCCATACAGCCAGGAAGCTATCTGCTTGGCAGAGAAACCGGGCATTCCCAGATTCTTCACCACATTCTGCAATTCAGAGAGCGTCAAGCCCAATAGAGGTCGTTTCTGCATATCGTTTTTCATTAAAAACAAAACTCTTTCAAGAATGCAAAGGTAGGAATAAAGTTGCACAAAGACAACGGAGAGTATAGAAAATGAAATGTACAGAGAATGAAAAAGCCGCCCGGAAGTACCGAACGGCTTTTCAATATGGGTTTTCTATTCTTAGAAGAATAAATAACGTTGGTCTTTTACGTTGGCTTTCAGATACAAGTCACTGATGAACTGGCTTGCCATGCGTGCGTGCATGTTAGCCAAGTTAGCCTCTTCAGTTTCCTTGTTGAATGTTTCGTTCAGTTTCTCTTTTGCATAAGGTTGCAGAACGAATACACCACCATTACCCTTGATAGGAGCACTCAGCTTGTTCACTTCGGCAATAGAAGCGTATGCGCCTACCAGAGGTTCGCTGCTACGCAATGCCGGGATATAGGCAGGAGCAGAGAAAGTAACGTGCTTTACAGAATCACTGACAGCATTTGCCATATTCTTGTACTGCTCGAACGAAGTTGCATTGGCAGCCTTCATATCAGCCATAATCTTCTCTGCTTTCTTGTCACGGAGAATTTCAGCTCTCAACTGGTCCTTTACCAAAGCCAGTGGGCGATAACCTTCAGGAACAATACTTGCAACACCTACTACCAGCATACGGTCGCTCTCGCCACATTCGTACAAACCGGAAACTTCACCAGCTTTTGCCTCAAACGCCCATTTCAAAGCATCTTTGGTACCTCTGATACCACCGATACCATGTTCAGAGCTGTACAAGTCGGCTCTATCCAGCAACTTATAACCGGCATCTTCCGCATTGGCAATCATTTTCTCTAAAGTATTGTTTGCGGCGATAAACTGGCTGAATTCATTGTATGCCTTGCTGTAAGTTTCCTTGCTGAATTCTACCGGACGCTTGATAACGGCTACCTTATATTTATCCTTGACAGCCTTCTTGTTGGTTACTTGCAAAATGACATTTGCTTGTCCCAACGCCAGATTGGTCAGTTCGTTCTGTCCCAAAGTTGTGACAGCGGTAATGTATTTCAAGTTGTCACCGTCAATCTGTGCGCCTTCGTAGTTAGCAGAAGAAATCCAGGTAGGCTCACCGGTCTGACCGTACTTCTTCGCAATTTCAGCAAAGCTGGCACCACCCTTAATAGCATTGTAGATGCTGTCGGCTAAAGTCTTCGTCTTTTCAGCATCTTCGGCAGCTACCTGAATCTGACGGAACTCGATAGAGTCCGGCATAGCAGCAGTAGCCAATTTCTTGAAAGAGTTAAGAGTATTGTCCGATACGTTATAATAAGGTCCGAATACACCACCCACCGCAACAGAATCCAAACGGGCTGTCACATCAGCAGGCAGAGACTTAGTAGTGTAGAACAAGTCTGTATAAGGAGCTTCGGAACCGGTAGAACGGATGAAGGTAGTATAGTCAGAAGGATTGGCAGTAAGTTGTTCGGTGTATTCTTCCATTTCCTTCTGGAGAGCAGCTCTGTCTTCTGCACTTGCAGTAACTTGCACATCAATGAACTTGATATTGCGAGTTTCCACATATTGCTTGAACTGTTCTTTCTTCTTGTCGTATGCAGCCTTCAAATCAGAATCCTTGATAACGATGGTAGAGTCAACGATAGAGGAATAGGGAACTGCAGCAAGCAGCAGGTCTGACTGCTCTACTCTTGCATCAAAAGCGTCCTGAGCTTCTACCGGGTTGGAGAAAAGAGATTTTGTAATCAAAGCCTGATACTTTTCCTGAAGACGTGCCTGGATAAGGGACTTTTCAAGGAAAGACCAGAACTTGTACATGGATTCATAGTATTCTGCATATTGTGAAGGCATCTGTGCCTTATTCATTTTTGAATAGTCCACCAAGAACTTCTTCAACATATCCTTATCAAACGCACCGGTCTGAGGATTACGGAACGGAGTCTGTTGCAGCATCGGATGCACACCGGCATTAATGATAGCCTGAATCTCAGCCTTCGATACAACCAGACCGAGTTTCTTTGCTTCCTTTTCAATCAGCTTATTATTGACGTATGTTCTCCATACTTCATCTTTGATTTGGTTTGTCTGCTCATCGCTCAATGCACTGTTGCCACTGGAGAACTTGATGACTTCTGTATATTCTTCTACCAATGCTTGAAAATCCTGAGCGGAAATTGATTCCCCGTTCACTTCACCTACGTCTTGTGACTGGTGTGGCTGAAGCACTTTCCACGCGTCACCTGCGATGAAAGCAAACAGCGCCAAACCAATAACAATCACCAATAAAGGTCCTTTAGACCGAATGTTTTGTAATGTTGCCATTTTAGTTAATATGATTTATTTGTTTATTATTATTTTCCTAACACGTTCATTTTAGCGCACGAAGATACAAAAAATGCTAATACGCATCCATTTATTCTTTAAAAAATTATGCCTAAATGAAATTATTCAATGACTTTCAGTCTTACCAACTCAATTTTAGTGGCTGTTACCTTGATTATTTTAAACTGATAATTATCCACTTCAATCACTTCATGCAGCTTCGGGAAACTTTGATAACGGTTCAGAATCAGACCGCCCACTGTCAGATAATCATCCGATTCCGGCAGGTCGAGCCCGAAAGTCTCATTTACCTTTTCTATTTCCAGACGGGCCGAAAGCACATATTCACGTTCACCCAGCTGCTTACATACATAGGACGTATTATCATGCTCATCCTCAATATCGCCGAAAATTTCTTCCACCAAATCCTCCAAAGAGACGATACCCGCCGTACCACCGAATTCGTCCACCACTACAGCAATCGTTTTTTTCTGTTGCATGAACAGTTTCATCAGTTTGTGGGCCGACATCGTTTCGGGTACAATAGGCACTTCCTTCACGTTATTCCTCCAGTCCACCGGATTCCTGAACATCTCCGACGAGTGAATATATCCCACCACATTATCTATATTTCCATCATATACTATGATTTTGGAAATACCCGACTCCACAAAAAGACATTTCAATTCTTCCAATGTAGTAGTCAGATCTACAGCTACCACCTCTGTACGCGGTACAATACAGTCGCGTATCTTTATATTCGAAAAGTCAAGCGCATTTTGGAATATCTTTACCTCTGCATCCAGTTCTTCTTCACTTTCCGCATTCTCTATGCTCGACTGGATGAAGTAATCCAAATCCACTTTGCCAAAAGCCTTGGCCGACGCCTCCTTGTTTACTTTCATCCCAAATATCCGAAGGAACAGATACGACAATCCCGATGCAAACTTTGAAACAGGAAACAGAATGACATAACATATGAATAAAGGAATGGCACATACCCTCAGCATCAGATTGGGATTGATTTTAAACAAAGTCTTCGGCAAGAACTCACCGGTTACCAAAATAATAAGAGTGGAAATTACAGTCTGCACCAACACCATTACAAAATGATTGGAAATAATTCCGGCAAGAAGATTCACCTCTATGATTTGTGCCATCAAGATACCATAAATGACAAGCGCAATGTTATTGCCCACGAGCATGGTCGAGATAAAGTTGTTCGGGTTGCGAAGGAAATAGGAAATGATACTGGAAGTGACGCCTGACTTCCTTTCCATCTCAAAACGCAGTTTATCTACGGAAACAAAGGCAATCTCCATTCCTGAAAAGAAAGCGGAGAAAGCCATGGTTATCAATAAAAAAATAACGGTATCCATTTTATCAATTTATGGTATCAGTCTGCAAGCTGTCTGCTGCGGCAGCTTCCTCGTCAACATAGAAGATGCCCTCCGGCTTGCGAATCGTGTAAACGGTCATCTGCTGGTTGGATTCAAAGCCATGTCCCGTAATGATACGGTCAGGCTGTTCGATACGGATAAACTCATCCGAATAAATTCTTTGTGTCCGCTGGTCCCAATACAGCAGCTCTGTATCAAACTGCTCACCTTTCAAATTCTGTATATGCACATTCCCCATCAGTTTCCATAACTCTTCCTTATTAAAGAAGTAGGCTGTATCAGCCTTGATACTCGCCTCCACTTGGAAGATAGAGTCGAACTTCTCCAAATAGACCCCCTTTTCAAAAGCCCAGTAAGGAGGATTCTTCCGGTCAAAGACCAGCCACTCTTCCGTATTGATGCGATAACGTGTTACACCGGAATCAGACACCAGCGTAGTCACCCCACGGGTGTCCATCACCGCCATAGAGTCACGTTCGGTAATGGCATCGCCCAGTTCCTTCTTCTTCCCGGAACACGAAGAAAATAAAAGAAGCATAACCATTGCCCCAAGGACAATGGTTATGCTTGCATTTTTATGATAAACAACGTTGATGGGTTGTAGCAACATAGTTTTATCTGATAGTTGTAGATTCACCTATCCATCCGCCGATAGTGATACGGTCACCGGCTTTGTAACCCAACATAAAGAGGTCTTTAGCCTGGGGAGTGTGGCGGGAATAAGTACCAATCAATTCGTTAGCACGTTCTGCAACTGAAGGATCCACCGCTTTAGCTCTCTGCAACTTATCAATTACTACAAAGTAAGTACACTTATTCAGAGCAGGCTCATCAGTCCAGTTAGGATTGGAGCCGTAAAGCTGTGCCAGCAAGATATAAGGATCACCATAGTTTTCCTTAAAGCTAATAGCCTTCTGGCAATATGCTCTTGCCTGAGAGAGTTTTTTAGCCTGCATCAAGGCTGCAGCAGTAGCATATGCCATTTCAGCTTTCTTGTCATTATCGGTTTCCTTAGCCAATGCTTCGTCAAAGTATTTCACGGCATTTTCATAGTCGCCTTTCTTATAGTACATGTATGCTACACCTACAGCAGCATCGGCAGTCGGGTCTATTTGATACATATATTCAGAAGCCTTGAAATAAACTTCACTTTCGTTACACTTCATCAACTTCAAAATATTCAATGCTTTCTTCAAGAAAGTAGAGTCTGTCTTATTTTCTTCTACCTTAGGACCATAAATATTCTGCAAAGATTCACAATCAGCCACACCACTCTGGATGAACATAGCTACCAGATTATCCTTGATAGCTTGCAGGTTTGCCTTCTTTGCCTCTTTGGTCTCAGCTGCGATAGCATCATCCGCATACTTGGAAGCATCGATATAGTCTTGGAAGAACTGGTCAGTATGATTGTCATCTGCCTTTACCTTCTGCATAGAGACATCCAGAAAATAGTGCAAAACCGCACCTTTGGAACCACCCTTTTCAGCTTGAACAGATTCTTTCAGCCAATTGTAAGCTGTATTAAGGTCCGGAGTAGGAGCAAACTGAAGATAATCCACAGCTTTAGCGCCCAAGGCATCAGCCACACTCGGCACGCCCTTCATTCCTTTATTAATGAATTCAGGAATGTACTTCATTCTCAAGTCATACACATCCATCAATTCATCAAAATACTTCTTGTAATCAGCAGAATTTCTATCCTTAATCTGACTCAAGAAACCCACTAAAATCTTCTGAGCATCTGTAAATGTGTAATACCGCAGTGTAGGACAATCCTTCAATACAGCCATACAAGGAGCGTATGCATCCTTAAAGTTACCAGCTCTCACTGCTTCATGAGAGATACTACTGTTCGAATTACAATTTTCAGTCTGTGCGAAAGTGCTGGTCACTCCACCCGAAAGGAGCAAGACAGCCACAAGCGTCTTAATTTTCATTGTATTTAAATTTTAGTTGTTATATTTTTTGTCTATTCAATTTCCATTAATCCACTTTACGCTTGAAGAACCAACGTTCGTTAAAGGTTACTCCGATACAAATGCGCAATGTATTTTCGTTCAAGAACGCTGCTTGGGTTCCTTTGGTTCGCACGTATTGCGCAGAAAGGCTCAATACAGAACGGGTTCTCGGTATGGGTAATCCAAAACCGGCAGTAACACCATATTCATCAGCGGCACGTACACCGTCTATCTTATAATAAGGTTTGGAATAATAAGCTCCCAAACGATACTTCACATGAGACAAATAACTTCTTCCCATAGGATTCGGCAGATACTCTGCACCAACGGATATTCTTCCACGGTCGCAAAACGCCTCGTCATTGTTCATATAGCTCACTTTGCTCCAATTCTGGAACATCACATCCGCTCCTACCGTCAGACGATTGTCGTACACGTACGTCACACCTGCGCCAAATGTTGTCGGAATGCCACAAATAACGACAGTATCCCTTGTTACCGAAGTAGCTCCCGTATTGCTATTACCAGTCTGCGTAACTTCGTACGCATCGTTACTCAAATCATGCCCCGGAGAAAAGACAACTCCCAACGTTGCAACATGTTTTTTCCCAAACTGGTGAGTGTACTGCGCTCCAAAATCCAACTTATAACTCTTTACAGCCACATTAGACTGTATTGTAATAGGAAATACACTTGAACTGGACGGAAAGGTCTCCGCAGCGGTTCTTGTTATATCTCCCCAAAGATACGAAAAATTCGCACCGACAGAAAGATTTTTAATTATTTTAAAACCGGCACCTAAATAAAGCTGGTGCAAGCCTCCTTCTCCCGAATAGCTTACCGTAGTAGATTTGTCTGGAAATTCCGTATCTTCCCGATATTCTCCCATACTGTATCCAACGTTTGAATAAGGCAGCAACCCCAAGCTTATGGCAGCCCATTTACTTGCACGAAACTGCATCGTGATATAGTCAAAACTGGAATTCTTGGCATTTCGTTTCAGAGTACCGTTACTGAGATTTGTATTCTGTAGAGAGACTGCTCCATCGAAGATAAAAGTCAGCGAATCTACCGCCGTATAGGATGCAGGATTAGCAAAGTTAGTCTGATACTTGTCCCGTAAACCATAGGCAATACCACCCATCGCCCTACTGTTGCTCGAGCCTTGTTCAGATAACTGTCCATATCCATATCGTGTATAGGGAGAATTTGTATTATTTTGAGCGACTGCCGCTCCTGATAATATCGTGAGCAAGAGCACTAACAGTGTTTGTCTATAGCCTGTCATTATTATAGTTTAAAATTCTATTTAATCCTTTCAACACTAAAAATCTGTCTGCAAAGATGATACTTTTTAAGTTTGTATCAAAAGAAAAATCATCCCCGCCCGTTAAAAAAACCAAAAGTTCAGGATATTTATGCTTCATAACCGTAATGTAACCTGAAATTTCATATTCAATACCCTTCAGTACTCCGGCACGGATAGCCGTATCGGTATCCTTCCCCATGGGCACCATCCGCCCCTCAAGAGCCACCATTGGAAGCCGTCCGGTAAACTGATGAAGCGCCTTGAAACGCATCTGCAGGCCGGGAGAGATATTCCCGCCATGATAGCGGGCAGCAGCATCGACAAACTCATAAGTGATACAGGTACCGGCATCAATCACCAGTATATCCCTGCCAGGAAATTGCTCATTGGCTCCTACCACCGCCGCCATACGATCATACCCCAGCGTCCGGGGAGTTTCATAGAGGTTTTCTACCGGAAGAGAAGTCTTTTCATTGAGCCACAGAATGGGGACAGCCATATCTTCCAGTTGCGACAACACCTCTCTACTCAAATCAATGACAGTAGCCACTATCGCTTTTTCAATCGTATATGTACGGCATACTTCAGGCAACCGTTCCAACGTCAGATTGGAGTCATACACCACCTCCACGATACGTCCACCATCAAACACCGCCATCTTGGCGATTGTATTTCCTATATCAATAATGAGATTCACCGTATTGCATAAATTTAGCGGCGCAAAGATATAACATTAATATTGAAATTCAGCAGAAACCATCTCTTTATTAGAAGAACAACTGCACAAGAATTCTTATTCACATCCACACCAAACAACCACAATGCCACTTTTACATTCTGTTGAGATTTATTAAAGCCGCAACATCATACCACAACCACCTGATTATCAATACAACTAAATGCGCTACATTCAGTATACGACTGAGCCCTATTCAGTATACGATTGAATGGCATTCAGTATACGACTGAATCAGGTTCAATATACCACTATTTCTTGCACCCGTATCGTTTGTAAATAGAAAATACCTACCACTCGTACTCGACAGTTGATTCAAAACAACCAATAATGCGAATTAAGAATTGTATCAAGTTCATAATTAAAAAAGATTCTTCGGACACAGATGACCGGAATAACGCGAATAACCGCTTTAGTTCCTAATCACAAATTGGGATAATATTAGTTTTTTCCGTAAGTTTGCAGCATGAAACGAAGCCTACTTATACATATATATATAGTAATCTTTTTCTTCTGTTTGCCTTCAGCAAATGCCCAGGTGACACAACAGCAAAAGACTGCTGCAACAGACTCCGTACGCGTCAGCCTACTGACTTGCGCTGCAGGAGGAGAGATTTATTCCCTATTCGGACACACTGCCATACGGTACGAGAACTATACACGTGGCATTGACGCCGTCTTCAATTACGGCATGTTCAACTTCAACGCCCCTAACTTCATCTTCCGTTTTGCCTTGGGAGAAACGGATTATCAACTTGGAGTAACCGATTATGAGCATTTCGCCGCCGAATACAACTATCTGGGACGCGATGTCTGGCAACAAACGTTAAACCTAACAGAAGAGGAAAAAGAACGCCTGATAGCACTATTAACAGAAAACTACCGCCCTGAAAACCGAGTATACCGCTACAATTTTTTCTACGACAATTGTGCCACCCGCCCGCGGGACCAGATAGAGCGTGCCATCAACGGCACTCTGCAATACGCTGACAATATGACTGCTAACAGTACGGGAATCTCTTTCAGGGATTTGCTGCATAAATACAGTGAAGGCCATTTGTGGTCACGTTTCGGCATGGACCTATGCATGGGCAGCAAAGCAGACGAACCCATCAACCGGCGGCTGGCAATGTTCGTCCCCTTCTACATGCAGGAGTATTTCAATAAAGCGCAGATTGTGGACAAAGAAGGACAAGCACGGCCACTGGTTGCCAAAGAAGAAAAAATCGTAGTAACGGGTAAAACACCAGCCGACTTCGTCAGCAGAGGCATCACACCGATGCAGTCGGCTTCGCTATTACTGATACTTGTAGCAGGCATCAGCATTTACGGCATACGAAGAGGGAAAACTCTTTGGGGCATAGACCTCATACTCTTCTTGGTTGCCGGAATGGCTGGATGTATACTGGCATTTTTAGCACTATTCTCACAGCATCCGGCAGTAAGTCCCAATTATATATTATTTGTATTCCATCCATTTCACCTTTTCTGCCTTCCATTCATGCTATCCAGGGTACGAAAAAGGGAAATAAGCCGCTATATGCTGGTTAATTTTGTAGTTTTAACACTTTTTATAGGGCTTTGGACAATAATTCCGCAGAGAATTCCGCCAGCAGTATTACCTTTGGCACTGTGTTTGCTGATACGTTCTGCAAGCAACCTCATTCTAACATACAAACGAAAGTAATGAAAAAAGGACTGATAACTTCCATACTCGCACTTACATTCAGTGGTCTGCAAGCCCAACCGCTGCCTGCCTCCCCAAAGCTGGTGGTAACATTGACCATTGACCAGTTGCGTACAGACTATATGGAAGCATTTTCGTCCTTATACGGAGAAAAGGGGTTTAAGCGCTTACTGCGTGAAGGTAAAGTATTCCGTCAAGCAGAATTTCCTTTTTGCGGAACGGACCGAGCCTCGGCCATTGCCGCCATCTATACCGGGACAACACCGTCCATGAACGGCATCATTGCAGAGCAGTGGCTGGATGCAGGTACACTACGCCCCATAAACTGTGTAGAAGACCCCAACTTCATGGGCAACTATACCGACGAAAGCACTTCCCCCTCCCAATTACTGACCTCTACTATTGCCGACGAGCTGAAAATAGCTACCCGCAACAAAGGTCTGGTCTATGCCATCGCGCCTTTCCGCGATGCCGCCATATTGGGTGCCGGGCACGCGGGGAACGGTGCTTTCTGGCTTAATAACAATACCGGAAAATGGTGCAGTACGACTTATTATAATGAATTTCCGTGGTGGCTGAGCCAATACAACGACCGGAAATCTCCTGACTACCGTATCAAGGATATGGTATGGACACCTGCACTTCCTTTTACCAACTATACATTTCTGCCCGAATGGCGCAACGAGCCATTCAAATACAAGCTGGATGGTGAACGGACAAACAAGTTCCGCCGCTTGATAACCAGCCCTTTCATCAATGAGGAAGTCAACCTGCTGACCGAAGAGCTGCTGAATAAGAGCACTATCGGACAAGATGACGTGCCCGACCTATTATCGCTGACTTACTACGCAGGAAATTATAACCACCGAAGTACGCAGGAATGTGCCATGGAAATGCAAGACACCTACGTGCGACTGGACCGTAGTATAGCTTCCTTATTAGAGCTCATAGAACGTAAAGTTGGGCTCCACAACGTACTTTTCTGCATCACCTCCACCGGCTATGCCGACCCGGAAGCAGCCGACCCGGGCGTATACCGGATACCGGGTGGTGAATTCTACCTGAACCGCTGTGCCGCCCTGCTAAACATGTACCTCATGGCATCCTATGGCGAGGGACAATATGTGGAAGCTTATTATGACCAACAAATCTATCTCAACCATAAACTTATTGAGAACAAGCAGTTGAGCCTGACTGAAATTCAAGAAAAATCTGCCGAATTTCTGGTTCAGTTTAGTGGCGTGAGCGAAGTATATTCAGCTCATCGCCTGCTTTTGGGCCCCTGGTCACCGCAAATAGAACGTATACGCAATAGTTTTCATCGCAAGCGCTCTGGCGATTTGCTCATTGAAATACTCCCGGGCTGGACTATCATGCAGGAAAATAGTACTGATAACCGTGTAGTACGTACGGCCGATATTCCTGCTCCCCTCATTTTATTGGGAGGAGGAATGAAGGCTGAAACCATCCGTACCCCCATCAGTATTGACCGCATTGCCCCTACCTTGGCAAGTGTAATGCGCATCCGCGCCCCTAATGCAAGTACAGCATCTCCCCTTGACTTTTGATTCTAAAATAATCTGTGCAAATCTGGATAATCTGTATAGAAATCAGTAACTTTGCACGCTCAACTAACTCAGCAATAATAATAAAAACAAATATATAATGGGATTTAATGAATTTTTAAGCTCGATTTTCGGCAACAAATCCACACGCGACATGAAAGAAATACAACCGTGGGTGGAGAAAATCAAAGCCGCTTACCCGGAAGTAGCCAAACTCGACAACGACGCCCTACGCGCCAAGACAGAAGAACTGAAAGCCTACATCCACGATTCGGCAGCCGAACAACGCGCCAAAGTGGAAGAACTGAAAGCCAGCGTTGAAGATACCGAACTGGAAAAACGCGAAGACCTCTTCAACCAAATCGACAAAATCGAGAAAGAGATATTGGAGATTTATGAAAAAGCGCTGGACGAAGTATTACCCACCGCTTTCTCTATTGTAAAGGAAACAGCCAAACGATTCTCTGAAAATGAAGAAATAGTGGTTACAGCTACCGATTTTGACCGCCAACTGGCTGCCACTAAAGACTTTGTACGCATCGAAGGCGATAAAGCCATCTACCAGAACCATTGGATAGCAGGTGGTAACGATACTGTATGGAACATGGTACATTATGATGTACAGCTATTCGGTGGTGTGGTTCTACATAAAGGTAAGATTGCCGAAATGGCAACCGGTGAAGGTAAGACATTGGTAGCTACCCTACCGGTATTCCTCAATGCCCTGACTGGTAACGGCGTGCACGTGGTAACAGTGAACGACTATCTGGCAAAACGTGACTCCGAATGGATGGGTCCTCTTTACATGTTCCACGGTTTGAGTGTAGATTGCATCGACAAGCACCAGCCCAACTCTGATGCCCGTCGCAAAGCTTATCTGGCAGATATCACGTTCGGTACAAACAATGAATTCGGTTTCGACTACCTGCGTGACAACATGGCTATCAGCCCCAAAGACCTGGTACAACGCCAACATAATTATGCCATTGTCGATGAGGTGGACTCAGTATTGATTGATGATGCCCGTACTCCGCTGATTATCTCCGGACCGGTTCCCAAAGGCGATGACCAACTCTTCGAACAGCTCCGCCCGCAAGTGGAACGTCTGGTAGAAGCTCAGAAAAAACTGGCTACCCAATACCTGGCCGATGCCAAGCGCCTGATTGCATCAAACGATAAGAAAGACCAGGAAGAAGGCTTCCTCGCTTTGTACCGCAGTCACAAGTGCCTGCCCAAGAACAAGGCACTCATCAAGTTCCTCAGCGAACAAGGCATCAAGGCCGGTATGCTGAAGACCGAAGAAATCTACATGGAGCAGAACAACAAGCGCATGCACGAGGTGACTGACCCGCTGTACTTCGTTATCGAAGAGAAAATGAACAGCGTGGATTTGACGGACAAGGGCGTAGACTTGATTAGTAGCAATGTAGAGGACCCCACTTTCTTCGTACTCCCCGATATCACAGCGCAACTCTCTGCCTTGGAAAACGAAACAGAGCTGACAGACGAACAGCGCCTTGAAAAGAAGGATGCCCTGATGACCAACTATGCCATCAAAAGCGAACGTGTGCATACCATCAACCAACTGTTGAAGGCATACACCATGTTCGAGAAAGATGACGAATATGTGGTAATTGACGGCCAAGTGAAGATTGTGGATGAGCAGACGGGACGTATCATGGAAGGACGTCGTTATTCTGACGGTTTGCACCAAGCCATCGAAGCCAAAGAAGGCGTGAAAGTAGAAGCTGCCACCCAGACTTTTGCCACCATTACATTACAGAACTATTTCCGTATGTACCACAAACTATCCGGTATGACCGGTACGGCAGAAACAGAAGCCGGCGAGTTGTGGGACATCTACAAACTGGATGTAGTGGTTATTCCGACTAACCGCCCCATTGCCCGTAATGACATGAATGACCGCGTTTACAAGACAAAACGTGAAAAATATAAAGCAGTCATCGAAGAGATAGAAAAAATGGTGGCAGCAGGACGCCCCGTACTGGTGGGTACCACTTCTGTTGAAATCTCTGAAATGTTGAGCAAAATGCTTACCATGCGTAAGATTGAACATAGTGTATTGAATGCCAAACTGCATCAGAAGGAAGCGGATATTGTGGCTACTGCCGGTTTGAAATGTGCTGTAACCATCGCTACCAATATGGCCGGCCGTGGTACCGACATCAAGCTGAGTCCGGAAGTGAAAGCTGCAGGCGGTCTTGCCATCATCGGTACAGAACGCCACGAATCACGCCGTGTGGACCGTCAGTTACGTGGTCGTGCAGGACGTCAAGGCGACCCGGGTTCTTCTGTATTCTTCGTATCTTTGGAAGATGACCTGATGCGTTTGTTCTCCAGTGACCGCATTGCCAGTGTAATGGACAAACTGGGTTTCAAAGAAGGTGAAATGATTGAACACGGCATGATTTCCAAATCCATTGAACGTGCGCAAAAGAAAGTTGAGGAAAACAACTTCGGCATCCGTAAGCGTCTGTTGGAATATGACGACGTGATGAACAAGCAACGTACAGTAGTCTACACCAAACGCCGCCACGCTTTGATGGGCGAACGTATCGGCATGGATATCGTGAACATGATTTGGGACCGTTGTGCCAATGCCATTGAAGCGCCCGACTACGAAAACTGCAAGATGGATGTGCTCCAGACACTTGCCATGGAAGTACCTTTCACCGAAGAGGAATTCCGTAATGAGAAGAAAGAAAAACTGGCAGACAGAACTTTTGACGCTGCCATGGAACTCTTCAAACGCAAGACAGAACGTATGGCACAGATAGCCTATCCGGTCATCAAACAAGTATACGAAACGCAGGGACACATGTACGAAAACATACTTATCCCCATCACAGACGGAAAACGTATGTACAACATCTCCTGCAACCTGAAGAGAGCTTATGAGACAGAATGTAAGGAGGTGGTGAAGTCATTCGAGAAATCCATCTTGCTGCACGTCATCGACGAAGCATGGAAAGAAAACCTGCGCGAGCTGGACGAGCTGAAACACTCCGTGCAGAATGCAAGTTACGAGCAGAAAGACCCGCTGCTGATTTACAAGCTGGAATCTGTGAACTTGTTTGATGCCATGGTGAATAAGATTAATAATCAGACTATCTCTATCTTAATGCGTGGACAAATCCCGGTACAAGAGGCTCCGGCTGAAGCCCCTGAGGCTCCCCAGGCTCCCCGCCAAGTAGAGGTGCGCCAGGCTGCTCCGGAACAACGCCAGGATATGAGCAAGTATCGCGAACAGAAGGTTGATTTGAATGACCCGAACCAGCAGGCCGCTGCGGCACAAGATACACGTGAACAACCAAGACGCGAACCTATCCGTGCCGAGAAGACCGTAGGACGCAATGATCCTTGTCCTTGCGGAAGCGGTAAGAAATACAAAAACTGCCACGGACGGAATGCATAAAGCAAAGCTATAAAATGATAAGGCGATAGGGTGATAAGATGATACCGTCAGGTATCTTTTATCACCCTATCACTTTTTCTCCTACCACATTATCACATTTTTTATTCGTTCCAGCTTTTGAATATTCAGCTAAAAGAGTACTTTTGCTCCAAAGAACAAAACCAAAGACTATGACCAAATATCACTATTGTCTGTTATTGATGGGGTCTCTGCTGTTAGGCAGCTGCCAGAGTGTAGAACAACTGTCCATTGATTATATGCTTCCGGCAGAAGTCAGTTTCCCGGCAACACTGAAACGTGTGGCTGTTGTCAACAACATGCCAAACGTACCGGACAACAAACTCATCATCACTGAGGAAGAACAGAAAAAAAGCGAGAATGAGGTGGCACGCCTCACCAACTACTACAATGGAGACGCCGCAATAACAACCGAATCCCTTGCAGAGGCCCTTGCCAACGAAAACTACTTTGAAGAGGTTGTGATATGCGACTCTGCCCTCCGGAGTAAAGACATCAATCCCCGCGAAAGCACATTATCGAGAGATGAAGTACTGGAACTTACACAGAATTTGGACGTAGATTTCCTGATAGCCCTGGAAAACATACAAATGCGTTCCAATCGCAAGATAAGTTATATGCCCGACTGGGGTGTGTTCCTCGGCACAGTGGATGTAAAGGTATATCCTACCGTCAGAATATATTTACCTAACCGCAAAGGTCCTATGGTGACCGTCAACAGCAATGACAGTATTTTCTGGGAAGAGGCAGGAAATGGTGAAGCGTCAGTACGTTCCCGCCTCATCAGCGAAGAAGACATGGTGAAGCAAGCATCTGAATTTGCAGGAACGGTTCCGGTAAGACATCTACTCCCCTATTGGAAAACCAGTAACCGCTATCTCTTCAGTGGTGGTTCTGTAAATATGCGTGACGCAGCCGTATATGCCAAAGAAGAAAATTGGAGTAAAGCAGTAGAGCTCTGGAAGCAGACCTACGAAACAAAAAAAGGAAAACAGAAAATGTATGCAGCCTATAACACCGCTTTGGGCTACGAAATGCAAGACAGCATAGATACTGCCTTGGAATGGGCATTAAAAGCGCAAACCCTTGCCCGTGAGAAAAGCAAGACAGACAAAAAAGAGACAGGCGAAATACATAATGGAACCATCTCCTATTATATCTTTATCAGCATGTATGTAGACGAATTGGAGAAACGAAAAGAGGGAATGGCACGCCTGAACATGCAAATGAACAGATTTGATGATGATTTTTAGTCAAATGATGCAGAGATAACCGTTTTTTTTATACCTTTGAACAACCATTAAGAAAAGAAAGTTATTATGAAGCTCAGTCAATCGTCATTAGCACTCTTGGAGGACACTCTTAAAAAAGCAATCGGCAAATACACCTGCGGTTGCGAACAGACTATCGTTACAGACATTCATCTGCAACCGAATCAGAATTCGGGCGAACTGTCTATCTTTGATGATGAAGATGAAGAGCTTGCCAATACTTCCATTGAAGAATGGATGACATACGAGGGGGATGATTTCTACGAAAATGTAGAGCGTATCTTGTCCTCACTGCTCTGCAACATGAAAAATGAAGGAAAGTTCGACAAGCTGACTATTCTGAAACCATTCTCTTTTGTACTGGTGGATGATGATAGAGAAACAATAGCAGAACTGTTGCTGATGGATGATGATACTCTATTGGTCAATGAAGAGCTACTGAAAGGATTGGATGAGGAACTGGATTCTTTTCTGAAAGAGCTGCTGGAAAAATAATATTCCAAACAATCAGCCTATAAGGAAAAGAGACCTTCTTATAATAAATTAGCCCCTGCGATATAAAACGACCGCAGGGGCTAATTCTTTTTTACCTATACAATACCTAACGTATCTTAATTCCATAGAAAGAACTTGAGGTGGTAACAAAAAGCATATCCTTCTGCCTTCCACCAATTGCCAAGGAAATCGGGCGTTCTTCTATCTGAATACGTCTCTGCTCTTTACCATATTTGTCATAGACAAATATTTCACCATCAGCAACATAGACATTTCCGTCAGCATCGGTCACATTACTGTATTGGCCATAAGGACATATTATTCCTTGTTCTGTCAAACGGCCATCCCCACCAACGGAAAGTTGTACTGTCGTTTTATTCATCTCATTTACAATATAAACCGGTTCTGACTGACCGGGAACTGTAACAGTCAAAGCACAAGAACGTCCCAAATCATAGGTATCCGGAATAATTGTCACGCCATCCGGAGCGACAAAACTATACTCAGGCATACTGGCAACCACCTTGTCAAAGTCACCTCTCCAACGACTGGAAGGGTGAATGACTTTCTGTATATTCTTCATACCGGCTGTAACGACACGTGGCATAGGCTTCATCGTAGCATCCACGTTATCCGGATTAAAAGAATACCCCCAAGCACTCCAGCCACTGTTACCCCAACCACTGTACATCGGATTATCATCCGGCAAGCGCACTACCGTTTCCTGCTTGCCGTTCACCAGATAACCCGGCTGAGGGTCATAGCGGAAAATAACCAGCAGATTGTCTTGCGTATCAGTAGTCAATGTAAAAGGCTTCCAGGGATAATCGGCTATCAAAGTAATCTGCTCCGTGTCTGCCGACCATTTATAGATTTTCTTCAGACGGTTTTCACAGAAGTAGATATTTCCTTTACTGTCGGTAGTAGATCCGGAGGCTAGTTCAAAACCGGTAGCCAGCTTCACTGGCTTGTCCATGACCGTGCAGGAAGGGCGAAGGCTCTTCTCGCTACCCAAAACAGTGAGACGGGCAAAGTCCCACGAATAAACGGGCAACTTCTTATTCATATCATATATAGGAAACTCTATGACTGGTAATATCTGCGTATAATTGTGCATATTACGGAAAGTGATATTCTTGCAATCCCATATGCGGAAACCTATCCTCTTCGGCATAAAGGCACGGATTACGCGATACATCCACACATTTACCATTTCGATATTTTGACAGTTGGACATTTCTGCCATATAACAATCAGGCCCTTCACGACCTTCTTCCTCAAACTGGAAAGCATAAATTTTCCAGTTGGCCACATTATGGAAACGGGCTTCAGTACGGACATGATGCTCCAAAGACATGGCATAAATACGTCCCGGAGTCTTCGTTTCGCTAATATAAAGCCCACTGGCAGCATACGTACTGGCTGTCCAAACATCCTTAATTGTCCCGCCACCATTGTTTGTAATCCACAAACTCCAATACTGGTTGTCCCAAGCCATATCCTTACCGGTCTCCATGACCGGAGAAGACGGAGAACTAATTCGACGCTCGCCCCTGCGGTAAGACGACTGTCCGGAAGCATTCGGAGCCGGTTTGCGCAAGGTGCCGTGCCCGCCTACAAACTTCACATCATTCAAGTACGAACGCTCACCCGCCATCCATTTACAGCCGACAGCACGGTAATTATACGCACCGGTATTAATACCTATACCATTCAGTACGTCGTCGCCGCCTTCGGAAGATTCAACCAAAGGCACAGGCACGCCGAAACCACTGAATGCAGGCTCGCTTTCCTTCAACAGAAATTGAGTCCCAAAAGGATGCAGCCCAATCAGCTTAGTACCGGGAGACAGCTTCAACGTTCTCGTCAGGCGATACCAACCCTGGGGCACATAGATGTTTTTATGCAAAGAGACAGCTTTCTCAAAAACTTCCGTATCATCAGTCTCGCCATCACCTTTTGCCCCTAAGTCTCGGATATTGACCCATGTCTCCATTGCCGGAAGAACCGGAAGGTCCTTGCCAAGTGTAACCGGCAGTTTTGCCACCGGCTCTATTTCACATATTTCCCTGAAAGAAGAAGCATCATTCAAATCCTGATACACCAGACCGTAAGTAAACTCCTTGACTCTGTACATTTTTGCTTTTCCGGCAACTTTCTTTCCACTTTGAGCATAGCCCACCAGTACGGGAACATTCCTGCAATCCACATTCACCAGATTCAATTGCGAAAAAGTATTTCCCTCTACGCTCACCCTGACACCGGCTTCCGAAATATTCTCCCACAACGAATTCTCCACATGAAGACGGTCTGCCAGATTCTCTGCCATTTCAAAGGCAACGGGCGTATTCTTCACATGCATATTGACGATGGCAAACCCCACCTCTTTTGAATAGACAGCCGCCTTTCTCTGCCCCTCAAAGTAAGTATCGACCATCATCATAGGCCATCCCGGAGAAGTCCTGGAGGAAATTATCCCATATTCACCGCCATAAAACCTGACGTCTTCCAGTTCATTGCCAACATCATACATGCCGGCTTTCCCCGAACCAATCCGAATGTCGCAATGATTGATAAATCCATGCTGGGCAAAATGCGCACGAATGGCGACGGCTTGAGGATTACCTTTGTCTATACGGAAATCCACATTGGACACCGCACTATAGAAAGTACCTGCACCGGCATCCGAAGGCTTCCTGCCCTCTTGTGCCAGCCCTCCCGTAAACCATATCATATAATTTTGAGTAGTCTGGAAACCGGGTGTATCGGCTCCCAAATAAATCACCGGCCGTTTCTTCCCATAACCAATCAGCCGAATGGATGAGGGAATTTGAATCGTCTTGCTAATACGATAATTTCCTTCCGGCAGAAACAGTATCCCAAAGTTCTTTTCGCGCTTCACCTGATTGATTGCCTCTTGAAGTGCATCGGTCACGTCGGACTTTCCATCAGCCTTGAAGCCGTAATTCTCCGGGGTAAAGTAGAATGCTTCCGGATCGTCCGGTCTTTGCGTATAGGTGGAACCACCCTCTGCCGCCCACCCGGACGGCATATTACCGATAATCCAACAGACTATCAGCAGGTATCTCATTATTTGATAATTTCTCATTACACAGATTGTTTTAATATGGATTTTCCTTATTTAATACGTACACCAAAGAACTTGGAACGGCCTGTGACAAACAATGTATTGCCATCCTTACCGCCAAACTGTAATGTGGACGGACGTTCGGGAACACGAATCATCCCTTTCTTCTTGCCATCCTTATCAAATACATATATTTCTCCGTCAGCCACATACAAGTTCCCTTCCTTATCTACAGCAGAACCAAATTCGCCCTGCTCCACAAAATAGCTCAAGTTGGAGAGCGTGCCGTCATTGGCCACATCCATCTTCACCATTCTGCGGTCATATTCATCAGATGTATAGAAAGGCTTTCCCGGATAGGCTTCCAGCAGGGAAGAACTACGTGACAAGTCGAAATAATGAGGAATGATAGTTTTTCCATCCGGTGCCAGGAAGCACATTTCAGGAACATAGACCGACACCGCATTGAAATCGTGGAAGTCTCTCCAACGGTTAGAAGGATAAAGAGCCTTATACACGTTCTTCACTTGACCCATCGGAACACGCGGCAACAGTTTGATGGTCTCTTCCGGATTTTCCGGGTCAATGGAGTAGACTCTCATTGTATATGCGGAATTACCATATCCGCTGAAAGAAGTACCTTTTGTATCAGGCATTACCGGCATTTCCTCCGGCTTACCATTAATCAGATATCCCGGCTGCGCATCATATCTGAACAATACCAATAGATTATCTTCTGAATCAAAAGCCAGGTTGGAGGGTTTCCACGGGAAATCTGCCAGCAGCGACAAGCTGTTTGTCTCTACCGACCACTTAAAGATACGACGCATCCGATGGTCGCAGAAGTAAATGTTACCTTTACTGTCGCGCGCAATGCCTTCGGCAAATTCCAAATCGGAAGCCAATTGGTTCACCTTACCTATTTCATTGCCTAACGGTTGCTGATGAGGTTCTTTTCCGGTTACAATCAAGCGAGAAAGTTCCCACGGGCGGATGTCAATGTCTTTATTGACATCGAACACTGCAATGTTATTCGTATATTTAATCTGAGAATAGTTATGCAGGTTCAGAAATGCGATGTTCTCGCAATTGCGGATACGTACAGAACTGTGATACGGTTCATTGACACGGATAACGCGGAACATATACAAGTTTGCAAAGGTCACATCTTTGCAGTCGTCCATCTCTATCGGTTGGCAATCGGTACTTTCGCGGCTCTCTTCCTCGGTTTGCATGCAATACACCTTCCAGTTGGACACCTTGTTGAAACGTACTTCATTTCTTACATGATGCTCGATGGACATGGCATAGATACGCCCCGGAGTAGAAGTATTGTTGGCATAGAAACCATTGGTGGCATATGTGCTTGCTGTCCAGATGTCTTTAAAGGTGCCGCCACCGTTGTTGGTCACCCACAGACTCCAATACTGGTTGTCCCAAGCAAGGTCCATGCCCGAAGCCGCTACCGGATTATCGGGAGAGCTGATGCGAACCGGTCTTTCCCACCAGCCTCTTGGTTCAGCCACACCGGGTTTCGGTTTCCACAAGCCACCGTGTCCACCTACAAATTTCACATCGTTCATATAAGAATCGGCATTTGCCATCCACTTCACGCCTACTGCACGATAGTTGTAACCACCGGTATTGATACCGATACCTACCAGCATATTAGCACCACCTTCGGACGATTCAACCATTGCCTTCGGACCACCAAAGCCGCTAAATGCAGCAGTACTTTCGTTCAATCTGAATTGTGTTCCAAAAGGATGCAAGCCAATCAACTTGGTATTGGGCTTCATCTTCAATGTTTCAGTAATGCGATACCAGCCCTGAGGCACATAGATGTTATCGTATTTATCAATAGCCTCTTGAATAGCCTTTGTATCATCTGTTTCTCCATCACCCTTGGCACCAAGTTCGCGAAGATTCACCCACGTTGCCATAGCAGGCAGTGCAGGAATATCCATTCGTTGAGCTACCGGCATCTTCTGTATCGGCTCAACTTCAACCAATGTTTCATATTCCGGCATATCAAGCAGGTTATCCATTTGCAGACCGTGGTCGTATGATTTCACTTTATAGATTTTATGAGCAACTTTTGTATCTGTATTGCTACGTGTGTACTTAGCCAAAACCGGCACATTCTTACAATATACATTACGGAAAGTAATTTGATTATTGCTGTTGTTCTCATTGGTAATTACCACAGCCGGACCACTTACATTTTCAAAGTAGCTGTTTTCCAAAAAGAGCTTGTCGCAATAATTAGGGTCGATGTCGAATACAGCCGGTACATTCTTAGCATACAGATTTACCATTGCCAAACCAGACTCTTGGCAACGAAGCGCTGCAATGCGTTGTCCCTCAAAATAAGAATCAACCATCATTACCGGCCAACCCGGAGAAGCTTTTGTCGTATAGATACCATAATCACCTCCATAGAAAGCTACGTTTTCCAATTCATTACCTACATCGAACAGACCGGCTTTACCCTTACCGATATATACTGCAACATAATTGATAAAACTATGCTGTGCAAAGTGAGTACGCAATGCCACTGCATGCGGATTACCGTCTTCTATGCGCAGGTTAATATTAGACATAGCACTATAGAACGTACTGGCACCTGCATCACGCGGTTTCTCACCTTCTTTAACCATACCTCCTGTAAACCAGAACATATATTTTGCTTTTCCCTTATCGCTTGGTACTTCTTCTTGAAATCCCGGAGAGTTTTTAGCCAAAATAAATTCAGGACGGTTCTTTCCATAACCAATCAAACGAATGGCTGTAGGAATATAAATAGTCTTACTGATTTTATACTTGCCTTCAGGTATAAAAAGAATACCGAAATTCTTTTCTTTCTTCACTTGATTAATGGCTGCCTGCAAAGCGTCCGACACGTCCATTTTTCCATCCGCCTTTATCGGATAGTTCTCGGGAGTGAAATAGAATGCTTCCGGATCATTCGGTTTCATTGGGTAGATGGAGTTCAATTCCACTGCATAAAGTTGCATACTGAGCATTCCCAACAAAAGCATTAAAAGATTGGTTGTCAGTCTTTTCATAATAATTTGTTATTAAGATAATTATACAATAAAGGCGTTCTGTTCTTCCAAGGACAGAACGCCTTTGTCAGTTAAATATACATTCTTCTTAGAACAAGAAGTATATTATGTCACAAATATAAGGTTTATATCGTTACAGTTTTTGTTTAAAACGGTATTTCAACCAACGGACTGTAATTATAACGTATTGTACCTACATCAGGAATACTTGCCTTGGCGCCAATACGGAAGAAATAATTCTTTCCTGTATATTTAAATGCACTTTGGTTAGCAGCCACATCAATAGTCAGCGTATAAGTCTTAGCCGGGTCAATTGCTATAGGCTCATCAAATGCAATTTTGTCTGTGCCGCCGCTCAATCCGAACTTCACGATATTACCTACCCACATATCAGAGAAAGCAAACAATTGGAGATCCGAAAGTTTTTCATTTCCCTTTCCACCTTCCAATGAGAAAGTAGCAACAATCTGGTTACCATTCTTCTCAATTCTCGGGTTCTTGATACGGATGTAAGGAGTTACCTTGAAATCCAAGGTATTATCACCCTTCTTCACTACCACGCCTTCTTGTTTGAAAGCATAGCAGTTATTATTCTCCATACGGATGTCATAGGTAGCGGCAAAAACCAAATTGTTGCGGTATTCGCCCGTATTCATAATTTTCCAGCTTTGAGTCTGCGGGTTGGCAAAACCTAACTCCACAACTTTCAGTTCGCCTCCGTCTTGAACGTCCATTCCAACCAGCTCACCTGTCTTCTCATCAATAATAGAGCCATGAATAGAGGCATTGGGAGATTCATAGTTATCAATTTCACAAGATGTCAATGCAAACAAACAGCATGAGATCATTAACAATATTTTTTTCATAATCTTCTAAGAATTTAGTATTAATAACCAGGGTTCTGAACTAAGCCATTTGATGCTGTTCCAGGAATAGCACGATAGTATGACTGAGGAGCAAAGGTACGACCGTTCTGTTTTTCATCTCCGTGGAAGTTTGCACGTACAAAGATGTACGAAGGCGTGTCGGTACGCAAGTCAATCATCGGAACGAGAGCCGAACGCATACCACCATTATAGTACACGTGGTTGTCGCGACGACGAACCATATCCCAGAAACGTTTACCTTCAAATGCCAATTCTAATACATTCTCCAAAGTAAGAGGAATGTTATCCTTATGAGCAGCACGATGACGGAGAGCATTCAGCAAGGTAGCAGCCTTGTTCTGATCGCCCTTACCACTTTCAACTACAGCCTCGGCATAGTTCAAATAGATTTCTGCCAAACGAATGTCGATAAACGGAGTAGTAATGGAGTTATCACGGCTGGACAAAGAAGAGAATTTTTCTTCTTCCATATACTTACGTACCGAGAAACCGGTAGTAGTATAGTTACCATTTTCTGAGTTACCAATGTTACCGAAACCAGAGTAGCCACTTGTACCTTCGGCACCAAAAGCAAAGTAAGTCTTTCCATCTTTACCCTGAGCAGAAGAGTTGTTATAAACAACGACTTTTCCTGAAGTTTCTACCAAACCACCTTGCATCAAGATAGGTACACTGGCATAGCTTGATCCGGGAATGATGACACTGGCTTGCAGACGTGCATCCTTATTCAAGAAAGGTTCAGACAAGCTGCTATATTGAATGTAAGGATCGGTAGACTTCACATTACCTTCCAACTGAACATTAGGTACATTGGCTTCATTGCCATCTGCACGAGTCTTGATAGGAGCACTCTTACCTGTACCATCATCGGTATAATCTTCGAACAAATCGACCAAATCAAGCGTAGGGCTGAAACGTCCGTAACGCAAAGCACCCGGATTTACCTGTGCCAAGCTGTAATACAAAGACCAACCATGACCTGAACGGTTGTTATTAGTCGAACCATCTACATAGCCACGAGACAGCAACACTTCATCTACCGGAGTAGACTGTATAAAGAGCTTTTGGAAATTTTGACGAGCTTCGTCTATGCTACCCGGATTGGCTCCATACAATGCACCACCATAATTATTCAGAATTTCATCTGAAGCAGCAATACATTCACCATAGAAATAATCAGCTTCGCCTTTGCTTAAACCAACCAATTTCTGATTAACAGCTTCACCTGCCAACGGAGCCTTGTCCCAATATTTGGCCAAAGAAGCAGCGAACAATGCCGCACGCGACTTCATACCCAATGCGCCCCATTTTGTGAAACGATAACCGTCACGAGCAACAGGAAGATCCTTTGCAGCTTCGCCAAACTCGTTAATAACGAATTTCCAAGTGTCTGATTCTGTACTACGCGGCACTCTCAAAGCTTCTGAATCACCCGGCACATAATCACCATCTTGCACGCGGTTAATGATAGGCACACCACCGTAACGCTTCACCAAACCAAAATAGATGTAAGCACGGGCAAAGCGAGCCTCAGCAATCATACGAGTAGCATCTGCTTGACTCAAAAGCCCTTTTTCTTGTGAAGATGTCACAGTTTCTATAAAGATATTCACCTGACGAATCTCATCATAAGGCCAATAATCGAAACCTTCTGTAATACCGCCACCACCTTCACTACGGGCAGCTTCATCAGAAAGGAAAGCAATGTTGGAAGCACCGTTTACACCGTCATAGTTACGGGCATTGAAACCTGTGTAGGGACGGAATACAAAATCTTCCATAGGGACTGCGGCATAAACAGTAGCCAATAAAGCCTTCATACCACCATCAGTTTCAGTCAGTTTGTCGCCGGACACTTTATCAAGCGGCTCCAATTCCAAGAAGCTATCGCAACTTGAAAGTCCTACAACCGCACATAGGGCCAGAGCGGATAATATGTTTTTCTTCATAATAATCTAAGTATTAAAAATTAATATTCAAACCAATATTATATGATTTCATCAACGGATAAGCCAAGCTGGCACCCCAGTCGCGTTCTTCACGTTCGGGGTCTGCATCTTTCAACAAAGAGTTACAGAATGTCAAGAGGTTGAAACCATTTACAAAGACACGCAGGTCGCTGATACCCACCTTACGAGTAAGATTCTTCGGAAGTGTGTAACCCAATTCCAAGCTCTTCAAACGCAAGTAAGTAGCATTCGGATTCCAGAAAGGAATAGCACCTACACCCCAGCTGTTACCATTATCCTGTGTACCGACGAAGTCACGACGCAAAGCGGGGAACTTACCAGATACCCATTGAGTAGCAGGATTGTAGGGGTCATCAGTAACGTTAGCTGTATGCCAACGGTCCATATACTTCTTCATCAAAGTCGGGTTAGTCTTCGAACCGTAACCGAATACGTCATCATTAGCATAACCGATTACATAACCGGCAGCACCCTGCAACAGAATGTTCAGGTCGAAGTTCTTGTAAGTGAATCCCAAGTTCATACCAAACTGGTAAGGAGGATTGGCTCCTGCACGACGTGATTCAGGCAACTGGTCTTCATAACCAATTACACCGTCACCATTGCGGTCAATAATACGGAATGCACCGGGAAGCATCATGGAGTTACCATTGCTGCCACCATACAGAGGTGCTCTTTCAAATTCGGAAATATTCTGGAACTGGCCGTCTGTCTTCTGAATCCACATACCACCACCTGAGTGATCCCACATACCGCCGATGGTACGATTATCATGACCATTCAAGAAGCGGTCCATTGAACTTTGGTAAGGATTGTGTTCTACATCCAAGAATTTGTAACGAGTGAACGAGTAGTTGGCACTGATGGTATAACCAAAGTCCTTACCAATCTTACCGCGTGTTCCGAGTTCAATTTCAAAACCGGTGTTTTCTTCCGAGTTAATGTTTTCTTTCGGGAAGCTGGCACCGAATGTATTCGGAATATCCATGATGCGGCTTGCCAAGATACCATCGTTGACACGACGATAAACTTCGACAGTACCGAACAATTTACCATTCCACAAATCAAAGTCCACACCGATGTTAGCAGTCTTGGTTACAACCCATGACAGATTATCAAGAACCACACCCGGAGCAACCATACCCATGGTCAGCTTATCATTAAATACATAACCTTTTTCACCTTGTGTATATGCAGCCACGTATTGGAACGGATCACCGGCATCGTATCCACTCTTTCCGTAAGAAGCACGGAGTTTCAAGTTAGAAACAAACGGCAGACCCTCTTTGATGAATTTCTCTTCAGACATACGCCAACCGGCACTTACCGAGGGGAAGAAAGCCCAACGATGTCCAGGAGCATAACGATAAGAACCGTCGTAACGTCCTACAACTTCCAACAAATATTTGCCAGCATAATCATAGTTGGCACGTACCAAATATGCAGCCAGACGAGTTTCTCTGCGGTAACCGCTATTGGTTGCTGTACTGGCATCAGCCTGATTCAAAATGTCGTTCGTGAAATAACCGTCATACAAACGACGTCCATACAATTCATCGTAACGGCTACCTGACAGTTCGACAACTCCGGTAGCACTAATGTTGTGGTTGCCAAAGCTATTTGCATAGTTCACCTGTGCACGTCCATAAAGTCTTTGGAAAATACCCATTGTGTTCTGATAACGGTTTTCACCAAAAGTCTTAGTCGGCTGGTCAGTGAAGTAGTCGTACAACTGATAAGATTTCTGCAATTCTGAGTTGTTGCGGTTGTTACCATTGAAAGAACCCAAGATACCTAAGCTCAAACCCTGTACGAAAGGAACTCTCCAAGTCAAATCGAAGTCTGCGGAGTAGTTCACACCACGATTACGACGATATCCGTCTACATTCGGGTCAACCAAAGCTGCCGGATTCTTACTTTCGGGAGCAATATCAGAATAGTGGTTTGTAGACCCCATAGCGTAAGGACCTACACCACGGTCATTTACCAACAAAGTCTTGAAAGTCCACATAAAGTCTTCTCTCGGACGCTGTGTTTGGTCCCAACGACCGGCCACTTTAACGTTCATGGTCAATCCCTTAGCCAACTCGGCTGTCAAGTTTGAACGGAAAGTGAAACGTTCGTAATACTGCACATTGTTTTTCAACAAACCGTTATCGCGGTTGTAACCGGCACTTACAAAGTATTTCACCTTTTCATTACCACCACGAATAGAAAGAGTATGGTTCGTAGCGAAGGCCTGCTTGTTCATATACATATCAATCCAGTCCCAATCACGATAACCTTCTACACCATTCTTATATTTATCCAGAATGTCTTGTGAATAAACTTCAGCCTTCTTACCGTTGCGGCTCATTTCGTTTTCCATCATACGGAATGTATAAGCGTCTACAGTTTCTTCCATACCGGTAGCATGCTTAATACCGAACAAACCGGAGTAAGAAACACGTGTCTTTTCGGAAGCACCTTGCTTGGTAGTAACAATGATAACACCGTTAGCCGAGTTCATACCATAAATAGCAGCCGAAGCATCTTTCAAGATAGAGATATTCTCGATATCTTCAGAGTTAAGTTGGGCAAACTCTTCATATTCACGTGTTACACCGTCGATTACGATCAACGGTTCACCACCACCACGAATACTGATCATGTTATCGAAGGTACCCGGTTCACCCGTTTTCTGACGAATCATAAGACCCGGCATCTTACCTTGGATATTATTGATAAGGTTCTCACTCTTAGTGGTCTGAATAGTTTCAGAAGTAATCGCTGTTACAGCACCCGTCAATGACTGCTTCTTCTGAACACCATAACCCACAACGACAACCTCATCCAACACTTCGGCATCTTCTGCCAATACAATGTTGAAAGAAGTCTTACCATCTACACGGATTTCTTGAGTCTTATAACCTACATAACTTACAAGAAGAGTAGCAGTCGGAGCCACATTGCTCAGTGTAAAGTTACCATCAATGTCGGTAATCACACCGTTGCTGGTACCTTTCACCAAAATACTGGCACCGATAATCGGTTCACCCGTTGCATCAGCCACAGTACCTTTTACGGTGATCGCCTGCATAGTAGCCTGTACTTCCTCGGCTCCTACAGCCTTATCATAAAGGATTATATTACGGTCCAACACCTTATAGCCTATATTGGTTCCTTTGAACATATCGTTCAAAACCTTGAATATAGTTTTGTTATTTACCTGAACCGATACACGACGATTTACATCAACTTGTTTGTTGTTGTAGAAGAATACGAATTCGGTGCCCTGCTCCAATTCCGTCAATACTTCATCGACCGTTCTGTCTTCAAGCGCAAGGCTTACCATTGTTTTTTGAGCATAACTATCATTGGCAAAAGTCATACCAACCAAACAAAACAACATAAATAATGTGCATCTCATAGCAAGAGGAATTTTTTTCATGCATCTCATCAGGACACTTTTTGCCCTAAATGATTGGATACAATAGTGTTTTTTCATAATTTTGTATTGATTTCTAGTGAAAAAATAAAGTTACTTTATCTGTCGCCAAACAGATATTTAAAAGTTACTGTGTTTCATGCAGGAAAATGCGCCAACATTTTCCTGCATGTTTTTCTAAACGGACTTGTGTTTCATCATACTACTTTTTAAAGGGTTAATAAACTTCTATTACCTGTCTCTCGGCATTCACATCACCATCTTCAACAAACTTGAAATGAATATTCGAGGAGATTCGGAAGTGCTCCAATATTCGCTCCAAACGTTGTTTGGTAAATGTAGCCGTAAAGGAATTCTGCTTCAATGAAGCCTTTTTCAGAATGAATTCCACATTATACCTTTTGCTCAGACTATTCAATATATCTTCAAACGGAGTGTTCCTGAAAATCAAGCGTCCGTCCTTCCAACATGTTTCCACGTCTACATTGACTTCTTTCACAACGACCTTTTCCCGCACTATATCATAAATAACCTTTTGCCCCGGTATCATCATTACATTATTCCTCCTGCCGTTATTCACATAGGAGAAACTGACTTTACCCGAAACCAAAGTGGTCTGTACCGTCCTGCTCCCTTTGTAAGCCTCTACGTTGAACTCCGTTCCATGTACCACTATCTTGGAATTGTTCAGCGTGCCGACAATGAACTTCTTTTCATCTTTTGCGACAGAAAAGAATGCTTCACCCACCAACTTCACTTCCCTTTTATCATCGGCAAACCGGGAAGGATAACGCAACGACGACGACGAATTCAGAACGACTTCCGTTCCATCCGGCAATTCGACAGAAGTAGTCATTCCCGGATTTGTCCTGACTTCCATCATATGTATCTCTTCTTTATCCTTGTCCCAATAAAGGATAGACCACGATACCATCAAAGGGATGAATAAAATGGCGGCCGCCCGTTGCATCCCTCTAAATAATACCTGATACCTATTGACCTTTTTCTGTTTCATCTTACGATGTACATCCTCCAAGGCCTTCTTTACATCCAGCCTGGATGAAATCTGCGCCATGTCCGCCGCCAGGCCGAGTGTCTGAACCTGGCGGGCTGTCCTGCGGTTCTCCCAGCCACTCCTCTACCAGAGCAGTTTCATCCTCCGTTGTCTCTCCTTCATAATAGCTGAGAAGCAGGTTCTCCATTCCCTCTCTTTTTACCATAATTTTTATTGCTAGCTTTAATCTAAAGACAAACGGGTGAAAAGAACTCCTAAACAAAAAGCTAAAAATATTTTATACACATAGATTATAATGGAAAAAAAAGCTATTTTTGCCCAACAATAATGAACCCCCACACCCAATGAGAAACAAACCATTAGAAGATACATCTTTATTATCCGCCATACAAAAAGGAGATAGAAGTGCTTTTGATGTGTTATTTCAAAAGTACTATTCTGTGCTCTGCACCTACTGCTATCGTTTTGTCCGGCTGGAAGATGCAGAAGAGATTGTTCAGGACGTCATGCTATGGCTTTGGGAAAACCGCGAAAGACCCATTGTCGAATATTCGCTCAAGCAATATCTGTTCAAGGCTGTCTACCATCGTTGCATGACCCGGATTGCCCAAAATGAAGTGAAGCAACGGGCAGACACCGCTTACTATGAACGAATGTTCACCATGCTGCAGGAGGTGGATATCTATCAAATCAACGAATTAAGCAAGCATATACAAAGGGCCATCAACGAACTGCCGCCTACTTATAGGGAAGCTTTCATCATGCATCGTTTCCAGAATCTGAGTTACAAGGAAGCTGCCGAACTACTCAACGTTTCCCCCAAAACGGTAGACTACCGCATTCAGCAGGCTTTGAAGATATTAAGGGTCAAGCTGAAAGATTATCTGCCACTGATATTGATGCACCTGCTCACCTCGCATTAAGACCATACACAAGCAGAACGTCCCCTATACCTTGCCGGCTACACACCGGGACTTAGCCCTAAAGAGTATAGGACTGAGAGGTCAAAACATCCGGATGTTTTACCCCAATACATGGGGATGTTTTCACCCAAAACACCCGGATGTATTACCCCAAAACATCCGGGTGTTTTAATGGAAAGGATGCGGATGTTATGACCTCTCAGTATACGGGTCAGACCGGTTCAGTCTTGATGGGAGAGGCACTAAGTCCCTATACATCCCGTATTCATTAATTATTCTAAAAAAAGTTAGGGAAAACTCCGGGCCACCGGTCATATAAGCAAGAAGTAACCCTATTATTATCATAACCTCAAAATGCACGCAATGAGAAAACTGATTATCCTATTGTCGGCGCTGGTGTACGTCATCCATGCACAAGCGCAATTTTCAGTGACAGCCCATCAGGAAGGATGGGACAATATTCCTCCACAAGTACAAAAACCGGGATTTTCCTTTCAGCAATCCGTATTTGCCAATATGGACGGGGACGATGCCCTTGAAGAAGTAATGCTTTTCGGACGTGACAACGGACACTACCCCACTTTCGACCTTTTCAAGGCCTACTATGCAATCGTAGACAACTATACCAAAGAAGTACAATACATTTCCGACGAGATTTATGTCACCGACAAGTACAATCTCCTTGTAGAAGACCGCAACAAGGACGGCATCTCCGAGCTCTACATATCCTACTTCAAAGACGGAAAGTTCAGCGTAGACGAACAAGGTTACAATCTGCGCACCACACGCTGCTACGACCGTATAGAATGGAACCCTACTGGCAAAAACTTTAAATCTTCCGGAAAATGAAAACAAGACTGACACTTATCCTGGTACTCCTTATTTATATAGGAGCTGCCTCGCACACACACGCACAGCAAAAGAAAGTAATCAAAACCATGATGATAGCCGGGCAGGACGGCAGCCATTACTGGCAAGGCGCCTGCGAAGCCATGAAGCAGATATTGGAAAACAGCGGAATGTTTAAAGTGGACTTTGCCTTTACACCCGACTTTGGTGGAGACATCGCCACCTTCAAACCCGATTTCCACCAATATGATTTAATCGTCATCAACTACGGCGGAGCTACATGGACAGAGCCCGTACGCAAGAATTTCGAGAAATACGTTGCCGATGGAGGCGGTGTGGTAGTGATACATTCTTCCGTCGTCCCGATGGCCGACTGGAAAGAATACAACGAGATAATAGGCATGGGGGCCTGGGACGGACGCAACGAAAAGGACGGTCCGTATCTGTACTGGAAAGACGGACAATACGTCTACGACTACTCTCCGGGGTATGCCGGCTACCACGGCTTGCAGCACGAAACCGTCATAGAACACCGCGCCCCCCATCATCCTATCCTGCAAGGATTGCCTCCTCAATGGAAACACTTCAAGGACGAGATATATACCCGCCTACGCGGTCCGGTAAGAAACATGGAAATATTGGCAACCGCCTACGAACGCGGACGGCATGAACCGTTGATGTGGACAGTAAGCTACGGGAAAGGGCGCATATTCGTCGACCTCCTGGGGCACTGCGGCAACGACCCGAACATGACTTACTCCATGCGCTGCACCGGTTTCCAGGTGACTTTACTCCGGGGATGCGAATGGGCTGCCACCGGCGCCGTCACCCAAGAAGTTCCCGCAGATTTCCCACTGAAGGATACTTATACATTACGTCCGGAGTTCAAGGCTCCTTTTCATGCTTACCCTAAAACCAAACACTGAATACCATGAAATACATCATCCGAACACTGCTGCTGGCATGCTGCTGCATGCAGGCACAAGCACAAGCTCCGTGGAAACCCGATACGGAACTGGAGAAACAATTACAGCAAAGCAATCATGTGCACCGCATAATGAAAGCTAATCCCGCACACGCCGGACTGACGCGGTGGGAAAAGAAAGAGGTATTGAAAAGCAGGGTACTCCCTCTGGCCGAAGATTTCGGCGCTCTGCGCCACACCGGACCCGGAACCATACATGTAGACCGTAAAGTCACTGTCTCAGGCAAAGGAAGTGTCCGCCTGGACACTCCTGCCTCCCTGGGCAAGAAGAATCCAACAAACCGGAATTACGCCACCCCGGAGATTATCCGTCCCCTCGACCGGGAAGACTTGCGGGAATACAACCGCTTTTCCGTTTGGGTATATGTGGATGCACCGGGCGTTTATCTGACCTTTGCCGGATTCACCCTATACAATGAAGGGGAGAAAATCATGCCGACTCCCGGACGCTTTGAAGGACAACACTTCGAGACTGTCTATCCCAACAAATGGCAGCACATCATATGGGAAATACCGGACCTATACCGTGATTGTGTCACCGGCTTTTCGGTAAACATCATGCTGGCAGGTGCTCCTGCAGGAGCCAGCGAACACATGAGCCTATACATAGATGACATGCGCATCGAAAAGGTAGAAGCGGAAAACAGCCGGGGATTCGACCTGCGAAAAGATGCAATGGCCTACTGCCACAGCGGATACAAGCCGGGAGCACGCAAGCAGGCTTTGGTGCAGCACGTACCGGAAAGGACTTTCAGCCTACACGATGCCGCCACGGGACAAACCGTTTATCAAGGTAAGGCCAGTCCTCTGAATCAAGACAAGAAGCAGGACAAAGGATTTCTTGTGCTGGACTTCAGCAGTTTCAATACGCCCGGACAATACTTCCTCTCCATCGGTGATGTACAATCAAAGCCTTTCCCCATCGGAAATGATGCCTACCTGTCTACCGCCTGGCACACGCTGAACTTCTTCTTTTCCGAACGTTGCGGTTTCGACCAGCCCGGCATTCATCAGGAATGCCATCAGGATGTATTCGCCTATCATCCCGACGGACGGAGCATGAACATTGCCGGAGGATGGCACGATGCAGCCGACCTGACTCAAGGAACGGGAAATACAGCCGAATCGTGCATCGCCCTCCTCGAAATGGCCGGTGCCGTACAAGGCAAAGACAGTATCTTCTACGAACGCCTGTTGGAAGAGGCACGCTGGGGAGTGAACTGGATTCTGCGTACCCGCTTCGGTGACGGCTACCGACTGGGCGGACTGATTATCGGCATTTGGACAAAGAATATCCGTGGCGACAAAGACGACATGCAGACAGAAGCACGAAATACGCCTACGGACAATCTGAAAGCCGCTTCCAGTTGCGCACTCGCCGCCCCTCATTTTGAAAAGAAAGACCCAGTGTTTGCACGGTGGTGCCGGAACAGTGCCATTGAGGACTTCCAATTCGCCATCGACCTGCTGGATACGCAAAGGACGGAACAGAACGAAACCGAACTTTATGCCCTTGCCACCGTCACAGCCATGCGTTTGTACCGCCTTACACAAGATGTTTACTATCTGGACTGGGCAACCCGGCTGGCACGTACCGTCATGGCGGGCCAACAGTTGGAAAAGCGTACCGACTGGAAAATCCCCCTACGAGGTTTCTTCTATGAATCTTCCCGGAAAAAACGTATTCTGGCCTATTATCACCAAAGCCAAGAGCACTTGATGACCGAAGGACTCTCGATGCTACTGACAGATGCCCCTACCCATCCGGACGTCCCGTTGTGGAAGGCATCCTGTGAAGCCTATGCAGACTATCTACGCGGGATTTCACAACTGATTGAGCCGTACGGCATACTGCCAAGCGCCGTATACGAGGTGGATAATACCGATTATAAGAATCTGTACCACGAAGGAGAGCAGGTAGGGCTTCCCAGCCTGGAAGAATACAATGCACAAGTGCGCAACGGCATCCCTCTCTCGAAGGATTTCTATCTGCGCCGTTTCCCCGTCGCCTATCAGTTCAGGGGATTCCACGCTGTTGTCATGGGCAAAGCCAAAGCTGCCTTTATTCTTGCACGCCTATTCAACGACAAAGCGTTAAGGGATATTGCAACCCGCCAGGTAGAATACATATTAGGCTACAACCCGTTTGCCATGAGTACCGTTTATGGAGACGGATATGACTATCCGCCGCTTTACGGGGCATACGCCGGAAATGTTGTGGGAGCCGTGCCCGTAGGAATCGAAACATTCGAAAATGAGGACGAACCCTACTTCCCGATGCAGAACAACTGTACCTATAAGGAAATTTGGACTCACACTACCGCACGCCTGCTGTGGTGCGTGGCAGAACTGTTCAGACAACCTTAATCCATATCCTTAAAAAAGAAGCTGTCTTAAATATATCAGTTCTATATTTAAGACAGCTTCTTTTTATGCTATGGCAGATTATGCTTTTTTCAATGCAGCAATACTTTCCTTGAGAGACTTGATGATACTCTCGGCATCTGCCTGCTTCTTGCGTTCCATCTCAAGCACTGTGGCAGGAGCGTTGTTCACAAACTTCTCGTTACCCAGCTTCTTCAGCACGCCCTGCAGGAATCCTTCCTTGTGCTTCAGTTCAGCCTCCATACGGGCTATCTCAGCTTCCACGTCAATCATATTGCCCAGAGGTACGGCATATTCCGTGGTACCCACCATGAAGGAGGCAGCGCCGTCGGCCTTATTCTCCACTACATTGACGGACGAGAGGTTACACATCTTCATAACAACCGCATTGAATGCCGCAACCGGATTCTCGCCGATAACCTGCAACTCAAGCGCTTCCTTTTGGGCAATGTTCTTCTGCAAACGGATGGAACGGATATTACTGATAACCTCTTTCACCGTTTCAAAGCGGACAAGCAACTCCTTGTCTGCCACAGTGTCTATCGTTATCCTATCCACCATCAAGCTGGCTTGTCTTTCTTCAATCTCCTCTTCTGTACGGTAGAGGTGTTGCCAGATTTCCTCAGTGATAAACGGCATAAAGGGATGCAACAAGTGCAACAGGTTATCAAAGAAACGCAGGGTACAGTCATGGATACTACTCGGAATGCCTTCACCGTAAGCAGGCTTGATGATTTCCAGATACCAGGAAGAGAACTCATCCCAGAACAGTTTGTAGACAGCCATCAAAGCTTCACTCAAACGATATTTGCTGAAAAGGTCAGCCACCTCGGCAGCCACTTCATTCTGTTTGGATTCAAACCAGTCAGCAGCCAGGCGCGATGCCTCGGGAACCGGTTTCTGGTCGTCCACTCTCCAACCTTTTACCAAGCGGAAAGCATTCCATATCTTATTACAGAAGTTACGTCCTTGCTCACACAGCGCATCATCAAAGAGTATGTCGTTTCCGGCAGGAGCTGCAAGCATCATGCCCATACGCACACCGTCGGCACCGTACTTCTCTATCAAGTCCAATGGATCGGGAGAGTTACCCAACGACTTGGACATCTTACGTCCCAGCTTGTCACGGACAATACCCGTAAAGTAAACGTTCTTGAACGGCATCTTTCCTTCATATTCATAACCTGCCATAATCATACGGGCTACCCAGAAGAAGATAATGTCCGGACCGGTCACCAAGTCGCTGGTAGGATAATAGTAGCTGATTTCCTCATTGCCCGGATTGTTGATACCGTCAAACAAAGAAATAGGCCACAGCCAGGAAGAGAACCAAGTATCCAGACAGTCTTCGTCCTGACGAAGGTCTTCCTGTTTAAGACCGGCATTACCTGTTTTCTCTTTTGCCAACGCCAAGGCTTCTTCGGGAGTGGCAGCCACTACATAACCACCTTCCGGCAAAAAATAAGCAGGAATGCGATGCCCCCACCACAACTGGCGGCTGATACACCAGTCCTTGATATTTTCCAACCAGTTCTTGTACGTATTCTTATATTTGGCAGGATAGAACTTCAACTCATCATTCATCACCGGCGGCAAAGCCATGTCGGCAAAGTGCTGCATCTTCAGGAACCACTGCATGGAAAGTTTCGGTTCGATGGGCACGTTGGTACGTTCGGAGAAACCTACCTTGTTGGTATAGGCTTCCACTTTCTCCAACAGACTGGCAGCAGCCAGGTCCTTCTCAATCTGCTCGCGCACATCGAAACGGTCCATACCGATATACAAGCCGGCAGCTTCACTAAGCGTTCCGTTATCATTGAAGATGTCGATGCTCGGCAGGTTGTACTTCTCGCCCAGCATATAGTCGTTCACATCGTGGGCAGGGGTTACCTTCAGGCAACCTGTACCGAATTCGATGTCTACATAATCGTCCTCGATGACCGGGATAACGCGTCCTACCAACGGCACAATCACCTTCTTACCCTTCAACCAGGTATTCTTGGGGTCATTCGGATTGATGCACATGGCTGTATCTCCCATGATGGTTTCAGGACGGGTGGTAGCAACCACTGCATAACGTCCTTCGGGGTCACCTTCTACCATATACTTCAGATAGTACAGCTTGCTGTGCTCTTCCTTATAGATTACTTCCTCATCACTAAGAGCGGTCAGTGCCTTCGGGTCCCAGTTCACCATACGGACACCGCGGTAAATCAGACCTTTGTTATACAAGTCGACAAAGACCTTGAGCACGCTTTCACTGCGTTTCTCATCCATAGTAAAAGCTGTACGATCCCAATCGCAGGAAGCGCCCAGCTTGCGGAGCTGCTTCAAGATGATGCCGCCATGTTCGTCAGTCCATTCCCAGGCATGCTTCAAGAACTCGTCGCGGGTAAGGTCTGTCTTCTTGATGCCTTGTGCGGCAAGTTTGTTCACCACCTTGGCCTCGGTAGCAATGGATGCATGGTCGGTTCCCGGCACCCAGCAGGCATTCTTGCCTTCCATGCGGGCACGGCGTACCAGAATATCTTGTATGGTATTATTAAGCATGTGTCCCATGTGCAACACACCGGTGACGTTGGGGGGCGGGATGACGACGGTGTAAGGCTCACGACCATCGGGTTTCGAACTGAATAATTTGTGGTCCAACCAATACTGGTACCACTTTCCCTCCACGTCAGCGGGATTGTACTTACTTGCTAATTCCATGTTTTTAAATCTCTATAATTAATTTATTGCGAATAACGGGCGCAAAATTAATGAATTAAAATTTAAATATATATTTTTGTCCCTACAAAATGAGTCAGGAGTTAGTAGGAGTTAAAGGGAGTTATCGCCCTCCGGGCTTAGGAGTTAGAGGTCGATAGTCCTCTTAATGGTAGGTTGAAAATAAAAATGAGAGACAAATTGAAAATCCGGTATGTCGTATTAATCGTATTACTGTCTGTTGTATGGGCAACGCAGCTCATTCCAATATTGGGAGAAGTATATGCACAGTCTGTATATCCGGTGATTTCCCATTTCTTGTCCTCCTTTTCAAAACTCATGCCTTTTGCCATAGGCGACTTGTTTATTTTCCTCAGTGTACTCGGGCTCCTCTTCAATCCCATCAGGGCACGCTATATCCAGAAGAAGAAGTGGAAACAGATTCTGCTGAACGAAATGGAATACTTGCTGTGGATATATGTATGGTTCTATCTGGCATGGGGACTGAACTACTCACAAAAGGACTTTTATGGCAGGACAAACATTCCTTATACTGCCTATACTCCCGAAATCTTTCAGTCATTTGTAGACAACTATATAGACAAGCTGAATGCTTCCTATACAGATGTCACCTCCATTGACGAACCATTGGTCTGCCGGGAAAGCGTACACGGATACAACCAAATCAGCGATACGCTGGGGATACACCGCCCTCCCCACTCCTCTCCGCGCGTGAAGACCATGCTTTTCACCCCGTTCATTTCCATGGTAAGCGTTACGGGAAGCATGGGACCTTTCTTCTGCGAATTCACGCTGAACGGCGATTTGCTTCCACCACAATATCCTGCTACTTATGCCCACGAGCTGGCACACTTTTTAGGCATCACCAGCGAGGCAGAAGCCAACTTCTACGCTTACCAGGTCTGCACCCGTTCGCAGGTGAAAGAGATTCGTTTCAGTGGGTATTTCTCCGTACTCCCACATGTGCTGGGCAATGCCCGCCGACTGATGAGCGAAGAAGAATACGCAGAACTTTTCAACCGGATACGTCCTGAAATCATAGAACTGGCCCAAAAGAACCAGCAATACTGGATGGAGAAATACAGTCCGCTCATCGGAGACATCCAGAACTTTATCTACGACTTGTACCTTAAAGGAAACAAGATTCAAAGCGGACGCAAGAACTATTCGGAAGTAATAGGCTTGCTTATCTCATACGAAGAATGGAAAAACTAAATTTCAAAATCATGCATACAAGAAAAGAACAGATGGAAGCCTTCGGCCGCTTCCTCGACATACTCGACGAGCTGCGCGAGAAATGTCCCTGGGACCGCAAGCAGACCAACGAAAGCCTGCGCCCCAATACCATCGAAGAGACTTATGAACTTTGTGACGCCCTGATACGCGATGACAAGAATGACATCTGCAAAGAGCTGGGCGATGTGCTGCTGCATGTGGCTTTTTATGCAAAGATAGGCTCCGAAACCGGTGATTTCGATATGAAAGACGTGTGCGACCGTCTTTGTGAGAAACTTATTTTCCGCCATCCCCATGTCTTCGGCGATGTAAAGGCAGAAACCGCAGGTCAGGTCTCAGAAAACTGGGAACAGTTGAAGCTGAAGGAAAAAGATGGGAATAAAACCGTACTGAGCGGTGTGCCCACCGCCCTACCCTCGCTCATCAAGGCCTATCGTATCCAGGACAAGGCCCGTAATGTAGGATTCGACTGGGAAGAACGCGAACAGGTGTGGGATAAGGTAAAAGAAGAAATCCGGGAGTTCCAGACAGAAGTCGACCACATGGATAAGGAAAAAGCTGAAGCTGAATTCGGCGATGTCATGTTCAGCCTCATCAACGCTGCCCGCCTCTACAAAATCAATCCGGACAATGCGCTGGAACAGACCAACCAGAAGTTCATCAACCGCTTCAACTATGTAGAAGCGCACAGCATCAAGGAGGGCAAAAACCTCCATGACATGACGCTGGAGGAGATGGATAAGCTATGGAACGAAGCGAAAGTACTGGAAAAAGAAGGGAAACAAGATGATTCTTCTAAAGGTCAGGTTTAGCTGGCTAAAGTAAAGGTTTAGGGAACTAAAGTAGAGGTTTAGCAAGGCTAAAACAAGGTATCTATCATTTAAAAAAGAAGGTTGCTCACATCATTGTGGCAACCTTCCTTATTTGTATTCATTCACTATTCATCTTTTCCCTTGTGTTTTTCGTGGAGGAGCATCCCCCTTTTTATGCATGCCTTTCAGCAATTCACGGTGGAAACGCATTTCAGCCCTTTGCACCAGATAAATCTTTTTACAAGGCAATATTTTCTTGAACTTATCAAAGTAGGTCTTGTCCAACCGGTCAGAAGCGATACGGGCATCATATACACCTTCCATAATTTCCTCATACTGGGCTTCGGTTGTTTTTTCATCTTTCCCTTGTCGGAGCAACTTCCAAGCCTCGTCATTTAGCTGCTTTTTCCGGTCCTGCAATTCAAAATACAATGGGAAGAACTTGGCTGCCTCCTCACTCGTCAGTCCGGCTTTCTCCGTTATAAACGCTTTTTGTTTGGCACGAAACTCTTCAGGTGACAGATGCTGGTCACATCCATCGCTAGCCCAAAGCAGAGGCATAATGCCACATATCATAACCAATAAAACAATTAGTTTCTTCATTTTTAAATAATTGAGTGTTGTTACCTTATTCTGCATCAGAGTCTGCCAAATAAACATACAATGAATAATCATCCAGCATGGAATTCTCTACAGCCATATTAATATATTCCATTTCTGTTTCCGTATCATCAGCAGCCATACGCTCTACAGATGGAGTATGCTCCGAAGAAGCTACACGGATAATCAATGCCGCACCTATAAACATGGCGGTCATATACAACCAAGGCCTTACCTTCTGCCACATTGTAGGCTCTGTCTGCACAGCAATGAGTTTCTCTTTTTCGGGAAGCCGGTTCATTACCTCTGAAGTAAGATTCTCAAAGTAGCCGTCAGGAACGCGGAAAGGATTTTCCGTCCCTATCTTTTTCAGTATTTTATCTTCTTCTTTCATAAGCTTTCTCCTTTCTGTTTAATTAGACATTGTTTTGTGGCAAAGGTTTAATACTCCTCACCCAAAAACTTTTCTATTTTCTTCACGGCATGGTGATAGGAAGCCTTCAAGGCACCTACGGAAGTACCAAATATATCGGACATCTCTTCGTATTTCATTTCCTGGTAATACTTCAGGTTAAACACCATACGTTGTTTTTCCGGCAAGGCAAGCAAGGCTTTTTGCAAAGCCATCTCTGCTTTATCACCGGAGAAGTAAGGATCACTTTCAAGCTTTTGAAGTGCATCTGCCTCGGGGTCATCCAAAGAGACTGTGGAAGCAGCCCGTTGTTTGTTCAGAAAAGTGAGGCATTCATTCAAGGCTATGCGATAGAGCCAGGTAGAGAGTTTAGCCTCTGCCCTGAAATAATCTATATTAATCCATGCTTTAATGAAAGTATTCTGAAGTAAATCATTGGCATCTTCATGAGAGAGGACCATACGACGAATCTGCCAATACAGCTGCTCGCTATATTGGGTAACAATCATCTCAAATCCCCGCTTTTGTGTGCTTTCTTCTTGTAGAAGAGCCAACACTTCGCGTTCATTATAGGAAGGGGTCATAAATTTCTATTCGCATTTGTTGTTTTAGACTGCCAAAGATACGAAAAGTTTAATTCATACCGATACACAAAGTGTTTCTTTGGCAAGCTGAGTATCCGGAAAAATAGCGGATGCTTCTTGAAGCAAGATATTTTCATCTTCGTATCGTGCCGAAAAATGTCCTATCAACAACTTCTTCACTTCAGCCTTCCTGGCTATTTCAGCCGCTTGTGCAGCAGTTGTATGAAATGTTTCTTTGGCACGTGGCGCATCCTCATTCGCAAATGTCGCCTCATGAAAAAGTAAATCAACCCCTTTTATCTGCTCCACGATAGAAGGAAGATAGATGGTATCCGAGCAATAAGCATAACTGCGGGACGGAGCAGAAGGACGGGTCAACAAGTTGTTGGAAACAGTTTTTCCCTCCGGTGTCACGTAATCGGCCCCATTCTTTATACGATTCAATTCGTATACCGGCACTTGGTAGAAATCGACCATTTCACGGATAATATGGTTAGGACGCCGCTTTTCTGCAAACAAAAAACCACAACACGGCATACGATGACGCAAAGGAATGGTAGTAACCGTCAACGAACGGTCTTCATAAATCAGCATCGGTTCTTTCGTATCAAACTCATGGAAAAGGACCTTGTACGTCATCTGCCTATTAAAAAAATCCAGCATAGGTGTCAGTAATGTTTCCAGCCCTTTGGGAGAATGGATATGCAACTCTGCTGTACGTCCTAAAAGGTTAAGTGTAGAAATCAGTCCTAATAAGCCAAAACAATGGTCTCCATGCAAGTGAGAGATAAAAATATGATTCAAACGTGAAAACTTCAGATGTGATTTACGGAACTGCAACTGCGCCCCTTCCCCACAATCAATCATAAACAACTTGTCGCGCACGTTCACAATTTGAGACGTAGGGAAATGACGCGTTGTGGGTAAAGCGGAACCACAACCAAGAATATGTAACTCAAATTTTTCCATTCCAAACCTTCCGAACTGATTTCTACTCCTTGATTTATAGAAGAGCCTTTATCTCTGAAACTCCAAAGGATATTTCAAAAGTTTCTCCGGATTTATTCCCTTTATACAGATAGCCCACCCCTTTATCACACTTCACACATACTTCCAAGAACATGTGCAAGGCTGGATCGGAGGAGTTCAAAGAGTTCTTCACATTTGCCTTCATCTGTTCGGCATTTTCTTTCAAAGCAGACATCTGTACTACAGATTCGTCAATCGTATAATGATAAAGCACCTTATCCGACTCGATTGTCAGTTTATTGAGCATAGTGGCTTCATCCACCTGCATCGGGCACGATACGTTGGTCATCTTCACTTGCTCTTCCAGTTTCTTCTCGTCACTGCTGTCGGCAGATGCACCACCACCATTCAATATATCTTTCAAGTCCTGAGTAGTCAGATAACATTCCACTTCGTTACCGGATGTCTTTCCTTTATATATGAACTTTATACCGGAATCAGTACCGACAACCAAATCCAGCATCTCTTTAATGGACCCTTGTGGATTACCGAACATAACAGTCACAGCAGACTTCATTGCATCAGGATTCTCTTTCAAAGCGTCTATATTGAGGAAACTTTCATTCATAAGCAGTACATATACCACATCCGACCCATCAAAAGTAATACTGGATATTTCGCCGGAAGCTCCCATATCCATGGGACATTGTTTGTTGGCTGCTGCGATAGCCAGCTTGAGTTTAGACTTCTGGCCGCATGCGGTTAGTAACATCAGCGACAGGCAAGTGAACAACACCATCTTCCCTGCATTTTTGAACATGTTTTTCATAATAAATGAAAATTAAATTATTGAATATTTCTATGATTGCAAAAGTAACCACCCTGCAAAGATAAACATTTATGGAAAAACCATCCTTAATTCCATAAAATTCTATTGACAAATCATAAAAAAGAAGGGCACTTGTTTGCGCAAGTACCCTTCCTTCATTTATAGAACGGAGTAATTATTTCTTTCCAGCTTCCATCTGTTCCTTCAAGGCAGCCAAAGCATCAATGTCACCCAGAGTAGTGGATGCAGCCTGGTTTTGGATAGCAGGAGCAACGTCTTCTCTCTTACCGGTTGACTTCTTAGTAGCAGCCTTCTTTTCAGCTCTTTCTTCTGCCTTTGCAGCATCTTCGAAGATACGGCTGTGAGAAAGGATGATACGCTTAGCGTCCTTGTTGAACTCAATTACCTTGAATTCAAGCTTCTCGTCCAACTGAGCTTGTGATCCGTCTTCCTTAACGAGGTGCTTCGGAGTAGCGAAGCCTTCTACACCATAAGGCAGAGCAACTACAGCACCCTTATCCAGCATTTCGATGATAGTACCTTCGTGTACAGAACCTACTGTAAATACAGTTTCGAATACATCCCAGGGATTTTCTTCGAGTTGCTTGTGGCCAAGGCTCAAGCGACGGTTTTCCTTGTCGATTTCCAGAACTTGTACGTCGATGTCTGCACCAATCTGAGTGAATTCAGACGGATGTTTAACCTTCTTCGTCCAAGACAGGTCAGAGATGTGAATCAAGCCGTCAACACCTTCTTCGATTTCAACGAATACACCGAAATTAGTGAAGTTACGAACCTTTGCAGTGTGCTTGCTGCCGATAGGATACTTCTCTTCGATAGTTTCCCACGGGTCAGACTTCAGCTGCTTGATACCCAAAGACATCTTACGTTCTTCGCGGTCCAAAGTCAGGACTACTGCCTCTACTTCGTCACCTACCTTCATGAAGTCTTGTGCAGAACGCAAGTGTTGTGACCAAGACATTTCAGATACGTGAATCAGACCTTCAACACCCGGAGCGATTTCGATGAATGCACCGTAGTCAGCCATAACTACAACTTTACCCTTCACGTGGTCGCCAACCTTCAGGTTAGCATCCAGTGCATCCCAAGGATGCGGAGTGAGTTGCTTCAAGCCGAGAGCGATACGCTTCTTCTCATCATCGAAGTCAAGGATAACGACGTTGAGTTTCTGGTCGAGTTCAACCACTTCTTTCGGATCGCTGACACGGCCCCAAGAAAGGTCTGTGATGTGAATCAAACCATCTACGCCACCCAAGTCGATAAATACACCATAGGAAGTGATATTCTTAACGGTACCTTCGAGAACTTGTCCTTTTTCGAGTTTACCGATGATTTCCTTCTTCTGTTGTTCCAGTTCGGCTTCGATAAGAGCCTTGTGGGAAACAACCACATTCTTGAATTCCTGGTTGATCTTAACAACCTTGAATTCCATAGTTTTGCCAACGAATACATCGTAGTCGCGGATAGGCTTCACGTCGATTTGAGAACCCGGCAAGAAAGCTTCGATGCCGAATACGTCTACAATCATACCACCCTTTGTGCGGCACTTGATGTAACCCTTGATAATTTCTTCGTTTTCCAAAGCTGCGTTTACGCGATCCCAAGAACGGGTAGCACGAGCTTTACGGTGAGACAGAACGAGCTGTCCTTTCTTGTCTTCCTGGTTTTCGATGTATACCTCAACAGTATCACCAACCTTCAGTTCAGGATTGTAACGGAATTCACTCATCGGAATGATACCGTCTGATTTGTAACCGATGTTCACAACTACTTCACGCTTGTTCATTGCGATTACGGTTCCATCAACTACCTCGCGGTCGTTAACCTTGTTCAACGTATTGTCATACGCCTTTTCCAGTTCTTCGTGGCTTGCACTGGCTACTGATTCGCCGTTCTCATAAGCATCCCAGTTGAAGTCTTCAATAGGAGCTACATTCTTTAAATTTTCCATTAATAAATAAATTGTTTAACTCGTTAATTAAGTGAGACTTTATGTTGACTCATTGTAAATCGGGCGCAAAGATAGAAGTATTTTCTTGAACTACAAAACAAAAAGCATTCAAAACAGCAGTGGAATAATCAATTAAAGAATAAAAAAAATGTTACCTTTGCATCGTTTCATTTATACATAATCTCAATAATTTATCATGAAAAAGATAATCGCATGCATTTCCATCATTTGCTATACATTATTATGTTATAGCCAAAATCAGACAACGGACAACAACTACCGTACGCAAAAGAACATTTCCTATCTTCATCCCGGCGAAAAGGACAGTTATAAGCTGGAGCGTTGTAAGCTCGACCTCCATTATCCTACTGATAAAAAAGGATTTGCCACCCTTATCTGGTTCCACGGCGGAGGACTGGAAGCCGGAGAAAAACATTTTCCGAAGGAGTTCCTGGAGCAAGGCTACGCCGTGATAGCCGTAAACTACCGACTCAGCCCGCGTGCCCAAAATCCTGCCTACACGGAAGATGCCGCAGAGGCCGTTGCTTGGACTTTCGAGAATATAGAAGAATTCGGAGGAGATAAAGACAAAATATACATAGCCGGTCATTCAGCCGGTGGTTATCTCTGTCTGATGCTCAATCTGGACAAGAGTTACCTGGCAAAGTGGAATATTGATGCCAACAGCCTGGCAGGCGCTTTCCCCATCAGCGGACAGACCACCACTCATTATACCATCCGCAAAGAACGCGGACTGCCTTCCGACACTCCGATTATAGATAAATATGCTCCTTCCAATAACGTAAGAAAAGACGCTTCACCCATGATACTTATCACTGGCGACAAAGAGTTGGAGATGCTGGCACGCTATGAGGAAAACGCCCATTTATATGCCCTCCTCAAAGCATTGGGACAAAAAACCACCCTCTATCAGATGGAGGGATTTGACCACGGTACGGTGGCCGCTCCCGCATGTACCTTGATAAACAGCTATATGAAGAAGGCAGGCAAGAAGTAACCACTACCCTTGCCTTTCTTTTATATATGCCAATGCCGCTCCTATTGCTGTTCTATATTCAGCATAGGGCGGTATATGAAAATGTACATGATAGATGGCTTCCATTTTAGAAAACACCTCCCGGCACTGGGGCAGTTGGGTGAGATTTCCTATCAGAACGAAATCCTTGATAGGACTGTTCAAAGCTGACAGTACAGCAGCTCCTCCAATGGTTTGAAGTACCGTATAAATTATACCGCAGGCAATATCTTCTTGAGAAGCATTGCTATCCGCTTTTCCGAAAAGAGAGGCGGTAGCACTCACCGGCAAGTCAGGCAAAGCAGTGTTGCAAATATCACCTATCTGCAAGTTGACACGAGTTACATCCCCTTTCTCAGCCAACTCGGACACCTGATGAATATCATGAGTTTTCAACAGCAACCTCGATAATCCCTGCAAGGTACCTCCACCAATCCCCAAGCCGCCAATATGCTGCACCTTGTCTCCATCTATTTTCACAAAAGAAGTGCCGGTACCCATGCTGACTACAATCAGTTGGTCTATATCCGTTGCATGTCTGGCTCCCAAACCATTGGCAATAAACTCATCCGTTTTGCGAGTAGGCAGTCCATATAGAGGGCTGTTGACAAATGCGCTTCCCACTCCCGTCAGCATCACCTGCTCCACATCGGCCAGCTGTATACCATTGTCATAAATATACTTACCGAATGCTCCGAATAAGGAAGTCACCGGGTCGGTAGCCGTAATAAACATTGGAGACTGTATCTGTTCTCCATTGATTCCAACGATTTTCGTGGTACTTCCACCCACATCTATTCCTATTACTATACCCATAGCTCCAAGTAATTTGCAGCAAAGTTACAAAAGAATCAATAATTGACAATTGATTAATGTGATAATGTGCCAATATGCTAATTGGCTAATTGGCTGCGCTATGTTTATGCTACGCCATCACGCCCTGGTCATTGACACATTGGCACATTAATCACATTACCACATTGCTATCTGTTAAACAGTTCGAAGGTAAATTTGCAACCTATTTCCTGATACTTCCAGTTTGCAAAGCTGGCAAACAAGCCAAAGTCAAATATATGTGTACCAATGCCATACCCTACTTCCAGATAAGGTTTCAAGTGAGGAACCACCAATGCATTCAGATACAGACGTTCATTCAATACATATTGGGTATATTTCATCAGATGGCGGAGCAGGAGGAAAGGCGCTTCATAGGTAAGGTGTCCGCGGATATATTTACGGGAAGAGTTATACCAGCGGCCGTCCAGCAACTGGAACACCCCGCCAATATCATCACTCCAACCCATAGGAAGATTGGAACGCCGCAAATTGGCAAAGTCCACAAAGTACAGTTCCTTCTGATTGGTAAACTCTCCCCAACCAAAACGCCAATAAATATCACGCATCAAGCCCAAAGAAACCTGATGCTGCAAATCAATCTCTACACGCTCGTACGAACCACTGCTCTGCAACACTCCACTGAGTCCCCGCTCCCAATCTACTGAGATGGAAGGATACTTGGAATGAAGATTTACTTTACGGTCGCCATTCATATAATAGTATTGTCCCGGAGTCCAGGTGAGGCGGACGCGGGGAGCAAAACTATTATAGGTATGGCGGAACTTGTTCAGGATATTCGGGTCAAAATTCGGAAAGAAGGATGAACCTCCGGAACCGGCACGGGTGGCCGACTTGGTAGGCGGCATGCTCGGGTAGTTCAGTTCAAACCGGGAGCGGTTCACTTCCGTACGTCTGTGCATGGATACACCCACTTCCAGCGACAGACCGTTTACTATTTCCCAGCTATGACGCAGATTCAGATACAAATCCTTGAAATAATCCAAGTGTATCTGGTTGAAGTCAAAAATACTGTCGGGGATGGCTTTCAGGTCGTCCAGCACATCACTGCTGTAAATCCGGTTACCGTTACCAAACTCCAGATGCAATGCTGCACGCTTACGGGGCCAATAATCAAAATCGGACCTCACCCTCCAGTAAAACTCTTTTTCCTTAAAATTATAACCTATCCGGGGAACGATGCGCAGCAGGCGATCACCGGTAAAAATACGGTTGTACTTGAACTCCTGCCGATACGAAATTCCATGCTTGCCGCTATAGCTCAAAAGAAAAGGATTGATTAGTGGTGAACAGCGCACACTCCCCAATTTATCAAGGTCTACCGTATAGCGACTGATCAATGCATCTCCAATCTGCCCCCAAAACTCCAAGTTCTTATTCACCGGTTTCTTTTTCCGGGCGAGCGTATCCCGACGCAAGAAGAAATCCTGATACAGTGTCTCCTCATGCGGAGTCAAAGGAATGGGACGCAAAGTTTTAAAGTAAGCAGTATCACGTAGATAAGCATTCGTATCAGTACGCAACGTGTATGAATCGGACAAGTCATATTTACTTTTCTTCACCGACCTCCGTATATCACTGCCAGAAGTTTTCTGAATGATGTTCTTATAATCGAGTACAGCTTCATAAGTGCCATCTACCACATTTCCCAAAAAACGAAACGTTGCATCCACATCATACTGCAACGGAAGAAATTCGTCCGAATCGCCCACATTACCCATCTTCACCAGATTATTGAACCGCACCATCTCATTACGTCCGGAAAAACGCATCTCGCGTACACTCCACACGTTATCACTCACAATCAGATAACCGCCCACCAGCTGAAAGCTTTTGCTTTTTGGCATAAAACGGATTTTATACTGAAGGGCATGCCGTTCCCCCATCACCGTATCAATCCGATAGGTATAATATTTTTTGGCATTGGGTGCTAAAGGAGAGAGTAGTTTGTCATATAATAAGGTAGAAGAATAGATGTTGATGTGAAAATATTCCGGCAGCCGTCCGTCCATTTCCCAAAACTCGGAAGCAGTACCGACACTTGCCTTTACCTTCTGGTCATAGATGTCGGGAGCAGTAAAATGCAAATCGCTATAAGTTTCCATCATATATTCCCGCACCCCTTTCTTGGGCCGGAACATGGAAGGGATGTAGCGGAGAATATGATTCTTCTTACGGATATTCACCCAGCCCTTTATGTAAAGCTCAGCCTTGTAACTTTCAATAATACGTTCATAAAGGGGGGCAAAGAAGATGACTTTCTCCATGATGGAGTCTGCCGAACTCACATGTTTGTCAACCGGATAAGATACACGCTCTGCCCCTGCCTTCTGTACAAAAGAAAACAAGAAGCAAATCCAAATCCATATAAACAACAAACGTTTCAACCGCAATTTCTCCTTATAGAATCGGGACAAATATACGGAAGAATTTGTGTAATGCAAAAACATGTTCCATAAAGAAGTGGGGATGACACTTGTGACACCCTTTATTATAAAATATATGTTACGCGCGCGAGACAATAATACACAAGCACACATAGTTTGTGCGAGATAAATACGAACCTATATTAATTGTTATAAAAAGGGTGCCACAAGTGTCATGTACAGAATGATTCGTAATTGTGACACATGAAAATTACTAATCACGACGCACTAAGATTACTAATCGTGATGCGGAAAGATTACTAATCATGGCATGTAACAAACGCAAGCTTTGGGTCGTTTTTCCATAACAAGCAGGCTTTTTCAGGGGGTCTATTCTCAAAAAACACTAATATTTTCGAGAATACCCCCTAAAAAAGAGGGGGTAGTTCAGAAAAAACATGTATTTTTGCGCCCAACAACCAATAAAAGGAGAGACTTATATGTCAAAAATGCGATTTTTTGCTTTGCAAGAACTTGCCAATCGGCAACCTCTTGAAGTGACCACCCCTTCAAACAAACTGTCCGACTACTACGGCAGCCATGTCTTCGACCGTAAGAAAATGCAGGAATACCTGCCCCGTGAAGCCTACAAAGCCGTAACCGACGCCATTGAAAAAGGCACTCCCATCAACCGCGAAATGGCAGACCTGATTGCCAACGGCATGAAAAGTTGGGCAAAGTCCCTCAACGTCACCCACTACACGCACTGGTTCCAGCCTCTGACGGACGGAACAGCCGAGAAACATGACGGCTTCATCGAATTCGGAGAAGGAACGGAAGTGATTGAACGTTTTTCCGGCAAACTGCTCATCCAGCAGGAACCGGATGCATCCTCTTTCCCCAACGGGGGTATCAGAAACACATTCGAAGCACGAGGATATACTGCTTGGGATGTTTCCTCACCTGCCTTTGTGGTAGATACCACACTTTGCATCCCCACTATCTTCATCTCTTATACCGGCGAAGCGCTCGACTACAAGACTCCATTGCTCAAAGCCTTGGCAGCCGTAGACAAAGCAGCGACAGACGTATGCCAGTTGTTCGACAAGAATATCACACGCGTTTATACCAATTTAGGCTGGGAACAAGAATATTTCCTCGTCGACTCGGCACTGTACAATGCCCGCCCGGACCTTTGTCTGACCGGACGTACCCTGATGGGACACTCCTCGGCCAAAGACCAGCAGCTGGAGGACCACTATTTCGGCTCCATCCCCCCACGTGTCACAGCTTTTATGAAAGAACTGGAAATCGAATGTCACAAACTGGGTATCCCGGTCAAGACCCGCCATAACGAAGTAGCTCCCAACCAGTTTGAGCTGGCGCCTATCTTTGAGAATGCCAACCTTGCCAACGACCACAACCAGCTTGTGATGGATCTGATGAAACGCATCGCACGCAAGCATCACTTCGCCGTACTGCTTCACGAAAAACCCTACAACGGCGTGAACGGCTCCGGCAAGCACAACAACTGGTCGCTTTGCACCGATACGGGTATCAATTTGTTTGCACCGGGCAAGAATCCGAAAGGAAACATGCTGTTCCTTACCTTCCTGGTAAACGTACTGATGATGGTATACAAAAACCAGAACTTGCTGCGCGCCTCCATCATGAGTGCCGGAAACAGCCACCGTCTGGGAGCCAATGAAGCGCCTCCCGCCATTCTGTCCATCTTCCTGGGCAAACAGCTGTCTTCCATCCTCGACGAGATAGCCCGCCAGATAAGCAGCAGCAAGATGACATCGGAAGAAAAGACAACACTGAAATTAGGCATCGGACGTATTCCCGAAATATTACTGGATACCACCGACCGTAACCGTACTTCCCCATTCGCCTTCACCGGCAACCGCTTTGAGTTCCGTGCCGCAGGTTCGTCCGCCAACTGTGCCGCCGCCATGATTGCCATCAATGCAGCTATGGCAAACCAGTTGAACGAATTCAAAGTCTCCATCGACAAACTGATGGAAGAAGGAGTCGGCAAGGATGAAGCCATCTTCCGCATTATGAAAGAGACCATCATCGCCTCCGAGCCTATCCGCTTTGAGGGTGACGGCTACTCCGAACAATGGAAGCAGGAAGCCGCCCGCCGTGGGCTGACCAACATCTGCCACGTTCCCGAAGCCTTGATGCACTACATGGATAACCAGTCCCGTTCCGTACTCATCGGCGAACGTATCTTCAACGAAACGGAGCTTGCCTGCCGCTTGGAAGTAGAACTGGAGAAATACACCATGAAGGTACAGATAGAAAGCCGTGTATTGGGCGATCTTGCCATCAACCACATCGTACCGACTGCCGTTATCTACCAAAACCGTCTGCTGGAAAATCTCCGTGGCCTGCGCGAGACCTTCTCTCCCGAAGAATACGAAGTCCTCAGTGCCGACCGGAAAGAGCTTGTACGCGAAATTTCCAAGCGCGTAACAGCCATCAAGGTACAAGTACGCGAAATGACCGAAGCCCGCAAAGTAGCCAACCACATGGATAACTACAAAGACAAGGCTTTCGCTTACGAAGAAACCGTACGCCCTTATCTGGAAAGTATCCGTGACCACATCGACCACCTTGAGATGGAAATTGATGATGAAATCTGGCCGCTTCCGAAATATAGGGAGCTGCTGTTTACAAAGTAGGCCTCTCCCTAGCCCCTCCCCCGTAGGGAGGGGGATAGAGATACTACGATAAACAATTAAGTTACTACGATTTACGATTTGACGGTTTACGATTGGAGTTACTCATACAATCATAAACCCACCTACTAATGAGCAGTTGTTTAACAATACAAACTTCAATCGTAAATCGTCTAATCGTAAATATATAGATTTTCCTTTATCTCCCCCCCTACGACATCTTTTTGTCATATTTGTGCAATATTTAATTTTTTCTTTTTACATTTGTGCTGTATAACACAGTTTTGCAGCAGTTATGGTAAAAGTAAACTTGTCTGATATTAATGTTCCGGAGTTGATTGCAGATATATGGTCTCCCTTGAATGACGAACAACGGGAATTCCTCGCCAACCACTTCACACTCCAGAACTACAAAAAAAACGAAGTCATCCATTGCGAAGGCGAGACACCTACGCATTTGATGTGTCTGCTGAGTGGAAAGGTCAAAATCTATAAAGACGGAGTCGGTGGTAGAAGCCAGATTATCCGTATGATTAAACCTGTCGAATATTTCGGTTACCGCCCTTACTTTGCAAAAACAGACTATGTCACGGCAGCATCTGCATTCGAGCCGTCTCTTGTTTGCCAAATCCCCATGACTGCCTTGATGACTCTGCTCACACAAAACAACGACCTTGCCATGTTCTTCATCAAGCAATTGTCCGTTGACTTGGGCATTGCCGATGAACGCACTGTAAACCTGACGCAGAAACATATCCGCGGAAGACTCGCAGAATCCCTGCTATTCCTCAAAGAAAGTTATGGTTTGGAGGAAGACGGCTCCACCTTGAGTATCTATCTCTCGCGTGAAGATCTGGCCAATTTGTCAAACATGACCACTTCCAACGCCATACGTACGTTGTCACAGTTTGCCACAGAACGGTTAATCACCATCGACGGACGTAAAATCAAAATCATAGACGAAGAAAAGCTGAAGAAAATCAGCAAGATAGGATGAGGATAAGGGATTAAGGATTAGGGATGAGCTTATACCTCTTGTTATATGTATAATACTGTCACAAACTAATCCCTAATCCTTAATCCCTTATTAAATCACTCCTTTTGCAGAAAGATACCGTTCCGCTTCAATGGCTGCCTGGCAACCAGTTCCGGCAGCGGTGATGGCTTGACGATAGTGAGGATCAGCAACGTCTCCGGCGGCGAATACGCCCGGCACTTTGGTACGCGGTGTTCCCGGCTCGGTGACGATATAACCTACTTCGTCCGTATCTACATAAGGTTTGAAAATATCTGAGTTGGGTTTATGGCCGATAGCCAAGAAGAAACCGTCAATAGCCACATCATAGCGCTTCTCATCAGGTTCACCCATACGCTGTACCAAATGTACACCTTCCACACCGTTCTCTCCAAACAAGCCTACGGCATTATGTTCGAACAGTACTTCAATCTTGTCATGCTTCATCACACGCTCCTGCATAATCTTGGAAGCGCGAAGATAAGGTTTGCGGACAATCAGATAAACCTTGGCAGCCAGTCCGGCAAGGTAAACAGCTTCCTCGCAGGCAGTATCTCCACCCCCTACAACAGCTACCGTTTTCTTGCGGTAGAAGAAACCGTCACAAGTGGCACAAGCGCTGACACCCATTCCCGCATATTTCTTTTCATCCTCCAGCCCCAGATACTTCGCAGCGGCACCTGTAGCAATAATCAGCGTTTCAGCCTCAATCATCTTTTCGTCATCAATCGTAATCTTGTAAGGTGCTTCAGCAAGATTGGCTGCGGTAGCAACTCCATAACGCAAATCTGCACCAAAACGTTCGGCTTGCTTCCGCAGGTCTTCCATTAATTCCGGACCTCCGATACCTTGGGGATAACCGGGGAAATTCTCCACATCAGTAGTGGTTGTCAACTGGCCACCGGGCTGCAATCCTGCATAAAGTACCGGTGAAAGATTGGCACGGCCTGCATAAATAGCGGCAGTATAGCCGGCAGGACCCGAACCGATAATCAGACATTTTACTTTTTCTGTTTCCATCATTATATTATTTACTATTTGACTATTTACAATTTACTATTTAGCGCATGTCGATGACTTCAGCTGTAGGATAGGCTTTTTTGTCAAAGACAAAGAAACTATCCGGATAGGATTGTCCTGTCTGGTAGCTATCAATAAGGATAGTAGTCATATACTTACTCCCCCGTGGTGCCAAGTCCACTTGATGCAGACGATACGTATCCTTTGTCACAAACAGATAGACACTTTCAGGGTCTTTTCTCTTGTCGGCAGCAGTCATGGTGATGTAATAAACAGACTTGTCTTGCTTACCACCGACACTGCTCAACTTCAATCTGTATCCCTGCTTGTAGAGGGACAACCAAGCATACGGATTAAGAGTCTGCAATTCCTCCTGCGTAGGTTCCGATACATTCACCTCATCTGCCGAAGCCACATAGCTCCACTGCGTATGTCCGTCAAACCAAGTCTTCATTCCCTCGGTCTCAACCACAAACTTCTCACCTTCCAGATAGAGAACTCCCGCATAAGAGCCTTGTTGTTCGTTCACGGTAAACGCCAGCTTCACCCCTCCCGCTTTCCGAAAGGCTTCGGCTGTACGCTCCAATATATTCTTGGCATCCGGTTGTTGTGCCGACATCGGCACAGCAAACAACAGCAATAGCACACCAAGTAAAAGCTTATCAAATTTCATCATTCTATAAATAACCATTCCTTATTGCAAATTGTTTAACCGCATTTCCAGGTCGCTCTCATCTATACAGAACACCTCACGCGCCTTACTACCTTGCGCCGGTCCCACAATCCCCGCTTTCTCCAACTGGTCCATGATGCGGCCGGCACGATTATAACCGATGGCAAACTTACGCTGAATGAGCGATGTGGAACCCTGCTGGTGAATAACAACGAGACGGGCTGCATCCTCGAACAAAGGATCGAGACGTCCCATATCCACATCCCCCAAATCACCTCCTGCATTTTCATCCACATATTCGGGCAGATAGAAAGCAGTGGGGTAACTCTGCTGGCGGGCGATAAACTTCGTAATCTCCGCCACTTCGGGCGTATCGATAAAGGCACACTGCACACGCACCGGGTCAGCTCCCTGTAGGAATAACATATCACCGCGGCCTATCAGCTGGTTGGCTCCCGGACGGTCGAGGATGGTACGCGAATCGACCATTGCCGATACACGGAAGGCGATACGCGCCGGGAAGTTGGCCTTAATCGTACCCGTAATGATGTTTGTTGTCGGTCGCTGTGTAGCGATAATCATATGTATACCCACGGCACGCGCCAACTGGGCGATACGTGCGATGGGCAGTTCCACATCCTTACCGGCTGTCATAATCAAGTCACCGAACTCGTCGATAACGACTACGATATAAGGCATGAACTTATGCCCCTTTTCCGGATTCAGACGACGGTTGATGAACTTCTCGTTATACTCCTTGATATTGCGCACATGGGCAGCTTTCAGCAAGTCATAGCGAGTATCCATCTCCACACAGATGGAGTTCAAAGTCTGCACCACCTTCGTGACGTCCGTAATGATGGCATCTTCCCCGTCGGGTAATTTCGCGAGGAAGTGATGCTCAATTACGGAGTAGATGCTGAATTCTACTTTTTTGGGGTCTACCAGCACAAACTTCAGCTCTGCCGGATGCTTCTTATATAATAAGGAGGTGATGATGGCATTCAACCCCACGGACTTACCCTGACCGGTAGCACCGGCAACGAGCACGTGCGGCATCTTGCACAAATCCACCATAAACACTTCATTCGTAATCGTCTTACCCAGTGCGATGGGCAAGTCGTAAGTAGACTCCTGGAACTTCTTGCTGCCGATAATACTCTGACCGGATACAATCTTCGGATTGGAGTTGGGCACTTCGATACCAATCGTACCCTTTCCCGGAATGGGAGCGATGATACGGATGCCGAGCGCCGAAAGGCTGAGGGCAATATCATCTTCCAGACCACGTATCTTCGAAATGCGGACGCCCTGCTCGGGAGTGATTTCATACAGCGTCACCGTAGGACCTACCGTCGCCTTAATGGTACTGATTTCTATACCGAAACTACGCAGAGTATTGATAATCTTATCCTTGTTCGCGTTCTGCTCTACCATGTCAATGGTCGGACCATTGTCATCGTAATGCTTCATCAAGTCTATTGTGGGGTAATGATAGTTTTCCAAATCCAGACGGGGATTGTACGGCTCCTTCTCCGTTCCCACATACTCCTCCTCTTCGGCCTTCTCAACCTGGAATGCCGGCTCCTTCTCTACCGGCTGTTCCCGAAAAGGGGGCACCGGCTCCGGTGCAGGAGTCTCAAAAGTCATGGTAACATCCTCATCTGCAGACTTGGCTGGCTTTACCTTTCCATCACTTCCACCCAAGTCAAGGGTGATTTCATTCAGCGGTTCGTCCTCTTCTTCCTCTGTAGCAACCTCCTCCTCCTTTTCAAGAACCTTTTCCGGCTCCGCAGCTTCCGGTGTCGGAGCAGTAGTCTTTTCCTTTGCACCCCAAGAGGTCTTGAACTCTTCCGGCGTTTCACCCTGCACGCTTTCCGCCTTCTCCTTACGCTTCAAGAAGCTGAGACTGAACAATCTGCGCAACCAGATGACAGTCCGTGCACTCAGATAGATGAGGAAGCAGATGGCAGTTACCAACAATAGCAGCCATACTCCCGGCACACCGACTTGAGACACAAGCCAGTTGCTGACATTGTATCCGTGCATACCGCCCAGATAGAGGAAAGAGTCCTTGTACTGGTCTACAAACACAAAACCGAAAAATACCGAGAACCACACCAGCATCAACGAACAGCCGATGAACCACTTCCACAAACGCACCACACGCACCCGCATCAGCTTCAATCCCGCCACAGCCAGGAACACGAGAATCAGGAAAGACGATACGCCGAAACAATCATTTATCAGATAGCTGGCCAACTGCGCACCGCGGCTACCGGCGTAGTTCTTCACCCCATTATTGGTGGAAATCAGCTCCTGCGCACTGCCTCCGTCAATGATGCTCTGGTCTGCCGCTCCCGTGAAAAAGAACGACGAAAAGGCGAGCAACAAATAAACCGAAAAGATTACCAGTACCAAGCCGATAACGAAATGAACAGTTTCACTTCTAAATAACGCTGCCACTTTCCCAAAAAACGAGAGTGACAGCTCCGTATCTTTAGCTGTTGAATTTTTCTTTGCCATATTTTTTAAATAACTATTGAGAATTGATTGCAAAAATAATAAAAACTATCCTTCTGCCGCGTTGTTTTCATTCTTTAATTTCTCGTCTGCCGATTATAGGTATTCCTAATCTACAACTGCAGTTTTATCGCATGTTTTACTTACATGCTTGCATGAAATGACATAGCGCACTAATTTACAACAGATTGCGCCATGCAAGCAGACCTCATGCAAGCATGCAGGCAGATTTTGCCTACATGACGCAATCCATGCAAGCCCTATACGCATCAACCTACTCTTTTTCCTTCAAAAAATAAATCGGCTGTTTCTGCAACCCTTTGTTCACCAACACATTCTCCTCACAAAGACGACGAATCTGCCGCGTCGCAGTCGTGCGGGTCATGCCGCAAATCGACTGTACAACACTGCGGGTGATGAACTCATTCTTACGTAGATAGTTCACCACTTTTTGCTTCACCTCATCATCCGTCAGCCTCTTTTTCGTGAGATTCCGCAATTTCAGCGGCTTTACCTTCAATACTCCTATCTCACTGCGCAGCGCCTTGTCCGGTCTGAAAGTGATGTTTTTCAACTTCACCTTAGTACTTTTCCGCTTTGTCTCCAGTGTCACCGGTTCCGTGCAGGTCAGCGTGGGAACAAAGTAACCGATGCCGTCCAAATGTACCTGCCTGCCCTCCCCCAGCTCGCGTCCCACAAAATGCGACAAAGCATCGAGTACCGCCAGTACATCCGTCTCGGTCAGCGAGCAGTATTCTTGTATATGCCTGCGCAGCTCATCGGTCGTCGTGGAGCCGTTCAGTTTAATCCGGGGATGCAGGGTCAGTTCTTCCCCTTGTTTATCCTTCGTTTTCGGGTTTTCGTACCAATCAAATAAAATTGCCATATTCTTTCCTCCATTTTTAGATTCATTTCTGTTGCTGTCTGCAGGTTTCGCTCATGCAAAGTACCGGCTTTTATTAGGCAGAGCATAGGTCTTCCTTACGCAAAGAAGCGTTCTTCCTTCTGCTGAAAGCTTATCAACAAAAGATGCGCACAGCTGTGGTTCACCTTCTTCATATTTGTGATACACCTTCTTCACAACTATGAGAAAGACATTCCACGACTGTGCGCAACTACAAACTACAGAGGCAAAGATAATGAAAAGCAGGGGGCTTGGCAAAGGAATGCTAATCTTTTTCAATAGCAAGCATTATTTTCCGAATAGAACACTTTACAGTCCCGATAAATCCACTTTATAAAAAGTCGGAGCAACATTGCTTTTCTCGAAGAACATCGCCATATAGATCGGGGCATAGATAATCTTACCTGCGACGCGCAGATTACCGTTGTTGAACACAACTGCTTCGGAGAAGTCGTATTCCTCGCAATCCATGATGTTGGACAAAGCGCGGTGTGTCTCGTAATCTTTACCTGATTTTACCTCAATAGGCAGTACCTTACCCTCAAGCTCAATAACAAAATCCAATTCACCGCGCTTCTTGTTGTTGTAATAGTAGGGAACAATGCCGTGAGCCACCAACTCCTGCGCTACGGCATTCTCGTAAATTGAACCGAAATTGATGTCCTTATCACCTTTTATAATCCGCATCTGAATGCCCTCGGCATATTGGCTGGCCAGCAGTCCGATATCACTTTGGAAGAGTTTGAACAGATTGCGTGAACGTGCAAGCAGGAGCGGCATTTTCGGCTCCTCCACATTATAGACGGGTAGCGCCACGCCCGCGTTCGTCAGCCATAAAAAACTGTTCTCGACCCGGTCGAACTTTGCGTGCTCATTCAATCGTTTCAGTATGAAGCGTTTGTTTTTAGCGTTTAGCTCAGGGGGAATAAGATTAAAAATCTCCTCGATGTAGAGTTTGTTATTAGGATCATACTGGGCGATGTCACGTTTGTACAGACGAATGATATCCTGCTGCACAGTCATCACCTCTTGCAGGTTGTTACTCTCGAGATATTTGCTCACGACCGCAGGCATACCGCCCACAACAAGATAGAGCCGGAACAGCTCCATAATTTTGCCGTGGACAAACTCATCGACGGCAGTGCGATTCCGCCATGCCTCATGCAATGCCCCGATAACGGCGTCATTTATACCCACACACGAAATAAACTCCTCGAAATCGAGTGGGAACATATCCTTTACACCCATGTAGCCAACCGGTTCCGAGCGCAGGTCTTTCAATTCTACGCCCAGCAACGAACCGCTCAAGATGTAACGATACGAACCGTCATCCACCAGAAACTTAATTGCCGTAACAATATCGGGACATTGCTGTACTTCGTCGAAAAAGACGAGCGTTTCACCCTTGATGAGCGGCACGGAGGTGATTGCCGATAGACGGAGCAGAATATCACCGCTGCTCTTTGCTCCCTTGAACAAATCCACCGCTTCGGGCATCTCGACGAAATTGACTTCAATGAAACTTTTAAACGTCTTACCGAACTGACGAATGGAATATGTCTTACCTATTTGTCGTGCTCCGGTAATAAGCAGGGCGTTACGGTTAGTTTCGTAGTAATTGCGAATGTAATCATCTATCTTTCTTTTTATCATAACCTATTCTTGTTTATTCGATTATTAAATGCAATAATCACACTATGCCTCTTTTCCATTGCAAATATAAAGGATTTATGCCACTTTTCCAAGATTTACGCCTACACAAATTGCCGTTTTTCCAATTTAGTAACAGTATCCAAATGCATGCTTTATATGCCCACCGAAGAGGAACTGCAGAACAAGATTGAAAGACAGAAAAACTTTTACCGGTTGCAGCACACGGAAAAATCAATAGAGTAACGACGTATGGTGAAAAGATTGGTTATAATGACGAACACTCAACAACACTAATATCAAGCATGAAGATAGCAATAAAAAACATCCCGTCACATAATTGGAAACATTTTGTATACAGAGAGACGGGAGCAATGCCCTATATTTGCAACCGGTCAATCAATCACCGGCCATGAAAAACAGGTAGTTTATGAGAAATTTCATTGTATTATGCTTATTGGCATGTCTGGCATCATGTACAGACAAAAAAGAATTCCAGACAATAAGAGAACGAATCGATTTATCAGGAAATTGGAACAGTTCATTAGGGAACTGCACATTGCCCGGTACGACGGATGAAAACAAGTTGGGAGACGGCAGGCATCCCACCAATGTAACCTCCCAGTTGACACGGACTTATCCCTACTCCGGCATCGTAGAATATGAAAAAGATGTTGAAATTCCCGTACAGATGGAAGGGAAACGCCTGATACTCTTCATGGAACGTACAAAGCCCAGTACTCTCTGGATAGACGGGGACAGCGTCGGCACGTTGGGACATATCTATGCACCTCACTGCTATAGCCTGCCGGCCTTGGCACCCGGCAGCCACCATATAAAGATACGCATTGACAATTCCCCCAGCTCCGTACCAGCCGAAATCCAAAGCTCGCATGCCTGGACCGACGGCACACAAACCAACTGGAACGGCATTCTGGGCGATTTCTACATCGAAGCGACCCCACACACCTATCTCGAGCAGGTACAAGTCTACCCGTCTGTAAAGGAGAAAAAGGCCCGCATCCATGTAAACATATACAGCGATTCGGAGCAATCGGGCGTAGTGACCCTTTCTGCCAAGACGTGGAACACCCAACAAGAACACCTGTTACTGGACATGGAAAAACAAGTCGGCTTAAGCAAAGGTGAAAATAAGATAGAACTGACGCTCGACATGGGCAACCGGATGCAGACATGGAGCGAATTCCACCCCACACTTTATGCACTGAACGTGACCCTTGCCACAAACGAGGGTAAAGACAATATAATAACAGATTTCGGTATGCGCGACTTTGCCACCGAAGGTACTCAGTTCACCATAAACGGCTTCAAGACCTTCTTGCGCGGCAAACACGACGCTTGCGTATTCCCACTTACCGGATATGCACCGATGGATGTAAAGTCCTGGCGAAAAGTTTTTCAGACAGCCAAGAGTTATGGCATCAACTACTACCGTTGCCATTCCTACACCCCGCCCCGCGCCGCTTTTGCCGCTGCCGACATCGAGGGTATCTATTTCCAGGCCGAGTTGCCTTTATGGGGAAGCATTTCACCGGACAACCATCGCCTGAATGACTTCTTGCTGAACGAAGCCTATATGACCCTCGACTACATGGGCAATCACCCCTCATTCACCATGTTGGGACTGGGCAACGAGTTGGGTGGCGACGTTGACCTGATGCGCAATTGGCTGGACGGATTCAGAAAACATGACAACCGCCATCTCTATTCGTTCGGTTCCAACAACTTCCTGGGTTGGGGAGGTGCCATAGACGGTGAAGATTATCTGACAACCTGCCGGGTAGGAGGAGGCGAAGGCTATACAACGCACGTACGCAGTTCGTTTGCCTTTGTCGATGCCGAAAAGGGAGGTATCTTGAACAACACCCGTCCCAATACCCGTGCGGATTATACTGCTGCCATAGCGAAATCTCCCCGACCGGTCATCAGTCACGAAACCGGACAGTTCCAAATTTATCCCGACTACAAGGAGTTGGAGAAATACACCGGCGTATTGCATCCATATAACTTGGAGATATTCCGTGACCGGCTCAATGAAAATGGACTGCAGAACCAGATTGACGCATTCCATCAGGCCACCGGCCGGTTTGCCGTCGAATGCTACAAGGCTGATATTGAATACGGCCTGCGCACTGCCGGTTTAGGCGGATTCCAGATGCTCGACCTTCAAGACTTTCCCGGACAAGGCTCGGCACTGGTAGGCATTCTGGATGCTTTCATGGACAGCAAAGGCATTGTCACTCCCGAAACATTCCGCGGCTTTTGTGCTCCGGTGGTACCGCTGGCGCTTATGGACACCTACTGTTACAGCAACAAAGAAGAGCTGAACATAGGACTCGCCCTGACAAATTACGAAGAGCAACCATGGTCTGATGCATTATGCTGGCATCTGGAAAGCCTGAGTGACAGCGTAACTTTTGTTCGCGAAGGCAAAGTCCCCGCCCATGTAGAGCAAGGAAAAGTAATGCAGGTGGGCGAGTTGAAAAGCACCCTTACCGAAATAGACAAGCCTGCCCAATTGCGACTGACACTGACCACCGGGAATTATCATAACTATTATAACTTATGGGTATACCCCGACCGGACACCGGAAAGCGAAGCGGACATCTTCATCTGTCAGTCCTTGGATGACGAGGCGCGAAAGAGACTGAGCCAAGGAGGGAAGATACTGCTTATACCCGACCACAAAGCCATTGAAGAACAGAGTGTAGGTGGACTTTTTACTCCTGACTACTGGAACTATGCCATGTTCAAAAGCATTTCGGAAAACGCCGGCCGCGAAGTTTCGCCGGGCACCCTCTCCTTGCTGATGGACGAGAAACATCCCTTGTTCCGGCAGTTCCCCACCGAGTGCCATAGCAACTGGCAATGGTGGAGCATCGTACGCCATGCCCGCCCCTTTATTCTGAACGCTACACGCCACGAATACAAGCCGCTTATCCAAGTAGTAGACAATGTGGAACGGAACCACAAGTTAGGCTTGCTGTTCGAATTTGCCGTAGACAACGGTAAGGTATTGGTTTGTATGAGCAACCTCGAAGCAATTCGCCACACTCCGGAAGGAGGTCAGCTGCGCAATGCCATTTTAAGCTATATGAAGTCGGCTGAGTTCTCTCCCACCGAGACGCTGACCTCACAGCAGTTGCAGCACATATTAACAACCGAGGTGAGGAAGCAAGACATTGTCGGCGTGAAAAACCAGTCGGATTACGACGTACAGCCGGAATAAATATGAGAAGTTTCATCATAATTCCACTTTTCCTCGGCTGTCCCGTCATTTTTCAGTAGCTTTGCGGACTTTAATACAGCAAGCACCCCATGAAACTTACCCTTATACGCACCGCTCGTGAAACCGGCAAAGAGACATTCAGCACATGGCCCAGCGGCACCCTGATGGAGAAGATGAAAACCGAGAACAAAGCCGGACACATATCCGCCTTGCGCAGCCTCATTCCCCACATCACCGGAAGCAACGGACACTACCCCTGCATAGACAAACTGCCACGCATCTGCCCTGCCGCAGAATATGCCCGCAGCAAAGAGGGGGAAAGATACCTGAAAACCTACAACGGACTGGTACAGATTGAAGTCAACCACCTGGCCAATGCCGTGGAAGTGGAGCAAGTAAAGCGCCAGGCGGCCCTGCTGCCGCAAACTTTTGCCGCCTTTTGCGGAAGCAGCGGACGAAGCGTAAAAATATGGGTACTGTTTGCCACCCCCGACGGTTCGCGCCCCAGGCAGGAAGAAAAAATCAGGCTGTTTCATACCGCTGCCTACCGGCTCGCCGTAAACTGTTACCAGCCCCTGCTCCCCTACCCCATCACACTGAAAGAACCTGCCGTGGAGCAAAGCTGCCGCATGACGCTCGATGACCGTCCCTATTACAATCCGTCTGCCGTCCCTTTCTGTCTGGAACAGCCTTTGTCCGTGCCCGACGAGCCCACCTTCGGCCAACGGAAACAGACCGAAGCAAACCCGCTGATGCGCATTGCCCCCGGCTATCCGGCCTCCCAAACCTTCTCCATCCTCTTCGAAGCCGCCCTGAACCGTACCTTCGAAGAGCTGGAAAACTGGAAACGGGGCGATGACCTTCGCCCCCTGCTCTACCTGCTTGCCGGGCATTGCTACAAAGCCGGCATTCCCGAAGAAGAGGCAGTACGTCAAGTCATGATGCACTACTACCGCGAAGCGGATGAACAACTGGTGCGCATGACCCTGCACAACCTCTACCGCGAATGCAAAGGCTTCGGCACCCGCAGCAGCATGACCCGCGACCAAATCACCGCCTTCCGCCTGGAAGAATTCATGAACAGACGCTATGAGTTCCGCTGGAACACCGTGCTGGGAGAATTGGAATTCCGCCAACGGGACTCCATACACTTCCATTTCCGCCCTGCCGACCAGCGGGTAAGAAGCAGTATCGGACAGAATGCCCTGAAAGAAGGAATCAGCGTATGGGACAGAGATGTGGCACGCTACCTCAACTCGGACGCCATTCCCTTGTACAACCCCATCGAAGAATATCTGAACAGCACCGGACATTGGGACGGCAAGGACCGTATCCGCGCATTGGCCGACCTCGTCCCCTGCAACAATCCGTACTGGCGGGAACTCTTCTACCGCTGGTTTCTCAGCATGACGGCGCACTGGCAAAACATCGACCGTCAGCATGGAAACAACACGTCTCCCCTACTGGTCGGAGCCCAAGGCTATCGTAAAAGTACCTTCTGCCGCATCCTGCTGCCACCCGAACTGCGCTTCGGATATACCGACAGTATCGACTTCAAAAGCAAGCAGGACGCAGAGCGGAGCCTCGGCCGCTTTTTCCTGATAAACATCGACGAATTCGACCAAATCAGCGTCAATCAGCAAGGTTTTCTAAAGCATCTGCTGCAGAAACCCGTGGCAAACCTGCGCAAGCCTTACGGCACCGCCATCCAGGAAATAAGACGCTACGCCTCCTTTATAGCCACCAGCAACCAGAAAGACCTGCTGACAGACCCCAGCGGCAGCCGCCGTTTCATCTGCATCGAAGTCACCGGCCCCATCCATACCAATGTCACCATCAACTACCGGCAACTCTACGCACAAGCCATGGATGCCATAGCCAAAGGTGAACGCTACTGGCTGGACGATTCCGACGAAGCCATCTTGAAACAGACCAACCGGGAGTTTGAACAGCCCACACCGTTGGAACAGCTCTTCCTCTTCCTCTGCCACTTCCATCCCGCCGAAAATGAAGAGGAAGGAGACTGGATGACCCCTATGGAGATTCTCTCCTTCTTGCAAACCAAGACCAAAGACCGGCTGTCCATCAATAAAGTGGCTCTGTTCGGACGTGCACTCCACAAACTGGGCATCAGCAGCCGCCGGAAGACAAGAGGAACAGAATATCATGTAGTGAAAAAAGAATAATCCTGCCAATTAATTTGCTTCTACTTTCGGTTTGCGCTATCTTTGCGTTTCAAATCAAGAAGATATGAAAAAAGAAAGTCAAGTGATATTCGACCGGAATGCCGTAGAGTTTGTGACCGTAGCCGCCGAGTTTTGCAAGTTTCTGGAACAAGCGGAAGGGGGGAAACGTTCCGCGTTCGTCGATACCTCCTTAAAAATACTTCCGCTGCTCTACCTGAAGGCCTCCATGCTGCCCGAGTGCGAAACCATAGGAGACGAGGCGCCGGAAACATTCGTCACCGAAGAGACCTATGAGGTACTCCGCATGAACCTCGCCAATATCCTGGCCGAGAAAGACGACTACCTGGACGTATTCGTATCCGACATGAAGTATAGTGACCAGCCCATCACCAGGAACATTTCCGAAGACTTGACCGACATATACCAGGACATCAAGGACTTTATCTTCGTATTCCAGCTGGGTTTCAACGAGACGATGAACGATTCGCTTGCCATCTGCCAGGAAAACTTCCGCCTCCATTGGGGACAGAAGCTTGTCAACACCCTGCGTGCCCTGCACGAGGTGAAGTATGCGCAAGGCGAGGATGAAGAGGAAGAAACCGCTGACTTTGAATTTTAAATTATGGTTATCAAAAGAACAATAGATAAAGAAATCTTGAAAGACCTGCCCAAAGCCGCTTTTCCGGGACAGATACATGTCGTACAGACACCATGGGAAGCGGAAAAGGCAGTCGCCTATCTGAAGTCCTGCCCGTTGCTGGGCATAGACAGCGAAACCCGTCCATCGTTCACAAAAGGACAGATACACAAGGTGGCCCTGCTACAGATTTCCTCAGAGGAACATTGCTTTCTGTTCCGCCTCAACCTGACGGGACTGACTCTGCCGGTTATCACATTGCTGGAAAACCCAAGCGTAACGAAAGTAGGCCTTTCCTTGCGGGACGACTTCATGATGCTGCACAAACGCGCGCCCTTCGAACAGCATGCCTGCATCGAATTGCAGGAATATGTCCGCGCTTTCGGCATCCAGGACAAAAGCCTGCAGAAGATATACGCCATCCTCTTCGGGGAAAAGATTTCGAAAAGCCAGCGCCTTTCCAACTGGGAAGCCGAAACCTTGACCGAACCGCAGAAACTGTATGCCGCCACCGATGCCTGGGCATGCCTCAACATCTACAACAAGCTGCAAGAACTGAAACGGACAGGAGATTTTGAGATAGAAGCCAATAATAATGTGGTAATGTAATGCACATTATCACATTACCACATTAATCACATTATATATATGTACAAAGTATACCTTAAACCCAATAAAGAGGAGTCATTAAAGCGTTTTCACCCGTGGGTGTTTTCCGGCGCCATCGCACATTTCGACGGAGAGCCCGAAGAAGGGGAAGTTGTTGAAATCTACACGTCCAAAAAGGAATTCATAGCCAAAGGGCATTTTCAGATTGGCAGTATCGCCGTACGCGTACTGACCTTCCGTCAAGAAGAAGAAATCAATGCGGACTTCTGGAAACGCAAACTCAGCATAGCATACGACATGCGCCGCAGTATCGGCATAGCCGGAAACCCGACAAACAACACCTATCGCCTGGTGCACGGGGAGGGAGACAACCTGCCGGGGCTGGTTATCGACATTTATGCCCGTACCGCAGTGATGCAGGCACATTCTGCCGGCATGCACCTCGACCGCATGGCCATTGCCGATGCCCTTACCGAAGTGATGGGCAGCCAGATTGACAATATCTATTACAAATCGGAGACGACCCTTCCCTTCAAGGCCGACCTCTATCCGGAGAATGGTTTCTTGAAAGGCGGCAGCACGGACAATGTAGCCATGGAGTACGGCCTGAAGTTCCACATCGACTGGCTGAAAGGCCAAAAAACCGGTTTCTTCGTAGACCAACGCGAGAACCGTTCGCTACTGGAACGTTATGCCAAAGGCCGCAGCGTACTGAATATGTTCTGCTATACCGGCGGCTTCTCCGTATATGCTATGCGTGGAGACGCCAAACTGGTGCATTCCGTGGACAGCTCCGCCAAAGCCATCGACTTGACCAACAAGAACATCGAACTGAACTTCCCGGGTGACACCCGCCATGCCGCCTATGCAGAAGATGCCTTCAAATACCTTGACCGCATGGGCGACCAATACGACCTGATAGTTCTTGACCCTCCTGCTTTTGCCAAGCACCGCGATGCTCTGCGCAATGCCCTGCAAGGCTACCGCAAACTCAATGTCAAGGCTTTCGAAAAAATCAAGCCCGGAGGTATTCTTTTCACTTTCTCGTGCTCGCAAGCCGTCAGCAAAGAAAACTTCCGCACCGCCGTGTTCACAGCCGCTGCCATGTCCGGCCGCAGCGTACGCATCCTGCACCAACTGACGCAACCTGCCGACCACCCGGTCAGCATCTATCATCCGGAAGGGGAATACCTGAAAGGACTGGTTCTATATGTAGAATAAAGGAAAAAGCAGGCTTTGTTAGCCTGCTTTTCTTAAATAGAGTTAATAAAAAGCAGAAATACGCCAAAACAGCATGTTATATAACATAAACCGTGTATATTTGCACTGTGTTTTTCATGGTATTAGATTTAAGGTTAATAAAGATTGGGTGTCTGGGATAGATACCCTTCTTTTTTTATAATACATTCCTTCCCAAAACCCATCCCTCATTAATCTCTTTCGTTGAAGAAAAAGCCGTACAGAACTTGTTTTTCTCCTAGTCTCATTGTACATTTGCATCTATTACATAATTCAAAACATAAAAAGCTAATATTATGAGCATCAAATTCCGACTCACTGCCATGCAATTCCTGCAATTCTTCGTTTGGGGAGCATGGCTGATTTCATTAGGTGGTTACATGGGCGGTACGTTACATTTTGAAGGCGGACAAATCGGAGCAATCTTTGCAACCATGGGTATAGCCTCACTGATAATGCCCGGACTGACCGGTATCATCGCCGACAAATGGATAAACGCCGAACGCCTTTATGGCATACTCCACCTCATCGGTGCCGGTGCTCTGATTTATGCTTCAACTGCCACCACATACAACCACATGTACTGGGCCATGCTGCTCAACATGCTTGTTTACATGCCTACACTATCTCTGGCCAACACCGTATCCTACAATGCGCTGGAAAGATATAAAATGGATTTGGTGAAAGACTTCCCCCCCATCCGTGTATGGGGAACGGTAGGCTTTATCTGTGCCATGTGGGCTGTGGACCTCACCGGGTTCAAGGCAAGTTCGGCACAGCTCTATGTGGCAGCCATATCGGCAGCCATGCTGGGACTTTATGCTTTCACTTTGCCAGCCTGCCCCCCCATGCGCAGCGAAGGAAAAACGATGCTCTCCGCTTTCGGACTGGACGCACTGGTGCTGTTCAAGCGCAAGAAGATGGCTATCTTCTTCTTGTTCTCCATGCTGCTGGGAGCCGCCCTTCAAATAACAAACACATACGGCGACCTTTTCCTGGGTTCGTTTGCTTCCATACCCGAATATGCAGATTCGTTCGGTGTAAAACACTCCGTCATCCTGCTCTCCATCTCGCAAATGAGTGAGACGCTGTTTATCCTTGCCATCCCCTTCTTCCTGAAACATTTCGGAATCAAGCGTGTTATGTTAATAAGTATGTTTGCATGGGTATTCCGTTTCGGGCTCTTTGCCCTCGGAGACCCGGGAAGCGGACTCTGGATGCTCATTCTCTCGATGATTGTCTACGGCATGGCATTTGACTTTTTCAATGTATCGGGCTCGCTGTTTACAGAAATGGAGGCACATCCCAGTATCCGTGCCAGCGCACAAGGCTTGTTCTTCATGATGACGAACGGTGTGGGAGCCATCATCGGAGGTTATGCCAGCGGAGCCGTGGTGGATGCCTTCTCGGTATATGCCGAAGGCGGAGGACTGGTAAGCCGCGACTGGACACCGGTATGGCTTATCTTTGCAGGATATGCTTTAGTCATTGGTCTGCTATTTGGAATGGTGTTCCGCTATAAACATAATCCGGAAAAAATAGAGAAAAACTGATTGAGAGTCAGGTTGATTTAATAGGTATGAATAAGAAAAAGATAGAACTACAAGTACTAAACATTTCCAACAGCCAGGCGCAAGCGGGTGCCTATGCCCTGGTACTGGGTGAAGTGGGTGGCAAACGCCAGCTTCCGATTATTATAGGTGCCACCGAAGCACAAGCTATGGTCATCGAGATGAAAGGTATTGTACCGCCCCGTCCGCTGACCCATAACCTATTTGCTTCCGTTCTTGAGGTGCTGGGTGTAAAACTGATGCGTATTCTTATCTATAAAGTAGACAACGGAGTATTCTACTCCTACCTTTACATGAAAGCCGAAGAGACTATTCTCCGGATTGATGCCCGTACCAGCGATGCCGTCGCCCTGGCATTGCGCATGAATGCTCCTATCTTTGTCTACGAAGAGATTCTCGAAACAGAATGTCTGAAAACCGGCGAAAGCACCACCGACCCTATGGGAGGCAGCGAGCCGGACAAAGACGAACTGTTGCAGGAAGACACAATAGGCATATTGAAAACAGCCCTGCAGAAAGCAATCGAAGAAGAGGATTACGAACGAGCCGCACAGATAAGAGACCAAATCAACCAACTCAAAAACAATTTGTAACATGCACGTATTCTATACTCCCGACATACAGACCCACGCAGAACTGCCCGAAGAGGAAGCAGCACATGCCGTACGGGTCTTACGCCTGCAAGCAGGCGACGAGGTTATGCTGACAGACGGAAAGGGCTGCTTCTATCGCGCCGAAATCAGTACGGCTACCAACAAACGCTGCCTGGTGAATATTCTGGAAACCCTTCCGCAAGCCCCCTTGTGGAAAGGTCATCTGCACATTGCCATGGCACCTACCAAGAACATGGACCGTACAGAGTGGTTTGCCGAGAAAGCGACGGAAATAGGGTTTGATGAACTGACATTCCTGAACTGCCGTTTCTCGGAACGGAAAGTCATCAAGACGGAGCGCATCTCCAAAATTCTGGTTTCTGCCATCAAGCAGTCGCTCAAGGCACGCCTGCCCCAACTGAATGAAATGACAGACTTCAACAAGTTCATCACACAGCCTTTTCCGGGTCAGAAATTCATCGCCCACTGTTATGAAGGCGAAAAACCGCTTTTGAAGGATATGGTACATCCCGAAGAGGACGCTCTCGTACTAATCGGTCCTGAAGGAGACTTCAGCGAAGAGGAAGTCCGGAAGGCGACGGAAAACGATTTTATCCCCATCAGCTTGGGAAAATCAAGGTTGCGTACAGAGACGGCGGCACTGGTTGCCTGCCACATCCTCAATTTACAGAATCAATGATACTCACTAAAACAAAAACTATATGAAAAAGAACCTATTCTTCCACTTCTCAGTACTGGCAATGCTCATCGTGCTGATAAGCGCTTGTTCGTCCAAAAAGCCAGAATACACCAACGTTATTCCTTCCGATGCCTCGCAAGTCATCGCTGTCAATTTAAAATCATTGGCAGACAAGGCCGGTACCAAAGATAAAGAGACTAAAGAAGCACTGCAAAAGCTGACAGATGCCTTGAAAAGCGATATGAATGCAGCTACTTTCCAACAATTGGAGGCTGTACTGAAAGACCCTGCCAAATCGGGAGTGGACGTCAATGCGCCGATTTATGTCTTCAACGCTCCCTCGTTCCCCTATACCACCATGGTAGCCAAGGTTCAAAGTGAGGATGATTTGCTGAAGCTTCTGGAAGTTACGGAGAAAGAACAGATAATCAGCCATGTGGCAGAAGCGGACGGTTACAGTTTTGCACAAATCAACAAGCGGGCATTGCTCGCTTTCACTCCTACCACGCTTATGATGGTGAACTACACCGGCACATCGCAACTGGAAAAAGTCAAAGAAGGAATTCCCGCCTTGCTGAAACAGACCGGAGAAAACAGCATCAACAGTAACACCGCTTTCAAGAAAATGCAAAAGCAGGATGGAGGCATCAATATGCTCATCTCTCCTTCCAGCCTGCTGAGTGCATACGCCAATCCGCTGAATTACGGAATATCCCACAATATCGACCTGAAAGACTTGAAGATGCTGGGAAGTCTCTCCTTCGAAAAAGGGAAAATAGAACTGAAAGTAGAGAGCTATACCGAGAACACAGAATTGAAAGCACTTTTCGAAAAGCAAATCAAAAGTACTTGTCCCATCGAAAACACGTTCTTGAAGTATTTCCCAAAATCTACCCTGGCGCTATTCAGCATAGGTATCAATGGAGAAGAGTTCTACAATGTGCTGCAAGAGAATGAGCAGTTCCGCAACGATTTCTCCATTACCAAAGCCGCTGAAGTAAAAGACTTGTTCAGTGCTTTCCACAACGACCTGACCATAGGCCTTATCAATGTAACCATGAACAGCAATCCTTCTTTCCTGGCCTATGCCAGCGTAAAGAACGACGCTCCCTTGAAAGCTCTTTATGAGAAAAAGTCCGAACTGGGACTGAAACGCGGCGAAGACATCGTGAAATTGAATGAGAATGAATATGTCTATAAATCACGCGCTATCAACATATTCTTCGGCATACGAGACAAACAGATGTACGCCACCAATGACGAACTGCTGTATAAGAATGCATGCAAGACCGCTGACCCGTCTGCCAAAGAGACGGACTTCGCTTCCAGTCTGAAAGGCAAGCGCACAGCCTTTGTCATCAATGCGGAAGCCGTACTTGACCTGCCCGTTGTAAAAATGCTAGCTGGATTTGGCGGACAAGAGTATAGCACCTATTACTCGCTGCTCGGCAATATCTCGTATCTGGAAGCTGTCGGCAACGAGGACAAGGCAACCGTCACCCTGCAGCTGAAGAACAAGAATGTTAATGCACTGAAACAGATTGTGGACTTTATCAAGCAGTTTGCAGGAATGTAATTTAAGGATTAAGGATTAGAGATTAAGGATTAATACCACTCATGAATAGGATTCACCTACGGCAAACACTACCTCAAGTGTTTGCCGACCGTGATGCCATTACCTCAGACGTATGGCATCGGGACATTACGTTCCACAAAGGGAAACGTTATCTCATAGAAGCCGCTTCGGGCACCGGAAAATCATCGCTTTGCAGCTATGTTTACGGCTACCGCAACGATTATCAGGGAATCATCAACTTTGATGAGCGCAATATCCGTTCACTCTCCGTCAATGACTGGACAGATATACGCAAACACTCCCTCAGCATTCTTTTTCAGGAGTTGCGTATCTTTCCCGAACTTACCGCCATCGAAAACATACAACTGAAGAACCGGCTTACCAACTTCAAAAAAAGGAAAGAAGTCCTTACCCTATTCGAGGCAATCGGCATTGCCGACAAGGTAAACGAGAAAGCCGGGAAGCTATCTTTCGGCCAGCAACAAAGAGTCGCCTTTATCCGCAGCCTCTGCCAGCCTTTCGACTTCATCTTCCTGGACGAACCCGTCAGCCATCTGGATGACGAGAACGGAACAATCATGGGCAGGCTGCTGACAGAAGAAGCCAGCCGCCAAGGAGCGGGAATCATAGTGACTTCCATCGGCAAACATCTGGAATTGGATTATGATGAAATTTATCAATTATAAATGTGGCTAATATGAACCGACTTGTTTGGAAACTTCTCCGCCAGCACATCAGTGTCGGACAGTTGGCAGGCTTTTTCCTCGCCAATCTCTTCGGCATGATGATTGTATTGCTGAGCGTACAATTCTATCGTGATGTCCTTCCCGTTTTTACGGAAGGGGACAGTTTCATGAAGAAGGATTATATCATTGCTACCAAGAAAATCAGTACTTTGGGCAGCTTTGCCGGGAAAAGCAATACCTTCTCCAAAGATGAGATAAAAGACCTGAAAGCCCAACCTTTCACCAAAGGGGTAGGCGCGTTCACTCCTTCCTTGTTCAAAGTCTCTGCCGGACTCGGTATGCAGGAAGCCGGTATCCGCTTGTCGACAGAGATGTTTTTCGAGTCTGTACCCGACGAATATGTGGATGTCAGTCTGGACAAATGGCATTTTGATGAAGATACCCGGATAATTCCCATCATCGTTCCGCGCAATTATCTGAACCTCTATAACTTTGGCTTTGCACAAAGCCGGAGTCTGCCGAAACTCTCCGAAGGTTTGATGAGTCTGGTACAGATGGATATCATGATGCGGGGCAACGGACGTGTGGAACAATATAAAGGCAACATTGTAGGATTCTCCAACCGGCTGAATACCATTCTCGTCCCCCAATCCTTCATGGACTGGGCCAACAAGAATTTTGCACCGGAAAAAGAAGCTGAACCGTCCCGACTTATTGTGGAAGTGAAGAATCCTACCGACACAGCCATCACCGACTATTTCCAGCAAAAGAATTACGAAACCGAAGGCAACAATCTGGATGCCGGAAAGACAACTTATTTCCTGCGCCTCATTACAGCTATTGTCATGGGAGTAGGACTGTTCATCAGCATTCTGTCATTCTACATCCTGATGCTGAGTATCTTCCTGCTTCTCCAAAAGAATACGGTAAAACTGGAAAACCTGCTGCTGATAGGATATAGCCCGACGCGGGTAGCCACGCCTTATTATATACTGACAGTAGGGCTGAATGTACTGGTACTGCTCCTCGCCATCGGCTGCGTGGCATGGGTACGCAGTTACTATATAGAAGTAGTCCAAAACCTCTTCCCGCAACTGGAGAGCGGTTCACTGCTTCCATGCATATTGACCGGCGGTCTGCTGTTTCTGGCAGTATCACTGCTGAACGTACTGGCAATACAACGGAAAGTCAGTAACCTCATCAGGTTAAGAAGATAAAGCCAGGCTCATCGGAAAACAGATAGATAAGTCCCGAAAATCAGGGTATTGCTCCTATCCCAACACTCGAAACAAACTTTATCCGTTTTCCTTTTCATCCAGCTTTTTCAGCCTCAACAATGCCTCCATATAGTAGTAATCAGCATAGATGATAGAGGCATCAATCTCCGACTTGGCAGGCCAGTGCCCGGTAGAATGCAACAAGAAAGAAGGTTTGCTCTTTCTACTCTGGTATTTATCCGAACTAAGACTTTTCAACATCTTTATGGCAGCACCCTTGTACTCCCTCCCCTTTTCACCAGGCAGATAAGTAGAAAGTTCCAATAATGCGGAAGCTACTACTGCGGCAGCCGATGCATCACGTGGAGCATCCGGGATGGCAGGGTCATTAAAATCCCAGTACGGCACATAATCTTCTGGCAAATTCTTGAGATATACATCCGTCACCTTTTGCACAAAATCCAGATAACGGACATCTTTTGTTTCACGATAGACAGTAGTATATCCATAAATTCCCCAAGCCTGCCCACGGGCCCACATTGAATTGTCCGCATATCCCTGATGGGTACATCCCCGGATAAAATCTCCCGTCAGCGTATCGTAAACTGCTACATGACAGGAAGTATAATCCGGACGGAACTGGTACTTCATTGTCTTATCGGCATGAGAGACGGCTATATCTGCCAGATATGGATTACCGCCATTCTTGGCTGCCCAGAACAACATCTCCAGATTAATCAGGTTATCCATAATCGTATTGTGCCCACCGAACATCTCCACATTGCGCGGCCACGAAAGGATAGTGCCTACACGAGGACTGAACAAGGTAGCCAATGAATCTGCCGTATTCAGAATCACCTGCTTGTATTCGGGATTATGGGTCAACCGGTACCCGTTTCCATAACTGCAAAAGACCAAAAAGCCCAAATCATGGTCGAAAGCCGGGATTTCGGAAAGAAATTTCAGAGAAGCTGTGAATTTCTCCGCTTCCTCTTTAATCTTTTCATCACCGGTGTACTCGTAGTCGTACCACAAAATGCCCGGCCAGAAGCCGCTGCACCATTCATCTTTCGTAGCCTTGCGATAATTCCAGTCGTACTGGCCATCCAAGATATTACGAGGCATCATCGTATAGTCAATCTTATCTCCCTTTCCACGCATGATGTCCAAAGTACGATGCACCTGACGATTACAATAATCCAGTTCCTTATCAACAATCAACTCCTCTTTTGAAGTTGAACAAGCAGCAAGCAAGCATAATCCCAAGCCTGCCAATAGTGTTTTTGTTTTCATTTATCTTATCTTTTTATTTTTCTATGCGAAACCAGTCTGCATCAACCCAACCTCTATCTTTACCGAACGGAGCCGTACTGAACAAACCGACTTTAGCGCCAATCCACTTGCCTTGACGTGCAGTAAACGGTTCACCGACCGGTTGATATTTTTTTCCATCCAAACTATAATGGAAATGGCAGACACCATTCTTACCTACCTTTACCCGCAAATAAATGTCCCGTTCATAATTGGGGAACAGTCCGGCTTCAAGCTTCCGACTTATCGGCAATTCCATCAAACGGGTAGCAATTTCCTTGTTTTGTTGCTCGGCATCTTTACAGACCACCTGCTTCAGAATGAATCTGTCACCTTGCTTCTCCACTCCAATGTAACAATAGTCCCATCCCATCACAATCAATCCGGATTGCTGTCCGTCAGCTTTAGCCACCACCTTCAACTTGGTCGTGGCAGTAAACTCTTCTGCCGGAAACTTTTGCAACAACAGATTCGGCACTTCCCAGAAATTCACGAAGTCCTCGGACAGCACATGCCCATAGATACGCATATACCCCAAATCGGAAGTAAAACCAAAAGCATCCTGATAATTGGCATGCCATTCCCATTGCAGCCCCAATCGGCGGGAATTGAACTCATCACTCTCTGCCGGAGTCTCTACCGGATATGTCTTCCCGACATTCGGTTTCCGATACCGTCTTACCGGTTCTCCGCAACCGTCACCGTCCTTATCTTCACCAATGACAGGCCAACCCTCCGTCCACTTCACCGGATTAAGATGAATGACCCGCCCATACATTGCTTTATCCTGAAAATGTACAAACCAGGATTCACCGGAATTCGTCTCTACCCAAGCGCCCTGATGCGGGCCGTTGATGTCCGTACTTCCTTGCGCCATCACCCTCTTCACTTCGTAAGGGCCATAAACATTCTTTGAACGGAGTGCCAGTTGCCAACCGGTAACCACCCCACCGGCAGGGGCCAATATATAATAATACCCATTGCGTTTGTAGAATTTAGGACCTTCCACCGTATGGTTCACCCCGTCATTGCCATCAAATACCAACACCGGTTCACTGATGACTTTGGTTCCTTCCGGATTCATTTCGCATACCGTGACGACACTGTTGAAAGCGGCACGGCTTCCGGCCCACGCATGAACCAGATAGACCTTCCCGTCTTCATCCCACAAAGGCGTAGGGTCTATCATGCCTTTTCCGGCCTTTACCAATACCGGTTTATCCCATTCACCTTGCGGGTCTTTGGCCTTCACCATAAAAATGCCGAAATCCGGGTCTCCCCAATAAATATAGAACTCACCGTTATGGTAACGGATGGAAGGAGCCCACACGCCCTTTCCATGCTGAGGCTTGTTATAGAATTCTTCCGGTTCGATAGCTTTCAACGCGTAGTTTATCAGTTTCCAATTCACCAAATCCCTGGAATGGAGAATGGGCAACCCCGGAGTACAATTAAAGCTGGAAGCGGTCATATAAAAATCATCTCCCACCGCACACACATCCGGATCGGAATAGTCGGCATGCAGAACAGGATTCATATACGTCCCATCCTTCCGGTCGGCAACCCAAACTTTGGAAACGGACTGCCCACATACAGCCTGACAAAATGCAAGTACTCCAAACAGTATAAAAAACATCTTTACCATAACAATACCTTCTTTGAATAATCTATCATCTATACGTTCAAAGGGAGAATTACACCCAAACCTTTATAATATTTTTCCTTTATATTTTTTAAATCCCTTCGCCTCTTTCGCCTCCACCGGTACAAAACGAACCGCAGCACCGCCACTGGGCTTCAGGTCAAACTTCATCGTCATGGAAGCATCCACCAATAAATAACTGCATTCCACCTGCGTGCGTGTCTTCACCTTTTCGCCGCCATCGGTATAGACAGAAGCAAGATAGACTTTATTCTTATCCAAGAAATCCAAAGGAATTTCTTCTTCGGAACCTTCATTATTGGTCATCGCCCCCAAGAACCATTCCTGCCCTTTACGACGGGCCATCGTTATGTTTTTGCCGGGAGCGCCATCCAATACTTTCGTATCGTCGAATACAGTTTGCAAGTTCTCAAACCATTCCATTTCCGGTTCTCCGTGATAGAACGACGGTTTGTCATACCAGAAGATAGTTTGCAGCGGACTGTAGAACACGAGCGATGCTGCCAGTTGGTGGGCATGAGTCGTTTTCAGCCGTTTGTCGAAATAACAGATCGTATAGTCGGCTGCACCGTTTATCATGCGAGTGAAGGGAAGCGTGACATTATGAGTTGCATCGGGAAACTCTTCGTTTCCGCAAATACCTTCCTGAGTCAATAAATTCGGATAAGTACGACTGAAGCCTGAAGGGCGATACTCATCATGGATATTCATCAGCAGATGGTTCTCTGCTGCCAAGCGGACCATGTCGTGCAACCAGGTAGCCCAGCGATGGCTGGCGTATTGTACGAAACCGGATTTCACTCCGACAATTCCCCATTGGCGTAGCAATGGGAAGAGTTCAAGCATTTGTTTCATGAGTGCATGCTGGTTGACGTACACCCAGATGCCAACTCCTTTCTCCTTACCGTATGCTACTACGCGGGGCATATCCAGTTTGTCAACCACTTTTGTAGCATCCCCGTCATGTGAAGTACAGGGCATATACCATTGCCAGTCGAAAAGCATATACGGAATATGATGTGCTGCACAGAAGTCGATGGTAGCAATAGCCCCTTCGGTGGTGATAGTCGTTTCGCGCATAATCTTGCCCGGTTTCACCCATGCGGCAGCATCGGCAATTTCGCACGGCGGATTCAGATTCTGGATGATATCATTGTGTTCCAGCAATTCACCCGGTTTGTCGGCTGCCATGACTATCTTCCAAGGAGTGGCATAATAGGTCACCACATCTACGGGGCTATACATTACAGAAGTCAACGTGTTCTTCTTATCGGTGGAGACGAGGTATTTGGTCAGGCACCAGTCGTCTACATCCGCATCTGCCAGTGCGGCCCATTTGCCATTCGGGAGTTCAAACGTAAGGGCACGTTCCACCGGATGTTTGATATCATCGATATTCAGGCGTTCGAAGAAAGCCTGTGCCCATTGTTCAGTCCATGCTTTTGTGCCTGCCGGTAAGGCGTATTCTGTGAGATCACCTACTACTTTATGAAAGATAGCCTTCGGATGTTCCGGGAAGAAATAGCGGAAAGCCACTCCTTCATTATAGGCACGTACCTCTATATTGAGCCGATAACCGGAGTTGTCTTTCTTGGAGAGACAAAGGGTGCCGGCCCGGTAATGATCGCGTACACTGCTACGCTCACCGTAAAGCGGCTGCCAGGTGAGGTTTGTTTCGGGCTGGTAAGTCACGGAGTCCACTTCCAGATTGTCCATCCAGCAGGCAGGCTGTTTCAGATTTCGAACTCCCAAAGCCATTTCCCATATCCGGTTGTCCAGTTCCAACCCGGCACGCGACTCATTGACTACGGGTTGTGATTTGTAATCTACCCGATAACAAAGTTCGTTTACCGCAGGTGAAACCTGCTTTTGGTAAAATACTATTTCATGTGTTCCGTCAGGAGATGCCAGCTTCAGTTCCTTGCCATTGTCCGCAAAAAGGGAAGAAGCGAGAGCTAACATAATAATTGTTGAGCCGATAGTCTTCATATCCTCGTATTTATTGTTTTTATATAAATACGATTTAAGATATGGGGATACTCAATGTATTCTATCTTTTTAGGGAAATAATGTTCGAGACAGTTTGTGAAATGACGGGACTTCCATAAAATGACGAGAAACCATCTTCCTTTTGTGAACTTCCCTGTACATGGGCTATGAAGAATCCATATACCCGGCCCTGTTTATTGATCCATGGATAGGCGCCGGCCCAACCCGGTGAACTGATCTGATAGGCTTCTCCTGTTGCTTCATCAATGAGTTCCCTCCATTCTCCCAAACCGTATATACCGGTATGATATTTTTTCAGTGCACGTTCTACGTATTCACCCGGGTGAACTTCCGCATTTCCCACCTGGTCTGCCTGCATTTCATGTATGGTTTCGGGTTTCAGTATTTGCTTTTCTTCAAATACGCCATTGTGGTAGATCATATCAAGAAAACGCATGTAGTCGTGCAAAGTGGTACAGAGACCTCCACCCAGCATGGGAGCGTGTCCGCCATCCGTATTCACGGGCGTGAAGTGAGAGCTTTTCATTCCTAAAGGTCGGGCAATTAATTTCTGGAATAATTCCTCAAATTCTTTATTCATCGCTTTTTCTGCCATCCGGCCGGCTATCTGCATGGCAAGTCCGCCATATTCAAAACGAGTGCCGGGAGTGAAAACCGTGTCAAGTGGAAGAATCTCCATGACTGCCGAATCCAGCTGATTGTAATTGTCTACGCGTGGTTCCGGCAGGTAAGGGCGAACGCCTGATGTGTGCGAAAGCAACTGACGTAAAGTAATCATTCCTTTTACGTCGTTTTTAAATTCAGGAATCCATTTCTTTACATTATCATTCCAATCCAAATCGGTACGGTCTACTACCGCTCCGATGACTGCAGCTGCCACCCATTTTCCGGCAGAGGCTACATAGACTTTGGTATCGGGAGTGAATTCTTTATAGTTTTTCCAAAAGATAATGCTGTCATCTCTAACTACGCAAATGGCTGCACCGGGATAATACTCTTTGTCTATCCAACCGGTAATAATGGAATCGAGTGGTGCAAAATTATAAACCGCCTGCCTATTACTGGCAGGGCGGCATGACAGGAATAAAAGATAAATTCCCCAAAGAGAAACTGTAAGAAGATTCTTTTTCATCTACTTTGTTTTTAAATCCCAATATATAACATAACGTTGATGGTGCACATCGTACAGAGGTTTCAATATAGTACCTTCCGCATTTTTGAATTCCAGTCCTTTACCTGTACGTTGCAGGTTGCGTTCCGGATGTTTTAAGTCTACTTGCAATGTCGTATTCAATCCTGCCGGGATATGATAATCGTAAGTATAATAATCATTGTATAATGCCGGATCAGAGAATGGTGCCGGAGTTTGCATACCTTCTGTTCCCAATTCGCCGGCCAATACCAGCGGTCCGTATAGCAGAGCTCCCTTTTGAGGATTATCAGAAGTGGTTTCCAGCTGCAGGCTCATCGGATAATTGGCTTCAATGCGATCACCGTCTTTCCACTGGCGGGTTACAGCAATGTATGATCCCGGTTTCTGCTTTACCGATACTTTTTTCCCGTTGACGTTTACTTTCACGCCTTCACTCCATGAGGGATAGCGCAGATAAATCGTAGTGGTGACAGGTTTGTCTGTTTGGATGGTCAATGTAGTGTTTTCTTCTGCTGGGAAACCTGTTTCCTGACGCAGAGTTATTCCTTTTGCTTTCCAGTTTACTTCTGACGGAATAAAGAGATTCACGTAAATTCCTTTTTCATTGTGACAATAGATAGCTTCTCCGTATTTGGCATGACTTTCAAAACCACTGCCTACACAACACCAAAAGGAATTCTCCCGGGTACTATAAACTTTGTGAGAGCCGGAGAGTAAGGGCAAGAAATAGGATACCATTCCCGTTTCAGGATCTTGTTGTCCAAGAATATGATTATAGAGTGCACGTTCGTAGTAATCGGCAACTTTGGCATCTCCCGTCCAGCAGAACAGGTGACGGCTTAGTTTCAGCATATTGTACGTACAACAAGTCTCACCGGTATATCCGGTCAGATGTTTGGATAATTGTTGTGGATCGAAATAATGCTCTTTATCACTACTGCATCCCGGTGCAAAGGTATGGTGGTCTATCATGGTATGCCAAAAGAAATCTGTCAGTTTCCGACTGTCGTTATCCTGCGTCAGCTCGTAGTTGCGTGCTTCGGCAAGAACTTTTGGAATAAAGGTATTCGTGTGCTTGGTACCTAAATCATCGCGTTGTTCTTTCAGCGGATCTATCACATCATTGTGATAGAAGAATTCGGCAAGCCATTGATAACGCTCGTCGCCGGTGATGGCATAAAGATTATAAAAAGATTCGTTCACACCGCCGAACTCATTCCGTATCATCCTTTTCCGGGTGGCTTCATCCAGTGGTTTAAGTTTATTATAAGCCCAGTCGCCCATGCGGGTCACAACTTCCAATGCCGGTTTGTTATCTGCATAGAGGTATTGGTCAATCAATCCGGAGAAGAGTTTGTGCAGTGTATACCAGGGTGCCCATACACTTGTCCCACGTATGTTCCGATTAATCAATTCTTCCGGATATGCACTGAGATATCCGTTTCCCAAAGCCGCCTGTACCTCTGCCAGACCTGTAACAAGGCTGTCGCCCTTCAACTTGAATATTTCACTTCCGGTAGATGCGTACATGAGCGCATAGGCTGATAGTAAATGCCCTGTTGTGTGTCCGCGCAGTTCACAGTCCAGCGATTCCCAACCACCCAGTTTCTTTACGGTCATATATCCGCCTTCACGCCCGGCAAATACTCCGGCATTGTTGCGGAAACCGTGCAGCAAACGATTGGTTGCTATGGAAGTCATCCAAGCGGAATCACGCATCATATTGTCGCGAAAGCGGCTTGGCAATAAACGCACGTCCTTTAAGTCGAAACTTTCTACCTGCATCGGTGCGGTCGTCACTTTTTTCATTTTTCCGGCATGCTGTCCGGGATAAACGGATTGGGCGGAAAGACCGGTTGATAGAGCCGCACAAATTGTCATTAGGATTAAACTCTTATTTCTCATAACCTTTTTATTAATTCTTTCTTTATATAAAAACTACGTTCCACCGGCTCGGCCGTCTGCACCTTACCTGCAACGCCGTATTGCCAGGCAACTACCGTCACTTTTACCGGAAATTTGCTGCGAGGAGGAATAGGAGTGAATACAATTTGGTCTCCTTCTATCTCGGCCGGACCTTCTTTGATGTAGTAAGAGACCGGCAGTCCGCAATCACTTGTGGCTTTTAAAGATAGAGACCCGCTTCCTGTTTCCACATCGGGCAGTCCCGGAAACAGTATATGCTGCCTTTCTCCTGCCGTATTCCGGTAGGGGATGCGGATACTGACTTCCTGAACGGCACTTTTATACCTCCGGTCTCCTGTCTGGCTTGCCAGCAGGCATATATCACCGGTGCGGCGTGGGTTATCCATACCCATCCGATAGAAAGATACCTTAAATGTCGTGTCATTTACCTTTTCTACCGGTCCGCAGATGCGACTGATTGTCGGCGTTGCATCTGCGTGTTCGTCAGACAGTTTCGTTCTCAGGGAATCCGTACATACGGCTTTCAGATGGAAAGTAATTCCATCGGCTTTCGGATTGAAGCGAGGCTGTACACGTACATGCTGTTTCTTGTCGTATGCCAGCAGACTGCCGCTTTGTTCAAATCCCAGATACTGTTCTTCCTTACCGCGACTTTGCACATACCGTGCTTCAGTCGCTTCTGCCATTTCACGGTCAAAATACCAGAAGGCGTCATGCACATCGCCTTTATATTGTGAGTAGAAAGCAGCTTTGGCTCGTTTCTTCTGATTGGGATGCCAGCGTTCTGCCAGCCAGCCTTTGGTCGGGTTTATCGGATTCAGTTTTACTTTACCGTCTTTCGTCACTTCATCCGTCAGTCGCAGGCAGACAGCCTTTTCCAGAAACAGAGCGATGTATGCGGCTGTTTCATCTGCCACATCAAAATGTCCCCGTCCTGCATCACACAGAAACGAAATGCAACTTTCAGGATACATCATGCGGAAAGCCAGTGCCGGATTTACCCGGGCTTCCCACCATTCATATTCTCCTTCAATCATCAGTCCGGGTATCCCGTTGATATTACGGGTACGTCCCCATTCCAGATTCTCACGCCCGTAGCCGGTCAAGTTCGTACGCGGAGCATCGCCGTGCAGGGAGATGACGGCCAAGGTACGTTCCGCATTCCATGCGGCAAAGTTCCAGGGATAAGTAGCCATGGCCGAATGGCCTATGGGCACGATAGGGACATTTTTCAGTTCGCTATATCCGCTGACGTCTGCCAAGTCGGCCATCATTTTCTCGAATATCCGTTGTGTGCCTTTCGATACATCCCATTGCTGGTCGATGCCGGGTGTTATCCATACAAAGCCGATTCCCAGCTTCTGCATCTTCTCGCGGAAAAGGGGATTGTCAAAAAGAGTTTCTTCGCTCATATTGTGTTGTCCTACAAGAATTGCTTTCACCTGCATACAGTCGGCGGGTATCCACAAGAAAGCCGTAGGATTCCGGTTCGTTTCGTTGGAGACGAATCCGTCAAGAGTCACAGACCATTGCCACTCTCCTGCCCGCAGGCAGGGAGAGAAGTAAAGCAAGAGGATTATTGAAAAAAGCAGTCTATATCTATTCATGGTTCTTTGGTTTTAGAGCCTGTTCAAATTTTATTCAGCATTATTTTGAGAGTTCTTTCTGAGGATGTTTTTCTGTTTTTATGAGGAGCATAGCGGGCTATGTGACGAATAAAAAGAGGAAAACAGACCGGAAAGAAGCTTGGGAAGAAGCTGAAGAAATACTTTTTGAAGAAAATTTAAACTGGCTCTTATGGTTCACTTTATTTTAATTCCTTTTATAAACTCATTGGTTACTACTCCTTTCAGGTCCTTCATCCGTTCTCCATTGATTACTACATTTTCAAACGTCACGTTTTGCACGGTTCGTTCTTTGTCCAGTCCTTGCATCAACGATGGATTCTCTCCTACTCCTGTGTACGTAATGTTCCTGAAAGTAATGCCGTCAATGCCGCTTCCCGGCTGTTTATCATATTTCCCGTTGAAGCGTACTTTGACATAGAAAAGCCGTCCTTCCTGAATATTCTCTACCCGGATATCTTCAAAAAGAACATTACGGACCTGGTTCTTGTCACCGCAATCCACTGTCATGCAACCTTGATAAATCGGGTCATCCTCGTCATGTTCCAGAATGTCGATGTGGCGGAAAGTCAAATTTTCTATTACTTCTCCCGTAGGTGAATCGGGGTCGCCATGGCCGCCTACATTGATGGGATGTGCCACATCTGCCCAAAGAATGGAGTTCTGCACAGTGATGTCGGACGAACCTCCCCACCAGTTCCAGCGGTGATTGTACAGAGCGATGCAGTCGTCCGAATTGCGCATGAAGACATTGTCAATCATCACACTGCGGCAGCACATCATGTCAATGCCGTCACTCCAACCCTTGCAACTGAATGATTTCAGGTTTTTGATGGTGATTCCCGTTGAACCGCCTCCGAATACGGTATAATGATCAGGGTTCACTACGGTAATTCCATCTATCAGCACATTCTTTGAGTCAGTCACTTCAATGCCCCGTATCGGATGGTCCAAGATGCCTCGTCCGATAATCCGGACATTTTCCGCTTTGTCTACCAGAAGTTTCGCTTTGACTACCGCTCCCGGTGCCAGATACACGGTGGTATTACCGGGAATACGGATTTGATTATTAGGTAAGTCTTTAGGACGGTGGACTCCCGGACCGAAGTACATGATGCCTTTTGTCTCTTTATCATATTTTTCTGTTTCCAAAGGATTGGCAAAGAGATGCAGATTGTGCAACCGGTCGCCATCAAATTCAATAGAGAGATACTGTGGCTTTTCCAAAGTGAAAAGAATGGCGTTTTGTATCTGCTTGTATTCAATACCTTTACTCAAAGGGCGTATGGTCACTTCGCGCACGCTGCCATTGTTCTTCTTCACCATTACCTCTACAGCACTTCCCATATCAAATTGCACCATGGAAGCATTCTGCACGTTGTCCATATCTACCTGTACGTTGTATTCAAACAAGTCTTTCCACTCACCGCCGGGGATGCGTACACGTACCGTGTAGTCGTCATTATGGGGCATGCCCGGATTTAAACTTTCAGGATATGTCACTAACTGTGCCTGTACTCCTGCGGTAAAGGCCAACAATAACATCACTACTAATTTGCAAATCTGTTTCATAAGTTCCATCGTTTTCTACACAAAATATACGATTGAAAGCCGAAAAGCACTTAATTTGCACAAATTTCATTAGCCCTACTAAGTGAACATCCCGTAGAAAACGTATTTCTACTTAAAACAACAATAATGCTATTACCAATGAAACTAAGAAAACTAATCCTTATCTCCGGCTTATTGCTCGGATTCGCTCAGACTATCGGCGCGCAAAACCAGTTAATCACCTATCCCGCTCCTCAGGAGGCGGAATTGAAGGACGACTTCACCGTCAAGGTGCGCCAACCGGGTGGAAAGTGGCAAACGATAGCCACCTATCCCGTCAAAGTGGACGAAGTAAAAGAGGCCCGGCACCATGTAAAGCTGGCCTCCATGAGCTATTTCGACTTCGATGGTGAAGTGGAAGTGTCGGTCACCGCCCATAAGGAAGAGATAGAAACAGCCCGCATACGTCCTCTTTCCTACGGCATCACTCCGCAGGTCAGCCGCAACACGCTTACTTTCAAGCTGAACTCTCCCCACAACTTGTCGATAGAAGTGAACGGCGACATCTTCCACAACCTGCACCTCTTCGCCAATCCGATAGACCGGAACAATCCTCTGAAACCGGGTATGAACCCGAAGAAATTAAAAAAGAACCGCAACTTGATTTATTTCAGTCCGGGCATACACCAATTACCGGGCGACACGCTGGATGTACCTTCAGGCAAAACCGTATACATTTCCGGAGGAGCCATCGTCAGAGGGTGCATACGAGCAAAGAATGCTGAAAATGTAACTATCTTCGGCCGGGGAGAAGTACATCCCGAAGGACGTGGAGCAGGAGTCAGCATCATCAACTCCAAAAACATCCGGGTAGAAGGCTTGATTACCACCCAATGCCCCACCGGTGGCTCAGACAGCGTGACGATACGCAACGTAAAGGCCATCAGCTCCTATGGATGGGGCGACGGGATGAACGTGTTTGCCAGCAACAATGTACTGTTCGATGGCGTATTTTGCAGAAACTCGGACGACTGTACCACTGTTTATGCCACCTGTATGGGCTTCAAAGGCGGATGCAAGAACATCACCATGCAGAATTCCACCCTCTGGGCGGACGTGGCCCATCCCATCTTCATCGGACTGCACGGCGATGCCGAAGGTCAAGAAGTAATGGAGAACCTGAACTATATCAATATCGACATCCTCGACCATAAAGAAAAGCAGATAGACTATCAAGGCTGTATGGCCATCAACGTAGGAGACAACAACCTGGTCCGCAACGTGCGTTTCGAGAATATCCGCATAGAAGATTTCCGTCAAGGCCAACTTGTCAACCTACGCATCTTCTTTAACAAGAAATATTGTGCGGCTCCGGGCAGAGGGATTGAGAACGTGCTCTTCAAGGACATCACCTACAACGGAGAGAACGCCGAACTGTCCATCATTGCCGGCTACAACGAAGAACGGAAAGTGAAGAACATCCGCTTCGAGAATCTCAGAATCAACGGAGAAGCTATTTACGACGACATGCCGGGCAAACCGAAATGGTACAAGATGGGAGACATGGCACGCTTCTTCATCGGCGAACATGTGGAAGGGGTGACATTTACCAAATGATGTGCTTGTTGAGTGCAGGAAGCAAGGACTCCGTGAAACCATAACGCACTTCGCCGTTGGGATAGGCCAGCCGGTAAAGACGGAAAGCAGGGTCATACCCCTTTATTGTCAGGTAGCCACTCTGATAAAGTACCGGAATAGGGTCGACAATGTGGTCGGTAGGCGCATCGAACTGTTCATCGGTAGCCGTAAGTCCGTCCAGGCTCTGCACATCGAAATCCGTGCGTTGCAATATATCAATCAGAAAGGTAGGAGTGCCCGTAGAGAACCAGAAGTTCTTGTACTCCTTTGCATCGAAAGCGTTGAACAAGCTGAACGGATTATAGATGTCGGCACAATTCTTACTGAAATGATAGCCGTCGTACTGCCGTTTCAAGTGAGCGCAAGCTTCCTCATAAGTCCCATTGTTTGCCTTGGCCATTCGCTCGATGTCCGGTTTCAAGTCTGTGAGCAATTCTTGCTCGGTGATGCCGCAGAGTGCACTGAAATCATCGTGCATGCTGATGTTCTTCAGATTATTCAGTTCGCTGAAGATGCTCAGTTGGCTGAACTTGCTGATGCCGGTGATGAAGAGAAAGCGAAGATACTGCCCCAACCTCTTGAGGGGGGCTGAAGAACTTCCGCATCTCGTTGCGGAGCTGTTGCTGCAAGGCGGTGTCGGAATTGCTGTCCAACAAGGGGGCATCGTACTCGTCAATCAGCACGACAACCTGCTTGCCGATCTGCTCGGAAGCTCTCAGAATGATGCCTTGCAGACGCTCGGAAGCGGTCTTTTCCGCTTCATCCTTTCCATAAATCTTTTCCCACCGGTGCAGGAAGAGATTAAGCTGCCCCGTAAGGTCGGTCAGTTCCATGTATTTTGTTAGGCTGAAATCGATGTGCAACACCAGATAGCTTTCCCAATCCTTCTCCCAGCGCTCCATAGCCAACCCTCCGAAAAGGTCTTTCTTTCCTTGGAAGTAGGCTTCGAGCGTAGACACGAGAGGCTCTTGCCGAAACGGCGGGGACGGCTGAGGAAATAGACCCGGTCGGTATGTGTCAGTCTATAAACCAGTTCCGTCTTGTCTACATACACACAGTCGTTGTTGCGCAACTGTTCAAAGTTCTGTATTCCTATCGGGTATCTTCTGTAATCTTCTAACATGGCTATGGAGAAAATCAATGGTTATAAAGACAAAGGTAGGAATTTTACTTATTATATTCACAAACATCTCCCATGTTTCTCATGGCTTTTTCATTTAAGGGAGTTATCGGAAGTTAGAAGGAGTTATCACCCTGCAAGCTTAGGAGTTAAAAGCCGATAGTTCTGTTGATGTATAGCTATACTATCGGCTTCTAACACCCTTTAACTCCCTTAAATGAAAGAGCCGTATATGTTTCTTCTGTTCACTCCTTATATTTAGCAAAGGCTCACTATAGTGAGCCTTTGCTAAAAAAGTACCTGATCGTCCATCATTCCTTTAGCCGCTCCGTATTCTTCAATGCAGAATGCCACGAAGAGGGCTATGTCTCTATCTTTCTTGCTCATTGTAATTCTCCTTTCTACGGCTCTGCCACACATGTTTGCCCTATTAACACATCATTTATCAAAACGACATTAGAATATTTCCTGACTTTGACAATGGGACATGAAGGGGACGCAGTAGCAAGTCATCCACCTTTATTTACAGTACGAAGCCGTAAAAGTGCTTCTATATAATAATAATCTGCATACATAATCGAAGCATCAATCTCACGCCCGCGAGGCATATGGCCTACAGAATGAAGTAAAAAAGCTGTATTAACCGTACCCGACTGATAAGCCGATGAGGAGAGATTCTCCAGCATAGCTATAGCTACATCAAGATAATGGCGTGATTTTATCTCATCATTTACATAGCCCGAAAGTTCAATCAACGCCGAAGCCGTAACAGCAGCAGCAGATGCGTCTTTAGGAGGGAGCAATGGTGACATTGGCGCATCAAAATCCCAATATGGTACCATATCTTCAGGCAAACGACGAAGATAAGCATCAGCCGATTGGCAAGCTACTTCAAGAAAACGTACATCACGAGTTTCACGGTAAACCATCGTATAACCATAGATGGCCCAGGCCTGACCACGAGCCCACATTGTACTATCAGCCAATCCTTGATGAGTGACACCTTTAATAAAATGGCCATCCAGTGTATCGTAAACCGCAACATGGTAGCACGAATGGTCTGCACGGAAATGATATTTCATAGTTGTTTCTGCATGTTTTACGGCTACATCATACAACCATTTGTTGCCACCGTTCTTAGCCGACCAAAAAAGCAATTCAAGATTCATCATATTATCAATAATGGTGTTATGAGGCCAATTCATCTTTTTGACCATACCCGGCCAAGATAATATGGTACCCACTTTGGGATTATAGAGTTCGGCCAACGAATCTGCCGCATGATGAAGTGCTTGAGCGTACATAGTATCGCCTGTAAGACGATAAGCATTACCCACACTTGGCATCATAATAAATCCCGAATCATGCGAACGAGCCTTACGATAAGCTTCCGGCAACAGAATACGAGTAACATTTTTAGCTGCATGCAACCATACCGTATCCTGAGTCGCTTCGTAAAGATACCATAATGTACCCGGCCAAAAGCCACATGTCCAAGAACCTACATGAGCATACTGCCATTTTTTCTGTCCTTTATCAATCGTATTGGGAATCGAATCTACATCAGAAAGCGTTTCAAGAGTTTTTATAGCCTGACGGCTACAGTAAGCAATAGCAGAATCCACATTAAAATCAGTGGTACGATGGGTATGGGAAGAACACCCAAATGCGGCAAGCAGTAATCCTGCAAATAACGCATTCCTCAATCTAAAATGTTTTTGCATAATTAGTAAGTAACAAGTTTATTAATGATATATTTATAAGCATATAAAAAATTACGAACCAAAAAGTAGAAATACTCAACCGCCCCGACAAATTAACTATCCGGTTTAGGTAACAGTCCTGCTTGATACGTATATTATAAAAACATCAACCAATTTGTTTTATATGAATAGATACCTAACGACCGTCCTTGTATCCATGATTTGCAGCCAGCAATTGTGGAGTAACTCGATACTCGATTACGAGAAGGACAAGTCAACCGTCAAAAACATCTATCACAAAGGATGGATTGACTTTAACAAAAATGGCGTGAAGGACATCTACGAAGACAGTTGCGCCCCACTTGAAGTAAGGGTGCAAAACCTGCTCTCGCAAATGACTCTCGAAGAAAAAAGTTGCCAGATGGCTACACTGTATGGTTCAGGCCGCGTACTCAATGACGCCCTTCCAAGTGATAACTGGAAAAACGAAGTATGGAAAGATGGCATCGGGAATATTGATGAAGAGCACAATGGGCTTGGCAGCTTCAAGTCTGCATACTCTTTCCCCTATGCACACCACGTAAAGACGAAGCACGCCATTCAACGCTGGTTCGTAGAAAATACACGGCTGGGAATCCCGGTAGATTTCACCAACGAAGGCATCCGGGGGCTATGCCATGACCGGGCGACCTACTTTCCTGCCCAATGCGGACAAGGAGCTACATGGAACAAAGAACTAATAGCCCAAATAGGCGAAGCTGAAGCCCGTGAAGCCTCCGTACTGGGATATACCAACATATACTCCCCCATCCTCGACATCGCACAAGATCCCCGATGGGGACGATGCGTAGAAACCTATGGCGAAGATCCCTATCATGCAGGACAAATGGGAAAGCAAATGATTCTGAGCCTACAAAAGAACAAGCTGGTCTCTACCCCAAAACATTTTGCCGTCTATAGCATACCGGTAGGTGGACGTGACGGAAAAACACGTACCGACCCCCACGTAGCTCCCCGAGAAATGCGCACACTCTATCTCGATCCTTTTAGAGTGGCCTTCCACGAAGCCGGTGCGCTGGGAGTAATGAGTTCGTACAACGACTATGACGGCGAACCCATCACAGGCAGTTATCATTTCCTCACCGAAATTCTTCGACAAGAATGGGGATTCAAAGGCTATGTGGTTTCCGACAGTGAAGCCGTAGAATTTATCTCCACCAAACATCAAGTGGCCAACGGATATGAAGATGCCGTAGCGCAAGCCGTTAATGCCGGACTCAACATCCGTACCCATTTCACACCACCTGCCGACTTCATCCTTCCGCTGCGCAGTGCCGTAAAGAAAGGAAAAATCTCCCAAGAAACACTCAACCAACGTGTTGCCGAGATTCTACGCGTGAAGTTCTGGCTCGGACTTTTCGACAACCCTTATCGTGGCGACGAAAAGAGAGCCGGACAAATAGTACACAGTCCCGAACATCAACAACTTGCGCTGGAAGCCGCACGCCAATCGTTAGTACTCCTCAAAAACGAACACCAGACACTTCCACTTTCCAAGTCGATACGCTCAGTAGCCGTCATCGGTCCAAATGCCGACGAGCGACAACAGCTAATCTGCCGATATGGCCCAGCCAACGCACACATTACCACCATTTACGAAGGTATCAAAAAGATGCTTCCCCAAGCAGACGTTGTTTATAAGAAAGGATGCGACATCATCGACCCCCACTTCCCCGAAAGCGAAGTCCTTGAATTTCCCAAGGCTGCCCAAGAAGCGCAAATGATGGAAGAAGCCATAGAGGCGGCAAAGGGAGCGGAAGTTACCGTAATGGTATTAGGAGGAAACGAACTTACCGTAAGAGAAGACAGGTCACGCACTTCATTGGACTTGCCCGGCAGACAGGAAGAATTACTCAAAAAAATCTGCCAATTAGGCAAACCAGTGGTATTGGTAATGATTGACGGACGCGCCTCATCCATCAACTTCGCCGCTACCCATGTTCCTGCCATCATCCATGCCTGGTTTCCTGGTGAATTCGGAGGACAAGCCATAGCCGAGGCACTGTTTGGTGACTACAACCCCGGAGGACGCCTCGCCGTGACCTTCCCTAAATCCGTTGGGCAGATACCCTTTGCTTTTCCTTTCAAGCCCGGTTCTGATGAAAGCTCCGAGACTTCTGTCTATGGTGCGCTCTACCCCTTCGGTCATGGACTAAGCTATACGACTTTCCAATATAGTGACCTTGTAATATCTCCATCCAAACAAGGAGTACAAGGCAACATCTCCATCAGTTGCACCATCAAGAACATCGGTCAGCGCGAAGGAGATGAAGTGGTACAGCTTTACTTGCGCGATGAAGTCAGCAGCGTAACCACCTATACACAAGTGCTGAGAGGATTCGAGCGCATCACTCTAAAACCGGAAGCATCGCATACCGTACATTTCGAACTCACACCACAAGAGCTGGGGATATGGGACAAACAAATGAATTTCACCGTTGAGCCGGGCATGTTCAAAGTCATGATTGGTTCTTCATCAAAAGACATCCGCTTGAAAGGAGAATTTGAGATTGCACAATAGGAACATCCGGACTGAGATAAATAGCGATAGACAAGAAAGAAGAGTCAATTCCATTCTATATATTATAACAAAACATATATAAACAAAATATACATTATGAAAACATTATTAAAAAAATTGATTTTGAGCTTTGTGCTAATCTTTGCTACAAGCATGAACATCGGAGCCAAAGTAGTTAGTTATCCGGTACCACAAACCGAACCTCTGTCCTCTGATTATACAGTTGAAGTCAACGGCATAACTATACCGGTATATACAGCCAGTACACAACACCACGACAAGAAATATTCAATTGCTTACTTCGATTTTTCGGGTACGGTAACGATTACTGTAAAAAGTAATTTCCAACTGAGCAAACTGAATATTTTGCCTGACAAATACGGCATCCGTCCATCGGTAAATAAAAACATAGCTACTTTTAAGCTAGATACTCCTTGTGATATTTCTTTTGAACCAGACGGTTGTAACAGCCCTTTGATTCTCTTCAGTAATGAATTGGAAAAAAGTATTCCCTCCAAAGATGACCCGAATGTAATTTACTATGGTCCGGGTGAACATAATCCGAAAAATGGATTAATAAAACTTACCGACAATCAGACACTATATATAGCAGGAGGTGCCGTAGTCAATGCAGGAATAGAAGCAACTGGTGACAATATTACGATTTGCGGTCGTGGCATTTTAGACGGTTCCGATTGGGAACACAATGCCGGTCCAACAGATTATATGATTAATGCCAAACATTGCAATAACTTGGTGATGAAAGATATTATTTTGAAAGGCTCTTATTATTGGACTATTGTTCCGCAAGATTGCGACCGTGTATTGATTGACCATATCCGTTTGGCCGGTTCGCGAGTGGGAAATGATGACGGGGTAGATCCTTGCAATTCCAGCAATGTAACGATACGCAACTGCTTCTTTCGTACGGACGATGATTCCGTTTCCCCCAAAGGCATCACTCGTGCAGGAGGTGAAAGTCATTCTAAGTCAGTAGAGAATATCACGGTAGAGAATTGTGTATTTTGGGTAGATTTTGCCAATGTATTTCGTATGGCTACTGAAAGTAGTTGTCCGGCATTCCGCAACTTCACGGCACGAAATATTGATGTCATCCACTTCCCTGACCGTGACCGGGTACAAATATTTTGGTTACACCCCACAGGTGAAATGAGTATGGAGAACCTCTGCTTCGAAAATATCAGAATCAATGGGCACAAACCTTATAATTTAATTAAAATGACTCCTGCCCTTCAGTTGGTTGGTACTCGTCCAATAGAGAAGCCGCGCCCCAACAATATCAAAACTGGCCCAGGACGGCGTGGTCCAGGTAGTTGTGGATATGGAGAATTCGTAGTAGTTCCATCTAGTGGTCCATATATACACAATGTAACTTTCCGCAACATATATACATACGGTACAAGGAATAGCCCTAAAGCTGGAGGAACTGTTTTGTTACAAGGGATTGATGACAAATACAATATATCGGGCGTTACTTTTGAGAATGTAAGTTATTACGGTGAACCGATAAACGCCCTAAGCGAAAAAGTACAAATGAATGACTTTGTGAAACACGTACAGTTCGTAGGCAAACACATTGAATAAATTGGGGATATTCAGTAAATGTTCCCGTTTCTAATAAATCAAGAGAAAAGTTTTACTTTACGTGAGCTTTTCTCTTGATTTTTCCGTTCAACTCTCCCGGTCTTCTATCTTTTTCATAGAATATTATTTACATATACTTATTCTTTTTTTCCCACCCATGCGTTATGTACATGCCTTTTTTAGGTGAAGTTAAAAACCTCCCCTCTTTTCTTCTTATTTTAGTCTGATTATGCAGCCATCCTTTTTTTCCTCTCTACTTTTTCTATCATACATACCGCATTGGCTGTATGTATCCCAAAGAAAATCCAAAGTACTTCCGTTTTCCTGGTTCTGGCTTTTATCCTGGCCAGTGAGTAATGTTGCTTCTGCGTTCCAAAACTTCCTTCCAAGCGGGTAGCTCTTTCACGGCTGAGTTCCGACCGTAAAATCTTACGAAGCGGCTCATCCTTGGCAGCTCTGCCCTTACGCTTAAAGGAAGTACTTATATGATATTTAGTACAAAATTTCCGGTTGGCATTATTGGCATAGATTGAATCTGCCACAAGCGCCTTGACCCTAACCCTGGTCAGTTGTTGTTGCAGACGAATACAGTCTTTCAAACGTACTCCTTCATTAAAATCCTTAAAAGAGATATGTTCTATGAAAGAGATTCCATCTATCTGTATATTGTTGACTTTGGCTCCGAATTCAACGGATTTGGTTTCCTTGCCCCTGATGATGGGGCGAAGGTGATGCCGGTCGATACTCACAATACGGTTAGATACTTTCTTGCCTGCAAATAAACTCTTCCCTTGCTCAAGGATTGTCTGTATGACCGAAAAGCGTCTTTGGTAATCAGAGGATAGTAAGTGACCTGCGTTTAATCATACGAATCTGCGATTTCCTGCGTTTACGTAGTTTACTATAAGCAAGGTAGGCACGGCCTACATCAAGATGGCTTTCATAACAGGTGGCATCGGGAAAAGTTGGTATAGGACTTCAAGACCATCAAGGCTATTTTACCTTCGGGAGAAAAATAACTTTTACACCCCAAAGCAGAGGACTTCAAATGCATTTGTCGGGCCAATTCCGAGAAAGGAAACAGAGCATGGAGGCGGCCTAATTCACTCGTTGCAAAACTTTAACGATATTTTTTAGCATATCGAACTCAGTAAAACCCAAACGAGGTTCGATTTCTGAGATTTTTTGTATCTTTACCATGTGTTTTTAGTTTAGATTACCCCCGTTTTGGCCGTCAAACCGTTTTTTGGGGGAATGCTTAAAGAGACAAAAAGGCAACCAACTCGCAATGAATTAGTTGCCTTAAATTTCCTTATTTTAGGAATATCCCCAATTAAAGACCTATTCAAATAAGAAAAGCTATACGGAGGTTGTGTCAACGTTTTGACGCAACCTCCGCATTTTAATCATCCTGCGGCAATTTACCAATTCCCCATTGCTTATTAGGCTTATCACCCAAATGCAATTCAAGAACACCACCGTTAGCAAAATCTTCATGATAGAACCAACACCTATCCCAGGGTTTTCCATCAAACGTAGCCCGTTGGATATACATATTTTTGTCGGAATTGCCCGTAGTTACAATTTGGAAAGTCTTTCCCGGATAGTACCTATTGTCAAGATGTATGGTCACTTTATCAAATATAGGAGAGGTTATCTCATAATAAGGCTTTACAGCGCAGCCTCCGTCCACTTCAAACAGTCCCATCGCCATTAAAACGCCCAAAGCTCCCATCTGCCCTTGGTCTTCATCATCACGATACCCACCATACGGGGTAACATCAGCATAAGCCGCTTTGACCTTACGCACCCATTTTTGTGTCAGCCATGGTGCCCGAGCATGATTGAAAAGATGAGCCATGCCCGTGCCTGGTTGGTTACCGTAATCAGTCCAATTACCAGATTTGGTATCTTTTGAACGGAAAAAACCATAAGGCTCACTCTTGACAAAGTTCTCATTCAAACGCTCGGCATATTTCTTATGACCACCATAAAGTGCTATTAAACCTTGCATATCGTGGGGAACATAATGAGAATATATAGCCGAATTGCTTTCACAAAAACCACCTTTCTCCGTCAACTCAAGTGGATCGAAATCAGGTAACCATTCTCCATCCGTCCCTTTAGGTTGCATGAATCCTGATGCTTTATTCCAAAGGTTCTTATAATTTTTTGAGCGTTCAAAGAACAATTCATAATCAGCTTGCTTGCCCATTGCCTTGGCCATTTGGGCAAGACACCAGTCTTGATATGCGTACTCCAAGGTCATAGATGCACCTGTAGTATGCATACCTACCACATTCGCACGTCCATCAGGCACATATCCCATTTTAATATAATATTCCATTCCACCTGAATGAGCATCCTTACTATGTTCGTAACCGGCATGGTCACGAATACCTCCAGGAAATGCATTCTTGCGTAGCCCTTCATAGGCCAAATCAGCATCATAATTACGAATACCTTTGTTATAAGCAGTTGCAAAGAAAGACACAGCAGGATCGCCTATCATTACATAGGTATAATTCCCCCCCGAAGGTCCGCGAGGAATAAGTCCCCCATTACGATACATATCCAACATTGTATTGCAAAAATCATCCATCAGATGCGGATAAGCCATAGACCAAAGAATATCAAGCGACCAATGGCTCCCCCACCACGCATCAAAATTATGATGATTGTAGAGAGGTTTACCACTTGCAGACAAAGGAATACGGCAAATACGGGGAAAGTCGGACGTTTGGTCAAGATAACACCCATCAACATCACTCACTACCCTACGTCCCAATAATGCGTGCCAAAGATCTGTATAGAACTTTATCTGTTGCTCACGGCTACCGCCCTCCACTTCTATCTTACCAAGCCAAGTATTCCACTCATCAAACGAAGCATGTTTTACCTCTTCAAAATTCCATGATTCCAGTTCCGCATAAAGATTCTTACGAGCCTGCTCTACACTAACGTATGAAATGGCAACCTTCAGTAGTACTTTTTCATTGGCCTTGGTACGAAACTTCACAGCCAATCCCACATTCTTTCCTGAAATTCGCTCAGGTTTGGTATTAGGCACTATTTTCCCTTCACGCCAAGTCACTATCTGCTCCACCGGCTTGCTCAACTGTGCATAAAAATAGACAGGTGTATCCTTAGGACGACGCCCTGTACGCTCCATTATTTCCCAACCAGCTATTTCCGTATCACTAATCTTCCAGACTTCCGAATAAGCGGTAGGACCGTGAGCCAAAAAAGCGCCAGTATCAAAAAGGACATAGCTCGAATCGCTTTGGGGGAACGTATAACGATGGAAGCCTACCCGTATTGTCGACGTTAATTCAGCAGTCACATCATAATTTGTAAGTTTCACCTTATGAAACCCAGGTTTGGCAATCTCACCCTCATGAGTAAATTCAGACTGATAGGAGTCCATGCCCAAATGCCCTTTAAATGGACCAACCGTAGGCATTACAGCAACACCGGACATCTGCCAATTATGAATATGGCTAAAACATCGTATATACTTAGAGCCATACATATAACCCGATCCCCATGAATGTTCCGTATCTGTATCAGGACTCAGACTGACCATACCAAATGGGCGACAAGCAGAACTAAAAAAGAACCAACGAGAACGATGGCTGTCCACGAATGGATTTACCAGTTCTACATACTTCCAATTTGTTTCGGGCTCATTAGAATAAACCTTTAACGACATTAACAATGATGACAGAAATACTAAAGCCAATAAACACTTCTTCTTATCACATTTCATCATACTGGATTTTAAAAATTAAATCTTTATAATTTCTGCTTCCTATAGTTGCGAACATTTCGGTTATCACCTGTATCAAGCACCAACCGAATAGCGGCACCACCGGAAGCACGAAGAGAGAAACGAAGCACCGACTGGGCATTCACAAGATACCGCTGACATCGCACACGAGTACGGGTTTTTACTGATTTATCTCCATCTGTATAAATCTCAGCTATATAAGACTTTCCTTGCGGCAAAAAATCGAGACTAATCTCCTGTTCGCGAGCATCATTATTGGTTATGGCACCAACAAACCACTCTTCACCTTTGCGGCGAGCTATGGTAACGAATTCGCCTATCTTACCTTGAAGCACCTGCGTATCATCCCAAGTAGTATAAACATCATCAAAGAATTTCAATTCAGGTTCATCTTGTGAATCAGAGGGTTTATCATACCAATACATATACTGAAGAGGGCTGTAATAGATTACAGAAAGAGCCAACTGATGAGCAGGAGTTGTTTGAATAGTACGAGAACGAGGTACCCCATAACTATCTTTATCCGTATGCAAACGCCCGAAGTCCTGACGATAATAACAGATAGTATAGTCTGCGGCACCTGCAACAAAACGCGTAAAGGGAAGAATGGTATTATGAGTCGCATCAGGGAATTCTTCATTTCCTCGAATACCTTCTTGGGTCATCAGATTGGGATAAGTACGACTAAAACCCGTTGGACGATATTCATCATGAATGTCCACCATAAGGCCATATTGCGCACATTTCTTCACCGCTTCGTGCATCCACCTTGTCCATATTTGAGAGCCGACCTGTACAAAACCGAACTTAATACCCGCTATACCCCATGATTTGTAAAGAGGAAGTATCTCGTCCAGTTGTTGTTGAAGAGCACGTTGATTTACATAAAGGATAACACCTATTCCTTTCGACTTGGCATAACTAATCACTTCTTGCAGATTAAGCGCATCAATCTGCTCATTGCGCCGTGGGTCGAGCGTTACGGTAGTAGCATCAGAAGACTTGTCATATTCAAAACCATACCAACCTGCATCAAAATGAATATACTGCAAGCGGCGCTTCACTGCAAAATCCACTAAAGCCTTACCACCTTCAGTGGTAAGTGTAACTTCCCGCATTACCTTCCCCGGTTTAATCCAGGATGTATCAGCGATTTTACAATCAGGATTCAGATTAAGCAACAAGTCATTGTTAGCGAGAATATCTCCTGGCCGGGAAGCGCACATCACAATTCTCCAAGGCGTATGATATGGAGCTATATCCTCCACTATTCCATACATTGAAGTAAGCAAAGTATAAGGTTTCTCATCCGAAAGTTTAAATTTGGTACGCACATAATCCACGACCTGAGCCTCGGCAAGACAAGCATATTGGCCTTCTGGCAATTGAAGCATCAACGGACGATCCGACTCATTTTCCCACCCTTCGAGTGGCAAAAGATTATAAGGGGTCTGTGCCCGTTCGGTATGCCAAGCAAGAGTGCCTTTAGGAAGTGTAAATTGGGTAAACTCATTTTCAATCTTCAAATATTCACCTCCTACAAAACGATAACGGAATGCAACGCCTTCGTTATAAGCTCGCACATCCAGCACCATTCTCTTCCGCGAACCAGTTTTAGCCAACTCTATCTCGCAAGCATTATATAATTCCTTCACAACGGCACGTTCACCGTAGACAGGTTTCCAATTCTTATCTATCCGGCTGTTACGCGAAGTGACTATTCGGATTCCATCATACCAATTTTCGTTCCATTCGATTCCTAACCGAGAAGGTTCTATCACCTCTTTCTGTTGATAGAAAAGCGAATAGCTCAATTGTCCGTCATCGCTCACCGTAAACTCATATTCGCCGTCGGGCGATGTAACCTTCACCGCTTCTGCCATAACAGAAAACGCAACCAACATACCCCAAAACGTCAGTGTTAATCTCTTCTTCATATCAATTCTAATTACAATATTGTTATTTTGTTTAGCTCCACACCTATCCGTCACACACATTTATAAATGACTCTCGGAAACGATACTTTCAACACCGACAGCCTTTATGTCTCCAAAATCGAGCAACAACGAAATATGCCTGTCACGTGTACCAAATAATGTTCCATTATTGGAACGTGCGTCTTTCACAGCAAACCAATAAGTATTACCATCCACTTTCACCGCATCCTTCTCATAAAAAGTCCAAAATTCAGGAGCACTCTGTACGCTATAGCTCAACCGAAGCCATCCATCTTTAACCTCTTCGGGTTTATGGCTGAATGTCACTTTTATATAAGGGAATTCTGAAGGATTATAGTGTATCCGGTTTTTCTGCATTGAGATACCTTTGTTCACCAATAAGAATTCATTGCCGACAGGCTCTAAATCAGGTGCTGCAATTTGCCACCCTTTCCAGCCATATTTAAGTTGTTCTGAAATTTGCCCTTCAAGAGGAACCGGTTCGTTTTTTCCTAAGTAAAAGAGTAATGTTCCAAAACCCGGATTATCACACGTCCATCCTATGCCTTCAGGGCGAATACGCTTTAGCACCTTTTCCGTATAAGGCATTGCAATTCCCCTTCGTTCCACATAATGATTATATGCAATTTCAAAAACAGCCCTGAATTTGCCCAATTCTGCTTCTCCCATATTTTGCCAGTTACAATATTTACCTGTAGCATCTTTCCAAACTTCAAAAGGAACATCCGTATAGCCCAAGTTAACTTTAGAAAGATATTCATATCCTTTCATAATACGATTATCTAAAGCCGCATAAAGATTATCCCCTTGTTTCCAAGCGCATTCTGCCAATTCAGCCAAAACACCTACTCCAAGCATACAGTGAGCTTGATCACGTCCCGATTCTTGCAATTGGCCAGTTTCTGCAATGTAATTAGGCAAACTTCCATTATCCCGACTATTATAAAAGAAGTCTACAGCCTGATTGTAAAGAGGTTCATCATTACAGAAAATACCAATTGCCATCACCATTTTGTTAACCGATCCTCCCCAATTACCATTTGCATAAGGTTTGGCTTGAACAAAAGTGGTAAGTACTGGAAGAAATACATTACGGAACATACCTTCTATACTCTTTGTATCAGCTTCGCTCCAACCTTTCACATATTGATTATCTTGATAAGTGTAACGCATTATTTCAGCTGCATTTATAAGCATGAATCCCTGAAGACCTGCACAAAGAGGATCATCAGGTCCATATATTTTCTGTAATGTGGATGCATATCCTCGAAGAATTTCCATAGCTTTATCGGCATGACGTACATCACCGGTAATGTTCCACATCAGAGCATTATAATAAGCCGCATTACAATCGCTTTCACAAGGAGCTTTGGTGTATCCATATTTTCCGGCACGACTGATATTCTCAAACGGCCCCTTCATTTCATACTCAAAGGATGCACCCGGCACTTTTCTCAATAAATCATACGAACCCATAGCCGGATAGGAATTCTCTTTCACAAGTCGAGTAATACGTTTTAAATCGTCTTGAGAATGAAGCAAACCGGGATGAATAAAGTTTCGGGCAGCAGCAGAAAATATCGAACATAGCATCACTAAAACGCTTGCACATTTAAGTAGTTTTTCATATATATCCATAACAAATACTCTTTTAAGATTAAAAGAACAAAGAGCTTGCACAATTTATTGCAAATAACAAACTGGCAAGCCCTATTAATTTATAGTTTCAATTTACTATTATTCCCATCCAGGGTTGTTTCCCAATTCTTGTCCGTTAGATAGGGTATTCAGCCAATTCACCGGAATAGGACGAAGACTATATTTGGCATTGGTGGCTGCACTTAATTGAGTTTGGATTAAACCACCTGTAATATGGGTTACGTCCCAGTTATACTCTAAAACTCTTTCGGCCAACTTACCAGTTCGAGTCAAATCATTCCAACGAGGTGCTTCACCAAATAATTCAAGTGCTCTTTCATCCAATACGTCATCAATAGTGACTGTACCTTCATATTTAGCCAAACCTTGTTCCTTCGCATTATGCATTGCACGCTCACGAACCGCATTGATACAAAGCAAAGCATTCACATTGTCTTTTTTCATTACAGCTGCTTCGGCTGCAATCAAGTAAGTTTCAGCCAATCGAAACAACACGATGTCACGACTTCCATACTGGCTACCACCACTTTCGCCATAAAGAGTACCTGCATCCTTGAACTTATATACCGGCAACCAAGCACGAGTGGTTGAACTATTGCCTTGCAAACCGGTAATAAAGTAATCATCTTCAGAGCAATCTTTGTAAGAACCGGAAGGATAATTATAAATAAACTTCATCGGAGAAGCAGCATTTGCCGCATCTTGCTCAGCTTTTGAATACACTCTAAAGCCTTCTTCTGTAGGTACAGGAAAATGAATCACCGTATCGGCAACACCTGTACTTGAAGACCCTAGCTGAGTAGTATTCATAAAGGCATTACGTCCATAAGTACGTCCATCCACCGAAGTAGCAGGATCTCCATTAAGCGGACTCATAAAAGTAACTTCCGCACGACGGTCTTTTTTCCAATCGAAAGAGGTATAAAGATACTTTGAGGGCATCACATCTCCGTAGTCATTGGCGTAGAAATTTGATTTGGCCAAACCTTCCCAACCTTCACGGTAAGAGAATAGATAATAAGTACTCTGTTGATTATTATTATTATTTGTACTATTGTTATAGTTTACAGCAAAAATAACCTCATCATTAGCCTCATTAGACTGACGGTGAACCATAGCATAGTCTTCAAGTAAACTATGCCCCGTCTTTTCAATTACATACATCGCATCATCATATGCATTTTTAAAGTCATTCACATCTGCATAGTCCTGATATCCACGAGTCAAATAAACCAAAGCACGCAAATGGCGAGCTGCTGCTTTTGAAGCACGTCCAAAATCGGAAGCTCCTTGTTTTTCGGGCAATGAAGAAGATAACACATCTTGCAAGTCTTTCAGAATCTGAGTATAAAATTCCGCGCCACTGTTCAGTTTAGAAGTTGTTGCTGTTGATTGAGCTTCTTCCAGTACCAAAGGAGCTTGCCCCCAATTCTTCACAATTTCAAACAAATAAAGCGCACGAAGAAATTTGACTTCTGCCACCCTCAAGTCACGTTGATTCGGATCAATTCCTTCAATAGGGTCTTCTGTTTTAAGAGTCACATTTGTAGCACGGCCGATAGCAGCATTTACATCTTTTAATGCTACATAAAGTTTAGACCACTGCTCATATACAGTTCCGTTTGATTTATCATAAGTCACTACATACTGATTCAAGTCGCTAGTAACAGTACCGTTAGGCTGTGTGCCAATATCAGTACCCAATTGAGTAAGTTTATGGTAACTATAATTATTATATACAGACTTCAAAGAGGCATACGCACCATTAACTAATGATTCATAACCTTTGGCTGTTTTGTAATAGTCTTCAGCTGACTGACTAGTCCAATTTTCTTCTTCAAGAAAAGACGAACAACTTGCGAAAGTAGCTACGGAAATAAGCAATAAGCCCTTTTTAATTATATTCTTAGTTTTCATTTTATTCTTTCTTTAATTTCGATTTGTTAAAAAGAAACATTCACTCCAAACATCACATTGCGTGTCATAAGGTCTGTGCTAGATACATTTGTAGGTAACTGTTCGGGAACAATAACATTATCAGCACAAATAATCATCGGATTTTGAACCGTACAATACAATCTCAAATTGGTCAAGAATGATTTAGAAATCAATTTCTTATCAAATGTATATCCCAAACTAACATGAGTTATTTTAAAGAAATCTGATGATGACATTGTATGTGAAACGTCCGACTTCTGATTTCCCCACGAACCTGCTTTGCTACGATAAGTTCCCATATTACCGGGTTGAGCCGATTCATTAGTAGGATTCTCTGGGGTCCAATAATCTTTCACCATATTATTTAAGTTCATATTATTGTTCTCAAGTGCATAAGACACATAGAATTGATTACGCATACGACCGCCCAATTGGAAAGAAGTACCTACCGATAAATCAAAATTCTTATAATTAAAAGTATTAACCATACCACCGGTCCAATCCGGGGTGCGCTTACCATCAATTACGCGGTCAGCATCATCTATTTTACCATTTTTATCTAGATCCAGTACTTTATATTGGCCAGGTTTACATCCATATTTAGCAGCCTCTTCTGCTTCGTCCAACTGCCATACGCCAATAGTCATCAAATTATAGTTGATGTCAATAGGTTGTCCTACCACCCAAAGATTGCTATAATCACCCTTCATTCCTTCGAATGACTTACCTCTTGAAGTCAGATCTTCTATATATTGCAGCTTTTCAATCTTATTATTATTATAAGCTATATTGAATGAAGTTCTCCATGAAAAGTCTTCTGTACGGATATTTTCCGTATTCAATACAAATTCAAAACCTTTATTACGAACAGAACCAACATTAGCCTTTACTGAAGAATAACCAAGAGTAATGGGAAGAGTTTTGTTCATAATCAAATCTTCTGTCAAACGGTTATAGTACTCAAAAGAACCTGATATACGGTTGTTCAAGAAACCAAAATCAACACCGATATTATATTCTGTTGTTCTCTCCCAACCTAATTCCATATTACGCAAATTGTTAGGCACGTAGCCAATTACATCATTCGTTCCAAAAGAATAGTACTGAGCGCCACTGATAGAACCTTGTGTCTGATAAGCACCTACATTATCATTACCAGACTGACCGAAACTTACACGCAATTTCAAGTTATTCAGCCAATCAATATCTTTCATAAATTCTTCTTCAGTGATTCTCCAAGCCAATGCACCAGCGAAGAAACCTCCCCATTTATGTCCTTCAGCCAATTTGGAAGAACCGTCATAACGCATACTTGCAGTCACATAATACTTGCCTTTATAATTGTAGTTCAAACGTGCCAAATACGACATCAATGATGTTTTAGTGTACTTAGATTGAGTCTTATTCGTTTTTGCACCATTTTGCAAAGCATACCATAAAGAATTATAAGAAAGACCGGCACCGTCACCACGCATAAATTCATTCTGATATTCGGTCATTGAATAAACACCTGTCAAATCAAAATGATGGTCCTTCATCAAATCAAAATTATAAGTAACCATATTATCCCAAACCCAATTCAAAATGGTAGTTTTCTCATACCATGCAGTAGCTTGTGAACCTTGATTACGCTTAGTATAAGCACCTGCATACATACCATAGTCAATAAATTGAAGATCGGGAGAAAATGTAGAGCGTAACGCCAAATTCTTAATAGGATTAAACTCTACAAATAAATTACTCAGAACATCATATTTCTTATATCTCCATGATTGGTTTTTCTGAGTTACAAAAGGATTGAACTGTCCACTACCATATTTGAATTCCTGCTCACCTGTCACAAGATTAGTAGGATGATAAGTAGGACGTAAACGATAAATAGTCTGCAAACCATCTTCATTACCAGTTTCTTGGTCAGAAAAAGTTCCATAAAGGCTTACCCCGAACTTAAAGTAATCATTAGGCGTTACGTCAACGGCAGCACGCAGATTATATCGCTTATAAAACTGAGGTTGAAGACAACCATCTTCATTATGATAACCCGCAGACGCCACATAGGATGATTTCTCTGTTCCTCCAGAAACTGAAAGTGTATGACTGTTCATCCACGCAGTAGAAGTAAGAGCATCAAACCAATCCATATAATTATTATTTTCAATAGCAACCAATTCTGATGCTGAAAATATTTTATCATCCGAAACATATTCTCCGTTACCTTTAGTAGCTCGAGAGTATTCCCGTGCAAGTTGGACATATTGCTGTCCATCCATCATATCGGGAGCATTCATATAATTTTTAAATCCAACGGAACCATCATAACTGACTTTAGGAGCTCCGGCTTTTCCTCTTTTGGTAGTCACGATTACAACTCCATTCGTAGCTCTGGAACCATAAATAGCTGTAGAAGAGGCATCCTTCAATATATCAATCTTTTCAATGTCATCAGGATTGATGTTTTCCAATTCAGCACCAGGAACACCATCAATTACAATCAATGGTTTGGTACTACCACTAACTGTATTCAAACCACGAATCAAGATATTATACCCACTACCAGGCTTATTAGATGAGCGTTGAATATTGACACCAGGCACTACGCCTTGCATAGCACCAGCTGCACTGGAGATACCAGCAGCCGTCAATTCTTTTGTAGAAACAGAAGCTACGGCACCCGTCAAATCAGATTTCTTAACTGCGCCATAACCCACTACAACAACTTCATCAAGCATTTCTGTATCTTCTTTCAACACTATCTCATTTAATTTTTTATCTGAAGCTGATAATTCCACAGATTTATAACCTAAATAAGAAACAACTAAAATAGCTTTAGATGAAGAAACGCTCAATGAAAAGTTTCCATCAATATCAGTAATTGTTCCATTGGTAGTACCTTTTTCTATAATACTTGCACCAATAATCGGTTCACCAGTAGAGTCAAGAATCCTACCTTTAACTACACTCGTCTGCATAACAGCCTGAACATCGTTCGCTTCGGCAAATGCCATCTGCGGACTCCCCGCCAACAAAGCTGATACCATTGCCGCTGAGAATAAAATTCTTCTCGATGAGAACTTTAGAAATTCATTCTTCATAAATTTATAAATTTAAAATTAACACTATATTATTATCAATACCTAATTAGATACATTGCTTCAAGTATTCGCGTACCTCTTTACGGCTGATGAAAAGATGGTTCTCCACCGTGCGGCGCGAAATATTCAATTCTTCCGAAATATCTGTGACAGACTTGTCTTCAAAACGGTTCATGACATAAATCTTACGACGCTGCGACGGAAGAAGTTCTATCCGGCGCTTCTCGCAAGCCAATAAATCATCGGCTACCACACAAGACTCCACCTCATTATGACTAACCTCCGCCCTATCATACATATAAGAGGTAATCTCTTGTTTCTTATAATAGCGACGCAAATAGTCGTTCACCAAATTACGCGAAATGGTATAAATGAAAAACTTGACAGTATCGGGACGGAGCATTCGTTTATAGTCCATCAGACGGACAAATACATCTTGGGAAAGATCTTCCGCCTCTTCCTTATTATTCACTTTATTATATATATACAGGTAAACCGAAAAATGATAACGCTCATAAGAATCAGCTATCAATTGGGGGGATGTCATCATGCAGTTTTCCATAATAAATTAGATTACGATTCATGTTTTCCGTTCGATTGAACAATGCAAAAATAACTTATATTTCAATAAAAACAACACTTCTGAAGGGCATACAAATCTCAACTAATACGGTTAGACTAAAAACAAAGAAAGTCGCTAATATATAGCGACTTAAGAATATGAGACTCACAGTATCAATTAATAATTTGAGACTATTCGTTGTTCCCTCCTATGCTTCGGATATATTCATTCGGAGTAATTCCCGTAGCTTTCTTGAAATAACGGAAGAAAGAAGCGCGGGAACTGAAGCCACAAAGTTCGGCAAGAGCACTCAGCGTATATTTGGAATACTCTTCCGTATTGACTAAACGTTTAAACTCGGCAATGCGGTAATCGTTGATATAATCATAATAATTGCGTTCCAAGTATTGATTGAAAAGATAAGAAAGTGTATGGGCAGACGTATCAATGGCAGCAGCCAAATCGGCTATCTTCAAATCAGAATGCTTATAAAGCTTGTCTTTATGCATGATTTTTTCCAGCTTGTCCGTCAGTCGCCTGCACTCTTCCGAGCTGACCTTTACGCTTTTATACTTTTCTTCGGATACCGATTTTGTCTCCACCGCAACAGATTGTTCTTCTTTCACGACCTGTACCTGCTCAGGGGCTTGTCTTTTTCCACGCCCGAAGAAATAATAGCCTCCACCGGCCAACAGTACTGCTACAACAATCCCCCAAGCAAGCCAACCACTGAAAACAGAAGCGATTTCCACCTTCAGCAGAGTTTCCGAATCCGGTTCCCCCATACGGCGCACCTTAAACACATAAGAACCGGAAGGCAAATCATAATAGGTCACTTCCGAACGCCCTGTAATTGCTATCCAACCGTCATCCCTACCCTCCAACTGGTATTCATAGGACATAAAAGCAGGAGAAGTATAGGAAAAGTCGGAAAAACAGAAAGTGACATTTTTCTCCGAAGGCTCCAACCCGATTCTCGAAATACCACTTCCAACGGTGACCATCGGATAAGTAGACGGCTTGCCATTGATATGCACATCAGTTACCTTGACCGGATAAAAATCATGCTTCTTCTGATTCATGTGAGCAACATCCAAAGAGACCAATCCTTTAGAATTTCCAAACCAGAGATTCCCTTCCGCGTCACAAACCGGCGGGCATAGGGTAAAAATGGAACTCGGAATACCGTCTACAAAGTTATAAGGGATAAAATTGTCATTCTTGTCATAATGGAATAAGCCGTCACTCGTCCCCATCCACAGCCATTTTTTACGATCTTCTATAATGAACATCCCGTCTCGCCCCTCCAAAGGAGTACCGGGATGCAAACGCCGGAAGCTGTTCATAGACAAATCGGATATGAACAGAGAGCCTTTGTCCGGAAAAAAATAAAGATTATGCCCGGAGTCCTCATAAACGACCCTGATTTTCTCCTTATGGATAAATCCCTCAGGAAATATATCCGTACGAAGCTTTTCAGAAGAAGGGTCCCAGATACATACGCCATTTTCCGTACAAATCCATCCTTTACGGGTAGAGTCAAAATAGATTTCGTAGACATTGCCTTCAGGAAGCCTGGAATTGGAACTGGTATAGTGAGCCACCTGCCTGCCGTCTTTATAACAATAAACGCCTTGAGAAGTTCCTATCCATAAATTTCCTTCCGCATCCTGCTTGATACAGAAGATATGTCCTTTTACAAAAGGTTGCTGTTCACCGTCAGGTGCAAAGTCACGTATGGTCAACCTTTCCGGATTGAAGATGTACATTCCTCCGCCGTAAGTTCCTACATAATATTCTCCTTCATAAAATAAAATACAGAATATCATGCCGGAGCGCATTTCGGGCGACTGGAAACTTTTGAAACGATTCCTTTTCTCATCAATATAGAATAAGCCGTCACGCGAACCTACCAGCTTTTCATGCCCATTGATGGCAAGGGCACGGATAGGCATGTCTCTGGAATTGAAATAAGGAGGGAAAGCATAAGTAGTAAACAAATCACTCTGATATAAAGTATAATCAAGTCCCAACTGGTAGAACCCTATCCAAATCATTCCGTTCCGGTCTACCAAAAGCGAATAAACGGAATTGGAACGCAAGCTTTCATTGTCACCCGTCTCATGCCGCATGGTACGGACCACCTTCCGCCGGTCTGTGGCTATGAAATGCACTCCATTGCCATCCGTTCCTACATACAACATATTTTTGCCGTCGCTGGAAAGGGAAGAGATGATGTTGCACCCCACCTCCACAAAATGCTCAAATTCTCCGGAACGGGTGTCAAAGGAAATAATCCCTTGGTCCATAGTACCCAGATAAATGGTAGAACCGATACGGGTGATATTGTTAAAAGCACACACATGCTTGCCGTCTTTTACATTATGATAGGCTTTCACTTTTCTGTCGGACAATCGTAACGAATACAGTCCCTTCTCGGTTGCCATCCATAGCATGCCCTGCTCATCCAATGAAAGTCCGGTTACAACATTCGAAGCAGAAAGGGCATTTTTATCCAGTAATATTTGCTCCAAATTTCCTTTCTTGTATAAAAAGAGCCCTTTCGCACTACCGATATAGAGTGTCCCTTTTCCATCATGAAGCAAAGAGTGGACTGCACAATTTATCATATCGGGGACAATAAGTTCCAAAGCATCCAATTCTTTGTTCAAACGCCACAATCCCATGCCATTCCCCATCCACAATTGGTTATCTTCCATTTCGGCAATAACATTGACACGTTTCAATTTCTCATTGGAACCGGTTATCGGATAGTGTTTGATATGGCTTCCGTCAAAACGCTCCAAAGAATTACCCGTACCTATCCAGACAAATCCCAAAGAGTCTTTATAAATGGCATTGACCAGCAAATCAGACAGTCCGTCGGATACCGACAAGCCACGCAAGGTATATGTACTTGGATAGGCCCATGCACAGAACATTAACAAGTGAAAAAGAAAAATGTATTTTATTATGTTTTTCATTACACTGTAGTCTTTACTCTATGGTGCAAATATAACGAAAAACATCAACTGTATAGCTACCTCAAGCTTAAAAATAGAGGGAATGATATAACTATCTTCCCAAATATTCCAATCCTTTTGTAGCCTTAGCTTTGTATGTCTGTCCCTTTATTGTAATCGTACAATCGGCAGAGGCTTCATAATACCACCCATCCAGTTGATGTTCCAACAAAACATTTGCAGGTTTTTCAGATTTTATAGTAACCCGAGGAGTTTGCAGCAAAGTACCGTTTCCCAAAAACAATGTAGTTTCTTTTCCCGCCTTGTTTCCGCATAAAGCATAAACAGCTTTTGCCTTCATATCCCCCATGCCGCAAAGGTGCGACGCGTTGTCTGAGGATAAAATACAATCCTTACGACCATTCCTCTGTTCAACGCAAACTGCGACATGGCTCCCTTTGTCCTTACATTCCACCTCCGGAAAAGTGACAGACTCAATCTGTCCCGGTTCGTTTACCGAAGACGGCTCATAGATTGCCACAAACGGACGGCTCCATGCCTCTCCTGACTGTCTGGCAACAAATGTCAGGGTAGGCTGTTCCTTGATATTATAGGGCATCCCCGGAGTACGGCTATAACCTTCAGTCATGGGAGACAAAGCGGTAAAGACTTTACGGTCTTTTTCCCCTTTCATCCACAAGTTCATGGAAATATCATCTCCGTCTTTCATGTCGATAGTGAAAGAGGCCTTTACATCCTTAGCCGTCTGCACTGCTTTCTTGTTGTAGATATAAGAATAGGCATACAAATGTGCGCCGGCAAAAGAGAGTTCTTCGGTAGGCTGTAACCCCAAATCGGTACCGTCTGTACCGGTCAGTGAAAGCGTCTGCCCAAGATTGTGATAAAAATAATCATGCATTTTGTCTCCACCCTGCACTTTACGGCTACGGAATATGTCAACATAGTAACCGGTTTCCGGTCCCGTGGTGACGATGCTCGTCAGACGGGTCTGGTCGGCACAACTCTCCGGTTCGCGGAAGTAGACTTCACTATATGTAATCGGATAAAATTCTCCTTTCTTTGATACCGGTGCCGGAAAGCAAGAGTTCACACGGAAAGCATGGTTGCTCTTCATTACCGGATAGCTCGATATACCGTCTACACAAACCGTATTATGACTGGGAAACTGGGAATAATATTCCAAGTAATCCAATCCGCTATACAGATACAAGCCGATACCGGCATCGGGACCCAAAACATAGCCTTTGCCATAAAGCTCCATAGAGATTCCGTTGGCGTGCATGTGATTGCCTTCACTGCCATTCAGCGATACCATAAGGCTGTGGCGTGGATGCATCCCGTTGCGCTGCACCAACCATGACACATTCGGAGCATAGAACAACGGTGATACATAATCTTCTATCTTGCCAGCCTTAATATCAGGATTCAGCACCAATGGTTTATCGTCAAAAAAAGAATTGATGGAGACACGGGCATTCCGTTTCCCGTTCGCCTCACCCATATCCGGCTTCAAGCACTTCAACAAAGCCGTGAAATAATCCTCCTGCTCTTTCTTGCCATTGACCTGGGCATTCTCTATCATACGGATTATTGGAGAAGTATTCAAATAACCGGGATGGGTATCACCAAATCCGCACATCATCCGGTTGGGGAACAGATATTGGGGAGTAGCGGCTACTGCTTTCGGAATAACCGGCAAATCCAGAGTCAAATCATATCCCAAATTACGGTCGAACAGATTGGTGAAGTTGGCATAGTCATTAAGTACAACACCACTGTAACCGGGACACTCCGCCCAAATACCGGTATTTGAGTCATAGCCATAATCCGCCAGTTTCTTCAGGCTCCATTGACGGATACTGGAACGGTTGAGCACATAATCAATGTAGTACTCACGCCCCTTACCGTCGGCATAACATCTATTATCTTCCAAAATCATGCCAATGTCCATGACATAACGCGCCTGCATCAGGTTCCAGTTGTTATGAGGCACTCCGTTTGCTATGATATTGTCTGCCCATTTCTTGAAAGCTCCGGCATAGATTTCCAGTTTATCGGCATAATTGCTATGTAAATAGCCGTAAAGAAAATCATAAAGAGGAACTATATCTTTAAGAATATCTTCGTGGATTACCTCGAAAGAAGTCATGCCCACCAAAGTTTGCTGGTGCCCATGATTCAGGTCAACGGGGACATTCCGATAATAGATGCCCTGCATGTAGGTATCAAAAACTCCGGCTGCCAATTTTGCATATTTCTCATCATCCGTCAGCCAGTAAAGGAAAGCTGCATCACGGGCAATGCCCATAATTTCACGGTTCAGGCTTTCTATGTTACGACCGGTTTTGGAAGGGTGCACACTTTCCATGGGGCGTCCCGGCAAAGAGTTGTTGCAAAACGTAACATTGCCACCGGCGTCATCGTAAGGAACGACATCTTCCAACTTCGGACGACTGTGTGTAGCAAAGGTCCCTCGTGTCCCCGTATAGCGTACGGTTGGAACTGGAGCTTTTTCTCCACCGGCATAATCAAAGGTTTCACCTTTTACATATACATCCGTGGCATGCGATTCCCAATACATGGCAAGTCGCGAAAGCAACCATTCCGGCTGTGCTTCTGTCAACCGGACATAAACATCCGTCTTGCTTTTCAGCTTTCCGAACACTTCTTCCGCCCACGGTTCATTACTTATCAACTTCAAAGTAGTCTCTTTTCCACCGGCATCAGTCAGATAACGCGGATGCCCTTGGGGAAGATTCATAGACAGAGTGTTGAGCTGTGCCTGCAATAATACAGAAAAGAAAATTGCCATTAATAAAAGAATCTTTTTCATAGTATCTATCTTTTTTCCTTTTAATACGTACAATCTCCTCTTTACACTCAACCAATAAGTGTGTTTTTTCCAATTAATAAGAATATATCTAAAAAGGAAACAGCAACGGCAACACAAATACCATCACCACTCCCATAATAATCTGCAACGGGAGCCCCACTTTTATATAATCCATGAATGTATATTGTCCTGCCGGCATCACCAGTGCATTGGGCGGTGTAGAGAACGGAGAAGCGAAACACATGCTTGCCGCAACCGTCACGGCAAACAAGAACGGAACGGGACTTACTCCAATCTGAATCGCACTTTGAAGAGCAATAGGGGCCATCAGCACTGCCGTCACCGTATTGCTGATGAACATGGTCATCAATGAAGTGGTGAAATAGATACCTGCCATCAACACAATAGGACCATAACTGCCCAATCCACTTACAAGACTGTTGGATATATATTCCGAGGCACCGGTTTTTTCGAGTGCAAGAGACATGGGGAGCATGGCTGCAAAGAGTACAATTGTTTCCCAGTTTATCGTTTTATAGGCGGCTTCCACATTCCTGAAACATCCCGTCAGCACCATCAGCAAGCCGGCAATCATCACCGCTGTCACCGGGGCCACGGGAATAAAGTCGAAGACCATCATGGCAACCATCAGCACCATGATAGCGGCAGCTATGGGCGCTTTATAATCCAGCGTCACTTTGGCAGCTTCTGCCAAAGGCTGCCCCAATACCACCCAATCGGAATCTTCCCTGCTTATCCGTGCGATGTCCTGCCACGCACCCTGCACCAGCAAAACATCGCCACTATGCATACGCTCACGTCCCAATTCACGTAATATATATTCCTTCTTACGACGGATGCCCAATACATTTACATTAAATTTATCACGGAACCCCGCTTCCTTCACCGTCCGGTTCACGATATTGGAAGAAGGCATCAACACGATTTCGGCAATTCCGATGTCATAAAAGTCAAGGGACTTGTCGGCTTTGGAGGCTTCTTCAGTGGTATGCCCGTCGAGCATTTCCATTAAAAAGTCTTCAGCAAAACGATTTACGTTCGACACCTCTCCCGTAATGTAAAGCACGTCGCCCACCCAAATAGTCGTATCGGGTGATGCCAATTTCTGGGTAATAGTTTTCAGGAATCTATGTTGGGAAGAGTCTACACGCCGTACTTCAATGATATTCAGACCATACTTGCGGCGTACATCCAGGTCTATGATGGTTTTTCCTATCAGACGGGAATCATTGACAGCCCTCAAACGGAACAGGTTGCTGGAAAGTCCGTACTCCTGTACCAGTTGGTCCAATGATTTACCCGACAATGTTCCGTCATTCTTTTTGCCTTTCTTGGAGAGAAACCATTTGGTCAGAGGCATTAAAACCAAAGTTCCCACTATCACGCACACAATGCCCACCGGCAAGAAGGAGAAGAAAGACAGCGGTTCAAAGCCCGCTCCCGTCAATGTATTCTGAATGACCAAGTTAGGAGGCGTACCGATAAGTGTCATCATACCGCCCATACTGCTGGCAAAAGCCAAAGGCATCAATAGACGGCTGGGATTCATTCCGGCACTCAGCGCCAAGCTCACCACGATAGGCAGCATCAAAGCCACCGTTCCCGTATTGCTCACAAAAGCACCAATGGCAGAGGTAACCAGCATCACCAGCAAGAAGAGTTTCAGCTCGCTCTTGCCTGCCAGCTTTAAAATGCGCGAACTTATCATTTTAGCCAGCCCGGTCTGAAAAATGGCGCCGCCCACAACGAACAAGCCCACCATCATAATCACCACCGAGTTGGAGAAGCCGGAAAGGGCCTCTTCAGGAGTAAGAATCTGAAATATCAATAAACCAATCAGCGCACAAAGCGCCACAATGTCCGAACGGACTTTGCCTGCTACAAAAAAGGCAGCGGAGAGAACAAGGATAATAAGGGTAATCAGCATAAATATGTATATTAAGAATGCACAAATATACTTATTTACGCATGATCACACAACCCCTTACTACCTCAAATTACTGATTCAGAACTCGAATTTTTCCAACTTCATGGCAGCCAGCCCCTGGATTTTGGGCACCAGGGCCACAAAATGGTCTGCTTTTTCATGGGCAGACAATGACTCTGCATCTTTCCATGTTTCACAAATCATAAGAACATCGCTGCGAGTGGCGCTCTCAAACACATCATAAGCAATGCATCCATTGTCCTTCAAGGAATATGCGACCAGTTCTTTGGCAGATTCCAATACTGCGGCACGGTTCTCCGCACTTACCTGAATAAAAACATTTAATCTAATCATACTTGTATAAATTTTAAGTGCATCGCAAATTTAAGCAGAATAAATATCTCCACCAACAAAAGTAAATTGTTATTAATTCCTTTCCCGCCGGATGAACCAATCTTTGGCAAGTATGTTGTCTCATCAGAATTGATTCTAACTTTAACTATTAAAAACTGACTTGATTATGAAATGTAAAGATTCTAATTTCTGGATCGGACTGGGAATAGGTTCGGTTGCCGGTGCATTGGCCTACCACTTCTCCCGTACGGAGAAAGCTAAAAAGCTGGAAGATGCCATATGCCGTGCCATCCACAAAGCAAATGGCGAAGCCAAGGAGTTCATCAACACTGCTGAAGAAGAAGCATTGCACGTTGGCACCAAAGTAGCAGACAAGATGGCCCATGAGGCCCATGAGGCCGCAGAGAAAGCTGACAATCTGAAAAACAAGGTTCACAATTTTGCCGATGCTAAGAAATAAAACAAGCACTTGGAAACTTCTGAAGGGGTGTGTCAAAATTCACCACAGATTACACGGATTAACACAGAATGAGCTTAATCTACTGATAATCAAAGATGCTTATCTGTGCAAATCTGTGTAATCTGTGGTGAATACCAGTTTCGACACACCCTCTTTGCATATCGACCCATCAGTTCTGCAGACTGCGCCGATTCAAAATATCATTCATATGCTCCAATGCCCATCCTACCAAAGATTCAATATGCGGCATCAGGCTACATCCGATTTCTGTAAGGTTATACTCCACACGGGGAGGAACTTCCGCATAGACTTTCCTGACAATCAGCCCGTCCGTCTCCAATGAGCGCAATGTAACCGTCAGCATCCGCTGGGAAATATCCCCTATGGTTTTCTGTATATCGCAAAAACGCATCGTTCCATTTGCTTTCAGTGTGACCAGCACAAGCATTGTCCATTTGTCTCCCAACCTGCTCAGTACATTCCGTACCGGACAAGCATCCATACGATGAAAATTTTCCATTCCTTTATTTTACCAATCAGTTCAACCTCAGCAATGGCGACTCTATGCTTAGTGTCCGGCATTGCACCACAAAAGTAATAAACTTACTCAAAATAACTATCGTTTCATACGATAATTAAAACATTCTTTATACTCGTAAATGCATCTGCCTCATCCGGATTATTTGTATTTTTGCAACATCGTTTCCTATTCATATGTAACTGCAAGACTCTTATGAACGTAAAAATAGAAGAAAGCTGGAGAAAACGCCTACAAGAGGAGTTTGACAAACCTTATTTTGAGAAGCTGGTAGCATTTGTAAAAAGTGAGTATGGACATGCCAACGTGCTACCTCCCGGCCATCAAATTTTCCACGTCTTCAACTCTTGCCCGTTCGAGAAAGTGAAAGTCGTCATCCTCGGACAAGACCCTTATCCTAATCCCGGTCAGTATTATGGAGTCTGCTTTTCCGTACCGAAAGGAATAGCCATTCCCGGTTCTCTGGCAAACATATTCAAGGAAATACATCAGGACTTGGGAAAGCCCATTCCGACTTCCGGAAATCTGGACCGTTGGGTAGCGCAAGGCGTGTTTCCTATGAATTCCGTCCTCACAGTACGTGCCCACGAAACCGGCTCGCACCGGAACATGGGATGGGAAACCTTCACAGACGCTGTTATCAAGAAACTGAGTGATGAACGGGAGAATCTTGTATTCATGCTTTGGGGGGCGTACGCCAAAGAGAAAGCCGCTTTAATCAATAGCAGCAGACACTTGATTCTGACTACCGTCCATCCGTCCCCACGTTCTGCCGAATACGGATTCTTCGGTTGCAGGCACTTCAGTAAAGCCAACGATTTCTTACGGAGCAGAGGGATACAAGAAATTGACTGGTAACACGCTACAATACTCCGCTGACTCCGCTTCCAAACAAAGCAAAGTCCCCCAGGCACGGGTCGTCCGGAAAGGCCTCTGCCAGAGCTTCAGTAATCCGGCGGGCATTCTTCAAAGAAAATGTTTCTGTCTCGGTGAGTCCCAAAGCATAGGCCACACGGCAGACATGCGTGTCCAAAGGCACAATCAGGTCCCTGCAATCAAATCTCTCCCAAATACCAAAATCCACTTCCGGACCTTTCCTTATCATCCAGCGCAAAAACATGTTCAGTTTCTTTTGGGGACTCTTTGCCGAGACTTCCAAAAACGCACATAACCTTTCCATCGGATTACCGGCATACGTACATAAGGCATCCTCCAGACTGTCAAAAGCAGAATAGGCAGCATGCAAACGCCTGAAATAGGAATGAAAGTCAGCATAAGAAAGCATTCGGTAAAAACTGCTTCTGTCCGTAGCAGGGAAGTCTTTCTTCCATTGGCAAGATAATACGTATTGATGAGGCGATACCCCCATCAACCTATGCAACTCATCAGCCTTTTTCAATATCTGCTTACGGTTGCCGAAACTCATGATAGCAGTCAGCAGCCCACTGATTTCAATATCCTGCCTCCGTTCATAGCGATGTGGAAACTGTACGGGGTCGTTCTGAATGAAGCCGGCGCAATGATAGGCCGCCGCCCACTCCCAAAGTTGTCTTTTAATCTCCTCGGTCATCTGCAAGCATTTGTTTTTTCATCTGAAATGCAAAGATATTGCAAATCGAATGCAAAACTTTCATGCTTGCACGAAAAAGTTGTGCCGGGATATAGTTTATCTTATTTAAAGATATTGCATTTATAGCAACATCGGACAAGTAACCTATTTCTTTTCCTCCTATTTTTGCAACATGAAAAAGCCCAATAGAACCATGCAACAGAAAAAGACAACCCAGGAGGAATACCAAAAGTGCGTGAACGCAGTAGTGGATTATATAAATCTGCACCTCGGAGAAGAAATTGACCTGAAATCTTTGGCCAGGATTTCCCATTTCTCTCCCTTCTATTTCCACCGCATCATGAAAGCTTTTCTGGGTGAACCCGTCGGTACGTTCATTGTCCGGACGCGTACCGAAGCCGCTGCCCGGTTGCTTCGTTACTCGGACATGCCGATAGCGGACATAGCCTACCGTATAGGCTACTCTTCGCCCTCGTCACTGTCAAAAGTATTCAAGCAGTTCTATGGCATTTCACCATTAGAGTATCGTAACAATAAAAACTTTGTAATTATGAAACCAGCCATTATTCGTCCGGAACTGGAACTGAAACACGAAATCAAAGAAGTTCCTGCCCGAAATGTAATTTACCTCCGCCTCTTTGGCGACTATAAACTGAACGACTATTGCAGCGCATGGATGCGCCTTTGCCAGTTCATCCAGGAAGAAAAACTGCCTATGGGAGAAGTGATGCCCTACTGTATCTATCACGATGACCCCAAAGTGACACCCGCTGAAAAGCTGCGTACCGATGTATGTATGGTCCTACCCTCATTTGCAACGGCCAAAGGAGACATAGGATTTAAACAGCTCGCGGCAGGCCGCTATGCCATATTCCTATACAAAGGTCCATACGAACATCTGCAGGCCGTATACGATACCATCTACGGGAAGTATATCCCCGAAATGGAATGTAGCTTACGGGATGAGTCCAGTGCGGAACGTTACCTGAACAACCCCGCAGATACGGCGCCGGAGGAACTGTTGACAGAGATTTATATTCCGGTAGAGTAGGCAAACTGTTCTGCCGGAGCTATCAGACTTTCTCCCCGGAAGAGTTTAGGAGCCGGACAGCGAACAAGTATTCGTTCCTCCATGGAGTAAAAATCGTTCCACCATGGTGGAACGATTTTTACTCCGCGGTGGAATGATTTTTACCTCATGATGGAACGAATAAATATTAGGCAAGCCGGTCGATACTATATTAGATACCCATATCTATACTGTATTGTAAAAAAGGGACACTCCCTTGTCTGTATGCTTGTTTTTATTCATTAATTTTGCACGACGCAATGCGAATCAAGCAATTGACGCAAACAGATAATTTTAAAATCTCCATTAAAATCAAGATAAAAAATGCAAAATGTCTCCATAAAAGGGTTTATATATACGGCTCTCTCCTCTGCCACCTTCGGGCTGGCTCCTTTCTTCACCATTTCATTACTCCTTGCGGGCTTCTCCTCTTTCGAAGTATTGGCCTACCGATGGGGAATAGCTTCACTTACCTTGGTCGTTTTCGGCATTATGCTGGGCGAGACATTCCGCATCAGCAGGAAAGACTGGGGAACGGTGTTCATCCTCAGCCTGCTCCGAGCAGCTACCTCCTTCAGTCTGGTCATCGCCTATCAGAACATATCCAGCGGAGTGGCATCCACCATTCATTTCATGTATCCGCTGGCCGTGGCACTGGCCATGATGGGCTTTTTCGGAGAAAAGAGGTCATTCGCCATTCTGTTTGCCGTGTTGGTGTCACTAAGCGGAGCTGGACTTTTGTCATCCGGCAAAATAGACTTTGAAGGAGGAAACACGACCATCGGGCTGATTGCTGCCGGTCTGTCCGTATTCTTTTATGGAGGATATATCGTAGGAGTAAGGAAGAGCCGTGCCGTGCAGATTCCCTCCACTGCATTGACATGCTACGTAATGGGGCTGGGAGCCTTGTTCTTTATTATAGGAGGATATCTGACCGGAGGCATCCGGCTGGTCAATGATACCTACACATGGCTGAATATTCTCGGACTGGCGCTGCTGGCAACAGCTATATCCAACATCACCCTGGTAAAAGCCATTAAATACATAGGGCCTACACTGACTTCCATTTTCGGGGCCTTGGAACCTCTGACAGCCGTAGTTATCGGTTGCCTGATATTCAATGAAAGCTTCACACCGGCCAGCGTCGTCGGCATGGCGCTGATAATAACGGCCGTTACAGTCGTGGTGGTACACGAAAAGAAAAAGGAGAGCCAGAGTTGATTGTCCTTATTTCGCCTTTTTATAATCCGTGATGAAACCCTCCATCATCCACTTGGCCAAGGCCTGGCGGTTCGAACTGATTACAAAACGGCGCTGGTCAAAAGTGTTCTGGATATTTCCCAATTCCACGAATACGGAAGCGGGAGAAGTATTGGCTAACACATAAAGATTGCGTGCGCTGACAGTTCCGGTAAACCCACGGTTGGGCTGGTGCTTGTCATATTTCGATTCGAAAGTTTTCTTCATGGTCTTAGCCAGACGCTTGCTGTCGGGCTTGCTTTTAGAGTGGTAAAAGAACACATCGGTCTGATGGCTCTTGCTGCGACTGTCCACATGAAGGAAAATGGCACGGCAATATTTATAGTTCTTGCGATCCTTCTTGTAAAACTCATTGATTTTGGCGCAACGTTGCCGGAGACGTGCCACTTGGTTCAAGGGTATGGGAGCTCCCATGCACGTCTCACGTTTGCTGTTGGAAAGGTACTTGTCATCACGGATTCCGTCTTTAGCATCCTGGATAATGATACGGACTTCCGCCCCCTCTTGCATCAAGTTACGGGCAAGGCGCAAAGCCACATCATACGCATACTCATCTTCATGCAGTTCTATTTTGCCGATTCTGCCGATAGCTCCGGGGTCGGGGCCTCCATGTCCGCTCACTACATAAAAACAAGCGCCCTGCAAACGGTTAGATGTCACTTTTACACTGGCAAGCGCTTTCCCGAACAAAGGTTCATTGATTGTCTTCTTCCCATTGCCAACCGGCTTTGATAATGGGGGCAGTACATACTTCACTCCCAGCCGCAATTCCTCCTTCCCTTTAAGAAGTTTCTTGTTCAGCTCCAAAAACTCCTTATAATAGGCTCTCCCCGGGCGCTTGTTACGTTCCAGGAAAACAGAGATTCCTTCTCCACGTCTCGGACTATCCCGCTCTTCCTGAGCCGAAGCATTAAAAGCAAACAAAGTACAAAAGAGGATGGTCAGTAAACAAAATATGCGTTTCATATTCCAATTATTCATCATTTATTCGGTTCGCTACAAATTTCCAGCCGCTAATTTATAGCATTTTACCATACTTAAGCACAAAATTATAATTTTTTCCCTACTTTTGCGACAACTTACGCGATAATAGATAAGAAACTTTTAAAACAGATAACATTATGGCAAAGCAATTCAAGCCGGAGACGCTGTGCGTACAAGCCGGATGGACTCCTAAAAAGGGCGAGCCCCGTGTACTCCCCATCTATCAAAGTACAACTTTCAAATATGATACCAGCGAACAGATGGCACGCTTGTTCGACCTTGAAGACAGCGGCTATTTCTATACCCGCCTGCAGAATCCTACAAACGATGCAGTAGCCGCCAAGATTGCCGCCCTCGAAGGTGGTGTGGCCGCTATGCTGACATCCAGCGGACAAGCAGCCAACTTCTATGCCATTTTCAATATCTGCCAGGCAGGAGACCATTTTGTTTGCTCCTCTACCATCTATGGCGGAACATTCAACCTCTTCGGAGTAACTTTGAAGAAATTGGGCATCGACGTCACTTTCGTCAACCCGGATGCCAGCGAGGAAGAAATTTCCGTTGCTTTCCGCCCCAATACCAAGGCCCTATTCGGTGAAACCATCTCCAACCCTACGCTCGAAGTGCTCGATATAGAGAAGTTTGCACGCATTGCCCACAGCCACGGCGTGCCCTTGATTGTGGACAACACCTTCCCTACCCCTATCAACTGCCGCCCGTTTGAGTGGGGTGCCGACATCGTAGTACACTCTACCACCAAATACATGGACGGACATGCCACCAGCGTAGGTGGAGCCATTGTAGACAGCGGTAACTTCGATTGGGATGCACACGCCGACAAATTCCCCGGACTGTGCACCCCGGACGAGTCTTACCACGGACTGACTTATACGAAAGCCTTCGGCAAAATGGCTTACATCACCAAGGCTACAGCCCAACTGATGCGCGACCTGGGCAGCATCCAGTCTCCACAAAACGCATTCCTGCTGAACCTGGGTCTGGAAACACTGCACCTGCGTATGCCCCAACATTGCAAGAATGCACAAGCGGTAGCCGAGTATCTTGCCCAGAACGATAAAGTGGCTTGGGTGAATTATTGTGGTCTGCCGGGCGACAAATACTACGAGCAGGCACAGAAGTACATGCCGAACGGCTCTTGCGGCGTTGTCACCTTCGGCTTGAAGGGCGGACGGGAAGAGTCTATCAAGTTTATGGATTCACTGAAACTGGCGGCCATTGTGACTCATGTGGCCGATGCACGTACTTGCGTGCTACACCCAGCCAGCCATACACACCGCCAGTTGACAGACGAGCAACTGATGGAGGCAGGTGTACGCCCCGACCTGATTCGCTTCTCGGTAGGTATAGAGAATGCAGAGGATATTATTGCGGATATAGAACAAGCGCTGAACGCCTAAAGGAATAAACAAAAGGGAGTGCATTTTCGGACAATGCACTCCCTTTTCATTTCAATATTCTCTATTACTCAACATTCAATATAATCGTCAAACTTTCCTTGCCTTGGTAGAAGGTCTTTGCTTTCACGACCAGGGAACCACACTTCACCGGTTCTTTCCATAAGGTTGACTGGGCAGTAGGTTCCGACCCATCAGTCGTATAACGTATCTCAGCCCCATCAATGGCCACATTAGCATACAGATTTCCATCTTTTACCAATAATCCCGGCTGAGGCAAGCGGAAGTTAATCCCATGCTTTGCCCAATAAGGCATTTCACTCTTGCTGATTTTCTCATAATAAAGTGCCAAAGCCTGATTGAAAGCCTGCTGCTCCCGCACGCCGGACAGGTTTTCCCATACCGGATGAGCATTCCAGCCACGTTCTGCCAGCCCTAAGATTTTCGGGAAGAGAAGATATTCCACGCCATCAAAACTACGGATAGTTTCGGCGAATAATTGCCCTTGTACACCCATAATATGTTTCTTGCCTATCTCTGTCAAAGCAGTCTTCCCCTTTTCCGCATTATTCAAATCAATGGGATTGCCTGCCATATCCACACGCAGCGAACGATAAATGCTGAAAGGAAGCATAGAGAAAGAGACAGACTCATCCACATAACCTCCCCAATCGAGTCCACGCTCGTCCGGATGACCATTGTAAGCCATATCCATATAGAAATTGCCCACGTTGCAAAGGATGACCGGGTAACCGTTATTGGCTGTCTGATAAACCACTTCATCAGAGCCCGGTACAGTATTCCAGCAATACACACCGGCAGCCTGGCCCCTCAACTGTTGATGAGCCTCTTCGGTATGCCCCAAAGCAACTTCCTGCCAACCACTGAATTTCAGTCCGTTCTTCTGCATCACATCTGCCATTTGCGTAATGAAATACTCCGACAAATCATGAGCTTTCGTCATGCCTTTTTCCTTCATCAGCTCTTGGCATTTCGGAGAGCCCATCCACACGCCGCGAGGCACTTCGTCACCACCCAAATGCACTGTGGACAATGAAAGACCGGCTTCCTGATACATCGCATTAAGTTCCTGAATCACCTTCTCCATAAAACGGTAGGTAGAAGGCAAGGCGACATTCATCACATTGTCCGTATAATATTGTACAGAAACATAACGTGAAGTATCTTCCGGTTCACTCAATATATATTCTGTAGCTTTTCCCGGATCAGTTTCAAAATATTTGTTATAGCGTGCCTTCATGGAGACAATGGCAGCGCGGGCATGCCCCGGAGATTCTATTTCCGGAACAATGCGGACATGTCTTTCGGCAGCATACTTCAGCAAATCAATAAATTCCTCGCGGCTATAATATCCATTGCCTACAGTCTTTGCATCAGGGGCATAGCCACCGTCATAACATGGGTAGAGGCACTGGCTTTCGTCAGTGGTATGCCCGCGACGGCTACCCACAGTAGTCAGTTCCTCCAAACCGGGAATCTCCAAACGCCAGGCTTCATCATCACAAAAATGGAAATGCAGGACATTCAATTTATAAGATGCAAAAATATCCACCAGTTTCTTCAAGTTCTCCGGAGCGGTGAAATTACGGGCAATATCTATCATTTGTCCACGATATGCCAAGTCCGGATAATCCCGAATGGAGACTGCCTCCAGCAAATAAGGTGTCTGCTTGCCCTTCAACATTGACAAAAGTGTCTGTGTACCATTAAAAATGCCATGAGGAGTGGCAGCACTGATTTTTATCAGGTTGTCACCTATATTGATAGTATAATATTCATCATTTACGGCCTCCTTCCTATCAAGCAGTTCTTCCAGCACAATCTTCACGGAAGCATTTCCGACAACTTCCAAACCATACAAACCAGTCAGTTTCTCTTTCAGCAACTTGGCTTCACCGGCAAAGTTCTCCGGAAATGCCAAAGCTACCTTACCTTCCAATACGACATTATCGCCTTCAATGGCTACCACTTTCTTTACAGACGGAAGAATGTCTGACTGCACCAAAGCAGGAGCACCAGCCAAGCGAAGATTGGATTCATAAATCTTAGTCGCATCCGGATAGCCGCTCATTGACTCGGGAGAAGGAAGCGGCAGCGCCTTCAAAGCCACGGGCAACGGACTGCCCTCTTTACCATCCACAGTCTCCACCCAATAAGTTCCTTCCGGTACATGGGAGTTCCGGTCCAGCTTGTAAGTGCAAAGGAAAGTGATCCGCATGGAATCACCGGGAGCCAGCGGAGCAAATTCGTCTGTCGGATACATTTTGAAAAAATTACCGTTCACTACCTCTACCTTCACTTCAGAGGCTCCTTCCTGCTTCACCCCTCGGGGAAGCTGTGAATAGTAAATCGTCCAGTTCTTTTTTAGAGGTTTTTGAGAGATATTCTTGAGAATAAAGGTATTCTCATAATATCCGGGTTCGATGTCACTTGCACCCATTTCCCAGGTCAGAGCAACCGGTGCCTTAGGTTCATTACTCGTTTTACATCCAGCAAATAGTGCCATTACACAAAATAATAATCCTGCCAGAGGAAGTTTCAAAATTCTCATGCAACTCATGTGTTAAGTTAATAAATGGGGGTAATCTCTAAAATCTGATGCCAAAAATAAGCATTTTAAGCTAATTAACTGATAAAAGTAATAGATTTTATTGACAGCGAGCTACAATTTAGAACTTTTATACCTACATTTGCAGCCAAATTATAACCAATTTAACTATTCTACCATGGCTAAAATAACCAAAGAAGCAGCCTTGCTCTACCATTCGCAAGGCAAACCGGGTAAGATTGAAGTAGTACCCACCAAGCCTTACAGTACACAAACCGATCTTTCTCTCGCCTACTCTCCGGGCGTTGCAGAACCGTGCCTCGAGATTGAGAAAAACCCGCAAGATGCATATAAATATACAGCAAAAGGCAATCTGGTAGCTGTCATCTCCAACGGAACCGCCGTGCTCGGCCTGGGCGATATCGGTGCCCTCAGCGGCAAACCCGTCATGGAGGGTAAAGGTCTGTTGTTCAAAATTTATGCCGGTATCGACGTATTCGACATCGAAGTAAATGAAAAAGACCCCGACAAGTTCATCGAAGCTGTCAAGGCTATTGCCCCAACATTCGGAGGTATCAACTTGGAAGACATCAAAGCACCCGAATGTTTCGAAATAGAACGCCGCCTGAAAGAGGAATTGGACATCCCCGTGATGCACGACGACCAGCACGGCACCGCCATCATCTCCAGCGCAGGATTGCTGAACGCCCTGGAAGTGGCAGGCAAGAAGATAGAGGAAGTGAAAATCGTCGTAAACGGTGCCGGGGCTTCCGCCACCTCATGTACCAAACTGTATGAAGCGCTCGGTGCACGCCGTGAAAATATCCTAATGCTGGACAGTAAGGGAGTCATCACCAGCGACCGCGAGAATCTGACCGAGCAGAAACGTTACTTTGCCACCGACCGTCGCGACGTACATACACTGGCAGAAGCCATCAAAGGTGCCGATGTATTCCTTGGACTGTCAAAAGGTAATGTGTTGACCCAGGACATGGTTCGCAGCATGGCAGACCATCCCATCGTGTTTGCCCTTGCCAACCCTACTCCGGAAATCTCTTACGAAGACGCCATGGCAGCACGTCCGGACGTACTGATGTCCACCGGTCGTTCCGACTATCCTAACCAGATTAATAATGTAATCGGTTTCCCCTACATCTTCCGCGGCGCCCTCGACACGCAGGCAAAAGCCATCAACGAAGCCATGAAAATTGCTGCCGTGCACGCCATTGCCAACCTTGCCAAGCAGCCCGTGCCCGATGTTGTGAATGAAGCATACCATGTAAACAACTTCACCTTCGGTCCCGAATACTTCATCCCGAAACCGGTTGACCCGCGCCTCATCACCGAAGTGTCCTGCGCTGTGGCCAAAGCCGCCATGGAAAGCGGTGTAGCCCGCAAAGACATCGAAGACTGGGATGCCTACCGCCTGCAACTGCGCGAGCTGATGGGTTACGAAAGCAAACTGACCCGCCAACTCTACGACACCGCCCGCCGCAACCCGCAACGTGTGGTATTTGCCGAAGGCATCCACCCCAATATGCTGAAAGCTGCTGTGGAAGCCAAGGCTGAAGGTATCTGTCATCCTATTATATTGGGCAACGACGAAGCTATCGAGAAGCTGGCAAAAGAACTAGACCTTAGCCTTGAAGGTATTGAGATAGTAAATCTGCGTCATCCGGATGAAGCGCCGCGCCGTGAACGCTATGCCCGCATTCTATCCGAAAAACGTGCCCGCGAAGGCGTCACTTACGAAGAAGCCAATGACAAAATGTTCGAACGTAACTACTTTGGTATGATGATGGTGGAAACGGGTGAAGCAGACGCTTTCATCACAGGTCTTTACACCAAATACAGCAATACCATCAAGGTTGCCAAGGAAGTCATCGGCATCCGTCCGGAATACAAGCATTTCGGCACCATGCATATCCTGAACTCCAAAAAAGGTACATACTTCCTGGCCGATACGCTGATTAACCGTCATCCCAATGCCGAAACGCTAATCGATATTGCCAAGCTGTCGGAATATACCGTCCGCTTCTTTAATCATACACCGGTAATGGCCATGTTGAGTTACTCCAACTTCGGTGCGGATAAAGAAGGCAGCCCGGTAAGTGTACACGAAGCTGTGGATTATATGCAACAAAACTATCCTGACCTTGCCATTGACGGAGAAATGCAGGTGAATTTCGCCATGAACCGCGAAATGCGTGATGCCAAGTATCCGTTTACGCGCTTGAAAGGAAAAGACGTAAACACACTGATTTTCCCGAACTTGAGTTCTGCAAACTCTGCTTACAAGCTGTTGCAGGCGATGGATACGGACTCCGAACTGATTGGTCCTATCCAAATGGGATTGAACAAGCCTATCCACTTTACCGATTTTGAGAGCTCCGTGCGCGATATCGTTAACATCACTGCAGTAGCAGTTATCGATGCTATCGTAGACAAAAAGAAGGCTGCCAAATGAGACGACCGTTATCAAAATTCCAAATAGTTTGCATTGTGCTGCTTTGGGCAGCACTTTGCTACATTGTTTTGATATCTGTCGAACGAATTGACGGTCCAATTATCCTAACGCTTGCCATTTCGGCGGCTTTAGTATTTATTCCCGTCATAAAGTCTCTAAAAAGAGGATAAATAATATCTTTTTATTCCATTTTGCGGTATAAAACAATAAAATTGTTGTTTTATACCGCATTTTCTTTATAAAATGTTTGCTCGTTTCATTTTTATGTGTACTTTTGCAACCGCAATGAGAGGAAAAGGAAACAAACCGAAAATCGAATTGTTTTAGGTAACATATAGTAGCAACCAATAAAAGAAATAGATTATGAATGCAGCTAAGGTATTAGAAGACCTGAAAAGACGGTTCCCCAACGAACCGGAGTATCATCAAGCAGTAGAAGAAGTTCTTTCTACGATTGAAGAAGAGTATAACAAGCATCCGGAGTTTGACAAAGCCAATCTGATTGAACGTCTTTGCATCCCCGATCGCGTTTACCAATTCCGTGTTACTTGGGTAGACGATAAAGGTAACGTACAAACCAACATGGGCTATCGTGTGCAGCACAACAACGCTATCGGCCCTTATAAAGGCGGTGTTCGTTTCCACGCTTCTGTAAACCTGAGCATCCTGAAATTCCTTGCTTTCGAGCAGACATTTAAAAACTCATTGACAACTCTGCCCATGGGTGGCGGTAAAGGCGGTTCGGACTTCTCTCCGCGCGGCAAGTCGAATGCTGAGGTTATGCGTTTCGTTCAGGCTTTCATGCTGGAGTTGTGGCGTCATATCGGTCCTGAAACAGACGTACCTGCCGGTGATATCGGTGTAGGTGGTCGCGAAGTAGGTTTCATGTTCGGTATGTATAAGAAGCTGGCTCATGAATTTACGGGTACTTTCACCGGTAAGGGCCGTGAGTTCGGCGGTTCGCTGATTCGTCCGGAAGCTACCGGCTACGGTAACATCTACTTCTTGATGGAAATGTTGAAGACTAAGGGTACTGACCTGAAAGGCAAAACTTGTCTGATTTCCGGTTCCGGTAACGTAGCTCAATATACGGCCGAGAAAGTATTGGAATTGGGTGGCAAGGTATTGACCATGTCTGATTCTGACGGTTATGTATACGATCCGGACGGCATTGACCGCGAAAAGTTGGATTACATCATGGAGCTGAAAAACCTCTATCGTGGACGTATCCGCGAATATGCTGAACAATATCCGGGTGTGAAATATGTGGAAGGAGCCAAGCCTTGGGGCGAAAAGGCTGATATCGCTTTGCCTTCTGCCACTCAGAATGAATTGAATGGCGACCATGCCCGTCAGTTGATAGCTAATGGGGTAATGGCAGTATCCGAAGGCGCCAACATGCCCTCTACACCGGAAGCCATCAAGGTATTTCAGGATGCAAAGATTCTGTATGCTCCGGGTAAGGCAGCCAATGCTGGCGGTGTATCAGTATCTGGTCTCGAAATGACTCAGAACGCCATCAAGTTGAGCTGGAGTGCAGAGGAAGTGGACGAGAAACTGAAGAGCATCATGAAGAACATTCACGAAGCTTGCGTGCAATATGGTACAGAAGCCGACGGCTATGTAAATTACGTGAAGGGTGCCAATGTGGCCGGATTTATGAAGGTGGCGAAGGCTATGATGGCACAAGGAATTGTGTAAGGACTAAAGCCATAGTACAACTATAACAGAAGAAAGGTGAGAAGCTCAAAGCTTTTCACCTTTTTTCTGTTTAGATAATATAGAAGAAACAAAAATTTGTCTCTTTTCCAATCCATTGTCACATAAATCAGATACTTTTGCAGAAGTTAATGAAAGAAGACCATCATCATTGAATAAAATCAAACGATTATGAATACAATAGAAATCCCCGTACTGCTGTTGACCGGTTATCTGGGTAGTGGCAAAACGACGTTGGTAAATCACATCCTTTCTAATAAACGTGGCATTAAGTTTGCCGTTATCGTCAATGACATAGGCGAAGTGAACATTGATGCAGACCTTATACAGAAAGGTGGCGTGGTGGGAAAGAAAGACGACAGCCTGGTAGCTCTGCAGAATGGCTGTATCTGCTGTACGCTGAAGACAGACTTGATAGAGCAGATGTTCGAAATCATGAAGATGCAACGCTTCGACTACATCGTGATTGAAGCGAGTGGCATCTGTGAACCGGAGCCTATTGCCCAAACACTCTGCTCCATTCCTCATATGGGAGGAGCGTATACTAAATACGGTATTTGCCGCTTAGACTGCATTACCACCGTGGTGGACGCCTTACGTCTGCAAAGTGAATTTTCTTGCGGAGATGATTTGACACGCAAAGGCATTGATGAGGAAGATATAGAAAACCTCATCATTCAGCAGATTGAGTTCTGCAATATTATCCTGCTGAACAAAGCAGCAGAAGTACAGCCCGAGGAATTAAAACGTATCAGGCAGATTATCCACACCTTGCAACCCGGTGCCCAAATTATAGAGTGCAACTATGCAGATGTAGACCTGGATAAGATTATCCATACCCACCTCTTTAACTTTGAACGTGCCGCAACTTCCGCCGGATGGATTCGTGGCATAGAGCAACAAGTAAGCGAAGAGGAGGAAAAAGAGGCGCATTACCATCACGAAGATGAACATCATCATGAAAGCGAACATCATCACGAGAAATGTCATCACCACCATCACGAAGGAGGTGAAGTAGAAGAATACGGTATTGGCACATTTGTCTACTACCGCCGTCCTGCATTCGACATTCATAAGTTCGACCACTATGTCGCTACCAAATGGCCCCGCAGCGTTATCCGCGCCAAGGGTGTCTGCTACTTCAGCCACAACCGCGACATGTCCTTCCTCTTTGAACAAGCAGGTATACAGAAGAAAATAACTGAAGCCGGACAATGGTATGCCACCGCTCCCGAAGAAGACATGATAGAACTGATGCGCCAAGAGCCGGGATTGCTAAGAGACTGGGACGAACAATACGGCGACCGCATGCTGAAGATAGTATTCATCGGACAAAATATGGATAAAGAGCAAATCATCCGCGACTTGGACAAATGCCTTGAATAACTTCCTAAAAAAGTGCTCCCCGTCATTCCGATCTTAAGAACAACGGGGAGCATCGTCCCACGCGCGTAACTCTATTTTAAGAATCAGGAACCATATCAATTCTCCGTAAAACGGAACATTTTGAAATACACCTTCTGCTCTGTGTCGGATACATTCACCAACCTCATCTTCGCAACACTCAACTCCTTGAGAGATGCCTTCACCTGCGTTCTGTATCCCGGCTTCAAATCCACCGCCTGCCAGTTTGTGCCATCCGAAGTTACTTCCAGTTTAAACTTCGAATCAGTAACCTCCGCATCTCCCAAATCGATAAGCACCGAACTCAACTGGCGGGCATAATCCATCGAAATGGTCAGCACACCGCCTGCCTGCCAGTTGATGACTTCATTGGACGGAATAATTGTATTCACCTTTCCCTTCTGCTGAATAGGAAGCGAAGCCAACTGATTCACGTCGCTCTTCAACGTGTAGGGAGAATAAACAGCCTTTGTATCAAGCCCGGCATGGAACGCTGCATTATAGCCCGTTGTCGCCGCTTCGAACAAAGCATTGAAAGTAGGCATCAGATGCAGGCTGCCGCTCTTTATGCCCGCTTTATATTGGGCATCCGTCTCACCCATCAGCACCAGCAGGGCGCGGGCGTGTTCGTAGCTACCTATAAATGCATCCTTCTGCTGGCGCAGGCGTATCATGTTCAGCACCTCCGCACCATACTCTCCCACTTGTTTGAACTGAATGAGCCAAGGCCTTATTTCAGTTATCAACGGACGATTCTCATTTCCCGATGCAAGCAATCCATCAGCGGCAACGATTATCTTCCGGCATTCCTCAGCTACCTGCCGATAGGCATCTTCATCTATCTCGTTTTTCTCTTGATAAGCTTTCAACAAGGCAGAGAGAGCAGGCTGAATGGCAACGGACTCTTCACGGCGGAAACGATGTCCATTCTGTCCCGGGTCGGAATTATGAGCAGCGAAGATTTCCAAATATTCGGCATGAAGTGGCATAAGGTCTCTGACTGCATGTTTCCAAGAAGTTTCACTATCATAATTCTCCATATTCCAAGTATAATCAGCTACACTGTACAGAGAGATTTTGGAAGCCTCGGCATGTTCCATCGGATTGGAAACAAAAGCAGACATATCATCTTTTATATCAAGCCCGTTTCCATAAACCGGCCCTAGCAGCAAATGGTCTTGTACATAATCCGAAACGGGGAAATTCCACCAAATGTACGCCTTACGTTTCAGCAGCGGATTGACGAAGTCCAGCGTAGACTTATCTATAGTAGCAACTACCATATCACCGGTCCACATCACCTTGATACCCTCGTTCAACTTATCACCAAGCGTAGTGAGATAGCCTCCTTCTACATCGGTCCATGACTTGTTATACTCCGTGGGACACAGTATTAACGGCGCAACATCCCGCTTGACTTTTACAAAATGGTCATCAATATAGTTCAACAGTTCAGCCTGCTTGTCCGCCTTTGTCCCTTCACCCGAAATATCATCAAAGAAAACGGCAAAACCACGCACACCCAACTGGTACATGCTTTCGAACTTCTGCAACAATAACGAGCGGTCTTCTTCATTCCAGCGAATATCCTGACCCGGATGAATGGCCCAATAGAAAATAACATTGTTCTCCTTCGCCCTATTCACCAATACTTTCAACTCTTCTCCTTCTCGAGCAGGATAAGGCTTGCGCCAGTTGGGAGTCCGGTGATAAGGATCGTCTTTCGGTCCATAGATATAGACATTCATTTTGTTCCGACCATAAAAATCAAGCTGGCGTATACGCGCCTCCTGACTCCAAGGAGCACCGTAAAACCCTTCCACCACACCCCGATAGGGAACATCGGGATAGTCCGTCACTTCAGCCAAAGGCAGCTTGTCTAAAGCAAGCAACTGCGCAAGAGTCTGTACACCATAGTACGCTCCCCGTTCGTCAGCACCGGCTATGACGATGCAGTCTTTTTCTATTTTCAGGAAATAACCTTCGGATTTGCGTGGAATCCGATGTTGGTATTTCTTAATAATCTTATCTCCTTTCACTCCTATATATACACGGAAAGAAGCGCCAAGCACCTCTTCCGGCATCAATGAACGGAGTAAAGGCAACGCAGGTCCGTCCTGCACGGAATTGCCGGAAAGGATCTGGTATTGTCGGGGAATATCAACAGAATCTTTTTGCGTAATATATTCTTGGGGAGTAGGTTGCAAATGAAACTCTTGCGCACAAAGCGTCGCTGTCGTCAGCATACCGAATGCTCCCAGTAACAGTAGTTCTTTTCTCATAAGCGGATTATTAAATTAAGGAATATCTATGTATTAAGAAAACTCTTCCATGCATTCAAGGTTGATACGTTCAAAAATAAGAAATAAATATGAAAACACGTACAAATACAGACATTTATTTCAGTTTAAAGATTCATTCTGCATCCGTTTGAGTTCATCGCACACTGCCGGATGCAGGAAGTAGCGTACGTCTTTCCCCTCCTCCATGGCCCGACGGATAAAAGTGGAGCTGATTTCAAATATCGGAGAAGAAACTGTCCGCACATTTTGAGGTAAAGAGGCGGCCTCTACCGGATAGCCGGGGCGAGGATAGACCAGAAGATGATTTTCGGCAAGAATACGTTCCGACTTGTACCAACGGTGGAACAGCCTCCAGTTGTCCGAACCAATGACAAGATGGAAAGTGTGTTGAGGATAAGTTCGTTTCAGCGCATCCAACGTATGAACTGTATAAGAAGGCCGAGGCAGATGGAATTCAAAATCGGAAGCGCGAAATTTGGGATAACCCTCAGTGGCTAGCTGCACCAGCTTCAAACGTAACTTGTCATCCATCAGTTCGTTTTCTTCCTTCAGCGGATTGTGGGGGGTGACCATAAACCACACTTCGTCCAGGTCCCCGTATTCGCAAAGATAGTTGGCGAGGGCCAAATGTCCGATGTGTATCGGGTTGAACGAGCCGCTGAAGATTCCTATATTCATTTATTCTTATTCATATACAACCTTACAAAGGACGTCTTTGCAACGCACGCCAGGCAGCCCAAGCATTGAAAATCGTCACTACAGAGATAAGAAACATTGAAATACTGGAACGAGGCTCGCCATGCTGTATATACAATACACCCACAACAAGGGAGCAGACGAACAAAACGCTATTAATAATCAACAAAGCCTTGTTCAGCTTCGGGCTGTTCTTCCTCCTCGGTGCCAACTGGTTGTACACTCCTCCACGTTGTTTCATTCGTTCAAGAATTGAGAGATTACTTTCAATGCTTCCGCTTTGGCTGTCTCCAGGTCATCGTTCACAATCACGGTATCGAACTTCGGTGCAAAGCCCAGTTCGTATTCGGCTTTCGCCACGCGGCTCTCTATCACTTCGGGAGCATCTGTTCCGCGCCCCACCAAGCGTTTGCGCAATTCCTCCACTGAAGGTGGCTGAATGAAAACAGACAAAGCACGCTCACCATAGAATTTCTTGATATTGCAACCACCCACTACATCCACATCGAACACTACATTCTGTCCGGCAGCCAATTGCTTTTCCACCTGCTCCTTCAGTGTTCCGTAAAAACGGTCCTGATATACCTCTTCATACTCCAGGAATTCATCATTGGCTATGCGACGACGGAACTCGTCAGGAGTCAGAAAGAAGTACTCCACTCCATCTTTCTCCGTTCCGCGGGGCGGACGGCTGGTCGCTGAGATGGAAAATGCCAAGTTCAGATTTTGAGTCAGCAGATAGTTGATAATCGTTGACTTGCCGGAGCCCGAAGGGGCTGAAAATATGATAAGTTTTGCCATCGAATTATTTACGATTTGACGATTTACTATTTGATACTACATGACGTTCAATACTTGTTCCTTGATTTGCTCCAATTCATCTTTCATCTGAACGACAATCTTCTGCATCTCCGCATGATTGGACTTACTGCCCAAGGTATTGATTTCGCGTCCCATCTCCTGGGCGATGAACCCTAACTTCTTGCCTTGTCCGGTTCCGGTTTCCAGCGTATTGATAAAATATTTCAGATGATTGCCAAGACGCTGTTTCTCTTCGTTCACATCCAGTTTTTCGATGTAGTAGATGAGTTCCTGCTCCAGACGGTTCTTGTCATAATCCACGCTCAAGGTCTTTTCCAGTGCATCGGTAATACGCTCCTTCACTTTGGCCACACGCTCTTTCTCGTAGGGAGCGATAGTCTCCAACAAATGGGAGATATTGGCGATCTTCTCACGGAACTTCTTTTCAAGGGCAGCTCCTTCCTGCTTACGGAAGTCCACCAGCGCACCGACAGCCTTTTCCACAGCCGAATAGACCACAGCCCATTCCTCCTCACTCAGTTCCTGCGTATCATTCTTCGTCATCACATCCGGCATACGGAGTAACGTGGCAAACCAGTCCGTCGCATCCGGCACAGGTATTCCTAGATTTTCTGATATAGCACAAATCTGCTTGTAATATCCCTCAACCAATGTCTGGTTGATGGGAGTGGCGCTTTCCGCACTCTCTTTCTTTTCTATCCAAAGGCTGAAATCCACCTTTCCGCGCTCCAGTTTCCGTGATATTTCATTACGGATTTCCATCTCCTTCTCACGATAAAGCGGAGCAATGCGGGCAGATAGGTCCATTGCCTTACTATTGAGCGACTTTATTTCAACGTTGATTTTCTTATCAGGCAGTTCGACGGTTGCTTTGCCGTAGCCTGTCATAGATTGTATCATAATGTTATAGTTTTGCGCAAAATTACACGATTATTTTAATTAGTGAAAATAATCACGTAAATTTGCCACAATAAAATCAAGAATAAAAGTTATGTCATGTATCTTGCATATTGAAACGTCCACTTCTGCCTGCTCCGTAGCCGTGAGCGAGGATGGACAGAACGTTTTCAAGAAAGAGGACCTGAATGGCCCTTCACACGCCGTTTCATTGGGAATCTTTGTGGACGAGGCGCTATCCTTTGCCGATAGCCATGCCATGCCGTTGGATGCAGTCGCCGTGAGCTGCGGCCCTGGTTCGTATACCGGGTTGCGTATCGGCGTGTCGATGGCAAAAGGTGTCTGCTATGGACGTAACCTGCCACTTATCGGGCTGGAAACCCTGAAAGTCCAGTGTGTACCGGTATTGCTCTACCACGATGAGTTACCCGACGACGCATTACTCTGCCCGATGATTGACGCCCGCCGTATGGAAGTCTATGCTGCCATCTACGACCGTGCCTTGAAATCGGTGCGCGACATTGCAGCCGATATTGTGGACGAAAACTCCTACCTGGAATTTTTAGAGCAACATCCCGTCTATTTCTTCGGTGACGGTGCAGCCAAATGCAAAGAGAAAATCACGCATCCCAATGCACACTTCATCGACGGCATCCGCCCGCTTGCCGGCATGATGTTCCCGTTGGCAGAAAAGGCAATAGCCGAACAAGATTTCAAGGATGTGGCCTATTTCGAACCCTTCTATTTGAAGGAATTCGTAGCCGGCACGCCAAAGAAACTTATTTAGGGTTTAGCGATTAGGGATTAGGGATGAATACCATGCGGTATCACTACGTAGCCCATTAATCACTAACCACTAATCGCTAAACCCTAATCACTAATCGTTGAACATTAATCACTAATTAAAGATGCAATATAACACTCAACAAAAACGGATGCCCCTACCCGAATATGGTCGCAGCATCCAGAATATGGTAGACCACGCGCTGACAATCGAAGACCGTGCAGAACGCCAGCGTTGCGCAAACACAATCATCAACATCATGGGAAACATGTTTCCCCATCTGCGCGATGTGCCCGACTTCAAACATAAGCTATGGGACCACCTTGCCATCATGGCCAACTTCCAATTGGATATAGATTATCCGTACGAAATTATCCGCAAGGACAATCTGAATACCAAGCCGGAGAGCATCCCCTACCCCAGTACCAAAATCCGCTACCGCCACTATGGCCGTACACTGGAAGTACTGATAAAGAAAGCCATCGAATTTCCGGAAGGAGAAGAGAAGCAGAACTTGATAGCGCTCATTTGTAACCACATGAAGAAAGACTACATGGCATGGAACAAAGATACCGTCGATGACCGTAAGATTTCAGATGACCTCACCGAACTCTCTGACGGAAAACTGCAAATGACAGACAGTATCGTCCGTCTCATGGCCGAACGTATTGACCAGAACTACCGTCCGAAAGTGAACAACCAGAATAACCGGAACAACAACCGGAACAATAAACGGAAATACTAAAATTGAATGATTAGTGGTTAGTGATTAATGCCATGCGGCATCACCATGCAGACCACTAATCACCAACCCCTAATCACTAATTTCATGGCATCATTTGTAATCGAAGGAGGACACAGACTTTCCGGTGACATTTACCCCCAAGGAGCAAAAAACGAGGTGTTGCAAATTATCTGCGCCACATTGCTCACTGCCGAAGAGGTGACTGTGCACAATATCCCGGACATACTGGACGTCAACAACCTTATCCAATTGATGCGGGATATGGGAGTCAGCGTATCTAAAAAAGGCATTGACACTTACAGCTTTCAAGCTGCCAACATTGATTTCGCCTATCTGGAAAGTGACGCGTTCCTGAAAAAATGTTCCAGCCTGCGCGGTTCCGTCATGCTGGTGGGGCCGATGGTGGCACGTTTCGGCAAGGCCATGATTTCCAAGCCGGGCGGAGACAAGATAGGACGCCGCCGTCTGGATACACACTTTATCGGTATCCAGAATTTAGGAGCCGACTTTGTCTATAATGAGGAGCGTGGCATCTACGAAATCTCAGCCAAACAACTGCATGGCAGTTATATGCTACTCGACGAGGCATCTGTTACGGGAACTGCCAATATCGTAATGGCAGCCGTCCTTGCCAAAGGCAAGACCACCATCTACAACGCCGCCTGCGAACCCTACGTGCAGCAACTTTGCAGAATGCTGAACCGGATGGGAGCTAAGATAGAAGGCATCGCCTCCAACCTCCTGACTATCGAAGGAGTAGACGAGCTGCACGGAACCGAGCATACCATCCTCCCCGACATGATTGAAGTGGGCAGTTTCATTGGCATGGCAGCCATGACCCGTAGCGAACTGACCATCAAGAATGTCTCCTACGAGAACTTGGGAATTATCCCCGACAGTTTCCGTCGACTCGGCATCAAGATGGAGCAGTGGGAAGACGACATTTACGTGCCCGCACAAGAGACGTACCAGATAGAGTCCTTTATCGACGGCTCCATCATGACCATTGCCGACGCACCCTGGCCCGGACTGACACCAGACTTGCTCAGTGTGCTGCTGGTGGTTGCCACCCAGGCAAAAGGTAGTGTACTCATTCATCAGAAAATGTTCGAAAGCCGTTTGTTCTTTGTGGACAAGCTGATAGATATGGGAGCGCAAATTATCCTCTGCGACCCGCACCGCGCCGTTGTCATCGGTCACGACCACGGCTTTAAACTACGTGGCGGCAACATGACCTCGCCCGATATCCGTGCGGGCATCGCCCTGCTGATAGCTGCCATGAGTGCGGACGGCATCAGCCGCATCCACAACATAGAGCAGATAGACCGTGGGTATCAGAACATCGAAGGGCGACTGAATGCGCTCGGAGCAAGAATAACAAGAATAGAATAAGATGATAAAGAGAGAAGAAGTATATAAGATAGGTATATTCAACAAGCCCCACGGCATTCACGGAGAACTATCGTTCACTTTTACGGATGACATCTTCGACCGGGTGGAAGCCGAATACCTAATCTGCCTGCTGGATGGTATACTGGTGCCTTTCTTCTTGGAAGAATACCGTTTCCGCTCCGACACCACCGCCCTTGTCAAACTAGAAGGCGTGGACACGGCAGAACGCGCCCGCATGTTCACTAATATTGAGGTCTACTTCCCCGTAAAGCATGCAGAAGAGGCAGGACCAGGTGAACTGAGTTGGGACTTCTTCGTCGGTTTTCGTATGGAGGAAGTACATCACGGCACGCTGGGAGAAGTGACGGACGTGGACACATCGACCATCAACACACTGTTTGTGGTAGATTATCAGGGAGAAGAACTGCTGGTGCCGGCACAAGAAGAGTTTATCATAGACATTGACCAGAAGCACAAGGTCATCACCGTAGACCTGCCGGAAGGTTTGATAGCTTTGGACAAAACAGAAGAGGTATGAAAAAGAAACGAAGAAAAGCATTTTGGAGTAACATCAAGTTCAAGTACAGACTGACGATTACGAACGAGAATACCCTTGAGGATATCATCACGTTGCGCGTATCCAAGCTGAACGGACTGTCCGTATTGCTCTCCGTGCTGTTCGTATTGTTTCTCATCGCCTCCCTGATCGTAGCCTTCACCCCGCTGCGCAACTACCTGCCGGGATATATGAACAGTGAAATCCGTGCCCAGGTAGTGGAGAATGCCTTGCGCGTAGATTCCCTCCAGCAACTGGTGAACAGACAGAACCTCTATATCATGAATATCCAGGACATCTTCCAGGGCAAGATAAAGGCAGATACCATACATTCCATCGACTCGTTGACCCACCTGCGCGAAGATTCGCTCATGGAACGTACACAACGGGAAGCCGAATTCCGCAAACAGTACGAGGAGACAGAAAAGTACAACCTGACGAGCATCACCGCTCGCCCCGAAATAGACGGACTGATTTTCTACCGCCCCACACGCGGCATGATTTCATCTCCCTTCAATGCCGAAACAAAACACTTCGGCACGGACATTGCCGCCAATCCGGGCGAAAGCGTATTGGCCACCTTAGACGGTACCGTCATACTGAGTACCTACACTGCCGAGACGGGTTATCTGATAGAAATACAGCACAACCAGGACTTCGTGTCAGTCTACAAGCATTGCGGCTCTCTGCTGAAACGGGAAGGCGATGCGGTGAAAGGGGGTGAAGCCATCGCACTGGTAGGAAACACCGGCGAGCTGTCCACCGGTCCCCACCTTCACTTCGAGCTGTGGCATAAGGGCAGGGCCGTAAATCCCGAGCTTTACATCGTATTTTAGTCTCCAAATAGTAAATTGTAAATAGCATAATAGTAAATGAAACAGATTGCCATACTCGGTTCTACCGGTTCCATCGGTACACAAGCGTTGCAGGTCATCGAAGAACATCCCGACCAGTACGAAGCATACGTATTGACCGCCAATAACCGCGTAGAGGAACTCATAGCCCAGGCACGCAGATTCAAGCCTGAGGCAGTGGTAATAGCCAACGAATCGAAATACACGCAACTGAAAGAAGCGCTTGCCGACCTACCTATCAAGGTATATGCCGGCGCAGATGCCCTCTGCCAGATTGTGACCGAAAATCCCATTGATATGGTATTGACCGCCATGGTGGGATATGCAGGGCTGAAGCCCACCATGAATGCCATCCGAGCCCGTAAGCCGATAGCCCTTGCCAACAAAGAGACGCTGGTGGTGGCGGGAGAGCTCATCAATGACCTGGCACGCTTCAGCGGTGTCCCCATCCTACCCGTCGACTCCGAGCACTCCGCCGTTTTCCAGTGCCTGGCCGGTGAGATAGGCAACCAAATAGAAAAAGTGATACTGACTGCCTCCGGAGGTCCGTTCCGCACCTGCACTATGGAGCAACTAACAACCGTCACCAAAGCGCAAGCACTGAAACACCCCAACTGGGACATGGGCGCCAAAATCACGATAGACTCTGCTTCCATGATGAACAAAGGGTTCGAGGTAATCGAAGCCAAATGGCTGTTCGGTGTACGTCCCGACCAGATAGAAGTCGTGGTACACCCGCAATCCGTCATCCACTCCATGGTACAGTTTGAGGACGGTGCCGTGAAAGCACAACTGGGAATGCCGGACATGCGCCTGCCCATCCAATATGCCTTCTCCTATCCCGACCGGTTGAAAGCCTCTTTCCCGCGCCTGGACTTCAAGCTGTGCACGGAACTGACGTTCGAGCAACCGGACACCACCCGTTTCCGTAACCTCGCCCTGGCCTACGAAGCGCTACATCGTGCAGGCAATATGCCTTGCATTGTCAATGCCGCCAATGAAGTGGTGGTAGCTGCCTTCCTGCAGGACAAAATTTCGTTCCTTGGCATGAGTGAAGTAATAGAAAAGACCATGTCGCGCGTATCCTACTTACAGAAGCCCACCTATGAAGACTATGTGGCTACGGATGCCGAAGCCCGACGGATAGCAGAAGAGCTGATTTGATAGATACACCGGAATGAAAAGAATTATAAAAAACATCTACTCATTTGATACGTTAAATAAGAAAACGTACCTTTGCGAAAATTATAAAAATCGTAAAACAGCAAATAATTAGATGGAAACATTCTTGATTCGTGCCCTGCAACTCATTATGAGCCTCTCGTTGCTCGTTATTGTTCATGAGGGGGGGCACTTCCTTTTTGCGCGTCTGTTCAAGACGCGGGTAGAAAAGTTCTGCTTATTCTTTGACCCTTGGTTCACATTATTCAAGTTCAAGCCCAAACACAGTGACACGGAATATGGTATCGGGTGGCTACCCTTAGGTGGTTATGTAAAAATAGCAGGTATGATAGACGAATCTATGGATACCGAACAGATGAAGCAACCCATGCAGCCATGGGAGTTCCGTGCCAAGCCGGCATGGCAGCGCCTGCTAATTATGGTAGGCGGTGTATTGTTCAACTTCCTGCTCGCATTGTTCATCTATTCCATGATACTTTTTACTTGGGGCGACGAATATATACCAGTACAAAAAGCCCCATTGGGTATGGATTTTAACGAAACAGCCAAAGCCATAGGCTTCCGCGACGGCGATATCCTAATATCTGCCGACGGGGTACCGTTCGAACGCTATGATGGCGACCTGCTGACCAGTATTGTCGATGCTCGCCAGGTAAGCGTATTGCGTGATGGGGAAGCTGCTTCAGTCTACATCCCCGAAGACATGATGAACCGCTTGCTGGCAGACAGCGTGCGTTTCGCCAGTTTCCGTTTCCCTTATGTAGTCGACAGCCTGATTGTAGGATACCCTGCCGCTTCCGCCGGTCTGCAAGTAGGTGACAGCATCACCCACTTGGATGGAAAGTCAATAGCCTACTACGACTTCAAAGAAGAGATGCTGAAGCGCAAGAAAGCCAATGCATCCCATGAGGTAACCTTGACATACGTCCGTAACGGTGTGACAGACACCTTGAGCATGATGACCAATGCCGACTATGAAATAGGCGTAGCAGCACGTACGGCAACCGACAAACTGCTGCCCGTTGTCCGCAAGGAATACAGTTTTCTTTCCTCTTTCCCTGTCGGCGTATCTTTGGGGGTAAAGACTCTGAAAGGCTACGTAGGCCAGATGAAATATCTCTTCTCCAAGGAAGGAGCCAAGCAACTCGGAGGTTTCGGAACCATCGGCAGTATTTTCCCCGCCACGTGGGACTGGCACCAGTTCTGGTACATGACGGCATTCCTCTCCATCATCCTTGCCTTTATGAATATTCTGCCCATCCCTGCATTGGACGGCGGACACGTGTTATTCCTCATTTACGAAATCATTGCACGCCGCAAGCCCAGCGACAAGTTTATGGAACGTGCGCAGATGGTGGGCATGTTCCTCTTGTTCGGTTTGCTGATTTGGGCAAACTTCAATGATATACTGAGGTATTTCTTTTAAAGAACAAGACATAAAAAAACGCATCATCCATTCGCGGTAGAACGGATGATGCGTTTGCATCAAACAGATGATGTATTCGGGGCAAGCAGACGATGCGTTTGAACCAAACACATCATCTGTTTTTTTTGTGTCTTATACCAAATGGCCGATCCACTCTTCGCGGTCGCCCGGAAGCAGGTCTATTACCGGAACTTCAACCATTGTATAGCAACCAGGCTGCTGACGCATAGCGGCACGCGCCACACATACCAGCACTTGTGCCGTGAGGGCAGGATTGTTGATACGCATGTTGAACTCAAATAGCTGGTTCTGCGTCTTGCCAGACACACCTTTACGGGTCAGGTTTACCCCATGACCCATATCGAGCAGTGCATCCACACTCGGAACCAATTTTACATGTGTTTCGTCATTCACAAAGTACGGGTCGGCTTTGATGGCTGCAGTCACCTTGTCAAATTCGTAGCCATCCTTCAACTCGATGTACACCATACGACGGTGAATGCCGGTTCCTGTAGGAATAGTCATGGAAAGGGCGGCTTTCACACCTTCGATGGCCTTTACAGCCACGGTATGTCCCATGCTCATGCCCGGACCAAAATTAGTATAGGTAATGCCTTTCGGAGCAATGGCTTCCAGCATGGTGCGGACAATGGAGTCACTACCCGGGTCCCAGCCGGCAGAAATGATGGATACCGTATTATGCTTTTTAGCCTCTGCATCCAGTGTGCGGCGCAAGGCAGTGATACCCGTATGGATATCGAAACTGTCCACAGTATGAATGCCTAAAGCAAGGATCTCCTTTGCATACTCTTCCACTTTGCGGGTAGGCGTACAAAGGATAGCAACATCCACGCCTTTCAGTTCCTTGATATTCTTCACAACGGGATATGCACTCAGTTCCGCAGGACAGTTTTCAGCTCCGGCACGGCGTACTACACCGGCAATTTCGAAATCGGGAGCTGCTTGCAGGGCTTCGAGCACATAATGCCCGATATTACCATAGCCAACGATGGCTGCTCTTACTTTTTTCATTCTTTTTATGAATTTATTTATCAGTTTTCTACTTTATCGGCGCAAAAGTAAGCATTTTAATTTATTATATCGGCAGAACTCCCTGCTGTTTCACACAGTTTTTCTTTTTTTAGTGAGTGAAAGTCCAATAATAATTCATACATTCGCAGATGATATGTACGCAAGGCGCATTTTGGGCCGACAAGTAAAAGAATTATGATAGAATACATCAGAGGCGGAATTGCCGAACTAAGTCCGGCAACCGCAATAATAGACTGCAACGGACTGGGATACGGCGTCAATATTTCATTGAACACGTATGCCGCCATCCAGGGCAAGAAAGAATGCAAACTATATATATACGAAGCTATCCGTGAAGACGCCTATGTCCTCTACGGATTCGCCGACAAGCAGGAACGCGAACTATTCCTGCTGCTCATCTCCGTTTCAGGCATCGGCGGAAATACAGCCCGCATGATTCTCTCGGCACTCTCGCCATCCGAACTGATAAATGTCATCAGCACGGAAAACGCCACTCTACTGAAAACAGTCAAGGGTATCGGGCTGAAAACAGCCCAACGGATAATTGTGGATTTAAAAGACAAAATCAAGACCGGCAGCGTTGTAGCCGGCAACGCAGGGACCATAGGTACACTGGTATCGGCAGCCAACGCACAAGTACAAGAAGAAGCCGTAGCCGCCCTTACCATGCTGGGCTTTGCACAAGCCCCCTCACAAAAAGTAGTGCTTGCCATTTTGAAGGAAGAACCAAGCGCACCGGTGGAACAAGTCATCAAATTGGCATTAAAAAGACTATAATATTTATCTAAAACAAACAAATCATGACAACAATCAACATGCAATATTGGTTAGGGGCCAATGAACGCACCCACGTACTGCCAACGGACAAATGGTACCTCGACTTTGCCACAAGCATCCTGCCCCTCGTCAAGACCTCTCCCTTGTTCAACAAGGAAGACCTGCGTACCCAAATTGACGCAGCCATCTCTCTCGGCATGTACTTTCAAGATGCCATTGCCCAAAGCGGAGGCTGGAAACTTTTCTCCGAAGCCTTTCAAGGAGTATACGGAACTTACCTGCCGTTCTATCCACTGGGTGACGATTATACGCCCGATGAAATAAATCAGGAAGACATTGCATTCGTACTGTGGACATTGAAATCACAATTTAGTATTTTTGACAAGGAATACACCTTGTTCAGTCCTTATAACAAAGACCTGCTTGCATTAAGCCAAAGCGCCTATGAACTGATGGATGCACGTTTCGAAGAAGCTCCCATCAGCGAGGGAGAATCTTCCTTCCTTTGGGTAATGGGACTTGATTTACTGGATATGCCCATTACTCCGCTGCCGGAAGTCACTCCGGAAACCAAACTGAGTAAAGATGCCGCCCGCTGTCTGGAATACAGCCAGGGGAAACCGCTGCTATACTTCACCGATTACAAGGAGCTTTGCACTTTCTTTGTCGATGTCTTGGGATGGGAAAACAAACGGTCCGCACTATTGCCCGACCTGGAATACCAAAAAGAGTTCGTGATTTATGCCAACGCCAAAGGTATGCTCGTAGCCCACAACGTGGCCGCCTATTTCTGTGAAGAACATAACCCGATGTACGATGCCAAACGCGCTGCTGCAGAGGGTTACAAGATGTTCTGCCAACCCGGAGAGTGTCCGTTCGACCTGCTGAAATACGGAATGACCAAAGGAATTCTACCCGATGTGGAACTTCCCTTCCTGAAAGGAAAAGAAACACTGCATCAATATTGGGACTTTATAGCCCGCTACTACTTATGTGAATATTATGAAGGCGAGTAACCATTCCGGCATAAAGCCCAAACGAAGCAACAAGGCCAAGCCAACCGGAAAACGGATTGGTAAATCCAAACCTTCGAAAGCGAATAATCAGCTTAACAGAAGGGTGAAATAATGGAAAATGGATAATGGAAAAACAAACAGTGCAGCGTATTTATTGAAACCGCATGGCAATTTTCCATTATCCATTATCAATTATCAATTTTCAAAGTTCCACAATCTCTTCCTTACACAACGTCAGTTTCTCCACTCCTTCCGCTGTTACAACCCAAGAGTTTTCGATACCAACGGGACCAATGCCCGGCAAAACAATTTTCGGCTCCAATGCAAAGACCATACCCGGCTCCAACTCCTGCTTCATACGCGGAGCCAATACCGGCATTTCATTGATTTCCAAACCGATGCCATGACCGATAAACTTGGCCTTTTGAGTGGCTCCCATAAAGTTGTCGGCAAAGCCTGCTTTGGTGACAATATCGATAGCGAGATTGTAAAGGTCCTCACAAACAGCACCCGGTTTCGCTTTTTCTACAACAGCCTCTTGTATGTCCAGGCAAACTTGATGGGCAACATATGCCTTTTCCGGCAGCTTTCCGATAGAGAATACACGGCTCATGTCTCCCATATAGCCATAGAAGTTACCCCCCATATCAACCATAAAGCTCTGACCGGGCTGCAACAGTGCGCCGTTCACACTGATAGGCAGTGACGGGTCAAGTCCCTCGCCTCCCAGAGCAAAATCATAGGGGGCAGGCGCAGTGGCATTGTCTCCTGCCAGCAGACTTCCCATAAAAATCTCCATACTTTGTCCGAAGGTACGAAAAATACCCAGACAACCTTCCAGACGCATCAGGCGCTCTATTTCGATGGATAACTGGCGGTCTGTCATTCCTGGTCTATAAACCGAGGGTATTTGTTCGTAAGCTTTAGCATGTGCAATGCCGGAACGACGGAACATCTCAATCTCTATTTCAGTCTTGACACTTCGGGCCTTCCGGATAAGTGCCGTACCACAAGGAAGCACCTCCGTTTCAGGGAAACACGCAGCCAAACGGTTATATTCCGTAAAAGACAACTCATCCCCCTCCAGCATCAACCTCGCAGGTATGGGCAAACCACATTCCTTTAGTAAGTCAGGCAGTTGTTCCGGTTTACGGATAGGATGAATATGTTCCCCTTCAATATTGTTAGGACGTTTGATGAATAAACGGGCGGGAGCATTCAACGGCAGATACAAGTAACCGCTGACGACACGTCCGTACGTATAGATTAAGTTTACATTGCAAGCGATAAGAGCGGCATCAATCTCTTGTTGAGCCATGAGAGAGCGTATTTTATCACGTCTCAGTTTCAATTCAGGTAGTAACATCTCTTTGTCATTTATGGTTTCTCGGATACAAAGATACAACTTTTTTAATTGAGAATAAAAAAAGTACTGCCCGATACCTTCACAGGCGTAGGGCAGCACAAACCACAAATACAAATACAACTAAACAAAGTTTCTCTCTTAGATAATTCCCTGACCCATCATGGCATGAGCCACCTTCATGAAACCGGCGATATTCGCTCCCTTCACGTAGTTGATGTAGCCATCGGGTTCTGTCCCATATTTTACGCATTGAGCATGAATTCCGTGCATGATGGCGTGGAGTTTTTCATCCACTTCGGCTGCACTCCAGCTGAGGTGCATGGCGTTCTGCGACATTTCCAGTCCGCTGGTAGCCACACCACCTGCATTGACAGCCTTGCCCGGTGCATACATAATCTTATTTTCAATGAAAAGGTCGATAGCTTCGGGCGTACATCCCATATTGGAGATTTCGCCTACACATGTCACCTTGTTGTCAATGAGATGTTGTGCATCTTCGCCGTTCAGCTCGTTCTGAGTAGCGCAAGGCAGAGCGATGTCCACTTTCACTTCCCACGGGCGTTTGCCTGCCACGAAAGTAGAGCCGGGGAATTCGTCGGCATACGGTGCCACGATATCGTTGCCCGACGACCGAAGTTCCAGCATATAATCTATCTTTTCGCCACTGATACCATTCGGATCGTAGATGTAACCGTCTGGACCGGAGATGGTAACAACCTTGGCACCCAATTCGGTAGCCTTGGTAGCAGCACCCCAAGCCACATTTCCGAAACCGGAGATGGCAACGGTCTTGCCCTTGATATCAATACCTTTAGTTTCTAACATCTGGTTCACGAAGTACAAGCCGCCGAATCCTGTTGCTTCAGGACGAATCAGCGAACCGCCAAATTCCAAGCCTTTACCGGTAAATGTGCCCGTAAATTCGCGAGTCAACTTCTTATACATACCGAACATATAGCCCACTTCGCGACCGCCTACACCGATATCACCGGCAGGAACATCCATATCCGGACCGAGGTGACGCCACAACTCCAGCATGAAGGCCTGACAGAAACGCATGATTTCAGCATCGCTCTTTCCGCGCGGAGAGAAGTCGGAACCACCCTTACCGCCACCCATAGGCAATGTAGTCAAGGCATTCTTGAAAGTCTGCTCAAATCCCAGGAATTTGAGGATAGAAAGATTTACGGAAGCATGGAAACGAATACCGCCTTTGTACGGGCCAATGGCATTGTTGAACTGCACACGATAACCGAGGTTCGTCTGAACTTCACCTTTATCATCCACCCACGTTACGCGGAAAGTAAAGATACGGTCAGGTTCAACCAGACGTTCTATAATTTTCGCTTTCTCGAACTCGGGATGTTGGTTATAGATATCTTCGATGGAAAGAAGAACTTCCTTTACGGCTTGAAGATACTCAGACTCGCCGGGGTGCTTTGCCTCTAAAGAGGTCATGATACGTTCGATATTCATAATATTACGTTTTAAAGGTTATTACCTTGTTGACTTTACGCTATTCAAACAAAATGTCAACGAATAACACCGCAAATATAAGAAAACTTTTCAAAACAGCTAAATTTTACGGTTATATTTTGATTAAAGAATGATAAAATGTCAAATCCCCAGCATTCTCTATTCATACCTAAATGGTCTATTCTTTTCCTATTCTGTCAACAATTCGCCATAACGGCATAAATATAGAAAAATTATAATAAAGCAAATAAGAAATGACGAATAATTTACGAAAAAAGACACAATCCTCACGGACTATGCCTTTCCAATTGCTAACTTTAATTCTTAAATGCTTGTATTAAATCCGCAACATAATAATTACTATGTACGGACAAGCTTCATAATTTCTTCAATCCTTTTACCTCTTCTTTTGTTGCTTCTCGAACACTGATAGCCACCCCTCCACTACTTGCCAGAGGTTGACGCAGCACACTCTTTGACGTTACTATGCCACGACGGATGTCATAGCTCTGCGGATTATCTTTCCAGTCTGCATCCCGACCATCTGCATAAACGGTAACAATATATTTCCTTCCTTCGGGTAAGAAAGAGAAAGGAATAGTTGCCGTACGAGGATGTTCGTCGGTAATAGCACCTACATACCACTCTTGTTTTCCTTTGGCTTGACGAGCCACTGTGATATAATCACCCGGTTCGGCTTCCAGATACCAAGAATTGCTCCAATCCACCGCTACATCCTTAATAAATTGAAACGCATCGGGAAAACGGCGATAATTATCCGGCAGGTCTGCTGCCATCTGTAACGGAGAGGGCATCGTTACATATAGAGCCAATTGTTTTACCAATGTAGTACCCGCCTGACCTTTAGGTTTCGAACTATTATAATACGAAAGTTTTGTCTGGAAAATACCAGGAGTGTAATCCATCGGACCACCCTTCAACCGAGTAAACGGCAAGATACAAGTATGATCCGGATCATTGCCCCCCATAGATTCAAACTCACCACCACGGGCAGATTCTTGCGCTACCCAGTTGGGCCAGGTCCGACACAAGCCGGTGGGACGAACAGCCTCGTGACTATCTACCATAATCTTATAATCAGCAGCACGCTTCACCACATGTATATAATGATTGTTCATCCATTGTGAGGAATGATATTCACTACGGGGAATGATTGAACCCACATATCCGGTCTTTACAGAATTATAGCCATTATCTACCATAAATTGAAAGGCTACATCCAGCTGCCGCTCATAATCGGCAGCATTAGCAGCCGTCTCATGATGCATGATAATCTTTACCCCCTTTGATTTGGCATAGGCATGTAGTACCGCAACATCAAAGTCCGGATAAGGTTTGTCAAAAAGGAACTGACGATCCTTACGATAGGATACCCAATCTTCCCAACCTTCATTCCAACCCTCAACCAATACCGCATCAATACCATTCTCCGCCGCAAAGTCTATGTACTCTTTCACATGTTCAGTATTGGCCGGATGATGTCCATTAGGAGTTAACTTTGAATAGTCGGTTATGCCGGGTTTAGCCTTATAATAGTCGCTATATGCCCATGTACCTCCTCCACCAGTAAACATCTCCCACCAGACACCGATAAATTTCTGTGGCTTAATCCAAGAAGTATCTTCCAGCTTACAAGGTTCATTCAGATTAAGAATCAACTGAGAAGCAAGGATGCTACGTGCATCGTCACTAACCATAATTGTACGCCACGGGGTATGCAACGGTAATTGCAGATATCCTTTCTTTCCTAATTTATCGGGAGTAAGATGAGCAGAAAAGTTAAACTCTTTATCATCCACATTCAGCAACATGGCAGAATAATCTACCAAGGCAGCTTCATGAATATTGATATAAAGTCCTTCGGTAGTCTTTATCATAAGGGGTGTTTGTACTGTGAATGAAGTCGCTTTAGCTTCATATCCTTTTTTACGTAGATTACGTTCCATAGCTTCGCGCACTTCGGAAATGGCCGCAGTAGTATAGGCAAACTCATTCGTATCATAATCACCGGGAATGCAATAGAGTGTATGATTACCGGTCAGATTGAATTCCGTCAGTTCGTCTTTTACCGTCAGATAATTCATGTTTTTTTGCTCCGGCAACTCATAACGGAATCCGAGTCCATCGTCAAACAATCGAAAACGTACAATCATCGTACGGTCGTACTTTGCCGGTTGTGAGAGAGTGACAGTAAGTTCATTGTAATGGTTACGGACTTTTTCATACTCTCCCCATACAGGCATCCAGGTTTCATCAAAAGTAGAATTTGTTGCATCAAGAATCCGGAAGCCATTTGACAAATCCGCTTCTTCCATAAGTATTCCCAAGGCAGAAGGTTCTACAACCGGCTCTCCTTTGTAATATAAGCTATAGACCGGCCCCCCCTCGGAATCAAGCACAACATTGAGTTTCAGATTCCCATTGGGAGATAACAATTCGTGTGCCATCGCCACACAAGCAATTCCCAGAAATACAACTGTTAATAATACATGTTTCATATACATCCGTTATTGTTGATATATAAAATATTGATAAGGTTCCATCGTCATTACTGTAGGCAACTTCACATCCACACCGGCAATCACATCGGTCATGGTCTTGCCAGCATGCTCCATAGGTACTTTCACTTGTACAGACTCATTGGCGGTATTCACCATGACCAACATGCCATGACTGCCTGCTGCCCGATAAAATGAAGCGACATCTCCGGTAGTATAAACTTCCAGTTCACCACCACGTACACTGCTCGTAGCTTTATAAGCTCTGATGATTTCTGCCATCTCTTGCGCAAAGACTTCATTGGACTTCAAGTCTATAACTCCGTAATTGAAAAAGTTAAGTGACCGCGGATAGGCTACTTCCTGCGAACTATAAATAAGAGGTATCCCCTCGAGCATAGTCGTCAATACAAAAGCAGACATGGCACCACGCTCACCGCCATAACATTCTATCGGTGAAGCCTCACTTGCCTGGTCATGATTAGTAGAATAGCGTAACCGTAACGTACCCTTCGGCATTCCCTCCAATTCGGAAGTATTCATAGCATAAAGGTCAGTAAGTGAGCATTTACCGGCATAATAGTCTTTCAGTTTACTATGGAAGTTCCAGCCGTAGAGCAGATTGAAACCATTGTTCATTAAAGACGTTTTTCCGCCTTCGGCAAGCATCAGCAAATTATTGTCAAGTGTACGGAGCTCGGCGATTGCTTTCTTCCAGAAAGCATCTGGTACCCCCTCGGCATAATCACAACGGTATCCATCAATACCAATTTCTGTTACCCAATACTTCATGGCATCAATCATGGCTTGCTGCATGGTTTCGTTGTCAAAATTCAAGTCAGCAACATCCGCCCAAGGCTGTTCTTGAGGTTGTACCACATTGCCATTTGCATCCTGTGTATACCAATCCGGATGCTCAGTCACCCAAGCATTGTCCCACGAAGTATGGTTGGCAACCCAGTCAAGAATCACTTTCATTCCTTTGGCATGGGCAGCATCTACCAGTTCTTTCAAGTCTTTTTTTGTTCCGTAACGTGTATTCAGCTTTTTATAATCCTTTATACAATAAGGTGAATTCACACTTTTCAGTACTCCCGGCTCATTTACAGGCATCAGCCAAAGCACGGTAGTCCCCAGGCTTTGAATACGGTCAAGCTCTGCTTTGATGGCAGAGAACGCATTTTCTTCGGCAAAAATGCGGGGATTTGCCTCATAAATCACCATATCCGAAGCCATGTATTCTTCCTGTGGGACGGGAATCGGTTCCATGTCACTCTGACTATCACTACACCCCATACAAGAATGTAGCATCGTAAAGAGCAGTGTCGCAATTATTACTTTTTTCATATTTCTACTTTTTATCTATACTTATACTCATTGGCGGAACTGATATCTGCAAAAGGAGCATCCAAACTCTCCAGTAATGGGCATTGGCAGAAAAGATACTAAGCCTTAATACTAAAAATCCCGGAAGCCAATACTAAAAAACAAAAGAGCTAAGAGATAACTTCTTCCCAAGGCTTGGTTTTTCTATCCCAAGACTTGGGATAGAAAAACCAAGCCTTGGGACATATATCCGCAAGATTGAAAAGAGATATCCTATCCCCAATCTCATTCCACCAATAGGTCATTTAACATCTTCATTACTATACAAAACTCATTTCAAGAAATTATTCTGATTAGAAACAAAAGCCGCTTCAGATTCCGGTTCAGAGTCTCCGTCCGGATTGTTAGGGTCAATCTCCTCACCAGCTATGTCCGTAATACGGAAATAATAATCTCGATCAAGCGTCACTGCTGCGAGGTCAAATTGTGAGCCTCCATTGTTATTATTCATTATCAGATTGTAAGTCAATCCCTTATTTGCTTCACCTGTATCGTAATAATTATACGTGACACCTTTTATCTCAACACTACCGGTTGGTAATATTCCTGGCCAACTGCCAAAGAGTTCCGGTATATCATTTCCCCACGCGTATATGGTTGTTTCTGCCCATCCGGACTGGTCTTCAATAAAAATGGTATAACCATCATGGATGACCACTGCATCCGGATCTATTTCCGTCCAACCGCTTTCTGTGATTTCCAAATATATGTCACGGTCAAGAGTAAAGTTCTGTGGTCCATCAAATTGTGAACCTACTCCATTATCGTTAAATATCAAATTGTAAACCAATCCCTTATTTGCTTCACCTGTATCAAAGTATTTATAGGTAATTCCTTTTATCTCAACGCTACCAGTAGGTGAAATACCGGGCCAACCTCCAAAAAGTTCCGGCAAATCATTTCCCCACGCATAAAGTGTCAGTGCATCCCAACCTGTATTGTCCATCACGAACACAGCATAACCGTCGTGGGTCACTTCACTTGGGTCTTCCGGCTCCTCAAAATAAGCATTCCAGCGGGTTACCGTTATATCAGTGCGAGTACCTACCTTAGCCGAAATTTGATGTAAAGCATCCCCATTCTGCAAAGTACGCTCTATACCTTGTGTCTTAGAAACGAAATAAAAGCCATCGGCAAGTGTCTTTCCATTAACAAAATCTTCCGGATAGAGGTATATGCCCCATTTAACATCATTGTTTGCAGCTTTCTCCATCTGCCACTTAAGGTCTCCGGAAGCAGCATCCTGACCTCCATTGAAATCGCCTGCAATATAAATTATTTCATCGGCACCAGTTCCTTGGGGCATAATCACCTCCAGCAAGATAGCATCGCTACGAAGTTCAAATTGCGGCAACTCATGGTCAAACACAATTTCCTCCTTGTCACAACTACTGATGAAAGCTACAAAAAGCAACAAAAGCCATAGCGGATTACATATATATTTTTTCATTGTTACTATTATTATAGGATGATTAATAATTAGGATTCTGTACCAGTCCCGGATTTACCATAAGGGCAGACTGGGGCAAGGGATACCACTCGTATTTGCGGTCACGTTTAGCCGGATAGCTTAAACCGTCGTCCGTGGCACGGCCAAAGAACCACCATTGCCCTTGCGTAAACTTATCGAAACGACGCAAGTCTGTACGACGACGACGCCCCTCTCCCAAGAATTCAAGTCCCCATTCACTCAACATCCAATCCATATCAAAGGATGTAAAACCAGGACCGGGCTGTTCGAGAGCCGATTTATCTGTAAAATAGCGTGTTTTAACTCTATATACCAGTTCTTTAGCACCTTCCGTATCACCTGCACGCATTTTACATTCAGCAAGAGTATAGACCACTTCACTCAAACGGAATTCCACCTCATCGATGTTTTGGAAATCAATGCCTGCACTCTCCGGATAAACCGGATATCTTACCAAACGGACACCTGAATTCGTTTCACCCCAGCGAGGTGACATGACAGTCTCCAGATTACGTCCTAAATTAAGGAATGTACCCACCTGATCCACATAAACCAAATCCTGACCGTCACGGTCGGCATCTGCTTTCAAAGCCGCACCCTTACCATAGTTGGCTTTAATAGCCCCTTTCAAAAAAATGCCTTGATAGTTTCCTGTTGTTTCATTATACACATAGTTCTGCTTACGGATATCTTTATCGTGGAAACGTTCATAAACTGCTCCTAACTTATCACCGTAGTCAGTAAGGAAGCTCTTAGGATTGTCAGTACCACCATACGGCTGTACATTTCCAGAATTATCCCATGAAGGTGCCAAGCATACACAATTCCATCCGCTCTGGCTGTATGTACCTCCAAAATAATCCCAACAATTGTAAGGCATGAAAGGCATGTTACGCATCCAACCGGTATTGACCTGACCGACTTCCATCGCCAATGCCATTACAACTTCCGGACATTCTACATTGTTTATCGAATAAATATCGCGATAGTCATCGGTAATGCTGTAAGTACCATAATCGCCATTCAGAATTTTTTGGCAAAGAGTGGCACACTCATTATAACTGTTTTGTTTGATAAACACCTCAGAATTCAGCAACAAGCGCATCTTAATCATACGATTGGCAGCTTGGTTCATGCGGTTGCGAGTCTTTCCAGAACCATCTTCTTTCATAAGATCTGTAACTGACTCATCTAATTCCTGACTGATAAAATCGTAGATAATCTTGCACCCCTTATCAAAATCAGTATCTGCAGAACCAGGGATTTCCGCACCCGAAGAAATGTTCAAGGGAAGTGCTCCACCCCAAATCTCAAAGATATTGTAGTATGCCCAAGCACGCAGGGTACGTACTTCGGCAATATAACTATTCAAAGCATCCTCAGTCATGCGTATAGATGCGGGGCTGATTGCCTGCAAATCTGTAATAAGCGTATTGCAAAGCCCAATAGTGGTCCACGCATTCTCCCAAGTTTGGCGAATAATGGTTGATTCTGACGTCCAGGTATGTGAAGACAAAGCAAACTTCAATGCCTCATCCCATCCCCAAAGTCCACCGTTCCAACTGCGCCATGCCACCTGGTCGGCAGAAAACTCCTGCAAATACCAGAAGTATTCCAAATAACTATATGCAGCTTTCGAATAGATGGCTGCCACTGCCCCCTGAACACTCGTCTCATCTTGATAATAAATTCCGGCATCCACACGATCGAACACTTCCTCGTCCAAATTAGTACAAGAGAAAAGTGAACATGACATAATCATCGCCAATAACCAACGACATTTTATATATTTCATATCTTTCATATTTTTAATAATTTGTTTCTCATTTATTTAAAGCGAAGAGTCACACCTAAACTCAATTGAGTTGCTGTAGGATAAGCACTATTACTATCTACTCCCGGCTGGATACCATTCACGTCTATAATTGAAGGGTCATTACCTGAGTATCCGGTCAAGGTAAACAGATTCTTGGCAGACAGATATATGCGCATATTATCCAGTAACTTACGGTTCTTAGGAGTAAAATTATATCCCAAGGTTACATTTTCCAGTTTTATGAAGCTACCATCCTCCAGGAAATAGGAAGATATTACTCCACCACCGGTACGGATATTCTTATCTTCCAGATACGCAGAGCGAAGAACATTATCTGTACCACATCCCTGAAGCCCCATACCATATTTACGCATGTTGAATACATCAAAACCGAATGTACCGCGGAAGAATACACTCAAATCAAAGTTTTTCCAAGTCAGGTTGTTACTCCAAGACAAGAAGTGCTTGGGAGCACCATTGCCAATATAACGTTTATACTTGGCATCAGCCTGAGAAATAGGTATTTGCTCATCTTTATCATTCAAAATAAGCATATTGCCATTTTCGTCAACACCTGCATATTCATAACCGTAGAACTGCCCTATCTCTCCCCCTTCCTGCACACGGAAGAAATATTCGCTGGAACCAGTTCCCGGTTTTAAGTAAAGGTCGAGATAAGATGCCTTGTAAATATCGTTAGAAAGTTTGGTCAACTTAGTCTTTCCATAAGAATAATTGATTCCGCTCGTCCACTTCACTGCTGTTTTAGTAAGGATATCACCATCCAAAGATACTTCTATACCGGTATTTTTCGTTGTTCCAACGTTAACCAAAATAGTGGAATAGACAAAAGGCGGTTGAGGTGCCGTGTACGTATAAAGCAAGTCTTTAGAACTACGGTCAAAATACTCCACTGAACCACGTAAACGATTCCATAGAACAAAGTCAACACCCAGATTAATCGCAACGCTCTTTTCCCAAGCCAAATCCGGATTAGCATTACTAGAGGGAGCATAACCCGTTACCCAACGCCCGTCAAAGAGATAACTACCATTGGTATTATAAGTAGAAAGTGATTTATAAGCATCAAAATCCGAACGACCGGTAATACCGAAAGAAACACGTGGTTTCAAACTGGTCAACACTTTCCGGGTATTCTTCATAAAGCCCATCTCCATCATTTCCCAAGCCAAAGAAGCTGCTGGGAAGTACCCCCACTTTTGGTTAGCACCAAATTTGGAAGAGCCTTCATAGCGCAACGAAGCCGATGCAAAAAGCATATCCTTCCAATTATAGTTCAACCGACCAAAGAAGCCAATAAGTGTCGATTCAGAGCGACCGCTATATAAACTTGCCAAACCATCCTTCAGATAAGAGCCACTGCCCAAATCCCAATATTTCGTATTATCAAAAGAGAAGTCGTTGTTACTACCACCAATCTGTTCCCAGATAGACTTCTCATAAGTATAGCCCACTACAGCCTTAATATTGTGGTCGCCCAAGTTCAGTGCATAATTTCCCAACCACTCCAATCGATTGGTGTACCATTTCTGATACTTCATTTCCGCACGTCCTTTATAACCATTCCAATAGGACTCCGAACCGGCAGACGAAGCATAATATTGTTGCTTCATGTCATTGTAATGCAATGAGTAACTTAATGTTGTATTCAACAAATGCTTTTCTGTCTGCAAAATATTCAGTTTAGCCTCAGCCGTACCCAACAAATACATACGCTGGCCGTTGTTATCTCTCAAAGCAAGCTCCGCAACCGGATTGGTTGCACCCGTAGGAGAAGTAGGCTGATAATACGAACCGTCTGCATTATATACCGGCATTGTAGGATTCATTGTGAGTGCCCTATCGAAGAAACCATCATTTCCCCAGGTTTCATTTACACGACGTGCACTCAACGAACCGTTGAATTGTAAGCGATTCTCCAGTACACGCTGTTCCATAGAAAAACGACCTCCAAATTCTTCACGACCACTCACGATGTCAAGTCCATTGGCACTTTTGTAATTGAAGGAAGCACCATAGAAACCATTCTTTGTGCTACCATCAATAGATATATATTGGTTTGTGTCGTATGCTACATCACGAGTAATCAGTCCATACCAGTCAGTGTCGGCTCCATAGTCTGTACCTCGTCTCGAACGACGGAATTCATCAGCCGACAGAATATCCGGAGAGGGCTTGGCTACATTAAAAGCGATGTAACTGTCATATGTGACTACCGTTTTTCCAGCTTCACCCGAGCCACGTTTCGTTGTAACTAAAATCACACCATTAGCACCTCGCGTTCCGTAAATAGCAGCTGAACCCGCATCTTTCAATACCGTAATAGATTCAATATCCTGTGCAGCGATGTTACGGATATCGCCACCTGCCACACCATCTATGACAATCAAAGGACTATTACTTGCAGAAACAGATGTTGCACCACGTACTTGTAATGAAGAACTGGAGTTAGGATTGGCAGCTGCCTGCGTATTGACATTCAAGCCCGCGACTTTTCCCGATACCATTTCCATCGGGTTATTCATAGCCCCCAAATTAAAATTTTTCTTATCCACTTGTACAATGGAACTGGAAACTTCTTTTTTACTCAATGAACCGTAACCCACTACTACAACTTCTTCCAACACCTGCTGGTCATCATGCAAGACAACATCAATCTTGTTTCTACCGGATACGTTCAGTTCCTGCGTTTGGTAACCTACATAAGAAAAAATAAGTATTGCATCAGGATTGACATTCAATAACACATAGTTACCGTCAATGTCAGTTATCACCCCCGAAGTTGTACCCTTTACCAATACACTTGCACCGATAAGACCTTCACCCGTAGCATCGGTCACCTTTCCTTGTACCTGAAGTTGTTGTGCAACAGCAACACCAGTCATCATAAGAAAACCCAGTAAAAGGATCATGCGCTTTTTAAGGCATCTCTTTAGACTTTTCTTTTTCATCTTATTAGAAATTAGTTAAACAATAAATAGATTGATGCAAATGTATTATCAAAACAAACGCACGATTTGGGCTGAGATAAAAATCTAAAGTCCTACAACAGGCAATCAACTATAATACAACGCATTACGAAAATGCTATTGCTACTAATTTCTAAATCATTTCTAGACTTTTTAAGGCAGAAGAAAGCCTCAAAAGGAGGATAAAATCAAAAAGAAGTTATTTTCATCACTCGTTCTTCAAAGTCCTCTTTACAAAGAGACTTGTTTTTTAGCTTGGAACGATAAGTATAGATGGTAGTTATGGAATAACGCAAAAATTCTGCAATACGCGCACTGTCTGTAATACCTAAACGAATCAGTGCAAATATGCGCAGTTCGGTAACAAGCAATTCTTCATTTTTAGGATGCAATTGTTCTTCAACTGGCAACAAACGATTAAATTCTTCTACAAAGTTAGGGAATATCTTAAGAAAAGATACATCGAAATTGTGATAGAACTCTTTCAACTCTTGATTTATGAAACGGTCGGACTTCAATGTACGATATAACTCCTCAAGTTTACCGGCAGCAGCCTGCTTGTTCAATATGCGGCGATATTCTTCCATCTTACTTATATAAGAGGAACTTAAACTGAGGAAACGTCCCAAATACTCTTCCTTAATATGATTGGCTTCCGTAAGAGTCTGATTAGTATGCAATAATCGTTCATTAGCCTCATGTTGAGACTTGTTCAGCTTCTTCAATTCACTATTCAATATACTCAATTGGGAATTGGCAGCAACAACTTTTTTACGGGCATAAGACAATTTTTTCATTTGCCATAGCACACACAGTACTGTCAATAGAAGGAAAACAGAAAGGATACATATGCCTGTAATAAACATTCTCTGCCGCTGTTGCTGTATTTCCTTTTCTTGCTGATAAGCACGATCTATGAGCGGAAGCATCTTGGAATTCTGCGAACTACGCAACCGAGTAGTATAATAATTAGCATCTTCCATACTAATCTTGATATAGTGATTAGCACGTTCCAAATCGCCCATTCCATAAAGTAATTCCGCTAATGCGCACAAAGAATAATTTTCTTTCACCACTGCCCTAATGTCAGCAATGGCACTGCTAATACGTGCTTCCATTTCTTTTTGCTTGTTCCCTACGACATGATAAGCAAAAGCCAGAATTGAAGTAGCTACTGCATACTCACGCGTATTGGATTTCAACCGAGGTAAAAAATTCTTCAATAAACATATAGCCTCCTGACTTTTTCCCTGGTCAATGAGCTGGGGTGCATGCACGACTACATATCTATAAGTATCTTCCGGTACTAGGCTGATTATAGAATCCCTATACAAATTTGCTATCCGAAGATAATTGTTCACGTAGTTCCGATCAGTGGCATACTCTGCCTGATAGAGATATAGGTTTTCAAAACAGACATAATAGTCCACTATATTTTCACCCTCCAACGTGTTACGAGGAAGCGATTTCAGTAATTCCATTGCTTCAACAAAAAGGCCCGAAGTATTTAGAATATGTACTTTATTTAATATAGAACTATTTATCCATTGCCTATTATTTAGTCGTGTGGCAATAAGAATATTTTCATTTATATAATGCAACGCAGAATCACTGATATAAGAATTATATTCGGCAAAAAGACGATTTTGTATCAGATAACGTTCCATGTCAGTAAGCTTCCCTTGATTCAACTCATCCTTTATCAAAGAGATATACCGTTCTTTTTCTTCCTCGTATTGTCTACGCATCACGATAGTCTTATCCAGAACAGACAAAAGGCTATCTATTGCAGATGCATACATACCAAGCGAACATGGCAACAGCATTATTATTAAAATCAAGATACGCATCATAGGTTAACATTGTGACATAACTTCGCAAAGTTACAATTTTCTTCTGTTATGAAAATACGATTTTAGTATTTTCTTTGGCATTATAAGTCGTACATCATAGGGATTATACATCTACCGAAATTCATATTTCCTCTACTTCGGATAGCTTTTAAAGCTTTTATGGCAGTTTTCAAACCTCCTTCTGCCTAATAATGGCTAACATTGCAACCGAAACCAAAGGTTGACATCAACATGAGAAAGACATTATTATTTTTATACCTTTTATCTCTCGGCAGTATTGCCGCATACGGGCAAACCTGCCTGACCCAAGACCCCGAACTGGAACGGCAGCTCCACGAAAGCGGACTGATACATCAACCCCTACCCCTGGATATTGAAAACTCTTCCGAAGCCAACGGCTGGAAAAAGGAGGTCCTGCAAAGCACTCCCTTCACCCGCTCGGCAGGAACAGAGGGATGGAGTCATTCCGGTGCAGGAAGCATGTCCTTCAGTACGGAAAAGACCGTTTCCGGCAAAGGCAGCATCAAACTGCAATTCCCCACATTCACCGGGAAAAGGGCGACCGGCTCTCCTTCCGACCCAGACTATGCCACCTACGGAAACAGCAGTGTTACCTATCATCTGGACGGCGCCAATCTGGAGAAGTACAACCGTATTGTATTCTCCATCTACCCCGATTGCGACGGGGCGCGTATTGTCAACATGAACCTCACGTTTCGCAATGCAGATACTCCTGCCAAGAAAGGATATAATCAGCCTTCGGGTTCACACCTCATTAACCTTATTAATAAGGAGTGGAACCAATGCTTCCTCGAAATAGACGAGTATCAGCGCGACAAGGTGATGTCCATCACCTTCAGCACAGCCCTCAAAGGCAAAGACCGGACAACAGGAGATTCAGCTATCTACTACCTAGACAATCTACAACTGCAAACGGTGAAAGCCCCTGAGAAAGTCAGCGGATGGATACCTGCCGATGGAAAAATCTCCTACTCGACAACCGGCTATGCCGTCAACCACCCCAAAACCGCCCTCATCAACACAAACCTCACCATAGACGCCGGAAAGCGCTTCCAACTGCTTACCCCAACCGGAGAAATAGCTTACGAAGGAGACATCCGAAAAGAGAAAACCACTCTCGGAGAATTTGGCCTTATTGATTTCACCTCCTTCAATAATCCCGGAGAGTATCAGCTGAAGGTCGGAACATCGCTAACTCCCACCTTTCGGATTGGAGAACGGCTTTGGGAAGATTCACAATGGAAAGTGCTGAATTTCATCTTTTGCCAACGCTGCGGGCATCCAGTTCCCGGCAAGCATGCCTCCTGCCATGCAGACCTGATGTCCCGGCATGACGGACGCAGTATCTCCTACTCCGGTGGATGGCACGATGCGGGCGACTTGTCCCAGCAGACCCTGCAGACGGGAGATGTGGCTTTCGCCCTGCTCGAAGCCTATAATAAACAAAGAAACACCAACCCCACCCTCGCCGCCCGCCTGCGCGAAGAAGCGGAATGGGGAGTGGAGTTTATGCTAAAGAACCGCTATGGAGACGGCTACCGCGCCAGCAGCATGGGATTGCTAATCTGGCAGGATGGTGTATTCAACACACTGGACGACATATCTTCTGTACGCGTGCAGAACATGGCATTCGACAATTTCCTCTATGCCGGATATGAGGCGTATGCCTCCATGACGCTGGACAACGACCCGATGCAGCAGGAATATCTTCTGCGCGTGGCCGAAGAAGATTTCGCTTTCGCCATGGAGAAATTCAAGAAAGACGGTTTCGACCAGTTCGTCCAGCCTTACGAACACAGCTACAATACTTCGAAAAGCCAGTACATGGCTACCATCTCCTGGTCGGCAAGCCAATTATACAAGCTGACCGGAAAGCCTTCTTATGCGGACATCGCCGCCGAATACATCCGCTATACCCTCGACTGCCAACGTACGGAACCGCTGAAAGACCAAGACGGGACACGCGGATTCTTCTACCGGGACAAATCCCGCAAATCCATCGTACATTACATACACCAGTCGCGCGAGCAGGTCTATATGCAGGCCATGGTGATGCTTTGCGAAACCCAGAAAGAGCACCCCGATTATCCTAAATGGGTGAATTCCATACAACTATATGGAGAGTATCTGAAAGGAATGATGAAGTATACCCATCCCTACGGCATGATTCCAAGCGGTGTTTACCATGCAGAGGAATATAAGGATACCACCAACTTCTACGCCCTCCATCTGTTTCCACCTGCCAATGCCAAGGAACTGTACACGGAACAGATTAAACGAGGAGTACAACTGGACAAAGAGCACTACATGAAACGCTTCCCCGTGTGGTTCAATATCTTCAACGGCAATACCGCCATCCATCTTTCCAACGGAAAGTCCGCCGCCATCTGCGGAAACTTCCTGAAGGACAAGGAACTGCTCGACATCGGTCTGGAACAGTTGTACTGGACCGTAGGCAAGAATCCTTTCGGACAATCCTTGATTTATGGAGAAGGACACAACTATCCGCAACTGAATACCTTCTCTTCGGGAGAAATGACAGGAGAGATGCCCGTTGGTATCCGTACCCTGGGTAACGACGATGTCCCCTATTGGCCGCAAACCAACAATGCCTGTTATAAAGAGGTATGGGTTACCTCGGCAGGCAAATGGCTGTCTCTGACTGCGGAATATTAGATAATGGAGAATTAATAACTTATAAATTACAAATTATGAAACATCTGCTTATTTTATTGTTTACGGCTTGCACCTTGCTGACGTACGCACAAGTCCCCGAAGGTTATCCGGCAAACTATGCCAAAGCTCCTCGCTTCAAGGCCTTGATTTATTACACGCAACATGCGGAAGAAGCACACGTACAATTTGCAGAACAAGCAACCACTTTCTTCAAGAAGCTCAATTACGGTGACGGCTTTGTTCTGGATATTACTACCGATTTTTCAAAATACCCATACGAGAAACTGAAAGAATACAATGTCATTATCATGCTTAACACATCCCCCAACACCAAGGCCGAACGCGATGCTTTTGAGCAATACATGGAAAACGGAGGCGGTTGGGTAGGTTTCCACGCAGCAGCCTACAACGACAAAAACACGCATTGGCCCTGGTTCGTTAAGTTTCTTGGTGGTGGGGTGTTCTATTGCAACAACTGGCCTCCCCAGCCGGTATTGGTCGAAGTCGACAACGAAGAACATCCCGTTACCAAGAATCTGCCTGCATCATTCGTGGCTCCCGCCAGCGAATGGTACCAATGGACTCCCAGCCCCCGCCAGAACAAGGACGTAGAGGTACTCTTGTCCCTATCTCCCAAGAACTATCCACTGGGTATCAAGGATGTAGTGAATTTTGGCGACTTCCCCATCGTATGGTCCAACAAGAATTACAGAATGATTTACCTGAATATGGGGCATGGTGACGAAGAGTTTATCGACGGTACACAGAACCTGCTATTGGTTAATGCTTTCCGCTGGGTAGTGAGCAAAGACAAAAGCGGCAACCCGTTCCTCAAATAAAACGGTTTCCATAACAGCAATCAAGAGAATAAATAGGGGATAATTCCCCTATTTCCTATGTTAACACTACGTTTTTATGCCGAAACAGATACTTTTCCTTCGAAAAGTATCTGTTTCGGTCGTTTTATATAGATACCCTTGCCGGTTCCCAACGGGCCGGAATGACAGTTTCATATCGTTGAAACCAAAAGTTTCACTTGCTGAAACTTTTAGTTTTACGAAAGGAAACTAAAGGTTTCCCTTAATGAAACCAATTATTTTCCCAATCAAAACTTCTCGTATTTAGTCTCAAAACTAAAAGTTTCATGTTGAGAACTAAGACAATAGCCACTTTTACGATTCACCCAATAAATAGGAGGCATCATCTTTTAGAAAGATTGGAAAGCGTGATAGATGGTTGTAACGTTTTTTATCTGTCACGGGTATCTATCACGCTTTAATTGATTTATAATCAAAACAATACACCCATTTGCGTGATAGCATGACAGATGTTTTGCCAAAACAAACTTTGTGAAGGAACAAAAAATCCCCGGTATTATTCACAAGGAAATACCGGGGACTCTTCAGAAAAAAACAATCAAAACTTATAACCAGCCAGGGTTCTGTGTCAAGCCACCTTTAGCTCTATCCATTTCCGACTGGTCAATCGGGAAGTACCTGAACTTCTCCGTCCAACCTTTATTACCTAAAATCTCTGTTCCTTTATCGAAACGCAGAATGTCAAACCAACGCTGCATTTCATCCATAAACTCATACCCACGCTCTTCAAAAAGAATATCCAACAACTCCTGCTTGCTCTTTCCCGCCAAGTTGATACGATGCTCTTTGTCTTTGAAAGCGCGGTCTCTGACCTGGTCGAACCAACCTTGCGCATCAGCACTGGCAGTTCCGTTGATACGTACATCAAGCTCCACAGCCAGCAGCAAAACATCGGCATAACGGTAAATACGCCAAGAGTTATAATAGTTATCCGTAGGATTCACCGTAGACGTCGTCTCCTTTCTCGGATGAATCTTATAGTGCCCCAGACCCTCGTAATTTTCCTGCTGGTCACTGACTTGGAAAGCACTTCCTGCCGGTAGTTCACCTTTGGCCACCATTTCTGCCACTTTTTTAGCCTCGTCCGCATAGACAATGACTGTTCCCTCACGGCGCGTATCACCTTCCTTAAACATGTTGTAAACAGTACTCGGCATGGTGTTCTGCCCATAACCTTCGCCTAATCCACCCTGCTCGGCACTTCTCGGGTCAACAATGTTACGACCACCCAAAGAACGTGCAAGCCCAAACCCTTCGCCGGAGTTATTGCCGGCATAACATACCTCAAAGATAGATTCCGCACACCATTCTCCGTCTTTCACCCATAAGTTCTGATAATCAGGGTTCAACTGGTATCTTCCACTGGTGATTATTTCTTTCATGTCATTCAATGCCACCTGATATTTAGTCTCATCACGATGGAACAAAATAATTTTAGCACGAAGCAGCTTGGCAGCATCCCGGCAAACGCGTCCCTGCTGTGTAGCACTGCGCTGGGGCAGATACTTAGTCACTTCGTCATCCAAGTCACCCATCATAAACTCATAAATTTCTTCACGGGTTCCTTTGGCAACGCTATACATTTCACTGGCTGCCAGATAATGTTTGATAAGCGGGAATTGCTCATACCCCATAAACAGATGGTAATAGAAAATGGCACGGTAAAAGCGCGCTTCGGCAGAAATGGAATTGACAAAGTCTGCACTGAGGTTGCATCCGGCCAATTTGTCAATCAACAGATTGGCAGCAATGACTCCATTGAACAAGCCAAAATCCCACTCATTCCACCAAGAACCATATCCCCATGCACCGAAACAAGAAGTCGCGTCATAGGTAAAAGTATCCCATTTCGTCTTGTAAGACCCCTCACCGATACCACCGCCGGTTTCGGACTCATCACCCAGCAAAGAAGAGTAAGACCAAACCTCCGGCATACGGGTCTGCATTTCATTCATCACGGCATACAAGCCCTTCATCATATCGTCTTCCGTCTTATAGAATTCGGTTTCCGACACCTGAGTTCTCGGATTCACTTCCAGAAAATCTGAACAAGCTGTGGTCGACAAAGCCATCGCACCCAAAGCCAATACCTTTAATATCTTATTCATTGTATCTAATTTTTAGGTTAATCAAAATGTAATATTCGCACCGATAGTATAAGTACGTGCTTGCGGATATGTTCCCCCGTCAAATCCATCACGTGTTCCCACTTCAGGATCATAACCGCTGTAGTTGGTAATTGTAAACAGATTTTCGCCCTGCACAAAGAAACGCAGCCCCTTGACGCCGACACGCTGCAACATCTGTCCAGGCAGACTATAGCCAATCTGCAACACTTTCAAACGCATATACGAACCATCTTCCACAAAAAAGTTTGAAACCTGATAGTTATTGTTGTCACCATCTATCACACGTGGCACCCAATTGGAAGTGCCTTCACCATGCCAACGGTTCAGCCAAGATTTGTCGTAGTTACCAAAAGTCACATTGGAACGTCTGTACAGTTTATAAATGTCGTTTCCGATACTTCCTTGAAAGAATGCACTGAAATCCAGCCCCTTCCAATCGGCAGAGAGCGTAAATCCATACGTCCAGTCGGGATTCGGCTTACCTATCATAGTACGGTCATCGCCATTAAGACCATTTTTACCATCCAAATCTTTAAAACGGATATCTCCGGGCTTGGCATTCGGTTGTATCAAATGAGTCTTTCCGTTAGAATCTACGTAGGTATAGTTGTCTATCTCCTGCTGATTCTGGAAAATGCCATCATGCAAGTAACCGTAGAAGAAGCCGTACGGACGCCCGTTCTCTCTCCAACTGACCTGGCCGCCCATACCACCGCCGATATTATTGAGACCGACACGGTCGGGGCCCTGGTCTGTTACGGTATTCTTCACATAAGAAGCATTTCCATTGATACCCAGATTCACTTCACCCACCTTAAAGCGATAGGACGCTTCGAACTCGATACCTTCGTTCTTCACTGTACCCGAATTGACCGTCATACTGCCATAACTGGTATAAAGAGGAATCGGCATGGAAAGCAGCATGTCCTTCGTCTTCTTCACGAAATAGTCGGCAGAGAATGTCAATGCACTGTTGAAGAAACGCAAGTCAATACCCAAGTCGGTCTGTTCGGAGGTCTCCCATTTCAAATCAGCATTGGCATAGCCACGGGGCAGCATGCCCGTATATACCTTTCCATTTATGACTGCATTCTTACCCTGACTCATCATACTTGTATAGGCAAAGGAGCCAATACGTTCGTTACCATTCTGTCCCCAGCTTAGACGTATCTTGGCAAAATCCAACCAGGAAGGTCTGTTCTCCATGAACTTCTCACGAGTCAACACCCAACCCAAAGAAACCGAAGGGAATGTAGCATATTGGTGCTCGCGACTGAAGTTTGACGAACCGTCCCGTCTCACTACCGCTTCGAACAAATACTTTTCATCATAATTATAATTGATACGTCCGAATACGGATGCAATGCGGTGGTCTTCTGCCCCACCCCATACTTTGGACTGCTCTTCGGGCGCTGTGGCCGTGTCTATATATCCCTTGTCTATATCCACCACCAGCAGATTATAATCTTCCGCTTCCAAATTGGAGTAATGGTAGGAAGACATACTTGTACCGAACAGTGCACCTATATTATGACGGCCGAAAGACTTTGTATACGACAGTACATTTTCCCACTGCCAATAGGAAGACTCCCTTTTCTTATCCTCTACCTTGGAAGTGGCATTCTTACTGGTAGCATTCAGCTCGTAGACTGGAGTTACATTCTTAATGGAATTGAACACCCATTCCGCACCATAGGTAGTCTTGAACTTCAAGCCTGGCAACAAGTCGACATCAAGGTTAAAGTTCGCACCGAAATTCTGAGGCATAGTCCTCTGGTTATGACTGACCTGCATGGCTGCCAGCGGATTGGTTATTTCACGCATCTCGATGATATTGTATGCCAGGCCGTTGGGAGCAATGACATGATTTGGATAAGTTACGGCATATTGCTCCAGTATAGCAGGGTCGGTCTGATAAACCGGCTCGGTAGGAGGCAACATATTCATGGAAGTAATCAAGCCTGCTGCTTCACTATTGCCAATAGTATTACCAGTCTGGATTGACTTGGAATAGCTTGCAATTGCACCAAAACTAATCTTATTCAACCAATTTCGTGATTTCGTGTCCAGTAATACATTATTGTAATTCAAGCGTACATTGTAGCGTTCATAATCAGCATGTCCTTTAGCATAAATACCTTCTTGCTTTACATAACCGAAAGAAGCATAATAGGTAGAGTTGTCCGTACCGCCACTCAACGAAACCTTGTGGTTCATAATAGGAGCATTCTTGTTCTGCAGTTCCTTTTGCCAGTCGGTATTGACGCTGGAAACAGTCGGGAAATAAGGGTCCTTACCTGCATTGGCAGCCATTTCATTCATCAACATCTGATAATCCGCACTACCCAGCAAATCCACCTTCTTGGAAGGATTCTGAATACCATACGTAAATTCATAGTTCAAAGTAGCCTTTCCTTTAGTACCCTTCTTCGTAGTAATCAGTACAACACCATTAGCACCACGGGCTCCGTAAATAGCGGCGGAAGCTGCGTCTTTCAACACTTCAATAGACTCAATATCAGAAGGATTCAAATGACTGATACCACTTTCAGACGGCATGCCGTCTACTATATAAAGCGGATCGGAGTTGTTGACCGTACCAGTACCCCGAATACGAATCTTTGATTCCGCACCGGGCTGACCTGAATTAGAGATAATCTGTACACCGGAAACTTTACCTTTCAAGGCATTCTGAATATTTGTAGGATTACCTTTATCCAACTCTTCACTGGTAACACGGCTCACAGCAGACGAAAGTACACTCTTCTTTTGTACACCATAGCCTACTACAACTACCTCGTCCAGCAACTCAGAAGAATCAGTAAAACGGACTTTCAGATTTGTATCTGCAGCAGTCAGTTTATACTCAATAGGCTCATAACCAATAAAAGTGAAGACCAACACATCACCCACAGAAGCTTTCAGACTGAAATTCCCATCAATGTCCGTCACAGTACCCACAGCCGGATTACTTTTCATACTGACATTAGCACCCGGAACCGTTTCTCCGGAAGGGTCATAAACGACACCCTGCACATTAATTTGTTGTGCGAAGAGCTGCAAAGTGCAACTGAGAATGCAAAGCAGCAAAAGGACTCTTTTTCTTTTCATGATAATAGTATTAGTTTATAAAATAGGAAGTTATTCATATTGTATTGATACAAATTCCAATACTTCGATAAGCGAAATTACGTACTAAACAAGAAATGGAAGTTGAATATTTCTCATAAGGAGTTCATTTACTAACACATCCATAAAAAACGTTTTATTTTAAACTTAAAGTGATAAAGTTTAAACCCATAAAAAAACGGATACGTTTCTGTACGTACCCGTTTTCTTCTAAATCCATTGATTATAAAAAGTATTACCTTTCTAAAGTCCAGTTAATGGCATTTCTGAACATGGTCGTAAACCCTTCCGTTTCGTACAATTTGCTGCTATGCCCTATCTGGAAATAAACATTGCGTGCCTTTTTGCTTTCATTGACCCAAACCACCGGATGATCGCCCATCTTGATGTCCGATGCAGGCGTGTAGCTCGATTCGTCTACATTGGCCAGTACATGTACATTGGGGCGCGGGCTCTTGTCATAAGTATACCACTCGTCATCGGGCACCACGAAAGAGGCCGGAACATCTTTCATTACCGGATGCTGTTTATCTTCCACAATCAGCGTACCGTTGGCCAGCGGAGCTATGTAGTTCTTGAAACGTACACCACCCATGAAATCAGAGAACCATTGCCACATGGGATAACCGTCAAACTCGCCCAGCAAAGTAGCATGATGGAAACCTATCCAGCCGCCACGGCCTTCTTCTATATACTTGACGAACGCATCTTCCGCTTCCTTCGGCCAAGTATAAGGCGGGAAATCCAATTGAATAACCAGGCTGAACTGCGACAAGTAAGCCTCCGTTATGTTCCTGGCATTGTTTATCTCGGTAATACTGAAATTCCCCTTTACACCTTCGGCCGCCAACCACCTCAAACCGGCATCCGTAAATCCTCCGTGCTGTCCGCCACGTTCCGTCAACACCAGTACCTTCGCCTTGTGCGGCTTGCCCAATAGGTTTTCTGCTACCGTACGGCGCAAATCACCCTGTTCATTGTCTCCGCTATAATCCCAATACATGCCTCCCAGCAAATCTTTATCCAGAATATACTGACACTTGATGGCAAGTGAACGGGGATTCTCAAAACCAAATACCAACGTATCATTCTTATCGGCCAGATAAGGCACTTGAGCCACCTCATCCCACTTTTCAGTATATTGGGTATCCGTATTCCCTACCTTATTATAGTCTTGGAAGCTGGGATAACCGTCACCTCCACGACCATAGAAGGGCATACCCATCACCAGCTTGGAAGGCGGTACGCCCGCTTTCAAGTGTGCAGTAACGGCACCGTCCGAAGTAATGTCACCGCTATGTCCTGACGGATAAAGCGCCGAATGGTGCTTGGGAGCAGAAGCCATGTCATAAGCCATGATATTCACAAAATCGACGGAAGGCAAGATAGCCTTGAAGTCAATGTAACGGGCAGAAGCTACGGTGGCAAGTGTCAGTTCCTTTTCATTGCCGATGGCAGCTCTGATATCCTGCATCAGAAGTGTAAAATTCTCCGTATCGTCCGGTGACGAGGATATATTTGCCATAGAGCTGGTGGGATATTCCCAATCGATGTCAATGCCATCCAAAGCGAACTCCTTCACCACACGGTCACAGTCCGCGGCAAAAGCACGGCGATATTCATCATTGGCAGCCATCTCACTGAAACGTCCGCTTCCCCAGCCGCCGATGGAAAGCAGCACTTTCAGCTCCGGCTTCTGTTTCCTCAAATCAACAATCTGTCTCAAACGTTCCTCATTATCAATCTTGACACCGTTAAAGCTCTCGTTTACATGACCGAACGCATAGTTGATATGCGTCATGTACTGCGGGTCGGGCATCACCTCACTCCACGAAGTGACATAAGCAACCACAACCTTTGATTCGCGGGAAGCCGCAATGGCCTCTTCTCCCGACTTAACGCTACCGCATGAAACCAATACGCCCAAAGCAGCAGCCATCATCATTTTAATTTTTTTCATAAGTACTATCTTTAATTACAAATTATCGCAGGTCTGACGGACCCGTGAACCTATCAATGCATAATACAGCATAAACGTTTCTCCAAAAAGAACGATGAACCATGACCATCTCCAGCCTCCAAGAACATCGGCAAGCACTCCTTGCAACAAGGGCAATATGGCACCGCCTACCACTCCAATCATGAACACACCCGAAGCCACCGAAGTGTATTTTCCCAAATGGGCAACGGACAAAGTAAAGATAGCTCCCCACATGATGGAATGGAACAGACCTACTGCCGTGAGCAGCCACGGATTATTCAGAAGAATGGCCAGTAGGGCGAGTAATCCTGCCGATACCGTAGTAACCGTCAACTGCACGCGGGGAGAAATCCTGCTCAGGCTGCTCCCCACCAGGCGGCCCACAAGCATACCACCCCAATAGAGCGTAGCCATCAGTGCCGGAGAAGCATAATCCATCTCGATGGCGTACAGATTGATATTGGCCCCGATACAGACTTCCACTCCTACATAAAAGAAGATAGCCACCACGCCCAATGTCAGATGACGGAAGGACCATACACTTTTTTCCAGCTTTTCTCCCTTCTCTACCCTGGTTCCTTGGATATCGGGCAAAGACAATTTCATCAACAACAATACAATCAAAGAAATAACAGCCATCAATGCCAGGAACGGAACCATCAGCTGGTCAATCTGAATGTCCTCCATAGACAGACCGCCAAACACGACACCAGTCACGAAATAAGGAGCAAGCGTAGTTCCCACAGAATTGGCAGAACCGCCTATAGCCAAACGCTGAATGGACTGGGTACCCTTGACATGGCAAGCCGTCAGATAAGGATTTATAACCACTTGCAGAATGGTAGCCGAAGCCCCTACCACGAAAGAACCCAGTAAGAAAATCAAGAACCCTCCAGGGATAACATTATTTCCTGCATGCCAATTCGCTTCAGGAAAGTGTACTGTGAAATAGGAAGAGGCAAAGAACAAACCAAGCCCCACAATCATCACCAGCAATCCACGCATCAATGTTCCTTTATATCCGTATTTACTAATCCACGACGAGCCTACCCCTCCACAAACCGGATAAGCAAGGAACCAGGAGAAAGTAATCAAAGTAGCAAAAGTATTTTTCAACCCGCCCACTTCCGAAAGAAAAGTTTCTTTCAGAGGACCCTGAAACTGAGTATTGGCAGTCGTAAGGAAACCTACAATAAAGAACAAGAACACCATCGTGATGAATGGCCCCATATAGTTTATTTGTTTTTCTTGTTGTGTCATAGTATTTTGATTATTAATTCAAATAATTAGTTATCAGCCGCCTGCAAGGCGACTTAGCAGTTAAGCATGCTTGCCGCCGCCTCATCCAGCAGAAATTCACAGTTGGGATGAAGCTGAAGGATGGAAGCAGGAACATCTGTTGTCACAGGCCCTTCAAGCATCCGCTTGACAATATCCGCTTTATTAGTCCCTTTGGCAACCAGTACAATCCGGCGTGCCTGCATAATGTTCTTTATTCCCAAAGTAGCCCCTCCCAACTCTTTATCGGGAGGAGTACCCGTTTCTCTACGGATGCGTTCTTCCAGTTCCACATTCATCCGGGTCACCCATGCTTCACCGCCAAAGGGAGATTCCGGCTGGTTGAATCCCAGATGTCCGTTCTCACCCAACCCTAAAATCAGCAAATCAATGCCGCCACGGTTCGCAATTTCCTGCTGGAAATCCCTGCATGACTGTTCAAAATCACCAGAAATGGTAGGCAGCATCAAAAAATTCTCTTCCTTGATGCCCAATGTATCCATCAACTCCGTTTTCAGCATCGTGTAGCATGCTCCGGCATATTCGCGCGGCACATTCGTTACCTCATCCAATCCGAAGAAAGTAACGGTATCCACCTTAAACGGATATTTAGTATAGATTTCTCCCACCAACCGATGAAGATTGCCGGTAGTACGTCCCGTCGAAAGTCCTATCACACTCTCCGGTTCATTCAACATCTGCCCGATGATGCGCCATGCAGCCGTGCAGTCAAACTCCTTTTCATTCTTTGTTATTGTTATTTTCATATTCTTAATCATTAATTCCTAATCACATATTCATCGCCACCGCGCCGGCCCCCAGAAGCCCGATAAATCCGGGATTCAGTTTCGTAATGACAACCCCGTTGCTGACAAAACGCATGGTCGTAGGATGAAGTTTCTCCAGAATCTTCTCGTGCATATATCCGTCGGCCACAATGCCTCCACCCAACACCACCGTGTCCGGGTCAATCACACGTACCAGATTCATGATAAGATTGGCAAGCGCCTCAGCTGCATTCTCCACCAGCACCGTACAGAGAGGGTCACCTTTCTGACTAAGTGCAAACACCTCACTCACAATCACCCGTTCCCCTTTTTCAGCCGGAATATGCAGGCCGGTCTCATACTGGTTGCGGAGCAGACGGGCACAATTGTCAAAACCTATGCCGGCAGCAATCGCCTCCACACAGTCCATCCGTCCACAACCGCATTTAATGCCTATGTTCACACCTACACGCACGTGTCCCACTTCGCCGGCATTGAAATGACTGCCACGGATTTGTCTCCCATTTATCACCGTACCCACGGCAATGCCTGTACCTACATTTACGTATATAAAGTTTTTGGAAATTTGTCCGAATCCCCAGACGCGTTCGGCTCTTGTAGCGCTCTTCACATCATTGTCTATATGGCAAGGCATGCCATATATATCCGACAGTTCCTTTGCCAACTCAATCCGCTGTGTCCTGCTCGGGTCAATCTGCAGCCAGACACCTTCGTTGGGATCTACACGCCCTATCAGCCCAACACCCATCGCTACCGGTTTCTGGTCATACCAGCCCACGGTACGGATATAATCATCGAGCGACGACTTGATGATTTCCAGCGCAGCCTGCTGATTAAAGTAACCGGAGTCATATTTCTTATACCTCAAAATGTTGCCACGGCTATCCATTTCGCCAATCAGCAACTTCGTGCCTCCTAAATCAAGACCTAAATACGTTTCCATTTTTTATATGCGTTTTTTAATATTGTTTACTGTCCACAATATTACGCACTATCAGGGAGACAAGGGTTTATTCTCTGACAAAAAAGGTTTAATACTTGTCAGCGGTGGTTCAAAAGCAGTCTTCATGGCTCTAAATTTTGCTGGGACTGGTACCAAACTGCTTTTTGAAGCATGTACTGAAATATTTCGGGTCAGAAAATCCGACCATATTCGCCACTTCCCCTATCGAATATTTCCGGGAAACCAGCAGCTCTTTTGCCTTGTTCAAACGGACAATGCGGATGAAGTCATTCGGTCCCTGCCCGGTCAGCGTCTTTATCTTATTGTAGACAGAAGTGCGGCTCATGCCCAGCATCCGGCAGAAGTCATTGATGGAGAATTCCGAATCGGACAACTCCTCCTCAATCACTTTCATAACCTTGTCCAGGAACTCCTTGTCCAACTGGCTGGTATAGTCTGTCTCTTCGGGCTGCGCATCCATCGCCAACACGGTTTCGCGCAAATGCTGCCTATTCTGAAGAATATTCCTGATACGCACTTTCAGCACAGACAAGTCGAAAGGCTTGATGATGTAGTCATTGGCACCGGCCTCCAGTCCGAAGATGATATTTTCCCTCTCACTCAGTGCGGTCAGTAATATAATAGGTATATGGCTTGTATCTACCGATGACTTCAGAATCCGGCACAATTCATCACCTTCCAGTACCGGCATCACAATGTCCGAGATAATGATATCAGGATTGATTTCCCTTGCCGTCTCCAATGCCTTTCCGCCGTCGGGCACGGCAACTACCTTATATTCGGAAGACAAGCTGTCCACCAGATACTCCCTCATATCCGCATCGTCCTCCGCCAGAAGAAGGACATTCTTCCCGGCACGTTCCGTTTCTTCATGCACAGCCCCGGTAGCGGCCTGAGCTTCTTCCCGGCCGTCAGCCTTCGCTTCCACCGCCACGCTCGCCTTTATCCTCTGCGGGAAAGTTACCGTAAACGTAGTTCCCTGCCCTTCCACGCTACTGAAAGAGATGGTGCCGTGATGCTGTTTCACAATGCGGCGCGTAATCATCAGACCGATACCCGAACCGGTTTCCTCAAAGTTCATGGCATTCTGGGCTCTATAATATTCGTGAAAAATATTGCCCTGCTCCTCTTTCGGAATGCCGATACCCGTATCCTTCACTTCAATAGTCCACTTCTTTCTTGCAGTCTTCACCAGTATGTGAATGACTCCCTTCTCTGTATACTTCAAGGCATTGGAGAGCAGATTGTCTATGATATGATCCATCTTCTCCCGGTCAATCCAAACCTTGGGCATATCCGGCTCCACCTCCAACTCTATCCCGACGCTCTTCTGCATGGCGGCTAAATGAAACTCCGCCATCTTTTCCTCCAGATAAGCCTTAATGTCGTATGGAGAAACCTTCAGACACTCCTCGGCATGCAGTTCCGTTTTCTGCAACTCAAGCAGTTGAGTAATCATTCCCATCAGTTTTTCCACATTCTTCATTGCCACCGCAACGGTTTTCTTACCCTGCTCCGGAAGTCCCTCCTGCGCTTCGAGCTCGCTCAGCGGAGCCTTTATTAAAGTAACCGGTGTACGGATATCATGGGCTATACTGATAAAGGAACGTATCTTGTCCCTTATACGCCCCTCGTTCACCTTATGCCTCCTATACTGCACAAACATGCAGACAAAGACAAACAACAAGATGAAATAGAGGAGCAGCGCCCACCACGAAACCCAGTAAGGGTTATGAATGACAATGTCCAGACTTCTTTCTCCCACCTGCTGCCCGGTGTACTTATCAAATGCCCGCAAGCGGAATACATACTTACCGGACGAGAGATTCATATAGCTCACGTTCCGCACTGAATTGGAGTGTTCCCACTCCTCATTGTGATTTTCGAGCCTATACTCATACCTGATACGATGCGGGACTGCAAAGTTGATGGCAGAGAAGGAAATAGAGAAGGAGTTTTGATTATACTTCAAATCTATTTTCCGGGTATCATTGATATTCGTTTGCAAAAGAGAGCCTTTCATTCCCGCTTTGACCGATTCATAAAGCAGTTTAAAGTCTGTCAGAATCAGCTCAACGGGTGCATGAGTCCCCAAGTCCAAAGACGGGAGAAAGGAAAGAACCCCTTCTGCGGTGCCGAAAGCAAGACATCCATTCTTCAACTTAAGGGCAGCATTCGGGTTGTAATATCCCCAGCTGACATCCAAAAAATCATTGGCACTGATGATAATATCCCGGGAGCAGTCCAAGCAATACAATTCCTTCTCCGTACTGAACCAGATACGCCCTTCGTTATCCTCCAGCAGGCTGTTGATGGAATTGGAAACCAGATTGTCATCTACGGTATATGCATGCGCCTCTTTCCCATCCGGACCAACACGTATAAGGCCTTCCCCGTCTGTCGCCAGCCAAATATCACCGGATGAGGACTGCATCAGGCAACGGACAGGATAATGCAGAGAGATGTCTCCAAACGTCTGATGCCACTGCGTGTCTCCCGACTTCTTATCAAAGACGGCCAACCCGCTGCAACCGGCAATCAGTAATGAGCCCCCCTTACCCGGCTTTATGTCACCTATGCAATCAATCGGGTAATATGTATAAGTATCCGTCCGTATATCGTAACGGGTAAACTCTCCTTCAATACCACCGAACCAGACATAATCCCCTTCCGCATAAATGGCATAAACATAGTCGGTGGCCATTCCCTTCTCCGGATGTGCATTTCTTTTCTCTTTCTTCTGTACCCGTCCGGTCTGTTTATGAATACAATAGACACCGATACCATAGCCACCTACCCAGATGTTTCCCCCGGAGTCTTCGGCAAGTGCCAATACCACTTTGCCACTATATTCCGTACCGTCCAGATAGTGGGTCCATTTGCGTGACCGAGGTTGATAGAGGCTGACGCCGTTGTTTGTACCATACCAATAATCTCCCTCCGAGTCCTGAAACATCACATTTACATGGTCCGACTTCAGGGAATTATCATTATTGCGTTCGTGCCTGATTCTATAGACATCCGGCATCTCCGGATCCAGATAGCTGATGCCATTCGTAGAAGTGCCAATCCATACAACTCCGGATTCATCCACACAAATATCGGATACCGTATTACCACTCAAGCTTTTGTCATCATCCCCGTTATTCATATAATGGTTCAAAAGTTCTCCGGTAGCGACATCCATGCAAAAAACACCTGCACCGTCGGCTCCCACCAGCAGCAAATTATCCTTTGTCCTTGCAAACGAACGGATAGGCACATGAGGAATCCGGTCATTCAAGGAATGTATTTGCCCTTCGGGACCGTCAAGCACAAATACGCCGTTTGAAAAGGTACCGATGAACAGCTTCGCTCCGAAGACATAGAGCGATTCCACATGCATCTCTGTATGCAGGTCAACCGGCCTCGTCTCAAAAGACGAAGAACCTGCCGCTCCTGCCTTCGTCAGCCGGAAGACACCCTTGTCGGTGCCTGCAAAAAACACTTCATCTTCCATTTGGACCATGCAACGGACAGATTGCCCCTTCAATCCGGCAAAAGACAGTCCTGCACTTTCTTCCCAAGAATAAAGCCCCTTCGACATACACAACCACAAACGGTTTTCGTCATCAAACAGCATATTATACAATACCGGAGAAGGCAGGTAATCGGCCAAGTCCACACGCAATTGGAAAGAGTCCGTCAGTTTGTTGTATGCATAGATTTTTCCATTCTTCAATGCAACCCAGACAATACCCTCCTTATCACACATCATGGTAGTGGAAGACTGGATATTGTCCCTGGAATCAACCATTCCGTCCAACTTGTAATGCTTGATTTCATTCCCGTCATAACGATCTATCCCGACATGAGTATACACCCAGACAAATTCGGCCGAATCCTTGTTTATCTGGAATACTTGCCGACTGCCCAATCCCTCCTTGATACCCAAGGTGCGGAATGAACCAGCAAACAAGTCAGCGGACAAAAAAACGAACACCCATAACAGCAGAAATGTACATGCAACGGATTTATATGGAAACGGATATGGAGCAGACATAGGTCATATATTGTTTTTCGGATGCAATATTACGCATAAATATAAAAAAAACGGTCGAAAAACTATCCGAATAGGTTCGATTTCTATTACTTTTGCCTTCCGAAACCAACAAATCATGAGAAGCCATGCTCAGTAAGTTCAAATTAAACCAGCTCTATTTCAAGGACACACAGTTTGCCAACCTCATGACACGGCGCATTTTCAACGTCCTTCTGATAGCCAATCCTTACGATGCTTTCATGCTGGAAGATGACGGCCGCATCGACGAAAAGATATTCAATGAATACACTTCGCTCTCCTTGCGCTACCCTCCCCGTTTCACGCAGGTTTCCACTTGCGAGGAGGCGCTGACACAGCTGTCCTCCATCTCTTTCGACCTCATCATCTGCATGCCGGGCACGGGAGACAACGACAGCTTCGACGTGGCACGATACATCAAAAACCTGTATGAACAGATTCCGATGGTGATACTTACCCCTTTCAGCCACGGCATCACCAAGCGTATTGCCAATGAAGACCTCAGTCCCTTTGAGTATGTGTTCTGCTGGCTGGGAAACACCGACTTGCTGGTTTCCATCATCAAGCTGATAGAGGACAAGATGAACCTGGAGCACGACGTCAACGAAGTGGGTGTGCAGCTCATCCTGCTGGTGGAAGACGGCATCCGCTTTTACTCCTCCATCCTGCCCAATCTGTATAAATTCGTATTGAAGCAGAGCCAGGAATTCTCTACTGAAGCACTGAATGCCCACCAGCGCACACTGCGCATGAGGGGACGTCCCAAAATTGTACTGGCACGTACCTATGAAGAAGCCTTTGGCATCTACCAAAAATATAAGAATAATATATTAGGTGTCATCACCGACGTACGCTTCCCCCGCGTAGAACGGGGCGAGAAGGACGGACTGGCCGGTATCAAGCTCTGTGCCGCCATCCGCAAGGAAGACCCGTTTGTACCCCTTATCATACAGTCCAGCGAATCGGACAACGCAGCGTATGCAGCCAAATACGATGCCGCCTTCATCGACAAGAATTCCAAAAAGATGGATGTGGACCTGCGCCGTATTGTATCAGACAATTTCGGCTTCGGCGACTTTATCTTCCGCAACCCGGACACGCTGGAAGAGATTGCCCGCGTAAAGAATCTCAAAGAGCTGCAGAACATTCTTTTTGCTGTTCCGGCAGAATCATTCCTTTACCACATCAGCCGCAACCACGTCAGCCGCTGGCTCTACTCACGTGCCATGTTTCCCGTGGCAGAGTTCCTGCGGCCCATCACCTGGAATAGCTTGCAAGACGTGGATGCCCACCGTAAAATTATCTTCGAGGCTATCGTGAAATACCGCAAGATGAAAAACCAGGGAGTAGTGGCAGTCTTCAGGCGCGACCGCTTTGACCGATACTCCAACTTTGCCCGTATTGGCGACGGTTCGCTGGGAGGCAAGGGGCGCGGACTGGCTTTCATCGACAACCTGGTGAAGCATCACCCCGAGTTCGAAGAGTTTGAGAATGCCCGTGTCGCCATCCCCAAGACCATCGTGCTCTGTACCGATGTGTTCGACGAGTTTATGGATACCAACAATCTGTATCAGATAGCCTTGTCCGATGCCGACGATGACGTCATCCTGCGCTACTTCCTCAAAGCAAAGCTGCCCGACCGCCTGGTGGAGGACTTCTTCACCTTCTTCGACGTGGTGAAGTCGCCCCTTGCCATCCGTTCGTCCTCGTTGTTGGAAGACTCGCACTACCAACCCTTCGCCGGTATCTACAACACCTATATGATTCCCTATCTGGACGACAAGTACGAGATGCTGCGCATGCTGAGCGATGCCATCAAGGGAGTATATGCTTCGGTCTACTTCCGCGACTCGAAGGCATACATGCAGGCAACGAGCAACGTTATCGACCAGGAAAAGATGGCTGTCATCCTGCAAGAGGTAGTGGGCAACCAGTATGGTGACCGCTACTACCCCAGCATGTCCGGTGTGGCACGTTCGCTCAACTACTACCCCATCGGCGACGAGAAGGCAGAAGAAGGTATCGTCAATCTGGCGCTCGGTTTAGGTAAATACATCGTGGACGGTGGCATGACGCTCCGCTTCTCGCCCTATCACCCCAACCAGGTGCTGCAAACCAGCGAAATGGAGATTGCCCTCAAAGAGACTCAGACCCGCTTCTATGCCCTCGACCTGCGCAATGCCGGTCACGACTTCTCCATCGACGACGGCTTCAACCTGCTGAAACTGCACGTCAAAGAAGCGGAAAAGGACGGAGCACTGAACTACATAGCCTCCACCTACGACCCTTACGACCAGATTATCCGCGACGGGCTTTATCCCGGCGGACGCAAAGTCATCACCTTTGCCAACATCCTGCAACACGACGTATTCCCCCTGCCACGCATCCTGCAACTGGCTTTGAAATACGGAGAGCAGGAGATGCGCCGTCCCGTAGAGATAGAGTTTGCCGCCACCATGAGCCGCGAGAAGGACAAAACCGGCACCTTCTACCTGCTGCAAATCCGCCCGATAGTCGACACCAAGGAGATGCTGGATGAAGACCTTACCGCCATTCCGGACGACCAGGTACTGCTCCGTTCCAACAACTCATTGGGACATGGCATCATGAACGAGATACATGACATTATCTATGTGAAGACAGACGACTATAGTGCCTCCCACAACCAGGAGATTGCCTGGGAGATAGAGAAGCTGAACCAGCAGTTCCTGGACGAAGGCCGCAACTATGTCCTTGTAGGTCCCGGACGCTGGGGTAGCAGTGACACCTGGCTCGGCATCCCCGTGAAGTGGCCGCACATCAGCGCTGCCCGCGTGATAGTGGAAGCCGGACTGACCAACTACCGGGTAGACCCCAGCCAGGGAACCCACTTCTTCCAGAACCTGACCTCCTTTGGAGTGGGATACTTTACCATCAACGCCTTTATGAATGACGGCGTATACAACCAGGAATTCCTGAATGCACAGCCTGCCGTACACGAGACGAAGTACCTGCGGCATGTACATTTCCACCAGCCGATGGTGGTAAAGATGGATGGCAAGAAGAAACTGGGAGTGGTGCTGATGCCCGAAGAATAAATCAGTCCGTCAGCCGGTGCAGCACAATCATCACCACCTCTGCGGGAGCAAACATGCGGATGGCTTTCTGCGAAGTGCCGATGCCGTTGGTGACAATCATCGGGATGTTCTTTGAGTTGTACTTCAGCCCGGAGAGGAACCGCTGCCCGTAGTGCGAGGGGACTATCGGTGCATAAAGCCCGAACAGCGTCACCTGCCCGCCATGCGTGTGTCCGGCCAGGATGAGATCGGAGTTTGTCACCGGGACGTCCTCGGCATAGTCTGGCGTATGCGTCAGCAGGATTACGAAATCGTCGGGCGAAAGGCCGAGTGTGGGCGATGTGCCGTTCTTGCCCAAGTCGAAAGGATTGCGCACGCCCGCCACAAGAATCCGCTCACCGCCACGCCGCAGGGTGTCCACCTTATGCTCCAGCAGATGCATGCCATAATGCCTCATTTCGCGCACGATGTCGTCATAGCAAGCCTCGTAGTCATTGTTGCCAAGCACGGCATAGGTGCCCAACGGCGTCTTCACTTGCGCCAGGGCAGCCATGACGGGCGGCACGTACTGGCAGCCTTCGTGAAAGTCACCGCCAATCAGCAGCACGTCGGCCTTCTGGTCTATGAGCAGGCGGACCAGGTCCTTCAATCCCTCCTCCTTCAGCAGGCTTTTGTAGTGCAGGTCGGAGACAAAGGCGATGCGGAAGCCCTCGAAGGCGGCAGGCACGTCGCGATGCGTGAAGTCGTACGTCTTAATGCGGCTGACGCCCTTATAGGCCGAGCCTACGTGGGTGGTTTTCGATGTGATTCTTGTACCTCGCTGCACAATTACCTTTTGTACCGGTGCCGTTTTCTTTATCTGCTGTTTCTTTACCTCGCCCTTCGCCGGCTGGCGGCGGACATTACGCAAATCAGACTGGTCAAAGGTGAACATCGGCGAAAGGCGGGCAGGCAACCCGATAGTATCGCCAAGCTGCGTGCTGTCTGCCTGCATGACTGGCTGCGGCAACGACACGGTAATCATCCGCTTGGAACGGCAGGAAGACAAGAGCAGCAGAGAAAGAATGGATATGTAGACTAACTTCTTCATCATAAGTGGGTACAAATATAGGGATTTTCAGTATTTTTGCTGGCAGATGCCGAACTAAATTGGAACTACGATGAACGAGATTAAACAGAATTCACCCTACGCATGGTTTCTCGCCGCCCGCCCCAAGACGTTGACGGGAGCCATCATCCCGGTATTGCTGGGCAGTGCCCTTACCTTCAGCGACGGACAGTTCAAGACCGCACCCGCCCTGCTGTGCGCCCTCTTTGCCTGCGGCATGCAGATTGCCGCCAACTTTATCAACGACCTCTTCGACTTCCAGAAAGGGACCGACCGTCGGGAAGACCGGCTGGGGCCACAGCGCGCCTGCGCCGAAGGTTGGATTACGCCGGCAGCCATGAAAACCGGCATCGGCATCGCACTGACACTGTCGTGCCTGGCAGGGCTGGCAGTGCTGTTCACCGTCTGGGGGCAGCTGCCCCACGGAGGCTGGGAACTGGTGGTGCTGGGCGTGGTGTGCATACTGTTTGCTTTCCTCTATACCACGCTGCTCTCCTATCGGGGCTGGGGCGACGTACTGGTGCTGGTGTTCTTCGGCTTCGTGCCCGTATGCGGCACCTACTACGTGCAGGCCTATACGCTGAATATGGATGTGGTGGTGCTGTCGCTCGTCAGTGGCCTCGCCATAGACACCTTGCTGATGGTGAACAACTATCGCGACCGCGAGCAGGATGCCGTGAGCGGCAAGTGTACGCTGGTGGTACGCTACGGCAAGAAGTTCGGTGAGAATATGTATCTGGCACTGGGCATCGCCGCCGTGCTGCTCTGCTTCTGGTTTGTCTACACGGGCAAGCTGACTCCGCTGGAATTTATCTGGGCTCCCTGCGTCTATCTCTATATGCACGCACTGACGTGGCGCAAAATGATACAGATAGGTAGCGGTAAAAAGCTGAACAGCATACTGGGCGAGACGTCGCGCAATATGCTGTTCTTAGGATTACTGTTAGCGGTGGCGCTGAATTGAGAGGTTAGAGGTTAAGGATTAGCGGTTAGACCCTAATCCCTAAACCTTAACCTCTACCTCCATACATCTGTTCGTAATACTTCTGATAATCACCGCTGGTCACTTCTTCCACCCACGGCTGGTTGTTCAGGTACCATTCAATGGTCTTGACGATGCCGACCTCGAACTTCGTCTCCGGATACCAGCCCAGGGCATTGGTAATCTTTGTGGGGTCGATGGCATAACGCTGGTCGTGACCTAGGCGGTCTTTGACGAAGGTGATAAGGTCTTCGTTTATCCAGCTGATGTCAATCGTGCCGTCGGCGGCTTTTACTTGTTTCTTCAGCACTGCACGGTAACGGGGTTCTTCCTCCATCAAGCGGCGGACGGTGGCAATAGTCAGCTTCACGATTTCAAGATTGGTCTTTTCGTTGTGACCGCCTACGTTGTAGACTTCGCCTTCCACACCCTCGCGGACAACCAGGTCGATAGCTTTGCAGTGGTCTTCCACGTAGAGCCAGTCACGCACGTTACTGCCGTCGCCATAGACGGGGAGGTTCTTGCCTTCGAGAATATTCTTGATGATAAGCGGAATCAGCTTTTCGGGGAAGTGATAAGGACCGTAGTTGTTGGAACAGCGGGTGATAGTGACGGGCATCTTATAGGTATCGTGATAGGCCATCACTACCATATCGGCACTCGTCTTGCTGGCGCTGTAAGGGCTGTGCGGGCAGAGCGGGGTTTGCTCTGTGAAGTAGCCTTCGGCACCAAGTGAGCCGTAAACTTCGTCGGTAGACACTTGATGGTAACGAACGCCTTTGCGCCAAGTGGGATAACCGGACTCGTCCTTACCCGTGACCCAGGCACGGCGGGCGGCATCGAGCAAGTTTTGTGTACCCAGGATGTTGGTCATCAGGAAAAGCTGGGGATTCTCTATGCTACGGTCTACGTGGCTCTCGGCAGCAAAATTCACTACGTAATCGAACTTATACTTGGCAAACAGTTCGTCGGCAAGCACGCGGTCGCAGATGTCACCTTTTACAAAAAAGCAACGTTCATCGTCAATGTCATTGGCAATGGTGCCCAGATTGCCTGCGTAGGTCAAGGCATCCAGTATCACCACTTTAATATCATTATGTTTTGCCAGGATATATTTAATATAGTTGGCGCCGATAAAACCGGCGGCACCGGTTACGAGATAAGTCTTCATGAGAATTAAAAATTATAAATTAAAAATTAAAGTCAGCGGGCCTTTATAGGAGAACTATTCTCCTTCTCTTTTTGGGGAACAAAGAGTTCATCGCTTCGATTCAGCCAGTTCCATCAGGTATTTGCCATATTCGGTCTTGCCAAGCTGTTCACCCAAGCGATACAGCTGGTCTACATCTATCCAGCCCTTGCGCCAGGCAATCTCTTCGATACAGCTCACGCGGAAGCCTTGACGGTTCTGGATGGTGGCGACAAAATTGCTGGCTTCCAGCAGGCTGTCGCAATTGCCGGTGTCGAGCCAGGCAAAGCCACGGCCGAAGAGCTCCACTTTCAGCGTGCCCTCGTCCAGATAGAGACGGTTGAGGTCGGTAATTTCGTATTCGCCGCGAGCAGAGGGCTTCAAGGAGGCGGCTTTCTCTGTCACGGTGGAGTCGTAGAAGTACAGTCCGGGGACGGCATAGTTGCTTTTAGGATTGGCAGGCTTTTCTTCCAGCGAGACGGCTTTGCCGTTGGCATCAAACTCCACTACACCGTAGGCACGGGGGTCCTTGACGTAATAACCAAAGATGCAGGCACCCTTGTCTATGGAAGCGGCACGCTTCAGCATGGCGGAGAAGCCTTGACCGTAGAACATGTTGTCGCCCAGAATAAGGCAGCCCGGTCCGCCGTCCAAGAACTCTGCACCCAGCACAAAGGCTTGTGCCAGTCCGTTGGGATTCTCTTGTATCTTATAGGAAAAGGACATACCGAGTTCTTCACCGGTTCCCAGCAGCTCGCGGAACATGGGTAAGTCACGTGGAGTAGAGATAATAAGCACTTCGCGAATTCCCGCCAACATCAGTGTAGAGAGCGGGTAGTATATCATCGGCTTGTCGTAGACGGGCATTATCTGCTTGGAGATAGCCTTGGACAACGGATAGAGACGAGTGGCACTGCCACCTGCAAGAATAATTCCTTTCATATTTCAGTTCTTTTTCGGTGATACTTCAAAATGGAGAATAAAATAAGAAGGAGGACGATGCCCCACGGCTCTACTTGCTATTCGGGTACAAAGATAATGGAAAAATTCGATTAAGTGAAGGCTTGGTTTCATCTTTTTACTTCATTGCTTTGCTTACTCCGGTACATTGTTTTGCTTACTTCAGTGCGTAACGGCCGTCACCCCTTGATGAAACGGTCTTTACCTCAGCGTGTAACGACCTTTACCAAATAGTGTAACGGCCTTTACCCAATAGCGTAACAACCTTTACATTAGCATGTAACGGCTTTTACACTATAGCGCAAGCAATCGGTAAATACAATCCATTGAAAATAAACAAACTACATCATCGGTCAGCAAGTTCTATCACCTCCAAATCTTTAAACGTTCCCCCATCAACCGCAAAGCGTACCATCGTACGCACCTTATGGAAACCTTGAATGCCCGCAGCGCCCGGATTGATGTGGAGTACATCCAACGTCTTGTCATACTTCACCTTCAGTATATGCGAGTGCCCGCTGATGAACAGCTTTGGGGGACGCACCAGAATGCTGCCCTTGATGGAAGGGTCGTAGTTGCCGGGATAACCGCCGATATGCTTCATCAGCACCTCCGCCCCATCCACCGTGAAACGGAGAATCTGCGGATAGAGCTGCCGTATCTCCTGCCCGTCAATATTGCCATACACGGCACGGAAGGGACGGAAAGCCGCCAGCTTCTGTGCCACTTCCAGCGAACCGATGTCACCGGCATGCCATATTTCGTCACAGCCCTCAAAATATTGCAGGTACTTTTCATCCCAGTAGCCATGCGTATCCGATAATAAACCAACTTTTGTCATCTTTCCTTTGTTTATTAAGACAAAGGTAATTATATTTGGGAAGAATACAATGTGGTAATGTGCTAATATGCCACATTAACACCTTAACACCATGGACAACAGATATTTCAAACGTGACATCAGCTGGCTTTCCTTCAACTACCGCGTACTGCTGGAAGCGGAAGACGAGACATTGCCGCTATACGAACGCATCAACTTTATTTCTATATACTCTTCCAATCTGGAAGAATTCTACAAGATACGCGTAGCCGACCATAAGGCCATAGCCACCGGAGCCTCGCAAAGCGATGAAGAGACTATGCAGTCTGCCGCCGAACTGGTAGATGAAATCAACCAAGAAGTCAATCGCCAACTGGAGGAACGTATCCGCATCTACGAACAGAAGATACTGCCCGCCCTGCGGAAACATCACATCATATTCTATCAAAGCCGCAACGTAGAACCGTTTCACCGCGATTTTGTGCGCAGCTTCTTCCGCGAAGAGATATTCCCCTATCTGGCCCCGGTGCCCGTAAGCAAGGACAAGGTGATTTCATTCCTGCGCGACAACCGTCTCTATCTAGCCGTACGGCTTCATCTGAAAGGAGCTCCCGCCAGTTCTCCAAACCGCATCCAGTATTTCGTGATGAAACTGCCGTACAGCAAAGTGCCGCGCTTCATCCAGCTGCCCAAGGTGGGGAAAGACTATTATCTGATGTTCATTGAAGACATCATCAAGGCCAATCTGGATACCATCTTCCCCGGTTATGAAGTGGACAGCAGTTATTGCATCAAGATTTCACGCGATGCGGATATTCTGATAGACGATGCCGCCAATACCTCCGAAATCATCGAGCAGGTGAAGAAGAAGGTAAAGAAACGCAAGATAGGCGCCGTGTGCCGTTTTGTATACGACCGCGCCATGCCCCAGGACTTCCTCGACTTTCTGGTAGATGCCTACCGCATAGACCGCCGGGAGCTGGTGCCGGGAGACAAGCACCTCAACATGGAGGATTTGCGGCATCTGCCTAATCCCAACCAAAGCGTACGTCCCATCAAGAAACCCCAGCCCATGAAGCTGACCTGCCTGGACGAACGCGAATCCATCTTCCGCTATGTGGAGAAGAAGGACCTGCTGCTGCATTATCCCTACCACTCCTTCGACCACTTCATCCATTTTCTATATGAAGCCGTCCACGAACCCACCGTGCGTGAAATCATGGTGACCCAGTATCGCGTGGCAGAGAACTCCACCGTCATCAACACCCTAATAGCCGCCGCACAGAACGGAAAGAAAGTCACCGTCTTTGTGGAACTGAAAGCCCGCTTCGACGAAGAAAACAACCTCGCCACCGCCGAGATGATGAAAGCCGCCGGCATCAACATCATTTTCAGCATACCAGGACTAAAGGTACATGCCAAAGTAGCCCTCGTGCTACGCCGCGACAAGGAAGGGCGCAAACTGACAAGCTACGCCTACATCAGCACCGGCAACTTCAACGAAAAGACCGCCACCCTCTATGCAGACAGCGGACTATTCACCTGCAACCCGGTGATTGTAAACGACCTGCACAACTTGTTCCGTACTCTGCAGGGAAAGGAAAATCCGGTGTTCCACCGCCTGCTTGTGGCCCGCTTCAACCTGATTCCTGAACTGAACCGCCTCATCAATCACGAAATAGAACTGACCCGGCAAGGCAAGCAAGGACGGATTATCCTAAAAATGAATGCCCTGCAAGACCCCGCCATGATAGACCGCCTCTACGAAGCCTCGCAAGCCGGTGTAGAGATAGACCTCATTGTCCGCGGCATCTGCTGCCTCATCCCCGGGCAGGAGTACAGCCACAACATCCGCGTGACACGCATCGTGGATACCTTTCTGGAACATGCCCGTGTGTGGTACTTCGGCAACGGCGGCGCACCCAAGCTCTTCCTCGGCTCGCCGGACTGGATGCGGCGTAACTTGTACCGCCGTATCGAAGCCGTCACCCCCATTCTGGACCCGGACTTGAAGCAAGAGCTCATCGATATGCTATCCATACAACTGTCGGACAAACGGAAAGCCTGCTTCGTGGACGACCGGTTGCGAAACCGCTGGAAGTCGTCACGACCGCAAAAGGAGAAGGTACGGTCGCAATATAGCTTTTACGAATACTTGAAACAAGGGATTAAGGATTAGCGATTAACGATAATTATCAATCGTCAATTATCAATCGTCAATCGCTTTGTAACATTTCTGTAACATGTATGACATTTCTCTGCAACACCAAACTCTTTCCTTTGCAGCCGGAAATAAAATACATGTCTATGGAAACAATTTATCTGGGTATCGTCATCTTTCTGTTCGTACTCGCGATTTTCGACCTCGTGGTAGGTGTCAGTAATGATGCGGTCAATTTTCTTCAGTCGGCTGTCGGAGCAAAGGCAGCATCTTTCAAAACCATACTGTTCATTGCAGGCATTGGCGTCTTCATCGGTGCGGCACTCAGCAATGGCATGATGGACATTGCACGACACGGCATCTATCAACCGGAGCACTTCTACTTTGCCGAAATCATGTGCATTCTGCTTGCCGTCATGTTGACAGACGTCGTGCTATTAGATGTCTTCAACACTATGGGAATGCCTACCTCCACCACTGTATCCATGGTGTTCGAACTGTTGGGAGGTACGTTCGCACTGGCGCTCATCAAGGTCTATAACAGCGATACATTGGGACTGGGCGACCTCATCAATACAGACAAGGCACTCTCTGTCATCATGGCCATTTTTGTATCCGTAGCCATTGCCTTCTTCTTCGGTATGCTGGTACAGTGGCTGGCACGTATCGTGTTCACCTTCAACTACAAGAAGAACATGAAATACAGCATCGCGCTATTCGGTGGTATAGCTGCCACCAGCATCATCTACTTCATGCTGATAAAGGGGCTGAAAGACAGCTCATTCATGACCCCTGAAAACAAGCAATGGATACACGACAATACCGCATTGCTGATAACCGGTTTCTTTGTATTCTTCACCATACTGATGCAGATACTGCATTGGTGCAAGATAAATGTCTTCAAAGTAGTGGTTCTGATGGGTACTTTCGCCCTCGCTCTTGCCTTTGCCGGCAATGACTTGGTGAACTTTATCGGTGTCCCCCTCGCAGGATATTCCTCATTTATTGACTATACAGCCAATGGTACGGCCGCCGGCCCCGACGGATTCCTGATGTCCTCACTCCTCGGTGCAGCCAAAACCCCGTGGTATTTCCTTATCGGTGCAGGCGCTATCATGGTCTATGCACTCTGCACATCCAAGAAAGCCCACAATGTCATCAAGACTTCCGTGGACCTTGCCCGCCAGGATGACGGTGAAGAGAACTTCGGAAGTACCCCGATAGCCCGCACGCTGGTACGCTTCAGCATGACCCTGGCTAACGGAATATCCAAAACGATGCCCGAAAGCAGCAAGCGGTGGATGAACACACGCTTCCAGAAGGATGAAGCCATCATAGCCGACGGCGCCGCTTTTGACTTGGTTCGCGCCTCCGTCAATCTCGTATTGGCTGGTCTGCTCATCGCCTTGGGAACTTCCTTGAAACTTCCCCTTTCCACCACTTACGTCACCTTTATGGTAGCCATGGGTACATCGCTTGCCGACCGTGCCTGGGGACGTGATTCGGCGGTATTCCGCATTACGGGTGTGCTCAGCGTTATCGGCGGTTGGTTCATCACTGCCGGAGCAGCGTTCACCATCTGTTTCTTCGTAGCACTGATTATCCATTTCGGTGGTACGGTTGCCATCCTGGCACTGATTGGTCTGGCAGTTTTCATGCTGATTCGTAGCCAAGTGATGTACAAAAAGCGCAAGGAGAAAGAAAAAGGCAACGAGACCCTGAAACAGTTGATGAAGAGTACGGACAACAATGAAGTCATCGAATTGCTCCGCAAGCATACCCGTGAAGAACTGGTGAAGATTATGGAATTCACAGAAGAGAATTTTGAACGTACCGTCACTTCCTTCCTACACGAGAATCTACGCGGACTGCGTCGTGCCATGGGCTCAGTAAAATTCGAAAAACAACTCATCAAGCAGATGAAGCGTACCGGAACACTTGCCATGTGCCGTCTCGACAACAATACCGTATTGGAAAAAGGACTCTATTACTATCAAGGCAACGACTTTGCCAGCGAACTGGTGTACAGCGTAGGCCGTCTTTGCGAACCTTGCTTAGAGCACATAGACAATAACTTCAATCCGCTGGATGCCATTCAGAAAGGAGAATTTACAGACGTAGCCGAAGACATCTGCTATCTGTTACAAGTATGCCGCCACAAGCTGGAAACGAACAATTATGATGAACTGGAAACAGAGATTCGCAAAGCCAACGACCTCAACGGACAGTTGTCTCATCTGAAACGCGAAGAGCTGCAACGCATCCAAAGCCAGAGCGGCAGCATCAAAGTCAGCATGGTATACCTGACTATGATACAAGAAGCCCAGAACGTAGTGACCTACACCATCAACCTGATGAAAGTAAGCCGCAAGTTCCAAGTAGAAAAAGAAGAGTTATAAGTTATGAGTTATAACGCATGGTACATAACATGCAACTTATAACTCATAACTCCTTAAGCCCCATCTTCTCCGCCCGTTGCAACATAAATGCACGGGCGGCTTCGTATTCATTGGGAATGATGCCGTCCAAAATGGCATCCTTAATGGCACTCTTCAAGGCACCTACCTGCTGGCAAGGAGAAAGGCCGAAAGTCTTCATGATTTCTTCACCACTGACCGGAGGCTGGAAATTACGGATACGGTCGCGTTCCTCCAAATCCTTCAGCTTCTGGCGTACCAACTGAAAATTATTAAGGAAGCGTTTCTTACGCTCCATATTCTTGGAAGTAATGTCGGCTTCGCACAGTGTCATCAGGTCGTCTATATCATCACCTGCCTCAAACAAGAGACGACGCACTGCCGAGTCGGTCACTACATCATCCGCTATCACAATGGGACGCATGTGCAGGCTCACCATTTTCTGCACATATTTCATCTTCTCATTCATAGGGAGCTTCATCTTGCGGAAAATATCGGGTATCATCTTCTCGCCAATGAAATTATGGTTATGGAACGTCCAGCCCGCACGGGGTTCCCAACGCTTGGTGGCAGGCTTGGCTATATCATGCAGAAGAGCTGCCCAGCGTAGCCAAAGGTTGTCGGTCTTCTTGCTGATGTTGTCGAGTACTTCGAGCGTATGGTAGAAATTGTCCTTATGGGCGCGTCCATTGCGCGTCTCCACGCCTTGCAGCCTAACAAGTTCCGGGAATATCAGTTCCAGCAGACCACAGCGGTCCAGCTCAATGAATCCCTTAGACGGAATAGGTGACAAGATGATTTTGTTCAGTTCGTCTGCAATGCGTTCTTTGGAGATGATGGAGATGCGTTCGCGATTACGCTCCAGAGAATCGAATGTCTCATCGTCAATATAGAATCCCAGCTGGGTGGCAAAACGGACACAGCGCATCATGCGCAAAGGGTCATCACTGAAAGTTATATCAGGGTCGAGGGGAGTCCGGATGGTCTTTTCCTTCAAGTCTCCAATACCGCCAAAGGGGTCGACCAACTCGCCATAACGCACCCGGTTCAGGCAAACAGCCAGTGCATTGATGGTAAAATCACGGCGGTTCTGGTCATCCTCCAATGTACCGTCCTCTACAATAGGCTTGCGGGAATCGTGTGTATACGATTCTTTTCTTGCACCCACAAACTCAACTTCCGTACCATAGTACTTCAATTGTGCCGTACCGAAATTCTTGAAGACGGAAACATGCGCCCCACGCCCCAGACGCTTACCCAGCGCCTCGGCCATGGCAATGCCACTGCCTACCACCACCACATCAATATCCTTGGAAGGACGTTGCAGGAAAATATCACGTACATATCCACCGACTACGTAACATTCCAATCCCAATTCATCAGCCGTTTCGGATATCCGCTTGAATATATCATCACTAAAATATTGCTTCAGTTCTTCTGCCGTCAAATCTATCATAAATAATGCGCTAATGTAATGAATACGCAAATGTGTTAATGGTCTATTAGCACATTTGCACATTAAAATGCTGCAAAGATAAAGATATTATTTCTATTTTTGTGGACTCTAACTCCAAGAACAACAAATATGAAAAAAGTAATACTCCTTGCATGCCTATGCTGTACACTCTTCTCTTGCGAAGATGTGGAGAAGAAGGCCGGTGAAAAACTACAAGCTGCCCGCGAAGCGTTTGAACTCGGCAACTACAATGAAGCGAAGATTCTGATTGACAGCATCAAGATGCTCTATCCCAAAGCGTTTGAAACTCGCCGTGCAGGCATCGGCCTGATGCAGGAAGTGGAACTGAAAGAGCAGGAAAAGAGCCTGGTCTATCTGGACAGTATGCTTCAAGCCAAGCAAAAGGATTTCGATGCAATCAAAGGGAAATACACCTTTGAAAAAGATGCCGAATACCAGAATATCGGCAATTACCTTCATCCTTCCCAAGTGATAGAAAAAAATCTGCATCGCTCTTTCCTTCGCTTCCAGGTAGACGAAAACGGAGTCATGAGCATGACTTCCATTTATTGCGGAGCCCATAATATCCACCATGTGGCCGTCAAAGTCACTGCTCCCGATGGTAGCTTTGCCGAAACACCCGCCGCCAAAGACAGCTACGAAACCACTGACCTCGGTGAAAAGATTGAAAAGGCAGACTTCAAACTGGGAGAAGACGGAAACGTCATGGGGTTCCTTTATCTGAACAAGGACAAGAATATCAAAGTCAACTATCAAGGGGAACGTCCCTATTCCATCACCATGACTGCCGCCGACCGCCAGGCCCTTGCCAGCGTCTACGAACTGGCACAACTGCTGTCATCCATGACGGAAATAAAGAAGAATATGGAAGAAGCCAATCTCAAAATCGAATTTGTAAAAAAGAAGATGGAAGAGAGAAAAGACAATGCACAAGAATAAAAAGAAGGAAACCGGATGATATATTCATTACTTAGTCATCCGGTTCCCTTTTTATTATCAGTAAAGCCTTACCAAACTAATTTAGGTAAATAACGGCTCAGACATGTACGCAAAGCAGACAGAGTGATGGGTTTTACCAACACTTCCGAGGCTCCGCACTCCAAGGCTTTTTCGCGGTCGGCAGTAAAGGCGTAAGCGGTCTGCATGATGATGGGAAGTTCCTTATCCTTCTTGCGAATAATCACCGTAGCATCCAGCCCGTTCATAATAGGCATTTTTATATCCATCAGAATAGCTTCCGCCTTGTCGCGATTCTCTTCGAACAAATTTACAATATCCTCACCATTCTTTGCCCATAGTATCTCGCATTTCTTGCCGATAATAGCCTTTATCAGTTTAAAGTTACTATCATCATCTTCCGCAACCAGAATAAGCGGACGGTAATCTCCTGACACTTTTTCTATTTCCATGACCTATGCGTTTTGTTTATATAGGGGCAAAGATATAAAAAATAATAGATTTGCACTATCTTTGCAGCTCATTAAAAAAATATATAATGATTTCTATAGACGGACTGGCCGTAGAATTCGGCGGAACTACTTTATTCAGTGACATATCTTTCGTTATCAACGAAAAAGACCGTATCGCCCTGATGGGTAAAAATGGAGCGGGGAAAAGTACATTGTTGAAAATCCTGGCAGGTGTAAGACAACCTACCCGTGGAAAAATCTCAGCCCCCAAGGACAGTGTCATAGCTTACCTTCCACAGCACCTTATGACGGAAGACGGACGTACCGTATTCCAGGAAGCGGCGCAAGCCTTTGCCCACCTGCATGAAATGGAAGCTGAAATAGAGCGCCTCAACAAGGAACTGGAAACGCGTACCGACTACGAAAGCGACAGCTACATGGAACTTATCGAGAATGTCTCCGCCTTAAGCGAAAAGTTCTATGCCATCGACTCCACCAATTACGAGGAGGATGTGGAAAAAGCACTGCTCGGACTGGGCTTTGTACGCGAAGACTTCAACCGCCAGACCAGTGACTTCAGCGGCGGATGGCGCATGCGCATCGAGCTTGCCAAGCTGTTGCTGCAAAAGCCTGACGTGCTGTTGCTAGACGAGCCTACCAACCATCTGGACATAGAATCCATACAATGGCTGGAAGATTTCCTTATCAGCAATGGAAAGGCTGTCATCGTCATCAGCCACGACCGTAAATTCGTAGACAACATCACCACCCGTACCATTGAAGTGACCATGGGACGGATATACGATTACAAAGTAAACTACTCCAAATACCTGGAACTCCGCAAGGAACGCCGCGAACAGCAACAGAAAGCCTACGACGACCAGCAGAAGTTCATTGCCGAAACCAAGGAATTCATCGAACGGTTCAAAGGCACCTACTCCAAAACCCTGCAAGTGCAAAGCCGCGTAAAAATGCTGGAGAAGCTGGAACTGCTGGAAGTGGATGAAGAAGACACTTCAGCGTTACGCCTCAAATTCCCTCCTTCTCCCCGCTCAGGCAATTATCCCGTCATCATGGAGGGAGTAGGGAAAAGTTACGGTGACCATGTGGTCTTCAAGAATGCCAACCTCACCATAGAACGGGGAGACAAGGTTGCTTTCGTTGGTAAGAACGGTGAAGGAAAGTCAACGTTAGTGAAGTGCATCATGAAGGAAATAGAACATGAAGGCACCCTCACGATAGGACACAACGTGCAGATTGGATATTTCGCACAAAACCAGGCCTCATTGTTGGATGAGAACCTGACCGTATTCCAGACCATCGACGATGTGGCAAAAGGGGAAATCCGCAACAAGATACGCGACCTGCTGGGTGCCTTCATGTTCGGTGGCCCCGAAGAGTCCATGAAGAAGGTCAAGGTGCTTTCCGGTGGAGAGCGCATGCGCCTCGCCATGATAAAGCTTTTGCTCGAACCGGTGAATCTGCTGATACTGGACGAACCGACCAACCATCTGGACATGAAAACCAAAGATATCCTGAAGCAAGCGTTACTGGATTTTGACGGTACCCTTATCCTCGTCAGCCACGACCGTGACTTCCTGGACGGACTGGTAAGCAAGGTATATGAATTCGGCAACAAACAAGTGAAAGAGCACTTGAGCGGCATCTACGAATTCCTTGAAAAGAAGAAAATGGACTCCCTCCGCGAACTGGAACGATAAGCATCTGCTAAACCCGGCGTCCGAACAAATGGCCGATACATATTGTTTTCATTTTACTAAACACTTAACTAAGAGATATTAAAATGAAACAATATGATGCCATCATAATAGGATTCGGCAAGGGCGGCAAGTTATTGGCCGCCGAACTGGCCGAACGGAATTGGAAAGTAGCCATCGTGGAACGTTCCCCTCAGATGTACGGAGGAACATGTGTAAACGTAGGATGTATCCCTACCAAAGCTCTGATTCACGAATCGGAATATGCGGAAAAAAGATACTATGACGATTATAAGAACCAGTCCAAACTGTATGCACTTGCCGTGGCGCGGAAAGACAAGCTTGTATCCTTCCTGCGTGAGAAAAATTATGAAAATGTAAAAAACAAGCCTAATATAACCCTCTATGACGGAACTGCTTCTTTCTTGTCCGAAAATACAATCCGTATAGTCTCCGGCAAGGACGAAACGATTCTTGAGGGAAAAGAGATATTCATCAACACCGGGTCCACCCCTATCCTGCCTGCCATCGACGGACTCAAGGAGAGCAAGTACGTATATACCAGTGAGACCTTGCTGCAATCGAACAAACTGCCCGCACACCTGCTCGTCATCGGCGGCGGTGCTGTCGGATTGGAGTTTGCCACTATGTATGCAGGCTTTGGAAGCCATGTCACACTGCTGGAAGCGGGAAACCGCTTTCTGCCTAAAGTGGACCGCGACATTGCCGCCTCCATGCTGGAAGCATTGAACCGAAAACGTATCAATGTCCGGTTGAACGCCCGTGTCCAATCCGTGTACGACACAGCCGAAGGAATAACTCTGACCTATACGGACAGTGCAAACGGCACTCCCTACTACCTGAAAGGAGATGCCTTGCTGGTAGCCATCGGTCGCAAGCCTATGACTGCAGAGCTGAATCTGGAAAAAGCGGGTATACAAACAGACAAGCGGGGAGCCATCGTTGTCGACAACCAATTACGGACTACAGCCCCACACGTATGGGCCCTGGGGGACGTAAAAGGAGACGAACAGTTCGACTACTTGTCCATCGATGATTTCCGTATCATCCGTAATCAACTCTTTGAAAACAAAAAAAGGAGTACAAAAGACCGGTATCCAATCCCCTTTGCCATTTTCACCGACCCACCGCTGGCACATATAGGACTGACGGAAGAGGAAGCGATGAAGAACGGTTATTCCATACATGTGGCACGTATCCCTGCTGCCATGATTCCACGTGCCCGTACGCTACACAGCATAGACGGTATGCTCAAAGCTATTGTAGACATCCATACCGGACGGATTCTGGGTTGTATCCTACTTTGTGCCGATGCACCAGAAGTAATCAATACCGTAGCATCAATCATGAAAACGGGACAGCGTTACCATTTCCTGCGGGACTTCATTTTCACCCACCCCAGCATGAATGAGGGATTGAATATGTTATTCAAACCTTTTTAGCATTTTCTATTTGGTAATTAAGTCCTTAACCTCTATCTTTGCATCCGTCCAAAGATAGAGGAATGAAAAAGAAACAGTACATAACCTATATTCTTTTTTTCATCAGCTTGATAATGCTGGTGATACCCGTCATTCCCCACCATCATCATGCCGACGGAATGATATGCATGAAGAATGATATCACCGCCGATTGCTGCGGACACCGTCATAGCCCGGGCAACGAGCACTGCTGTTGCGACACGGGATGCATGACAACCCACTTTGTACAACAGACGCCCAGCTCTTCCAATGATGTGTGTTCACATCCGGATGCCTTGTGGGCAGTTACCCTACTCATTGAACCTTTTTCCAAGTTACTCATCCTACCCGAGTTTGACATAAGCAGGCAGGAGTGTATCTATCTGGAATCTCTTCATAGCACATTTATCATATGTGCTACGGGACTTCGTGCCCCTCCGTCTCTTCTTGCTTAACTGTTACCGGAACATCACCGGGACAGATTTCTATCCGGCATAAGGAACAATGCAATTTGGTTGCACGCCCTATGCCCTAACTTTGTATTCAAAATCAAAAAGTAAGAACAAATATCATCATGAAAAAAGTTATTTTCATGGGAGTCTTGGGATTATTCCTTTTAGGCTCCTGTAACAGTAAGTCCGGAGACAGCCACGAAGGACATAATCACGAAACAGAAGAGCACAATCATGACGGACATGACCACGAGGGACATGACCACGAACATGAGGGACACAACCATGAGCACGAAGAGCAGGAAAACCATGCCGGAGGAAGCGATGAAATCATCCTGCCACCAGCAAAGGCGCAAGCTGCCGGCGTAGCAGTCAGCACTGTTGAACCGGGTAGTTTCCATCAAGTCATCAAGACCAGCGGCCAGGTGATGGCAGCCCAGGGAGACGAGAGCGTAGCCGTAGCTACAGTAGCAGGCGTGGTTTCCTTCAAGGGAAAAGTTATCGAAGGAATGAGTGTCAGCAAAGGTACTCCTTTGGTGGTATTGTCATCCAAAAACATGGCCGACGGAGACCCGGTGCAGAAAGCCCGGATAGCCTACGAGGTTTCCAAAAAAGAATACGAGCGTATGAAAGCGCTTGTAGGCAACAAAATCGTATCTGAAAAGGAATTCGCGCAAGCTGAACAGATTTACGAAAATGCCCGTATCAGTTACGAGGCAGTCGCAAAGAACCATTCGGCAAGCGGCCAGGCTGTTGTTTCTCCCATCAGCGGTTATGTGAAGAATCTGTTGGTGAAAGAAGGGGACTACGTCAGCGTCGGCCAGCCGTTGGTAAGCGTCACCCAGAACCGCAAGCTTTTCCTGCGTGCGGATGTATCCGAAAAGTACTATCCTTACCTAAACAGCATCGGTTCTGCCAACTTCTGTACTCCTTATAATAATAAGGTATATACATTGAAAGAACTGGGCGGGCGCATGCTTTCTTATGGAAAGGCTTCGGGTGAGAACGGATATTATGTACCCGTAACTTTTGAATTCGACAATAAGGGAGACGTTATTCCCGGCTCGTTTGTAGAAGTATTCCTATTATCCTCACCAATGGAGAACGTGTTGTCTCTTCCTCACAGTGCGCTGACCGAGGAACAAGGCAGCTTCTTTGTCTACCTGCAACTGGATGAAGAGGGCTACAAAAAACAGCTTGTCACCCTGGGTGCCGACAATGGCGAAAGTGTACAAATCCTTTCCGGCATAAAAGCAGGCGATCGCGTCGTAACCCAAGGAGCCTATCAAGTGAAGCTGGCATCGGCAACGAATGCTATTCCGGCACATAGCCATGAACACTAATCTCATGTACAATTTGACAATTTACAAAGTACCATTTCGCTATGCAGTATAAGGGTTACGTGACGAATGGGGAGTGTAAAGTCAGATAAACAAGAAATATTAGATAAAACAGCAAGTGCGGCTGACATTGCGCAGCCCAATTGTACATTGTAAATAGTAAATAAAAAGATGTTAAACAAAATAATTGGTTTTTCTCTTCAGAACCGCATCCTGGTGCTGGTAGCATCGGTGCTGTTGCTGATTGGCGGTACTTATACCGCCATGCATACGGAAGTGGATGTGTTCCCTGACCTCAATGCGCCGACCGTGGTCATCATGACCGAAGCAAATGGTATGGCAGCAGAGGAAGTGGAACAGCTGGTCACTTTTCCCGTAGAAACGGCTGTAAACGGTGCAACGGGTGTGCGCCGTGTACGCTCTTCCTCAACGAACGGTTTTTCTGTAGTCTGGGTAGAATTCGACTGGGATACAGATATCTATCTTGCCCGGCAGATTGTCAGTGAGAAGCTGGCAGTCGTCAGCGAATCCTTACCGGCCAACGTAGGCAAGCCGACACTAGGCCCACAATCGTCCATTTTGGGCGAGATGTTGATTGTAGGTCTGACAGCAGATTCGACCTCTATGCTGGATTTGCGTACCATTGCCGACTGGACCATACGTCCCCGCCTGCTCTCTACGGGCGGTGTGGCACAAGTTGCCGTACTGGGTGGCGACATCAAGGAATATCAAGTGCAGCTGGACCCGGAACGGATGCGCCATTACGGCGTAACATTGAGCGAAGTGATGAACATCACCCGCGAAATGAACCTGAATGCCAATGGTGGAGTGCTCTATGAATATGGCAATGAATATATCGTACGCGGCGTACTTTCTACCGACAAGGTAGACCAGATAGCCAAGGCCGTGGTGCGGAGCAACGGAGTCTCCGGCGCCCCTATCCTGCTGGAAGATATTGCCGACGTTCAAGTCGGAGCCAAACTTCCTAAACTGGGTACCGCCTCGGAACGCGGTAAGCATGCCGTACTGCTGACAGTCACCAAGCAACCCGCCACAAGCACGCTGGAGCTTACAGACAAACTGGAAGCTTCCCTGCAAGACCTGCAGAAGAATCTACCGGCGGACGTAAAGGTTTCCACAGACATCTTCCGTCAAAGCCGTTTCATCGAAAGTTCCATCGGAAACGTTCAGAAGTCGTTGTTGGAGGGAGGTATTTTCGTTGTCATCGTGCTTTTCCTGTTCCTTGCCAACATACGTACCACAGTCATCTCGCTGGTGACACTGCCGTTGTCACTGATTGCCTCCATCTTTGCCCTGCACTATATGGGCTTTACGATAAATACCATGAGCCTGGGAGGTATGGCTATCGCCATCGGTTCGCTGGTGGATGATGCCATCGTGGACGTGGAGAATGTCTACAAGCGTTTGCACGAAAACCGACTGAAACCTGCCGGCGAGCAACTTCCTATTCTGGAAGTGGTGTTCAATGCTTCGAAAGAAGTGCGTATGCCTATCCTCAATTCAACGCTGATTATCATTGTCAGCTTCGTACCACTGTTCTTCCTTAGTGGTATGGAAGGTAGGATGTTGGTACCACTGGGTATTGCGTTCATTGTGGCATTGGCGGCTTCAACTGTTGTGGCACTGACCGTAACGCCGGTACTTTGCTCCTATCTATTGGGAAAAGAGAAAACGAAAAAACAAAACAACGAAAACAGCGATTCTGCCGTAGCACGCAAGATGAAGCAATGGTATGGTTCTGCACTGACTTTCGTATTGGGGCATAAGAAAGGGGTACTGGGAGGTACTATCGGACTATTTGTAGTAGCGCTCGGCTGTTTCTTCACCCTGGGCCGCTCGTTCCTGCCGCCTTTCAATGAAGGTTCGTTCACCATCAATATCTCCTCGCTTCCAGGCATTTCCCTGGAAGAAAGCGACAAGATGGGGCACCGTGCCGAGGAGCTGCTGCTTTCCATCCCCGAAATACAGACCGTGGCCCGTAAAACGGGACGTGCAGAGCTGGACGAACACGCTCTGGGAGTAAACGTCTCTGAGATCGAGGCACCGTTTGAGTTGAAAGACCGCTCGCGCAGCGAGCTCGTGGCAGAAGTCCGCGAAAAACTGGGTACCATTGTAGGGGCAAACGTGGAAATAGGCCAGCCTATCAGCCACCGTATAGACGCCATGCTATCCGGTACAAAGGCGAACATCGCCATCAAACTGTTCGGCGACGACCTGAACCGCATGTTCACTCTGGGCAATGAAATCAAGAGTGCCATCCAGGGGATTCCCGGTATTGCCGACCTGAACGTGGAACAGCAGATTGAGCGTCCGCAACTTGTCATTTCACCCAAACGGGAAATGCTTGCCAAATACGGCATTTCACTGCCCGAATTTTCGGAGTTTGTCAATGTCTGCCTGGCCGGTGAAGCCGTTTCCCAAGTTTACGAAAAGGGAAAGAGCTTCGACCTGACCGTACGCGTGAAAGACAACCTACGCGACGAAATGGAAAAAATACGCAACTTGATGATTGATACGGGCGACGGACAGAAAATTCCACTGAACTATGTAGCGGAAATCCGCTCGGCCATGGGTCCGAACACCATCAGCCGCGAGAATGTAAAGCGTAAAATCGTCATCTCCGCCAACGTGGCCGACCGCGACCTGCGAAGTGTAGTCAATGATATACAAGCCCAGGTAGACGCACAAATCAAACTGCCGGAAGGATACCACATCGAATACGGCGGACAATTCGAAAGCGAGCAGGCAGCAAGCCGCACGCTGGCACTTACTTCGTTCATGTCCATCGTGGTGATATTCCTGCTCCTCTACCATGAATTCCGCAGTGTGAAGGAGAGTGCCATCATCCTTATCAATCTGCCGCTGGCATTGATAGGCGGTGTATTCGCCCTGCTCATCACAACGGGAGAAGTGAGTATCCCCGCCATCATCGGTTTCATCTCACTGTTCGGTATCGCCACCCGAAACGGAATGCTGCTCATCAGCCATTACAACCACTTGCAGCAGGAAGAAGGCTATGGCGTCTACGACAGCGTTATCCGCGGTTCGCTCGACCGTCTGAATCCAATCCTGATGACCGCCCTATCCAGTGCACTGGCACTTATCCCGCTGGCTCTCAGTGGCGACCTGCCGGGCAACGAGATACAAAGCCCGATGGCAAAGGTTATCTTGGGCGGCCTTTTAACATCCACGTTCCTGAACGGTTTCATCATTCCGATTGTTTACCTGATGATGCACCATAACCAACAACCTAAAACGTCAGACAATGAATAAAAGATTTTTCATATTCAGCGCCGCCATCCTCGCTTTTGCGGGGATGAGCGCACAAACGTCCGGCATTGATGCCGTGCTCCAGCAGATAGAGGCCAACAACAAGGAATTGCAGGCTAACTCCCACCTCATTTCCTCACAAAAACTGGAGAACAAGACAAACAACAACCTCCCCGACCCTACACTGTCATACGCCCACCTTTGGGACTCCAAGAACAGTGACGAGACAGTCGGCGAAATGGTCATCTCGCAAAGCTTCGACTTCCCCACGCTTTACGCCACCCGAGGGAAGATGAACCGACTCAAGACAAATGCACTGGATGCACAAGCCACCGCCTTCCGCCAGCAGATATTGTTGCAAGCGAAGGAAGTATGCTTGGACATCATCATGCTGCAACGCCAGCAAGCCCTGCTCGACGAACGGTTGAAGAATGCGGAGGAACTGTCGGCCATGTACACCCGGCGTTTGGAAACGGGAGATGCCAATGCACTGGAAACCAACAAGATTAATCTGGAGTTGCTGAATGTACGCACGGAAGCCCGCATGAACCAGACGGCACTTAACAATAAACTGAAAGAGCTGCTTGTCCTCAACGGAAACCAGCCGCTCACACCGGGACGTCCCAGACCCGATACCACACCCGACGCCCAAACACTCGGATTGACAGAATACCCGGCAGTGCCGTTGCCGGCCGACTTCCACCCGCTGGCCGACGAACTGCTGGCTTCAGACCCCACCCTGCAATCCTTGCAGGGTGAAAGTTCTGCCGCCCGGAAACAGATTTCGGCAAGCAAGCAAGGCTGGCTGCCCAAACTGGAACTGGGTTACCGTAGAAATACCGAATCGGGGCATCCGCTAAACGGTGTAGTAGTAGGCTTCTCTTTCCCGCTTTTCGAAAACCGCAATAAGGTCAAGATAGCCAAGACACAAGCGCTCAACATTGACTACCAAAAGGAGAACGCCGCACTGCAAGCCAGCTCTGCCTTGTGGCAACTCTATGAAGAGGCCAAGAACCTGCACGCTTCCATGGAGGAATACGAGCGCACCTTCCATCAACAGCAAGACCTTTCTTTACTGAAACAAGCACTTATGGGAGGACAAATCAGTATAATTGAATACTTCGTTGAAATATCGGTTGTCTATCAAAGCAAGACAAACCTCCTGCAACTGGAAAACCAGTATCAGAAGGCAATGGCACAGATATACAAGAGCCGGTTATAAATAGAAAGAGCTGTCTGCGGTTGACAGACAGCTCTTTCTATTTCAATATATTGTAGTTATAGTTTTGTGACTTTACCCATAAACAGAATAACTCCCGTACTCTTCTCCTTTATCAGAAAGATGAAAGGACGGTCCACATAGAACGGAATTACCGTACTTGGTCCGGGAGCGGCCACGTCCATTCCTCCGACAGTTACAGCCGCAGCTTCCGTCCCCTCTTCATTCACTTTCACATAAGTGAACTGTTGCAGCAAACTGATAAACAAATCCTCATCCGCCATTCCGGAAAAATCGGCCGATGGAGTAAAAGCCTCCTGCATTCCCATTGCCATCATATCGTCAATGAGTTCTTTATCATATTCCATTTCAAACCGGGGTAACTTAAGGTTCAAGGCAGAGCTTGATAAACTACTGTTCCATTCCCCCCAGCGCTCGTCATTCAGCTGCGGCAGGCACTCATCCAACGATTTTCCCTCTGCCGGCAAGAGCACCACCATACTGAAAGCCTCATTGCCGTAAGGCAACTCTGCCATTGAGAAATACTCATTCTCGGCATAGTTGAATCTCTCGTCACGAAGATTCATCATGTGTACAGTCGATTTGCTTCCGTCAGCATTCGTAAAAGCCTCTTCTGCCGTATCCGATTTTTTGAATTGATTCTTCCAAATCCCCTTGAAATAAAGCGCATTCAACAGATAAAGACGCGCCGTCTCCGGAATCTCATTCAAGACTTTGGGGATGCAATTATTCGTTTTCCCGGCACACCAGCCGTTTATAATGTCCGGAGCCTTGGGAGAGGCAAAATCCAGCTCCTGCACTTGCGCGTCATACATCTTTTTGTTTACGCTTACAAAGTCGTCATGAACACCGAACCCTTTCTTTATCCAGATGGAATTGGCAATTCCCAACTGTGTGGTATTGTCCAAATCGAGCAACGCCTCCACCAGCTTCTTATTATAGTTGTTCATTTCTTCCAACGAATAGCCCGAAAAGCCCAGGACATCTGTCATCTCAGATAGTGTGTTTCCCAACGCTCCATTGGCAATCATAGACAGACAGAGCGAAGCGCTCAAAGGAGAGATGAACAGATTGGGCTTTTCCACCTCAGTTTTACAAACCTGATTAAAGAAACGGAAAGCGAAATCCGTTCCTAAATCCATCATCTCCTGCTCGGCACGGGTCAAGGCAATGTCTTTGCGAGGCTTGGGTTGTGGTGAAGAGTTGTCGTCACTCTGGCAGGCTGCAAGGATACAAAGTAGGCTTAAGGCAGTAATCGTTTTTTTAAGCATAAGCAAATAGTATTAGTTTTAAAACAGTTATCTATATATAGAAAATGCTTGAACAAACAAAATACTGCATTGAAGAAACAATAAAAAATAGTACATTCCTACTCTATTATCATACTGCAAAGTTCTGCATATTTTTTGCAGTCGCACTGCATATGTGTTGCAGCACCACTGCATATGTGTTGCAGCACCACTGCATATGTGTTGCAGTCGCGCTGCATATATATTTGCAGTGTCACTGCAACAGCTCTGCAGTGCTACTGCAAAATATATACAGCAGCTTTGCAGTAACGTGATTGATTTCACCCGGTTATTGTTGCCAATTCCAGCACCCCTTCCGGCAAATATCCGCTGCGTATGCGCCATTCCTGGGGATAAAGATTATTGGCACGGTTACCTATATTCTTGACAAATCCTAGAGGTATCTGTTTGTAGGTGAGCAAGACAATGCCGCGCGGAGCAGTCTCCGAAAGGACAACAGCCTCCTTGCGCAGATAGCTGATGGCCTGCTCGCGGCCTATCTCTTCATGGGCAAAGGCATCCGGATTCAGTGCTATACTCATGGCGAGCCCATGAGCAGGCATCCAGTCTTTTCCTTTCAACTCGGCAACATCTACCCCAGCCTGCACGATACGGAGTGACGAACGCAAAGCCGACAGTTCGGAGAGATACGCTTTAGGGAAAGCGCTGACGTTGTTGCCATTGACGATAAATTCGTAATTATCCGGAACCGCAAACCACTCATGCAGTGCCGAAAGCTGTTCTTTGGAAACACCCGGAGTTTTCGCTCCTTTTCCTTGAGGTTTTCTTCCTTTTTCCCAGGATTTCACCTGCCCGGCCCAGGTATTCCCATCGCTCACGCCCGGTTTGCGGAGAACTGCCAAAAAGAATCCTTCCCCCTTCGTCCGATGGGGCAGGAAACGATAGGCGGGAAAGTCCTCTCCCGACAATAGATTACCCGTAATATTCCAGTCAGTAGAAATTTCCAACGGCAATACCTCCGCCCCGAATTCATCCCGTATCCAACGGATGTTCTCTTCGTTTTCCTTTGTATTATAGGTACAAGTACTGTAGATGAGAATGCCTCCGGACTTCAAGCAAGGCCAGATATCCGTAACGATGCGACGCTGGCGCTGCCAGCAGATTTCCACATTCTCCCCACTCCACTCACTTACCGCAACGGGGTCTTTACGGAACATCCCCTCGCCAGAGCAGGGGACATCCGTCAATATGACGTCGAAGAAGTCCGTCAAGGAAGAAAAATCTGCCGGGTCATTATTAGTGACCACCACACCGGAATGCCCCCACTTCGTAAGATTCTCCGCCAATACCTGCGAGCGGTTGCGGATTACCTCATTGGCCACCAGCAGACTGCCTGCGGGCAACACGCTACGGGCATGCGTGGATTTCCCGCCGGGAGCCGCACAGAGGTCAAGCATCACCACCGGTCCTTCGCCCACATACCGCCTCAAAGCCTGCTCCACAAACATAGACGAAGCCTCCTGCACATAGTAGCAGCCTGCATGAAACAGCGGGTCAAAAGTGAATGTCAGCCGCTTGTCCAGATAGTATCCGGCAGTAGACCAAGGGACATGCCTAAAAGAGGAACGAAAAAGACTGAATGAAGATTCCGGTAATTTATCTTCATTCAGTCGGATACTGACCGGCTGCTCCCCTTCCAGGGCGGCAGCCAGCTTTTCATATTCTTCCACACCCAAGAGGGCGCGTGTATAATCGGTGAAAGATGAGGGTAGCTTCATGCTTTGAACTGTTTTATGGCAGCAAAGATAGTGCAAAATACGTTTCACCAATCTACGGGGCTAAACAAAAAGCACGGTTCAATACTCTTTTTAAAAACTGAGTTTCACCCCTGCAAAATAGGAACGCGGTGCACCCGGTCCGTAGATATAACCGGAATCGCGGCTCGCTCCTTTATCAAAATCTTTCTGATAAGAATTGAATATATTCTGTACACCGGCATTGAGCTGCAAACAGAACCCTTGAAAATCAAAGTCGTAAGCTATCTTTGTTCCAAGCTCAAAGAAGTCCGGACTCTTTACCAATACATCCGCCTCACCGTTCACCTCCGAAAGCAAATGGGGAACGTACATCCGCCCGGTATAATTGCCGTTCAAAGCTATTGAGAAGGCTTTAACCGGCATATAGGTAGCTGTAAAGTAGCCGTAGACGTCGGGAGTACGCAGTATCTTGTCGCTGTAACGTTCTTTCTCCGACAAGTGCTCCTCATCCGCACTCCATTCTTCGGGAGAGTCATAGATACTTCGTTGAAGCGTCAGCCCTGCCTGCAACTGAACCTTATCCTTATAGGCAACCTTTCCTTCCAATGTGCCGCCATACACTTTAGCTCCCGAACCATTGATACGGGTCTGTATCAGATAAGCGCTACCATCCGGGTCTTTCACCGGAGGCGTCAGGACAAACGGGTCGGAAAGTTTCGTGTAGAAGCCTTCCACCAGTAGGTTTGCCTGGAAATCTCCGAAATAGTGGTACCAATCTACCGAAGCATTGAAGCTGCGCGAACGCTCTTCCTTCAATCCTTTGGCGCGGACAATGGAAACCAACTCTCCACCCACATTACTGATATGCAGATCTTCATCAAACGCTTGTGGAGCACGGAATCCCTCAGCATAACTGAAACGGATATTCACATCCTGAGTAGGATTGTAACGGATATTGGCACGGGGACTGAAAACAGCCTTGTCCATGATGCTGTTTTTATCTACGCGCCCGCCAATCAGGAAACTCCACTGTTCGTTCTTCCACTCATTCTGGGCATAGACGCTTGCTATATTCACCACTTGGTTCAACGGGGCGGGGGTATATTTCTCAATCAGTTGTTGCAAGCGGTCACCCGTTGCCGTAGGATCTTCGGCCAAAGCAGCATCACGATACTTCTGTACGTCCGTTGCCTTGTCATGCAGATTGTCGTGATTGAACTCAATGCCTCCGGTCAAATCGGCAGGCATAAACAGACACTTGTCAAAATGATAAATATACTGGGCACCCAGCACACCGGTAAAGTCCGTAGTCATTCCATAAGCGCTGTAATAACTATTGCGCACGATGTGCTGAGCCGAAGCATAGGTACTGAACGTATGTTTCTGGTTTTTGGAGAAAGCCGTGAACTTGAGCCCACCCGTGTTGATGGAATGTTTCAGCTGTTCCACCAGTCCGGGCGCCCCGGTACCGTTCAATCCGGCATCCTCGGCTATATGAGGGGGAAGGCTGAAGCCACTTCCACCACGGCGGAATTCCTCCATATGATGGTATTCAAGGCTCAGCTTGGAATAGGCACTTGTCCGGTAGTAAGCATTCAGACCGACAGTCTGGTTCTTCAGCTTCGGTAATTCGGAAAAACCGTCTCCGTTGGAGTCCCATGCCGAACGATGCCTGCTCTGGCCGTACACATAAGCCCCCATCTTACTGTCCGAAGAAACCAAGGAAAGATTCAGGGTCGTGTTGTTGTCGAACGAGCCGGAACCGTCGAAATTGGAAATGGTATGCGAGAAAGAACCGGAATTGCGAATCGGTTCCTTCGTAATGATATTCACCGTCCCGGCAATGGCCGAAGAACCGAACAAGGCTGAACCACCTCCACGCACCACTTCCACACGCTCTATCATGTTGGCGGGAATCTGTTCCAACCCATACACACCGGCCAGAGAGGAAAAGATGGGACGTGAGTCTATCAATATTTGGGTATATTTCCCATCCAGCCCGTTGATGCGCACTTGTGAATAACCGCAATTCTGGCAATCGGTCTCCACCCGCACACCTGGCTGAAAGGCCAGTCCTTGCGACAAAGTATGCGAGTTTGTCTGCTCAAACAGTTTAGGAGTGACCACTTTGACCAAAGTGGGTGCCAAGCGCCGGGCAGTCTCATTGCGGTTGGCTGTGACTACCACCCCGTCCAGTGCCACCATGTCTTCTTCCAACTCAAAGTTCTCTTCCAAGGTCTTACCACGTTTCAGAACGACTTTGCGCTCCTGCGACTTATAACCTACGGCACTGACGGACAACGTGAACTCACCTTCAGGCAGATTCTTTAGGAAATAGTGACCGGTGGCATCGGTCATGGTCCCGATGGTGGTGCCTTTCAGCGAAACTGTCATATAAGGCAAATGTTCCCTTGTACTTTTTTCTATTACATGACCGACAATATTGGCATCGGTACTCTTCAAATCTTCGGCATAAACGGTTGATGAGAGTAACAGACATACTGCTCCCACCACAAAAAATATATATTTTTTCATGTACTTCTAAAATAATATGTTAATCAATGAGGTTGACGCAATCCCACAACGGAATTGCCTTAATCTATCGGATTTGAAAAAAAGAAGGGGGAGCACGCAGGCAAATACCGCCACGAAGCTTTACACACTTGATGCATTCCGTGGTAAGAATGCTCAGTACACACAACAAAACAAGGAAAACCGTCGCGGCAACCGGAAGCAACGGAAGGGAAGAAGAGACGAAAGAGGCTAGATAGAAAATGGTTTCCAACTGCACCTCTGTATGCTCATGCTGGCCCTTGAATGGATGGGAATGCACAATGATAACACCATTCACCACATGCGAGTGGGTAAACAGCGTAATTCCTCCCAGATAGGCAATGAACAGCAGAGGGAGGAAACACTTCATTATATTCCTCAACTTCATCAAGACTTCCCAATAAAAACAGATGCGCAAAGATAACAGTATTTACAATAAGAAACAACCCGGTTTGTATATTTACCTCTATTTACAGTCGCAAATACCTACTTCTTGTTATTCCGGAAAAAAGACAATAAGACATTTTCACGGAAAAATATCGCCTTATTTCCGGTTTTCTAAAAAAAATATCTTCTCTTTGCAACTTTATAAAGGTGACGACACGTCTAACCAACAAAGAAACAAATTAAAAGACCATAGATTATGAAACGTATCATTTTTGGATTAATGCTCGCCATGATGTTCTGCACACTGGTGCAAGGCGCAAACAGAACCGTAACAGAGAACGACGGTCAGGGGAACAAGAAAAGAGTCATCGAATTGAGAGACACTGTCATCAATGGAGAAACCGTAACAGACACACTCAGCATCATGACTTATGAAAACGGTACCGGCAGTAGCGATGCTCCGGAAAAATGGAGAACCCACCACAGCAGTATGGACTGGAACGGGTTCGACCTCGGGAGCAAGACCTCGGAGACCGTGATTGCCGTAACAGCCATCGTCTTTGTATTCGGACTGCCGCTACTCATCATATTCGTAGTATTCTTCTTCCGCTATAAAAACCGGAAAGCCAAGTACCGCCTGGCGGAACAGGCCCTGGCCAGCGGACAGCAACTGCCTGAAAACTTCTTCAAAGAAGCCGCAGCAACGGATATCCGCAGCAAAGGCATCAACAACATATTCGTCGGCATCGGCCTGTTCATCTTCCTTTGGGCCATTACCGGAGAATTCGGTCTCGGATGTATCGGCTTACTCGTCATGTTCACCGGCTTCGGACAATTGGTGATTTTCTACAGCCAACAGAAGAAGAACGAAGAAAAATGAGTCAGATGGGTGACATATCGTTAGTCGCACAGGTCGTGGTGTTTCACAACACCAGGGCCTTCGACCAGTTGGTAAAGAAGTACCAGTCGCCCGTGCGGCGGTTCTTCCTGCACCAGACCTGCGGCGACAGCGAGTTGAGTGACGACCTGGCACAAGATACGTTTATCAAGGCCTATACAAACATCGCTTCGTTCAAGAATCTGTCCAGCTTCTCAACCTGGCTCTACCGTATTGCCTATAACGTTTTTTATGATTATATTCGCAGCCGGAAAGAAACGGACGATTTGGATACGTACCGAGTGGACGCTCAATGCAGCACACTGCAGCAGGACGTGGGACAGCACATGGACATTTACCGTGCCCTGGCCACACTGAAGGAAATGGAACGCACCTGCATCACGCTCTTCTACATGGAAGACCAAAGCATCGAAAAGATTGCAGGTATCACCGGATGTCCGGCGGGAACGGTAAAAAGCCACCTCTCGCGGGCGAAAGACAAAATGGCTTCCTACTTAAAACAAAATGGTTATGATGGAAAATGATGATAAACTCCTGACTTCATTCTTTGCCGAACACCAGCAGGAAATAGCCGATAACGGGTTCAGCCGCCGCGTACTGCGACATCTGCCCGACCGTAGCCGCCACTTGGCGCAGATATGGACAGCATTCTGCTTTACTCTGGCCCTCGTACTGTTCGTCTCCCTCGACGGAGTGCAGCTGATACTGGACACCTTGCGCGAAACCTTCGATACTGCCATCCGGAGCGGAGCTTCGGAGCTTGACCCCAAGTCGTTAATCATTGCCGGAGTGGTATTGCTCTATTTCGGTTACCGCAAGATTTCATCTATGGCATAGTTGTTTTTCAATGATAAATCGTATCTTTGTCCCCTCATAAAACTAACTAAGAGGAGAAAGTTTTGAGAAAGATTCTATTCATCATATTATTCGTTTTTTCTATTGGGAATGCCGGGGCGCAAGCAACAAGCGATTCCATTGTCATGAATTACTTGAAGGAAATGGGCGCCCCCGTCACTTATAACAATGAAGTGAAATTGCTGATGACCGGCCATGACAAGTTCGTCGATCTCTTCGAGAATATCCGCCATGCCCGGCATCATATCCATTTGGAATACTTCAACTTCCGCAACGACTCCATAGCCAATGCCTTGTTCAGCCTTCTGGCAGAGAAAGTCAAGGAGGGAGTTGAAGTCCGCGCCATGTTCGATGCCTTCGGCAACTGGTCCAACAACCAACCATTGAAAGAACGCCATCTGAAATCCATCCGCGCCCAAGGCATCGAAATCGTTAAGTTCGATCCTATCACTTTTCCCTGGGTGAATCATGCCATACACCGCGACCATCGGAAAATAGTAGTGATTGACGGAAAGATAGGTTATACCGGCGGCATGAACATTGCCGACTACTACATCAACGGATTGCCTAAAATCGGTAAATGGCACGATATGCACATACATCTTGAAGGAGATGCCGTGCGCTATCTGCAGGGCATCTTCCTGACCATGTGGAACCGGGAAACGGGACAACACGTAGGTGGACCTGCCTACTTCCCGGATACTCAGCAACTGCCCGACAGTATTGCCGAAGAAATAGCCATCGTGGACCGCACGCCACGCGAAACACCACGCTCCATCAGCCATGCCTATGCAGCTTCCATACAAGCCGCACAGAAGAGCATCCGAATCGTGAATCCTTATTTCGTTCCGACCAAATCAATCCGCAAGGCAATCAAGAACGCACTGAAAAAAGGTACTGAAGTGGAAATCATGATACCTGCCGTGTCGGACATAGCCTTTACTCCGGATGCCTCATTCTACATAGCACACAAGCTGATGAAGAAAGGAGCCAAGATATATCTCTTCAACGGCGGCTTCCACCATTCCAAGATAATGATGGTAGACAGCACTTTCTGCACGGTGGGTACTGCCAATCTCAACAGCCGCAGCCTGCGCTATGACTACGAGACAAACGCTTTCATCTTCGACCCCAAGATCACCAATGAGCTGAATGCCATGTTCGAACGGGACGTGCAAAACAGTACACTGCTCACTCCCGAAGTCTGGAAAAAGCGTTCCGGATGGAAGAAATTCGTAGGCTGGGTGGGGAACTTGATGACCCCCTTCCTCTAATTTTTAATTATTAATTATTAATTATTAATTAATTCCCCTACCTTTGCGTTCGGATAAAAACAGAGCTACATCATGAAACAATATTTAGACCTGCTGAACCGCGTACTGACCGAAGGCGTAGAGAAAAGCGACCGTACGGGTACCGGCACCATCAGCGTATTCGGCCACCAGATGCGTTTCAACATGGATGAAGGCTTCCCCTGCCTTACTACCAAGAAGCTGCATCTGAAATCAATCATATACGAACTGCTATGGTTCCTCCAAGGAGACACCAATGTGAAATATCTTCAGGACAACGGTGTACGCATCTGGAACGAATGGGCGGACGAAAACGGTGACCTGGGACATATCTACGGGTATCAATGGCGCTCCTGGCCGAACTATAAAGGTGGATTCATCGACCAAATCAGCGAAGCTGTAGAAACCATCAAGCACAATCCCGACTCACGCCGGATTATAGTCAGCGCATGGAATGTAGGCGATTTGGACAACATGAACCTCCCTCCCTGCCACGCTTTCTTCCAGTTCTATGTCGCCAACGGACGGCTGAGCCTGCAACTGTACCAGCGTAGTGCGGACATTTTTTTAGGAGTGCCCTTCAACATTGCTTCCTATGCCCTGCTCCTGCAGATGATGGCGCAAGTCACCGGACTGAAAGCCGGAGATTTCATCCATACCTTAGGAGACGCCCACATCTATCTGAACCATCTGGAGCAGGTAAAGCTCCAACTATCTCGTGAACCGCGGGATTTGCCGCAGATGAGAATCAATCCGGATGTGAAAAACATCTTCGATTTCAAGTTCGAGGATTTTGAGTTGGTCAACTATAACCCGCATCCGCATATTGCAGGGAAAGTGTCAGTATAAATCCTACAATAAAAAGATAGAAAGAGAAAAGAATTTTACACACATATGATTAGTATTATCGCCGCAGTAGATAGAAAAAGAGGTATCGGTTATCAGAACCGGTTGTTATTCTGGCTTCCCAATGATTTGAAGCGTTTCAAAGCCCTCACCACGGGAAATACCATCATCATGGGCCGAAAGACCTTTGAATCTCTCCCCAAAGGCGCGCTTCCCAACCGCCGCAACGTTGTTCTGTCCACTCAAAAAGATTTGATTTGTCCCGATGCAGAAGTTTTTTCCTCACTGGAAGAAGCACTGAACAGTTGCCAGCCCGACGAACACGTCTACATCATCGGCGGTGCAAGCGTTTATCGCCAGGCACTCCCCTTTGCAGGTGCCCTCTGCCTGACCGAGGTGGATGCAGAAGCCCCTCAGGTGGATGCCTACTTTCCCGAAGTCGCTCCGACTGTATGGCAAGAAAAAAGCAGGGAGTCCCATCCCGCAGATGAGAAGCATCCCTGCCCTTATGCATTCGTCGATTATATCCGCCGGTAGAATTAATCTTCCTCTTCTTCTACCGTTATAGGCATCTGCCGCTTGATGGCTTCGTGGAAAGAAATCAAGGTTTCCGTACGCGCCAGTCCCAGCGGCTGCAACTTATCATGTATGATGCTCAGCAAATGATGGTTGTTGCGGGCATAAAGCTTTATGAACATATCATACTTGCCCGTTGTAAAATGGCATTCCACAATCTCGGGAATAGCTTCCAATGCTCTCGTTACAGCATCAAAAGAAGCAGGATCCTTTAGATAGATACCGATATAGGCGCATGTTTCATATCCTATCTTCTCCGGATCAATCACATATTCAGAACCTTTCAATATACCTAAGTTTGTCAGCTTTTGAATGCGCTGATGAATGGCTGCTCCCGATACATTACAAGCTCTGGCCACTTCAAGGAAAGGAATGCGTGCATTATCGGCTATAAGTTTTAAAATCTGTTCGTCTAAAGTATCCAACTGATGATGTCCCATTTCAAATTCTAATGATTAATAAATTACTATATCTCCCCGCATATCTATACGGCAACATGCAAAGTTAGCTATTTTTTCGCCAATAAAAATACGGTTTATAACTTTTCTTACAAAAAAAAGAATAATACCGCATATCAGGCATTTCAAAGTGCATATGCAAAATTCCATCTCGCACGACCGGAAAATTGCAGATGAGCTTTAAAGATATTATCTTTGTAGTAGCAATAATAATGAACCGTTATGAAAAAGTATTCCTTATTCCTATTATGCCTGATGGCAGCAATATCCTTGCATGCCCAAAGTTTTGCAGATTATTTTGCAGATAAAACCCTGCGTGTCGACTATATCTTTACCGGAAATGCAGCCAAACAAGAGATATGCCTGGACGGATTGTCTTGTCTCCCCTCTTGGGCAGGAAGGAAGCATCATTTATCTGAGTTGCCCCTGCAAGGAAACGGACAAATCATTATGCGAGATGCAGCCAATGGCAGCGTAATCTACAAAACATCCTTTTCTTCGCTCTTCCAGGAGTGGCTGGAAACGGATGAAGCCAAAGCGGTGACCAAAGGATTCGAAAACACCTTTCTCCTTCCCTATCCCCTCCGTCCTGCAGAAATAGAAATAACACTTCTCGACCCGCGTAGAAATGTACGGGCAAGCATGAAACATACGGTCAGTCCCGACGACATCCTGATACATCAGAAAGGTACTGCCCACATCACACCACATAAATATCTGCTGCAAAGCGGCAATACGGCCAAATGCATCGACGTAGCCATCCTTGCAGAAGGATATACTCCCGAAGAGATGCCGGTATTCTACGAAGACGCAGCCATTGCCTGCGAAAGTCTGTTTGCCCACGAACCCTTCCGGTCCATGAAAAAGCACTTCAACATTGTAGCAGTGGCCAGCCCCTCCGAAGACAGCGGAGTAAGCGTACCACGCCTCGGAGAATGGAAACGGACAGCATTCAGCTCTCATTTCAGCACATTCTATTCAGACCGGTATCTGACAACCTCCCGTGTCAAATCCATACACGATGCGCTGGCGGGAATACCGTATGAACACATCATCATCCTTGCCAATACGGAAGAATACGGAGGCGGTGGAATCTATAATTCCTATACCCTTACTACCGCCCACCATCCCATGTTCCGCCCCGTTGTGGTACATGAGTTCGGGCATAGCTTTGGCGGACTGGCCGATGAATACTTCTACGACAATGACGTGATGACAGATACCTATCCACTAGATGTGGAACCCTGGGAACAGAACATCAGCACAAGAATCGATTTCACTTCCAAATGGAAAGATATGCTTGCTCAAGGAACTCCCGTTCCTACTCCCTCTTCTGAAAGTGGAACATATCCCGTAGGCGTATATGAAGGAGCTGGCTATTCTGCCAAAGGCATCTACCGTCCGGCAGACAATTGCCGCATGCGCACCAATGAATACCCTACTTTCTGCCCGGTCTGCCAACGGGCCATCTGCCGCGTCATTGAATTTTATACTGAATAAAAACAAACTAAACTAAAAGAACTTATGATCAGACTTCAACGTATTACAACAGCTGACACAGACTTGTACAGCTACATGGAGAAATTAATGACTCAATCGTTCCCTTCAGAGGAGTACCGGGAACTGGAGGAATTGCGCAAGTATACAGATACCAAAACGCACTTCTATAACAATATCATCTTCCATAACAACACCCCGGTAGGTCTCATCACTTACTGGGATTTCGGACATTTTTACTATATAGAGCATTTTGCCATTGACCCCACACAGCGTAACGGCGGATATGGAAAGAGGGTACTGAACCATTTGTGCCAACTCTTAAAACATCCCATTGTCTTGGAAGTGGAAATACCCGAAGAAGAAATGGCTAAACGCCGCATTAACTTCTATCAACGGCAAGGATTCTCCTTATGGGAAAAGCCCTACCAACAGCCTCCCTATAAAGCAGGAGACAACTACCTGCCTATGCTCATCATGGCCTATGGAGATATAGAATGTGGAAAGGATTTTGACCTTGTAAAGGAACACATCTACTGCGAAGTATATAATGTGAAATCTTAAAAATCCAATATACTTAAAACAATAAAGGTCGTTTCAACAAATGAAACGACCTTTATTATATCATTAAATCAACTCTTACTGACGCGGTTGCGCAGAATAGTTAATCTTCAAAGCATAAGCTTGACGAAGAGCTTCCTTGATATCTGTTACGATACCCATTTTCGTATCTTGGTCAACTTTCAAAGACACTGTCATCTGCGGCTGATCTTCTTCTTTCATACTGGCACGTTCACCAATAATGTAATCTTGAATTTCAGCAACTTCAGCATAGCTGTCGTTCAACTGGATACGGCTCTCATTACCTAACTTCTTACGAAATTCGGCAGTAGGTTTTCCTACATAGATAAACGTAACCAAAGACTTCTTTTCAAGTTTCTCCAATTCTGTAGCTTGCGGAACCTTAAACTCAACCTTTAATGTTACCTCACGCATAGTTGTTACAATCATGAAGAAGAACAACAAGGTGAAAATAAGGTCAGGCAGAGAAGAAGTGTTCAACGCCGGCATTTCACGTTTACCAGTCTTATTAAATTTTCCCATTACTTCTTTTCTCCGTACTTTTTAGGTTCTGCCTCAGAAATTCTCTGAGGATAAATATCACGAATTGCATCTTGTTGTTCTTGATCCAACTCGACATAATTCTTCTGCCACTTCTCCTGAGCCAGTTCATCGCGTAACTCATTGTAAGCCGCTACCAACTCATTCTGTACAGCCATATATGCCTTATAGGAAGAACTACGGTCACAACGCAAAGAAACCACATGATTTTCCGTTACTTGAACCGTACCAAAGAAAGGAACATTCTTAGAAATCTTTTCTGGCTTCGTTTCATCATTATACGGATTGGCAATGAATTCCTTTGCCTTTGCACGCAATTGTTCTACGTTAATATAATCGTTACCGCACATTAACTGGTCATTCATATTCAAGAAGACTTGCAAAACGTTACGTTCTTTCTTCTTCTGGTCCTCAATCTTCTGGTCTTTTTCGGGTGGAGGCGGCAAACGTCTTGCCAAACCACGGTCAGTATCCATAGATGTCGTGATCAAGAAGAAAATCAGCAACAAGAATGCAATATCCGCTGTAGAACTTGAGTTAATATCAGGAACTTTTCTTTTTCCTTTTGCCATTGTAATTACTCTTTAAATTGAGTTACCTCAATCAGTTATGATAATTTCTTCTTAATACTACTAAAAATGATTGCCAACACTGTACCGGCAAACAAAATATAAATAGAATAGAGGAACATATCGGTAATCTTCAACCAGAAAGGAACATTGTCAGTACCGCTATATCCCGGAATAGTAAGCGGCTCATCGCTACCCATAGTCCAAGCTATAACCACTACAACAATCAATACAATCAAGCCGATTAAAGATTTCAAGGCTGCCCCCGGATTATCCTTCAAGGCAGATCCGAATTGGAACAATACACCAACCAACGTAGCAATTACAGCTACAGCCAACAGAGCATACGTCAAGTAAATCAATGCATCTGTCTGAGCCGGTTGCCACATTTCTGAGTCAACGCTCATCAATACTGCATCACCTTGAGCATCTCCACCGAAGTAGAACAAGCCCAGCACTACCAAGATGATAGCGAACATGGCATACAGTACGTAGTATGATACTTTATATGATAACTTAGCCATCTTAATTATTTTTTGTATTTCAAGTCATATTTGATAACCATATCCAACAGTGAGATAGAAGAATCTTCCATTTCACTTGTCAAAGCTTCAATCTTAGACAAGATATAGTTGTAGAATACCTGCAGAATCAAAGCAACAATCAAACCGAAGATAGTAGTAATCAAGGCAACCTTCATACCACCTGCTACAACCGTCGGAGAGATATCACCTACCTGCTGGATTTTATCAAAAGCCTGAACCATACCGATTACAGTACCCAAGAATCCTAAAGACGGAGCCATTGCGATGAACAATGTAATCCAAGAGCAACCTTTTTCCAGATAACCGGCTTGTACACCACCGTAAGATACTACAGACTTTTCTACTACGTCGATACCTTGATCGATTCTCATCAGACCTTGATAGTAGATAGAAGCGATAGGACCTCTTGTGTTACGTGCGATATCTTTAGCAGCCTCAACGTCACCTTTTTCCAAAGCAGCTTCGATAGCAGCCAAGAACTTCTTTGTATTAATTTCAGCCAAGCTCAGATAAATGATACGTTCAATACAGAATGCAAGACCGATAACCAATGCGATAGCTACCAAACTCATGAAAGATGCAGTACCTTCAATAAACTTAGTCTTAAGCTCTTTGTGGATACCACCCTCGGCAGCTTCCATAGCAGCAGGGGCAGCAGCATCAGCAGCAGGTGCTACAGCTGCTTGTTCAGTTTGTTCAGCTGCAGGAGCATCTTGAGCCTGAGCAAGTTGAGTTGAGCCAAATGTTAAGACTCCCATCACAGCAACAATTGCAAATAACTTTTTCATTGTGTGTCTAATTTTTAAGATTAATTAATTAATTTATTTATTATAATTTGTTGTTTTATCTTCATTTCATCACACTGCGGAGAGACGGGGATTCGAACCCCGGATACCCTTTAGGGGTATACACGCTTTCCAGGCGTGCCTCTTCAACCACTCGAGCATCTCTCCAATAGACGCCTTTTCTGAAATCGGGTGCAAATTACAAAAAAAATGCGAACCACAAGCGTTTTCAGCTACAAATGTATTCTTTTTTTTGTTGTTCTGCTTCATTCGACCCGTTTTATATTAAATAAAATCTCAAAATTAATAAACTTTAAAATCTCAAAGAGCTTATTTGAGCATTCCGAACACTTTTAAAGTGTTATCAGAAGTAACCTGGGCCACCTTTTCAGGAGAGTTCCCATAAATTCCGGCCACCTTTACCAAAGTATCCTTAACATATGCGCTTTCGTTCCTCTTGCCTCGATTGGGAACCGGAGTCAGATAAGGGGAATCGGTTTCCAGCACGATGCGTTCCAAAGGAATATTCTTCAAGACTTCCGGCAAAGTTGATTTTTTGAAAGTCACCACACCATTTATTCCTATCATGAAATCCGCAAATTCCATAATCCTGCAGGCCTCTTCCGAGGTCCCCGTAAAACTATGGAAAATTCCTTTCAAAGGAGTCTGCTGATAGGGTTTCAACACATTATATATATGGTCGAACGCTTCCCTACAATGTAGCACTACCGGCAAACCGTATTCCAAAGCCCACTCAATCTGCCTGTCCAACCCCCTTTGCTGTTCTCTGAGAAAAGTTTTATCCCAATACAAGTCCATACCAATCTCACCAACCGCAACAAATTCATTCGGTGAAGCCAGCTCCCGGGCCACTATTTCCAACTCCTTTTCATAATCCGCACCCACAGAGGTAGGGTGCAATCCAATCATCGGATAGCAATACCCTTTATATTCACGGCACACCCGAAGCATAGGTCCTATGGTGGTACTATCGATATTGGGCATAAAAATATGCGTGACTCCTGCCTCACGGGCACGAGCCATCACTTGAGGCAAATCCTCTGCAAACTCTTCTAAAAAAAGATGGGAATGTGAATCAATCAATCTCATTCTTCAACTTACTCTTTGCGTTTCTCACCGGTACGGTAATAATAGATTATTCCATAATCACGGCATAAATCCAAACGTTTCTCATTGGGAGTGACCTCCTCGAATTTCTTTTCAACCTGGTTCCATATATCCAAAATCAAACCATCCGCCTCTGCACGCATCGAAGCCAAGGTGTCCAAACTGCGGGCTGTCAAAGATTGAAGATTCTTTTGCTTCTCATAACTATCCATGAAAATATCATAATGCACCCTCACTTTTGCAATCGTAGGGTTATAAATGGGAATTCCTCCCTGGGATATACGTTTGTTTTCCCCATCCACGATTTTACGCCCCCACTCTGCCAAGGCAGGCTCTGTCGATAAATCAGGCACATTATTGTTGCTTGTGTCCAAACCGTAATATTCCTTATGAGCAATACGCACTTCAGAACGGATGACAGCTAAATTCAACACCTGGATAAAATGAGAAATATACAGACGGGCAGTCTTTACATTAGCCTGATGCTTACGTCCCGCCCGAGCCTGCCGCTCAAAACAGTCGGCATAATAAGCTTGCGCAGCTTCAAACTTTGTAAGAAAATTCCGCGCATCAGTCAACGCCTTCAAAGATACGGCCAAATCATACACATTACATATATCACCCTTGACGACCACTGCTTTCAGCGCCCGTATTCTCGCTTGATCTGTATTAGGCAATCTTCTATAAGGCATTTTCTCCCGGATTTAAAGTTATACTTCCCGATGCATCAGGTTAGCCATCAGGTTCTTCAATTCCTCTTTCTTTTCATCTGCCACCTTCACCGCCAACAGACTTTCCATTGCGCGTTCACAATACTCTTCCATCTTTTTCTCACACAGTTCCTTGACGCCAATCCGGTTATACAGTTCCGTCACCGCAGCAACTTTCTCCTCCGGGTTGAATGCAACAGCATCCACCCAAGCATTCAAGCGGGTCAACTGCTCCTCATCCGCATGTTCAAAAGCCTTTATCAGCATGTAGGTCTTTTTATTGCACAGAATATCACCTCCAATATTCTTTCCAAAGACGGCAGCATCGCCATAAACATCCAGGAAATCATCTTTCAACTGAAAAGCGACACCCAAGTTCATGCCAAAATCATACAACTGCTCCGCATCTTCAGAAGAAGCCCCTCCCAAAAGAGCGCCAATCTTCAAGCTTGCAGCCAACAATACCGAAGTTTTCAGACGAATCATTTCCAGATACTCCTCTGCCTTCACATCCTTCCGATGTTCAAACTCCATATCCAGCTGCTGTCCTTCACAGATTTCCAGTGCAGTCAGACTAAATATATCCATTACCTCTTTCAGGCATTCAACCGGACATTGAGCCATAAACTGATAAGCCAATACAAGCATTGCATCCCCCGAAAGAATGGCGGCATTGTCATCCCAGACTTTATGTACTGTCTCCTTGCCACGGCGACGGTCTGCATGGTCCATCAAGTCGTCGTGCAAAAGAGTATAATTATGATACACTTCAATCCCCGTTGCAGGGTTAAAAATACGGGTAATATCCTCCCGATACAGATTGTAGGCCATCAACATCAATACCGGACGGATTCTTTTTCCGCCCATGGACAACACATAGGTAACGGGAGCATATAAACCTTGAGGAGTACGGACAAACTGCAATTCTGCAATATGAGAATTTATTCTTTCTAAAAGCTCGGAGGCTGTAAACATGGCATTTTCAGAATTTAGGAAATAGCGGATAATGAAAAGAGGCTGCATTCCGGCAGCCTCTCCCACTTATAGATATTTTATTACTGCAATCTAAACATTACAGGCACGGTATACTTAACGCGAACGGGTTTACCACGCTGCATACCGGGTTTCCACTTCGGCATGCCCATAATCACGCGGACAGCTTCTTTGTCCAAGTACGGGTCAACACCTCTCAGCACCTTAGCATCTACGATACTACCGTCCTTATTGACCACAAACTGTACAGTTACACGGCCTTGAGTTCCGTTTTCCTGTGCAATAGTAGGATATTTAATGTTCTTGCTCAGATACTGCATCAAACCGGCCATACCACCGTTCGGGAATTCGGGCATCTGCTCCACCACCTCGAAAATAGTCTGTTCTTCCGGTTCTTCCTCTTCCACTGCTACGGGAACATATTTGATTTCCACAGCCTGATTCAATTCCTCAGAAGATACGATGGCAGTTTCTTCCACGTCGGCATCGTCCTCAACGATAGTCAGCGTTTCTGCAATCGCAGGAGCTTCGGGGGGCGGAGGAGTAACCTGCTCCGGCTGTTCTGTAATAGGGATGATTTCCTCTTCAAATACTAAGTCGGTAATAGCCTGACTCGTATCAATCTTGATGTCACGCTTTGTCCACTCGAACGCAACAAACATGAAAGCGAGCACGATTACATAACCGACAAGCAGCCAAGTCGACTTCTTACTCTCCAGGTCTGCCTTAGGTGATTTCTTAATTTCCATAATTTATAATATAATTTTAGTGTTTCTCATTTGGGGCAAATATAGTACTTTTCCCAAGAATGTTCACGCTCTGCTGTTTTTTTTCACACAACAGACGTTCCTTTTTCATTTTTTTAATCCTTCAAAAGCCTCCACATGCTTTTGTGCCACAAATGTAACGAGATATTTTAAAAATACCGTATCTTTGGCAAGAATTTTAAATGAAATATTGAAATTTTCTGTTTTGCAGGTGTTATACCTATATAACTATAGCATAAAAGTCATGAAAAAGATAACAATAGCAATCGACGGTTTTTCCTCTTGCGGGAAAAGCACTATGGCCAAAGACCTCGCCCGCGAAATCGGTTACATATATATAGATAGTGGTGCCATGTATCGGGCAGTAACATTATATAGTATAGAGAATGGTATTTTCCAGGGTGACCGCATAGATGCCGAAAAACTGAAAAGTCTAATAAAGGATATACATATTTCTTTCCGCCTGAACCCCGAAACCGGACGCCCGGATACCTACCTGAACGGAGTAAATGTAGAAAACAAAATCCGTACCATGGAAGTATCTTCACGTGTCAGCCCCATTGCAACATTGGATTTCGTACGCGAAGCTATGGTGGCACAGCAACAAGAGATGGGCAAGGCCAAGGGTATCGTTATGGATGGGCGCGACATCGGCACTACCGTTTTTCCGGATGCCGAGCTGAAAATTTTTGTAATCGCCACCCCCGAGATACGGGCACAACGCCGCTATGACGAACTAAAGGCCAAAGGGGAAGAAGCCAGCTTTGACGAAATTCTGGAAAATGTGAAACAACGGGACTATATTGACCAAAACCGGGATGTAAGTCCGCTGCGCAAAGCTTCTGACGCTTTATTGTTGGACAACAGCCACCTGAGCATTTCCCAACAAAAGGAATGGCTGGCGGAACAATTCGAACGGGTTATAAAGGAGAAGAACTGAACCGGATATGGCAAAAGTAGAAATAGACGAAGGCTCCGGCTTCTGTTTCGGAGTTGTCACCGCAATAAACAAGGCAGAAGAGGAACTGGCGAAAGGAGGAACCCTCTATTGTCTGGGAGACATCGTGCACAACAGCCGTGAAGTGGAACGCCTGAAGGCAATGGGGCTGATTACCATCAACCATGAGGAATTCGACCACCTCCACAACGCCAAAGTGCTGCTGCGTGCTCATGGAGAGCCCCCTGAAACTTATGACATTGCCCGCCGCAACAATATAGAAATCATTGACGCAACCTGCCCGGTCGTACTCCGCCTGCAAAAGAAGATTAAGCAAGAGTACGTCCAGGAAGACAACCGCGACAAGCAAATTGTCATCTATGGCAAAAATGGACACGCCGAAGTACTGGGTCTGGTAGGACAAACCACCGGAAAGGCCATCGTCATCGAAAAGCAGGAAGAGGCAAGGAAACTGGATTTCAGCAAAGACATCCGTCTCTACTCCCAGACCACAAAGTCTCTGGACGGATTTCAAAACATTGTGAAATACATAGAGGGACATATCTCACCGAAAGTCACTTTCGAGTCCTATGACACTATCTGCCGACAAGTAGCAAACCGGATACCTAATATCCGGAAATTTGCAGCTTCCCATGATTTAATATTCTTTGTCAGCGGCAAAAAAAGCTCTAACGGCAAGATGCTGTTCAGTGAGTGTAAAAAAGTCAATGCCAACTCACATTTGATAGACAGTGCCGAAGAAATAGATAGTTCTCTGTTAGCCGGTGCCAATTCCATCGGTGTCTGCGGAGCCACTTCCACCCCCAAATGGCTGATGGAAGAAATTTCAGAAGCCATAAAGTCAAAACTTAAATAACAGTTTGTCATCCTTTTGGAACAGCAAATTAACGTAATTTATTAGTCACGGCCTCAGCTTTTTACTATCTTTGCGGCATGAAAAAATAGTTCCAATCTATTTTTCATCATGATTATTAATACTAAACAAAAAGATTGTTATGGGAACAGTTAAGTGCATTGGTATCTTGACATCAGGAGGTGATGCTCCGGGAATGAACGCAGCCATACGTGCCGTGACACGTTCGGCTATTTACAACGGACTTTCAGTTAAAGGTATATATAGAGGTTACAAAGGTCTGGTAACCGGCGAAATCAAAGAATTCAAAAGCCAAAATGTCAGCAACATCATCCAGCTGGGTGGTACAATCCTGAAGACAGCCCGCTGCAAAGAGTTCACGACTCCCGAGGGCCGCCAGATTGCTTACGACAACATGAAGAAAGAAGGCATTGACGCCTTAGTGATTATCGGAGGCGACGGTTCGCTGACCGGTGCTCGTATCTTTGCACAAGAGTTTGACGTGCCTTGTATCGGGCTGCCGGGAACTATCGACAATGACCTTTATGGAACAGATACCACTATCGGCTACGACACCGCGCTGAACACGATCCTGGATGCTGTGGACAAAATCCGTGATACAGCCACTTCCCATGAGCGCTTGTTTTTCGTAGAAGTCATGGGACGCGATGCCGGTTTCCTCGCTCTGAACGGCGCCATCGCCTCCGGAGCAGAAGCAGCCATTATCCCGGAATTCAGTACGGAAGTGGACCAACTGGAAGAATTCATCAAGAACGGTTTCCGGAAATCCAAGAACAGCAGTATCGTACTGGTAGCCGAGAGTGAACTGACCGGAGGTGCAATGCACTATGCAGAGCGTGTAAAGAACGAATACCCCCAATATGACGTACGCGTAACCATCCTCGGTCACTTGCAACGCGGTGGTAGCCCTACGGCACACGACCGTATCCTTGCCAGCCGTCTGGGCGCAGCCGCCATCGACGCCATCATGGAAGGACAGCGCAATGTCATGATAGGCATTGACCACGATGAAGTGGTATACGTTCCCTTCACGAAGGCCATCAAGAATGACAAACCCATCAAGAAAGACCTTGTAAATGTATTGAGAGAACTGTCTATCTAATGACAGACAGTTCAGATACCCCATAAACAGAGAAGGCGACATATGCGCCTTCTCTGTTTTTTACAACCATTTTTTCACTATACTTTCCGTCCTCTCCCACAGTTCTTCCATCTGTACATGCCGGGTGTACTTCTCCGAAAGAGACTTGGGACGGCAACTGGCATTCAATGTCCCCGTACGTTTACCGGCATCCTCATCCAGCAATAAGCCGACAGCCGTTGCAGCTCCCTTACGGGGAGTACGGATAAAAGGCCTGAAAAGTATATCTGTCAGCGGGTCAAACCACATATGCATGGTGATGATATTGGTAGACACAATCCCCGGGTCGGCCGCATTCACAACAATACCTTTGTGTTTGACGCGACTGGCCAAGTCGATGGTGAACAGAGTCAATGCCAGCTTCGTGTTGCTATATATAGGAATGCGCCAAAAGTCCCCCCTTCTTCCCCGGAGGAAAAAATCCGGAAAGTCAAGATGACCGATGGCATACGTACAAGATACCATATTCACAATACGGCTCCCCTCTCCCATCAATGGCAGCAGCTTGCGGGTCAGCAGGTAAGGCCCTACATAATTGACACTCACCGTCCGTTCCAGTCCGTCTTCGGTAATGCGGCGTTCCGTTTCCATGGTTCCGGCATTGTTCATCAGCAACGCCAACGGCTCTCCCCGCTTCAACAGATGCTCTGCAAATGCGGCCACTGAAGCCAGAGATGCCAAATCAATGGGAGCAGTCTCAATACGCGGATTACCGGTTTCACGCATCAGCAGTTGCCGCTTGGGTTCGGCAGCTTGGGGGTCACGGCATGCCATGATGACCTGATAGCCGGCAGTTGCCACTGCGCGGGTAATTTCCATGCCCATGCCACCGTCTGCCCCAGTTATAACAGCTAAATTCACTTTAATAATTAAAAATTGAAAATTAAAAACTAAAAATCAGCCTTTCGCTTCGATTTTCTCTATCTCCTTTTTCAGACAAGGTGGAAGTTCCTCCTTCAAATGCTGATGGCATGCCATCTCGATGGAATACATCCGGGCAATGCAATAATTACTATGCCGGCAGTTGCAACGTGCATTCTCTTCGGCACGCATGCGGTTGGCGAACCCCGGCTCATTGAGCAGAGCACGTGCCATTTGCACAGCCTCGAAACCGTCATCCAGCACCTCATCTATCTTGTCCCTGGAAACCAGGCCACCCACATAAACCAACGGTATCTTCAAGGCGGCACGGAATTTCAAGGCATCTTCCAGGAAATAGGCTTCCTTAAACGGTACGCTCGGTATCATCCATTTGCCTACCATGCGTACACCGTATTTCAACCACCAGCAGGTCATGTAATGCGTCATGCTGCGGATAGGCATTTCGCCCCGCATGACATACATCGGCGCCTTACTGACGAACCCACCGCTCAAGACCAGCGCATGTGCTCCCGACTGCTCCAGCCTGCGCGCCACCTGCATCGTCTCGTCCAGCTCCATCCCTCCACGGAAACCGTCGCGCATGTTCATCTTCACCAGCACAGCCATATCACTGCCGGCAGCCTTCATCACTTCTTCCATCACCATATCCATAAAACGCATACGGTTCTGCAACGAGCCTCCGAACTCGTCTTTCCGATGGTTGGTGGACGGGGACAAGAACTGGCTGATGAGATAGCCATGCCCTGCATGAATCTCTACAGAATCAAATCCGGCCTCCCGTGCCAGATTCACCGAACGCCCATAAGCACGCGCCATCTCCGGCAGCTCATCGGCACGCAGTCCGCGCACAAAGGTAGGAGAGTAAAGATTGAAACCGGAAGATGCGCCGACGGGCATACAACCGCAAATACTTTTATGGGACATGTTGCCACAGTGTCCCAACTGGATGCCTGCCGCAGCCCCTTCCGCATGTATGGCATCAGTCAGCCTACGGAGTCCGGGGATAATCTCGGGACGCATCCACAACTGGCGGTCAAAAGACAGGCCGCTCTGAGTAACTGCCGCATAAGCAACAGTAGTCATACCTATACCTCCCGCCGCTACCGACCGATGATAGTCGAGCAACATGTCCGACGGAGCGTTTCCGGGACACATGCTCTCGAAAGCAGCCGAACGAATGGTACGGTTACGCAAGGTCAACGGTCCGAAAGTGACAGGGGTGAATAACTTGGATTCCATCGTTATGAGTTATGAGTTATAAGTTATGAATTATTCATTTTCCATTTTCAACTCTCCATTTTCCATTAATAAAGAAATGGAATGATGCGTTTGCGCTTTCCTACCGCCTCATCACCAAACTCCTCCCGATAACGGCGGTGAATGGCATCGGCACGGGGAACAAGGTTGGCAAACGTCCACCAGACGAACACCCAGGCGGCGGGAGAAGCTGTGAGTATGGCAAACCCCGTCCATTCCACCAGTTCACCGAAGTAATTGGCAGAAGTGACGTATCGGTAAAGCCCTTTTCCGGGAAGATAATGCTTCGTATCACCCGGCCTGCGCAGATGACGTATCACATAGTCGGAATGCAAATTGACGAACATACCTGCAAAAAACAGAATGATTCCCAACAAGGCATGAGGTTTCAGCAAATAGGCCCAGCCATCGGCATACAAGCCTTCGGGAGCGAAATAGAACAAACCGCCCGCCTGCATCATCCCGTTCAAAAGGTTGAAGACGATACCCATCGCCATAATAGCTACCGGCATCCGGCTTTTACCTTTCAGCAGGAACGGAAAAATAAAGGCCCGCTGAAGATAGTGCAACTGAAACAGCAGGAAGAAGAAATATACCGGCACGGCAAATCCCGCTCCACTCTTCCCCCACAACCCAAACATGACGATGAATACCGGCGCTTCCATAAGCACCCACGCCAGTTTATTATTGATGGAGATTCCCCACGAGGCAGTACGGAACATGCCATAACCCGCTTTGACAAAATAGAGTGCAATAAAGACAACCAATGCCACAGCACTCATTACCCACAGAAATATCTGAAAAGTTTCCTGATTCATAGTTCTTTATTTATGCGAAGCAAAGATAAAGAAAACTCACAACAAACAAATCGTTTTCCCCGGATAATTGTTTTTTCATACAAAAACCAGTGTTTTTTACTGAGAAGATTAAGCAGTAGAGATACGAAAATCTAATCGTTCCATCATGGAGTAAATTTCATTCCACCATGGAGAAAAAATCGTTCCACCATGGTGGAACGATTTTTTCCCCGTGATGGAACGATTTAAAAGATACAAGTCTAATCCTTACCGTTTCTTAATGGGCACATAAGTCACCTCATCCAAAACATTCTTATAGGCAGGACGGATAATACGCTTACCTTCAAAGTTCAATTCTTCATTGCGATGTGCACACCAACCGACAATACGTGCCATAGCAAACAAAGGCGTGAAGATTTCCTGCGGCAGTCCAATCATCTCGTAGACAAAGCCCGAATAGAAATCCACATTACTCGAAACCGTCTTGCCATTATTCTTCACACGGCCAAACACATCAATGGCGCGCTCCTCGAGCAGTTCAAGGAAAGCGAACTCGCGTTCTTTCCCTTTTTCGCGGGCAAGGTCGCGGGCAAGCTCTTTCAGCAGAATGGCGCGCGGGTCGGAAATGGTATAGACGGCATGTCCGATACCATATATCAAGCCGGTCTTGTTATAGGCTTCCTTGTTGAGCATGCGGGTGAAGTAAGTATCAATCTCATCCACATTCGTCCAGTCCTGAATGTTTTCCTGCAGATGGTGGAACATATCGGCAACCTGGATATTGGCACCTCCATGAAGCGGCCCTTTCAAGGAACCGATACCTGCCGCTATCGAAGAGTAAGTATCCGTCCCGGTAGAAGAAGTGACACGTACGGTAAAAGTGGAGTTGTTACCACCACCGTGCTCGGCCTGAAGAACCAGCAGCAGGTCGAGCGTGCGGGCATCCAGCTCCGTGTAGTCCTTCTTCAGCATATAGAGGAAATTCTCGGCAATGGAAAGGTTTTCCTGCGGATGGCGGATATGCAGTGAACGGCCATGGGTGGCATGGCGAAGCATGTTATAGGCATACGCAATGATGGTCGGGAATTTCGAAATAAGCTCAATGCTCTGCCGCATCAGATTATCGCGGGAAGTGTCATCTGCATCAGGGTCAAAACGATACATCTCGAGTACGCTGCGCGCCAGGATGTTCATAATGTTGTTTCCTTCGAGTTCAATGATATTCATCTTGGTCTTCTGCTCCAGCGGCATGTTGTCGTTGATGAGTTCACGGAAAGAAGAGAGTTCTTCCTTGTCGGGCAGGCGACCGGAAAGCAACAAGTAGGCAATTTCCTCAAAACCGAAACGCTTCTCTTTGATGATGGCGTGTGCCAAGTCATCCACATCATAACCGCGGTAGAACAATTTGCCGGGAATAGGCTTCAGCCCTCCACCGGGGATGCGTTCATAGCCGACCACATTGCCTATTTTGGTCAACCCCACCAAGACTCCCGTGCCGTCCTCATTACGCAAACCGCGCTTCACATCAAACTTCCTGAACAGTTCATTCTCAATCCGGGTAGCTTCCTTCAAATCTTCGGAAAGCTTGTAAATCAGGTACTCCTTCTTCATAATCGTTTCGTTTTATTCGTTATTCCCATTTTCTATTCTTCCTACAATCTCCCGGGTGAAAGCCGAAGTGGACAGCGAGACGCCACCCGGCATAAAACGTGCCAAGTCGGCAGTAGCACGGGCTTCGGTGAAACTCTGCTCCAAAGCTTTCTCTATAAGAGAGGCAGCTTCCTTCCAACCCAGATATTCAAGCATCATCACAGCGGAAAGGATGATGGAACAAGGATTCACAATGTCTTTCCCGGCAATGTTCGGAGCCGTCCCGTGAGTAGCCTCAAAGATGGCATGCCCCGTTTTATAGTTGATATTCGCACCCGGTGCAATGCCGATGCCGCCTACCATGGCAGCCAGTTGGTCGGACACATAATCGCCGTTCAGATTCAACGTGGCAATCACGGAATATTCTTCGGGGATAAGCAACGTGTTCTGCAAGAATGCATCGGCAATGCAGTCCTTGATGACCAGACGCCCTTCTGCCAGTTCTTTACCAAACTCACGTTCTGCCAGTTCGTACCCCCACTTCTTGAAGCCGCCTTCCGTAAATTTCATGATGTTTCCTTTGTGTACCAAGGTCACGGAAGGCAGATGATGCTCAAGGGCGTATTGGCAGGCGGCACGCACCAAGCGCTCTGTTCCTTCTCTCGAAACGGGCTTCACGCCAAACGAGGAGGTTTCGGGAAAACGGACTTTTGTCACCCCCATGTCATCACGGAGAAAACGATAGAACTTTTCAGCCTCCGGAGTTCCGGCTTCCCATTCGATGCCTGCATAAATATCCTCGGTATTCTCACGGAATACGCACATATCCACCTTCTGTGGCTCTTTGAGTGGAGAAACAATGCCCTTATACCAACGTACCGGACGTTGGCAGACATACAAATCGAGCGTCTGACGCAAGGCTACGTTCAAGGAACGGATACCTCCACCGACGGGAGTTGTCAAAGGACCTTTGATGCCCACCTTATAGGTGCGGAAGGCTTCCATGGTTTCGTCCGGCAACCAGGAGCCGGTTTCGTGGAAAGCACGTTCTCCTGCCAGCACTTCTTTCCATTCAATGCCACGCCGGTCACCATAGGATTTCTTGACAGCGGCATTCACGACAGCCTGCATGGATGGGGTCACTTCTGCTCCCACTCCATCGCCGGTAATAAAAGGTACAGTAATTTTTTCCATATTCTATCTTGCATTAAGTGCAGAACCGGCCCGGAACCAAGCTATCTGCTGTTCGTTATACGTATGTTGTACTTCAAAACTTTCTTTACTCCCATCCTCGTGATGAAGAACCACCTTCAACGTGCGTCCCGGAGCAAAATCTTTCAGCCCCATGACAGAAATCAGGTCGCGTTCCCGAATCTTGTCATAATCGGCCTTATCCGTAAAGGTCAGCGCCAACATGCCTTGTTTCTTTAAGTTCGTCTCATGGATACGGGCAAAACTCTTCGCCAAAATGACGCGTACATTCAGGAAGCGCGGTTCCATGGCAGCATGCTCACGGCTGGAACCTTCACCATAATTCTCTTCGGCAACGACCATGGAAGGGATACCTTCGGACTTATACAGCTTCGCAGTGCCTGACACTGTTCCATAGGTATTGGTGGAGCGGTTCCAAACCTTGTTCGTCTCTCCATTGAAAGCATTGACAGCCCCCATCAGCATATTGTCCGAAATATTCTCCAAATGTCCCCGGAAACGTAGCCATGGCCCTGCCATGGAAATGTGGTCGGTGGTACATTTCCCCTGTACTTTAATCAATAAAGGCATGTCCAGCAAATCCATGCCATCCCAGGCAGGGAAGGGAGTCAGCAGTTGCAAGCGCTGTGAATGAGGATTGACCGTAATTTCCGTCTGTCCCTTGTTTGGAGCAATATATCCTTTTTGTCCTCCGATGAATCCGTGTGCCGGCAATTCCTCACCGACCGGTTCGGACAGTTTCACAACCTCTCCTTTGGCATTGACCAGCGTATCCCGCAAGGGGTCGAAACAGAGGTCGCCTGCAATGGTCAGTGCCATCGTTATCTCCGGGGAAGCGACGTAAGCAAAAGTATTGGGATTTCCATCGGCACGTTTGGCAAAATTACGGTTAAAAGAGGTGACGATGGAATTCTTGCGTCCGGGGTCATCAGTATGGCGCTTCCACTGGCCAATACAAGGTCCGCAGGCATTCGCCATTATCGTTGCGCCAATATCTTCGAAAGCGGCAATCATGCCGTCGCGTTCAGCAGTAGCACGTATCTGCTCCGAGCCGGGGTTGACAATCAGCGGGGAAGCAACCTTCAAATTCTTTTCCTTTACCTGCCGGGCAAGGGAGGCTGCGCGGCTCAAATCCTGATAGGACGAATTGGTGCACGACCCTATCAGGCCGACTTCCATCCGGCGGGGATAGTTATTGGTTATCACTACCTCGGCAAATTTCGATATCGGTGTTGCTGCATCCGGCGTAAAGGGCCCGTTGATATACGGTTCCAACAGCGAGAGGTCTATTTCAATGATGCGGTCGTAATATTTTTCCGGATTTGCCAGCACTTCGTCGTCGGCGCGAAGGTCGGCAGCTACGGAAGCAGCCATTTTTGCCACTTCTTCACGTCCGGTAGCCTTCAAATAAGTACCCATGCGCTCATCGTAAGGGAAAAGGGAGGTAGTCGCCCCCACCTCTGCCCCCATATTGCAGATGGTAGCCTTTCCAGTGGCAGACAATGAAGTGGTTCCCGGTCCAAAATATTCAATGATGGCATTGGTTCCCCCTTTTACAGTAAGAATACCCGCCAACTTCAGAATAACGTCTTTGGGAGCTACCCAGCCACTCAATTTACCCTTCAAGTGTACGCCTATCAGACGCGGCATTTTCAATTCCCATTCCATGCCAGTCATCACATCCACCGCATCGGCACCACCCACACCAATGGCCACCATGCCCAAACCTCCGGCATTGGGCGTATGAGAGTCCGTGCCTACCATCATTCCACCCGGAAATGCGTAGTTCTCCAATACCACCTGGTGAATAATGCCTGCTCCCGGCTGCCAAAAACCTATGCCATAGCGGGAAGAAACATCACGGAGAAAATTATAGACCTCCTCGTTGGTCTTCGTAGCAGTCGCGATATCTTCTTTTGCACCTTTATATGCTTGAATCAAATGGTCACAGTGCACAGTGGAAGGCACGGCAACCTGCTCACGGCCTGCATTCATAAATTGCAATAAGGCCATTTGGGCCGTTGCATCCTGCATGGCCACACGGTCGGGACGGAAATTCACATAGTCTTCTCCCCGTCTGTAGTTCTTCACTTTATCCCCATCATACAAATGAGCATACAAAATTTTCTCCGCTAAAGTCATCGGACGCTGTAGTACATTCCGTACACGTTCTATCTTCTCCGAATAAGCGGCATAAAACGCTTTGAGCATCGTTAAATCATATACCATAACCACTATTTTTTAGTTTTTCATTATTGTAAAGATTACAAATTAATATCATAAACAAATAAAAAGGCTGAATAGTTTAACAAAATAAAGCATTTTTTCCGTCGGAAGCGAAGAATGATTACCTTTGCAACCATGAAGGAACAAGATTCAAATAGTCCTATTATTCACCTCCAGCAGCAACAACTTTTGCTGCGCATGGAATACGAATACGAAAAAGAGGAATTCAAACGCCAAACCGAAAACATGGGGGTTGCCCGGAAAGTGAAACGGGGACTTTGCTGGTATCCTGCCACTCCGGGACGAAGTTACTATAATTCACTGAATCAATTAGTAATAGAAATTACACACACAGAAAATACCGATATAGAACATAATTTTGAGTTCGGCCGTCCCGTATGTTTTTTCCGCCAGTCTGCCGATGGAAAAATAACCTATATGAACTTCACCGCTACCGTAAGCTATGCCGACGAGACACGGATGGTAGCGATAATGCCCGGAGCCGGTGCCGTGATGGAAGTGCAGGAAACGGACAACCTCGGCGTGCAACTTTATTTCGACGAAACATCCTATCGGACCATGTTCGAAGCCTTGGAAGATACGTTACGCTCCAAAGGCAACCGCCTGGCCGAATTGCGGGACATATTGCTGGGAACCTCGAAAGCCGGTTTCCGAGAGCTCTATCCCGTACGGTTTCCCTGGCTGAACTCCACGCAGGAAACAGCTGTAAACAAAGTGCTGTGTGCTCGCGACGTGGCCATTGTACATGGTCCTCCAGGAACCGGAAAAACGACCACCTTAGTGGAAGCCATCTACGAAACCCTGCATCGGGAACCGCAGGTACTGGTATGTGCCCAAAGCAATACTGCCGTCGACTGGATTTCGGAAAAACTGGTAGACCGTGGCGTCAATGTCCTGCGTATCGGCAATCCGACCCGTGTCAACGACAAGATGCTTTCCTTTACCTACGAGCGTCGTTTCGAGAACCATCCGCTTTATCCGGAGCTGTGGAGCATCCGGAAAAATCTCCGTGAACTGGGCAGCCGTGCCCGCCGTGGCAGCTATGACGAACGCGAAGGAGTACGCAGCCGTATGAGCCGCCTGCGCGACCGCGCCACCGCATTGGAAATACAAATCAATGCAGAGCTTTTTGATGGGGCACATGTCATAGCCTCCACGCTAGTAAGCAGCAATCACCGGCTGCTGAACGGACGCCGTTTCGGCACCCTTTTCATTGATGAAGCAGCCCAGGCCTTAGAAGCTGCCTGCTGGATAGCTATCCGAAAAGCAGACCGCGTGGTGTTGGCGGGTGACCACTGCCAACTTCCGCCCACTATAAAATGCTACGAAGCTGCCCGTGGAGGTCTGGAACGAACATTGATGGAGAAAGTGGTGTCCAACAAACCTGCCGTTGTCTCTTTGCTGAAAGTACAATACCGCATGCACGAGGAAATCATGAAATTTCCTTCCCAATGGTTTTATAATGGCGAGTTGGAAGCCGCTCCCGAAGTGCGTTACCGGGGCATCCTGGACTGGGATACCCCCATCCACTGGATTGACACCTCCGAAATGGATTTCAAAGAAGAATTTGTGGGAGAGACTTTCGGACGCATTAATAAGGCGGAAGCGGACCTGCTCCTATCAGAACTGAAAATCTACATCAACCGTATCGGTGGCAACCGCATTCTGGAAGAAAAAATAGACATCGGCATCATCTCCCCTTACAAGGCACAAGTGCAATATCTCCGCAGCAAGATAAAGGCAGACGCTTCACTCAAGCCTTATCGCAGCTTGTTCACTGTAAATACGGTGGATGGCTTCCAAGGGCAAGAGCGCGATGTTATCTTCATCAGCCTTGTCCGTGCCAACGAAGAAGGACAGATAGGATTCCTGAATGATTTAAGGAGAATGAATGTAGCCATCACCCGGGCACGTATGAAGCTGGTGATATTGGGAGAGGCAGAGACGCTGAAACATCACGGTTTTTACCGGAAGCTATTGGAGTTTATTCAAAATATAGGGAATCAATAATAAAGAAATACCCCCTCCGGTAACACCGAAGAGGGTATTTCACCTATTTATATAAAGCTGATTAATTGTTTTCCGGACGAAGTTTACGAACTGTAACAGCTGTCTGCCACATTTCGCTTTCACGCAAGGCTTTCAATTCTGCATTCAGCTTCTCACGATAATCGGGTTTGGAGTTACTGTCGATAGAAATCTGAGCTTCGTTGCCCGACTTCACACTTGCATACAATTTCTGTACAACCGGCTTGATGGCATCATGGAACGGGGTCATCCAATCCAGCGCACCACGCTGTGCCGTAGTAGAACAGTTGGCATACATCCAGTCCATACCGTTCTTGGCAAACAATGGCATCAAAGATTGAGTCAACTCTTCCACTGTTTCATTGAATGCTTCAGAAGGAGTATGGCCGTTTTCGCGCAATACTTCATACTGAGCCAACAGCAATCCCTGGATAGCACCCATCAATGAACCGCGTTCACCGGTCAAGTCGGAAGTGGCTTCGCGGATGAAAGTTGTCTCGAACAAATATCCCGAACCGATACCGATACCCAGTGCAATCGTCTTGTCAAAAGCCTTACCCGTAGCATCTTGATAGACGGCATATGATGAGTTCAAGCCACGCCCTTCGAGGAACATGGTACGAAGTGAAGTACCGGAACCTTTGGGAGCAACCATAATAACATCAATATCTTTAGGAGGAACCACGCCGGTACGGTCGTTCCAGGTAATAGCAAAACCATGAGAGAAGTAAAGAGCCTTTCCGGGAGTCAAATAAGGTTTGATAGTCGGCCATACAGACATTACAGCTGCGTCAGACAACAGACACATGACGATAGTACCTTTCTGACAAGCCTCTTCGATGCCGAACAAAGTCTCACCCGGTACCCATCCGTCAGCCACAGCCTTTTCGTATGTCTTACCCGGACGTTGTCCTACAATCACATTGAAACCGTTATCACGCAAGTTGCAAGCCTGGCCCGGGCCTTGTACGCCATAACCGATTACTGCAATTGTTTCATCTTTCAAAATCTCACGTGCTTTTTCCAAAGGAAATTCTTCGCGGGTCATTACATTCTCAATAACACCGCCAAAATTCAATTGTGCCATTTTTTGTTTTAATTTTTATTTGTGGCTTACGCCAACGTTGATAAATTTATTTATTTCTCTGTAAATATCACTTTAGAGCGACAGACCACTTCGCTGCCATTCTTTTTCACCTCCACATCGTAAACGCCCTCACCGGCATCATCCATGAACAAAGTCAACTCATCCCCATAATAGCTTTCGGCTACATATGCCATTTCAAAACGACGGATGCGCTTCTCCTTATACATCTCTATCGGGAACAAATCAAGGATATGCTCGATGTAACGGATGCTGTTCACATGCCCGTTAATGTCAATATCACTGTATTTGGCTACCAAAGCAGCAACCGGTTCCTTTGAGGCCACCTTTATCCGCGAAGGTTTTTCTATCGGGCAAGGCTCATCGCAAACATAATCTACAATGCTGCCACTATGAAGAGCCAGCAAATCTGCCGGCTTACGGGTATTCATGCTAATCATCGCCCAAACGGAACGTGCATACCCAATCTTCTTACCCTCCTTATCGATGATAGCGAAATTACGGTCTGTAAAAAGGCGATAGACATTCTCCACCCAAGTCTGAATGGAGAAATCTTCGTACTGATAAGGCATTTCATCCAGTTCGACAGCCAGACGGGACAATACCCAAGTATAATTGTCCTCGTTTAGAGTCGCGATGCCAAAACCGCGGTCGCTGGCATGGAAACCCGCACAATTCAACAAATGGTTGCCCAATACTCCCATTGTCAGCCGTCCGGTAAAGTCGACATGAAACGGTTCGGCAACAAACTTGTAGGTACCTATTTTATTGTTCTCGCTCATCATGATTCCTGGTGTTTACTTTGACGATATTTTGCTTCACGGTCCGCCAGATATTCATTGACACGCTCAAAGCAGCTGGTCGTAATGGCTACGCGACCCGAACGGACGAACTGAAGTACGCAATCCAACTGGCGCAACTCCTCATAAAGATTGGTTATTTCCTCACTCATGCCATTCTTCTCAACAATGGCAAATACAGCATTCACCTCCACAATACGGGCATTGTACTTACGGATTACTTTGGACACCTCCGGTTTTTCTTCCAGCGTAGGGGTCGTTATTTTATAAAGGGCAATCTCGTGCTGATAGATTTCATCATCCGTGAAATAATGGGCTTGCAGCACATCTATTTTCTTGGTAATCTGCTTGGTCACCTTTTCAATGGTATCCTTATCCGTCCAAGCGGTAATGGTATATTTATGTACCCCCTTGATGGAGGAGGCCGATACATTCAAACTCTCGATGTTTATCTGCCGGCGGGTAAACACAGCCGTCACCTGATTCAGCAAACCGGCAAAGTTTTCCGAATGAACAATGATTGTATATAGTTTTTTATCCATAGATAGAGTAAATTCTTTAATTTCGCATGACTTCAGCATTCCAACAACATCTGATTGACCGAACCGCCCGGAGGTGTCATCGGCATTACATTTCCTTCTTCCTCCACACAAGCTTCGAGCAGGAACGGTCCGTCAGTCGCTATCATCTCGTCAATCGCTTTTGCCAGCTCCTCGCGGGTCATTACCCTGCGTGCAGGAATATCATATGCCGAAGCAATCTTCATATAATCCGGATTCATCATCGGAGTAAACGAATAACGACGATTGAAGAACATCGCCTGCCATTGACGAACATTGCCCAGGAAGTTATTGTTCAACAGAATCATCTTCACCGGAGCCTTTTGTTCCATGATGGTACCCAGTTCCTGCAGGTTCATCTGCAAGCCGCCGTCTCCCATGAATACGCATACCGTGCGGTCCGGACGTCCAAAAGTGGCACCGATAGCTGCCGGAAGGCCGAAGCCCATAGTACCCAGACCACCGGAAGTAACAATGCTACGTTCCTTGCTGTATTTGAAATAACGGGCGGACATCATCTGATTCTGGCCGACATCAGTCACCAATATCGCCTCGTTATGGGTAGCCTCACTCACAGCACGCACCACCTCACCCATGCTTAGCGCTTTTCCTGCCGGATGTAATTCCGGACGGATTACCTTTTCCTCTTCCACTTCCTCGTATTGCCGGAAACTGTCAATCCATTCCTGATGGTTGGCGGGTTCCAGCAATTGGGTAACGGCAGCCAGTGTCTCTTTGCAATCTCCCAGGACAGCAACATCAGTCTTTACATTCTTATCTATTTCGGCAGGGTCAATATCAAAGTGGATAATCTTCGCCTGCTTGGCATATGTTTCCAATTTACCCGTCACACGGTCATCAAAGCGCATGCCTACGGCGATAAGGACATCACATTTATTGGTATTGATATTGGGCCCCAGGTTACCGTGCATACCAAGCATTCCTTTGTTCAACGGATGGTTCGTAGGTAATGCGGAAAGTCCCAATAAAGTGCATCCGGCAGGCATTCCGGCTTTCTCAATGAAAGCACGAAGCTCTTGCTGGGCTTCTCCCAGCTCCACGCCTTGTCCAACCAGCACCAAAGGCCGTTTCGCACCATTTATTAATTCAGCAGCCTTCCGTATGGCCTCCGGCTCCATTTCGGGAACGGGAAGATAGCTACGGACATAGTCCACCTTAGTAGGCGCATATTCTGTTTTCTCCACTTGGGCGTTTTTAGCAAAATCCAGCACGACCGGTCCCGGACGTCCGCTCTTTGCCACATAGAAAGCACGTGCCACTGCCCAGGCCACATCTTCTGCACGACGAATCTGGTAACTCCATTTCGTGATAGGCTGAGTAATGCCTACCAAGTCCACTTCCTGAAATGCATCCGTACCCAAGAAGTTCGTCCCTACCTGGCCGGCAATGACAACGATAGGCGTACTGTCAATCATGGCATCTGCAATGCCCGTGATAGTATTGGTAGCACCCGGTCCACTGGTAACCAGACAAACGCCAACCTCGCCTGATACACGTGCAAAGCCTTGTGCCGCATGGGTTGCTCCTTGTTCATGACGAACCAAGATGTGGTTCAATTCCTTCCGATGGTCGTATAAGGCATCGAATACCGGCATGATGCTCCCTCCCGGATAACCGAAAATAGTCTTTACTCCCTGATGCTCCAGAGAGCGCATCAATGCTTCTGCGCCTGTTATTAGAGCCTCACCCCGACCCTCTCCTTGGGAGAGGGAGGAAAAGTTACTCTTTTTATTATTATCAGCCATACTTTATCTATTCATTATATTTAAAAGCTCAATAGTAGCTTGAAAAATTTGTTTCATTCTCTCCTCCCCTCGCTTTCGGAAAGGGGGGCTTTTAATCAATCAGCCTCACAGCCCCTTTGTCAGCGGAACTCACCATACTGGCATATGCTTTCAATGCTTTGGAGACTTCACGGTTGCGGGTTACCGGAGTCATAGGGCGTGCTGCAAGCTCTTCATCCGTCAACTTCACATTGATAGAACGGTTCGGTATATCAATTTCGATAATGTCCCCATCCTTAATCTTGCCGATATTACCACCGGCAGCCGCTTCGGGAGAAACATGTCCGATACTTAGTCCGGAAGTACCGCCACTAAAACGCCCGTCGGTAATCAATGCACACTCCTTACCCAGATGGCGGGATTTGATATAAGAAGTAGGATAAAGCATCTCTTGCATACCCGGTCCACCTTTCGGCCCTTCGTGAGTGATGACGACGACGTCTCCACTGACCACCTTTCCACCCAGAATACCGTCACAAGCCGCATCTTGTGAGTCGAAGACTTTCGCTGGCCCCGTAAATTTCCAGATACTCTCGTCTACACCGGCAGTCTTGACAACGCAACCGTCCTGAGCTATATTTCCCTTCAAAACCGCCAGACCGCCATCCTTGCTGTATGCATGTTCCAAATCACGGATACAACCAGTCGCACGGTCCGTATCGAGTTCCTTATAAGACGCATTTTGTGAGCCGAGTACCAGATTGAACTTTCCGGCTGCCGCACTGGAGTATTTCTTGATTGCCTCTTTACATACATTAGAGCTGGTAATACTATACCGGTCGATTGCCTCTGCCAACGTCATTCCATCCACACGGCGGACATTCGTATCGACCAATCCGCCCTTGGCAAGCTCATCCATGATGGCAATGATGCCACCGGCACGGTTAACGTCTTGTACATGATACTTTTGGGTATTGGGAGCTACCTTGCATAAGCAGGGGGTCTTGCGAGAGAGCATGTCAATGTCGTCCATCTTAAAATCCGCTCCGGCTTCGTGAGCCACAGCCAACAAATGAAGTACTGTATTAGTGGAACCGCCCATCGCAATATCCAGCGTCATGGCATTCAAAAATGCCTCGCGAGTAGCAATACTGCGCGGGAGTACACTCTCATCCCCTTCTTCATAATATCTAAAGGCATTCGCTACAATCAACTTAGCTGCATCCTCAAACAGTCTCTTGCGATTTTCGTGAGTGGCTACAATCGTGCCGTTACCGGGCAGTGCCAATCCAATCGCTTCATTCAGGCAATTCATGGAATTAGCGGTAAACATGCCTGAGCAGCATCCGCAAGTGGGGCAGGCATGTTGCTCAATCTGTGCCACCTCTTTATCGCCCACACTTTCATCAGCAGATTTAATCATAGCATCAATCAAATCCAAATGTTGTCCGTTCCATTCCCCGGCTTCCATCGGACCGCCTGAAACAAACACAGTCGGTATATTCAGCCTCATAGCCGCCATCAACATCCCCGGAGTAATCTTGTCACAGTTACTGATGCAAACCATAGCATCCGCCTTATGGGCATTTACCATATACTCCACACTATCGGCAATGATATCTCTTGAAGGCAGGGAATAAAGCATACCGTCGTGTCCCATAGCGATACCGTCGTCAATGGCAATCGTATTGAACTCCGCAGCAAAACACCCCAGCTTTTCAATCTCTTCCTTTACAAACTGGCCTATTTCGTGCAGGTGTACATGTCCGGGGACGAATTGTGTAAATGAATTGACTATAGCGATAATGGGCTTACCCATCTGTTCCTTCTTCATACCATTCGCCGTCCACAATGCACGGGCTCCCGCCATGCGGCGACCTTGTGTGCTGAACGAGCTGCGTAACTGATGCTTCATTTTCAAATCTCCTTTTAATGAAAAAGCCTCTCCCACTATAGTGAGAAAGGCTTAATAAATTATCTTCTAACGTACGAATACATACATAACCTTTCTCACGCTCTTGATGCCACCACCACGACGCGAATAATATGCAGGACTGCCAGGTTAATAGATGTATGTAAATTCATAACTTAATTCTTCTTTTTTGTTTCAAACGTGCTGCAAAGGTAAGGGCTTTTTTATAATCTCCAAACAAATTGAAGAAAAAAATAAGATAAATATGAATAATCGTAAGAAAAAATCGCCCTAAAATCCTATTTTATCACTTAACAGTTCTAAATAGAACCATTCAGACAGCCAATGTAAATGTATTGCCAATCATTGAAACCATTTAATAATCTGAAAATTACCAAAGGCTCTCTACATCCCGAAACAAATAATTCGTATCTTTGTCTCTTCAAATACTCAAAAAAACAGTATTTACTAATTAAATAAAGATAGAAAATTAATGGAAACAGTAGAAAACAAGTACATCACCGTAGCATATAAGCTGTACTCAATCGAAAACGGAGAAAAAGATTTCGAAGAAGAAGCACCCGTAGAGCATCCTTTCCAGTTTATCTCAGGTCTGGGAATGACACTCGAACCTTTTGAAGCCCAGATAAAAGACTTGCAGATAGGCGATAAATTCGACTTTACCATTCCGGCATCAGAAGCTTATGGTGAATATGACGACGACCATGTCATTGACCTCCCCAAAGAAATCTTCATGATAGAAGGAGAATTCGACAGCGACCGTGTAGTGGAAGGCGCTGTCATCCCCTTGATGACTTCTGAAGGTCAACGCATCAATGGAAGTGTAGTAGAAGTAAAGGAAGACGTAGTTGTAATGGACATGAATCATCCACTCGCAGGTTGTGATTTGAACTTTACCGGAGAAGTGGTGGAAAGCCGCCCGGCCACGAACGAAGAGCTTGCTGAAGTTGCCCGTATGATGGGTGGCGGTTGTGGTAGCTGCGGTTGTGGTGACTGTGGCGACGGATGCGGCGACCATGAATGTGGAGGCGGATGCTGCCACTAAAGAATTAAAAATTAAAGAATTAAAAATTAAAGAATCAGACTACACAGTATTAAGCATGCCGCATGGTAATTCTTTAATTTTTAATTCTTTAATTTTCAAATTCTATATTATTTACTTGTCATTATCTCCAATACCAATTTATCAGTTTCATTCATTCCTTTAGAACCGATTTTTGTCAGATTACGGATACTTTGATCCACATCCTCATCAATAATACCTTCTACGGAAGTCACACAACGGTTTTCCATGGCCATGATGGCTGAAAGCACTGCGGTTGAAACTCCGGTGGTTACTTTCAATGCACAACTGGGCTTGGCACCATCACAAATCATTCCGGTAAGATTGGCAATCATGTTCTGTACAGCATATGCCACCTGTTCATAAGTTCCTCCCATTAGCCAAGTTATACCGCAACTGGAACCCGTAGCAGCAACCACACAACCGCATAAGGCAGATAAGCGTCCCAAACTCTGCTTGATATAAATTACCGTCAAATGGCTCAACATCAAGGCGCGTATCAATTCTTCCTCCGATTTTCCGTTTTCTTCGGCATAAATCAAAACCGGCAACGTAGCGGATATACCTTGATTACCGCTTCCTGAATTACTCATGACCGGAATCATAGCTCCTGCCATACGGGCATCGCAGGCACCGGAAGTATAAGAAAGAATATGGGAAAAAACACTATCCCCCATAACCTTGTGCTCATAAGTACCGCGAAGGATTTTTCCCAGACCATGTCCGTAATCACCCTCAAAAGAACGTTCTGCAGCCGCCTTATTCAGACGGGCCGTTTCAAGGATAAAACGGATGTCGTCTAATGGGGTTGTCATGGCGAAGTCATACACTTTGCGTAAAGTCAAGTCCAATACATCCTCCTCTTCGATACAAGAGGCAATTTGTTTGTCCAATAAGATGTCACCGTTGCGCGTTATATAAGTAAAGCAAGTATGCCCACCGGCAATAATAGCTGTTGCCTTGTCCGTATCAGCTTCACAACATACTTCTATATAAAGCTTCTCTTCCATATCGTTTTTTAAAGATATATGAATGCGCTTTTCTTCTATGAAACGCTTTCCTGCCTCCACTGCATCAGGAGTACTTTCTTTCAAAACCTCCAATTGATATGCCGACTTACCTATTAAGGCGCCAAGCGCCACAGCAATCGGTAATCCAATCATCCCCGTACCTGGAATACCCACTCCCATTGCATTTTTCAGAATATTGGCACTCAGCAATACAGTTATCTTTTCGGGACGCTTATTCAGCACTTCCGCAGCCTTTGCTACACACAATGCCACAGCTATAGGTTCTGTACAACCAATGGCAGGAATTACTTCAGATTTAACCAAAGCAATAATCTGTCGTCTTTCCGTTTCTGTCATATCATTTCTACAATTTGATTATTTATCATGCAAATGTAGGAAAAAACAAACAAAAATCCCTCCTCTATAACCTGAAAATCAGGAGACAAAGGAGGGAAAATTCCATATCGAAAAAAAAGTTATTTAGCGGCAGTCAAGTTCAAACCAACTTCCAAACGAGTTGTTTCATTAATTATTTCAGGTAAACCCTTCAACATACCTTCTGCCATACCGGCCATACTTCCAAAATCAGGATCAGCTTTCATTGCTTCGATAAGCATATTCACAAACTCCTCATCCGAGAATAAAGGAGCAACTATATTTTTCATCAAAGGCAATAACAAATCCGTATTCAAATAAGCCTTTAATTTACCTTCGTTCTTTTCGTAAGTCAAAGGCACACCGTCAGTTACCAAAGGAAGCAAAGACGTAACAGCCTGAGACAAGATTTCACTCATATCGATAGCCTTGGTAGAACTGCCCAGACGTTTTACATTGGCGATGATAGCATCCAGATTCAAATATACCTTCATTTGGGTATCACTGAGAACCACATATTGTGCAACATTCGCAGGAGTCTTAACAACAGAGGTACCTCCCTGAGCGGCATCAACATAAGAAGCAGAAATATTACCGTCAGCACCCAAAGTAATATCATGCAACACACTACACAACATATCTTCTACATTCACTTTATCATCACCACCTGCGTCAATTAAAGGCATACGAAGAGCTAACGTCAAAATTGTTTGAATCGGTAGCCCCCAGCCAGGCATTACCTCTACATTCTTATTGGATTCCCAAATCAAATGAATCGGTTCTTCCGTATAATCAGAATTAAGGGGTGTAGGAACCCAAGTTGTTCCGGATAAAGCGGAATTTTTCAATGCGACATTAGTTAAATCCAATTTCAAGGAAGAAGCAGTAACCTTTCCTGCATAGTCAAAAGTACAATAATCGGTCTCACTTGTGCCGGAAAACGAACATTCGTCACCTTGTATATTCAAAGTAACCGGAAGGGTTACAACCGGAGAACCCGGGAATACGCCTGCGCCAAAAGAACCGGAAGCCGCTTCACGTGTAAGAATACCGGAAAGATCCAAATTGCCAGCCAATACCAAAGTAGCCTTGGTTGCATCAGAAGCATCCGGAGTAAAAGTTACTTTCTTTCCCAACATTGTTCCACCGTTATAAGTCAAGTTCAAACCTGTTGCAACTGTAAACTCTGTTTGCGGCACAGGACATACTACCTTGTCATCGTCATCATCACTACAAGCCGTGAATAAACTCATTGAACAGATCAATGCAAATAAATAAAATAAATTCTTTTTCATACTTTCTTGAGTACTTGTTTAGTTAATAAAAAGCTTCCCAAGGGAGCTATTAATTTCCCATTTTAAATCAAAGGTGCAAAGTAACACTTTTTAAGGTTACAGTACAAGGTCTTTTCTAAAAAATAAATGTTCCTTTTTTCATCATTACGAGTGAAATTCGGATGCAGATTTCATAAAGAGTAAGCCATTTTTATAAAGAACAAGCCATTTTTATAAAGAACAAGCCATTGGCCAAACTCTGGCAAAGGCAGGCAACTTTATGCGGAAAAGACTTTTTATCTTATTTCCTTAAACGTTTTATGAAAAAAAGTTGTTATCTTTATAAAGTCAAAAGCATTTCTTATAAAGCGTATTGGCACATTAACCTCATATATAAACCTTTAAAGCATTTGATATGTTCAACTCATTTGGAAATATTCTCCGTCTTACCAGTTTTGGGGAATCGCACGGTAAGGGTGTGGGAGGAGTTATAGACGGATTCCCTGCAGGAATAGTCATTGATATGGATTTCGTCCAGGCAGAACTCGACCGACGCCGCCCCGGACAGTCACGTATCACTACCGCCCGGAAAGAAGGTGATAAAGTGGAGTTCCTCTCCGGCATCTTCGAAGGAAAATCCACGGGCTGCCCCATAGGATTCATTGTATGGAACCAAAACCAGCATTCTGACGATTACAATAATCTGAAAGAAGTCTACCGCCCGTCACACGCCGACTATACTTATAAAGTAAAATATGGCATCCGCGACCACCGCGGAGGCGGACGTTCATCAGCCCGTGAAACAATCTCGCGTGTAGTAGCGGGTGCCCTGGCCAAATTGGCGCTGAAGCAGCTGGGTATACACATCACGGCGTACACTTCACAAGTAGGTCCTATCCGCCTTGAAGAAAACTATACCGCATACGACCTCGACCTGATAGAGACCAATCCGGTCCGCTGCCCCGACCCGGCGAAGGCAAAAGAAATGGAAGAACTCATCTTCAAGATAAAGGGAGAAGGAGATACGATCGGAGGAGTGGTGACCTGTGTCGTCAAAGGATGCCCCATCGGACTGGGACAACCCGTATTCGGCAAACTCCATGCAGCACTCGGAGCCGCCATGCTCAGCATCAATGCAGCAAAAGCATTCGAGTATGGAGACGGCTTCAAGGGATTAAAGCAGAAAGGCTCGGAACAGAATGATGTGTTCTACAATAACAACGGACGTATCGAAACCCGCACCAACCATTCGGGCGGCATACAAGGTGGAATCAGCAACGGGCAAGACATCTATTTCCGTGTAGCCTTCAAACCCGTGGCAACCGTACTGATGGAACAACACACCGTGAACATTGACGGTGTAGACACCACCCTGAAAGCCCGAGGACGCCATGACCCGTGCGTATTGCCACGCGCAGTACCCATCGTGGAAGCAATGGCAGCAATGACATTGCTGGATTATTACCTGATTGACAGAACAACTCAGCTATAATATTCACCTATGGAAATAAAGAAATATATTACAGAGAACGAGTCTAAAATGCTGGAAGACTTGTTCAGCCTCATCCGTATTCCAAGCATCAGTGCCAAACCCGAGTATCACGACGATATGCTTGCCTGCGCCGAACGCTGGGCACAGTTGCTGCTCGAAGCCGGAGCGGATGAAGCCCTCGTAATGCCCTCCAAAGGCAACCCGATTGTTTTTGGACAGAAAATCGTAGACCCGGACGCCAAGACCGTATTGGTATATGCCCACTACGACGTGATGCCGGCCGAACCTCTCGAACTTTGGAAAAGCGAACCCTTTGAGCCGGAAATACGCGACGGACATATCTGGGCACGTGGTGCTGATGATGACAAAGGGCAATCTTTCATACAAGTGAAAGCGTTTGAATACCTCGTCAGAAACGGACTGCTGCAAACCAACGTAAAATTCATCTTCGAAGGAGAAGAAGAAATCGGCTCGCCCAGCCTGGAAAGCTTCTGCCAGGAGCACAAAGAGTTGCTGAAAGCAGACGTCATTCTGGTTTCGGACACCAGCATGCTTGGTGCAGACCTGCCTTCACTGACCACCGGACTGCGCGGACTGGCCTATTGGGAAATAGAAGTGACCGGCCCCAACCGCGACCTACACAGCGGTCACTTCGGCGGTGCTGTTGCCAACCCCATCAATGTACTTTGCCAGATAATCAGCCAAGTGACGGACGCAGAGGGACGTATCACCGTACCGGGCTTCTATGACGATGTGGAAGAAGTTCCCCAAACCGAGCGCGACATGATAGCCCGCATTCCTTTCGACGAAGAGAAATACAAAAAGGCTATCCATGTAAAAGCACTTTTCGGAGAGAAAGGTTACAGTACGCTGGAACGTAACAGTTGCCGTCCGTCTTTCGACGTATGCGGCATCTGGGGCGGATATACGGGTGAAGGGTCCAAGACCGTGCTCCCATCCAAGGCATACGCCAAGGTATCCTGCCGGTTGGTTCCCCACCAGGACCACCACAAGATATCCCGGCTCTTTGCCGACTACATTCTGGACATAGCGCCGGATTCAGTACAGGTAAAAGTCACTCCGATGCATGGAGGCCAAGGATATGTATGTCCCATCACCCTACCCGCCTACCAAGCCGCCGAAAAAGGTTTTGAAAAAGCTTTTGGAAAGAAACCGCTGGCAGTGCGTCGGGGTGGAAGTATCCCCATCATCTCCACTTTCGAGCAAGTACTGGGCATCAAAACCGTTCTGATGGGCTTCGGGCTCGAATCCAACGCCATCCACTCACCTAATGAGAATATACCATTGGACATCTTCCGTAAAGGAATAGAAGCTGTTGTCGAATTCTACCTCAATTATAAATAAAACAAGAAAATCAGGATGAAAGACTTCCAAATTCAAGCCATCGGCCTGATGTCCGGCACTTCCCTTGACGGGCTGGACGTATGTTGTTGCACTTTCCGGCAGCAAGCCGGAAAATGGTCTTTCCACATAGACTGTGCAAAAGGCTATAGCTACCCCGACGCCATGAAGCAGATATTGGGTACCGGTGCACAGACAATGAGTGCTTTGGAGTTCATCACTTTCCACAGCTCCTATGGAAAGTTTCTCGGTGAACGTGTCAACGAGTTCATGCAAGAATTTGGAGTCCACCCCGATATTATCGCCTCCCACGGGCATACCATCTTCCATGAGCCTCAAAAGAGAATCATGTACCAAATAGGTGACGGAGCCGCCATTGCCGCTGAAACCCGTATACCTACCGTTTCGGATTTCCGGCGGCTGGACATCATGCTGGGTGGGCAGGGCGCTCCACTCGTACCTATTGGCGACCGGTTGCTTTTTGCCGACTACGACTTCTGTTTGAATATCGGCGGTTTCTCCAACATCTCATTCGAGCAGGACGGGCGGCGCATCGCTTTTGACATCAGTCCGGTGAATTACGTCATCAACCATTACTGCCGGCAAATAGGATTGGAATTTGACCGTGACGGCGAGATAGCACGGCAAGGCAACATCTGCCAAGAACTGCTGGACGAACTGAACGGAATGGATTTCTACCATCAGTCCGGACCGAAGTCATTGGGACGGGAGTGGGTGGAAACGCTGGTATATCCCATGCTCGAGCGTTATGGCTTGAGTATGGAGAATATGCTACGTACCTTTTACGAGCATGCCGCCTGGCAAATATCACGCATCATCACCGCCCGCCCCTTGCCCGATGGTAACGGAAAACTGCTGATTACCGGCGGAGGTGCATTCAACAAGTTCCTCATAGAACGTATCGACGCCTTGTGTCCGTGTGAAATCGTGATTCCCAGCCGGCAAATCATAGAATACAAGGAAGCCCTAATCTTTGCTTTCCTGGGTGCCCTCTATATGGCGGACACACCCGGATGCCTCGCCTCGGTGACGGGAGCCACGACAGATAATATCGGAGGGATGCTGTTTAAAATATAGTCAATTTTACCATTATGGAAAAATCAAAAGACACCTGGACCGTCTTATCCAGCGAATACCTTCATCGGGCTCCGTGGCTCACTGTGCGTAAGGACCATGTAGTGCTGCCCAACGGCAACCACATCCCCTCCTATTATATATTGGAATATCCAAACTGGGTGAATACCATCGCCATCACCCGTAATGGACAATTTGTCTTTATCCGCCAATACCGGCATGGCATACAAGAAACGTCCTATGAGCTCTGTGCAGGGGTATGCGAAGAAGAGGACGGCTCTCCGATGGTTTCCGCACAACGGGAACTTTTGGAAGAAACCGGCTATGGAAACGGAGTATGGAAAGAGTTCATGCAAATCTCTCCCAATCCAAGTACCCACACCAACATTACCTACTGTTTCCTGGCTACGGACGTGGAGAAAATCTCCGAGCAACACTTGGAAGATACGGAGAACCTGACCGTACACCTGCTTTCCTTGCAGGAGGTCAAGGACTTGCTGCAACAAGGAAGCATCCGCCAGGCGCTGATGGCTGCTCCCCTCTGGAAATACATGGCGGAGAGAATTATTTAATGTGATTACCCTTATTCAAACGGCTTGCGGAATGTACATCCGGATTTCCATTCGGAACAACCGTAAGCCGTTTTCCCCTTGATAACGGTACCTTTTCCGCAAAGCGGACAAGGCTGGCCGACGAAGTCATCAGCTTGTACGGAAGCCTCCGTACTTGAAGCTGCCACAGCGCCCGAAGCCTGCTCCGTCTTTTTACCTGCGGCGGCAGACTTTCTCGGTGTTCTTTTCTTCGGCTCCTTTTTCGGCTTATCGGCAGCCTCTGTCTTGGCAGAAACCTTACTGCCCTTTTCGGGAGCAGGCGCTTGGATGGTGATGTGGCGGTTGCTGTTATCAGAAAGTACACTCATCACGACTTCCGATACCATCTGCTTCAATTCTTCCAAGAATTGTCCGGCATTATATGTCCGCCTTTCTATCTCACGTAGCTTTTTCTCCCAGATACCGGTCAGTTCCGCCGACTTCAACAGCTCCTCATGGATAATCTGTATCAGCTCCACACCGGTAGGGGTGGCTATCAGGTTCTTCTTTTCCTTGCGGATATAGTTTCGCTTGAACAGCGTCTCGATGATGGCTGCACGGGTAGATGGACGACCGATACCGTTTTCCTTCAGCGCATCACGCAGTTCGTCGTTATCCACCAGCTTGCCCGCCGTTTCCATAGCACGCAGCAGGGTGGCTTCCGTATAAGGCCGGGGCGGCTGCGTCCACTTCTCATACAAATCGGGGACGTGCGGTCCGCTTTCTCCTTTCACAAAAGCCGGAAGCACATTCTCCTCTTCTCCCTTCTCCTCTTTCTCCTCCTGCGATTGTGCCGAGGGGATGCCGAAGATAATACGCCAACCCGGTTCCAGAATCTGCTTGCCGGTAGCCTTGAACTCTATGCTCTCTACCTCGCCCAATACGGTGGTAGTGGCAAACTTACAATCGGGATAGAATACAGCAATGAAACGGCGTGCTATCAAATCGAATACGCGACGCTCCATATCCGTCAGATTCTGCGGATGCTGACCGGTAGGAATAATGGCGTGGTGGTCTGTTACCTTCGAGTTATCGAAAACCTTTTTGGACTTCAACAATGCAGTTCCTGTCAAAGGGGCTGTAAATGTCTCGTAATCACGCAGACCTTTCAAGATGCCGGGGCATTTGGGATAGATGTCATCACTCAAATAGGTAGTGTCTACACGTGGATAGGTAGCCACTTTCTTCTCATACAAAGACTGGATGATTTTCAGCGTCTCATCAGCGGAATAGGCAAACTTCTTGTTACATTCCACTTGCAAAGAAGTCAAGTCAAACAAGCGGAGTGGCGCCTCCCTCCCCTCTTTCTTGGTGACATCCGTCACGGTAAAAAGAGAATTCTTAATCTGGTCCAATAAAACAAGCCCACGTTCGCGGTCGGTAATGGGGTCGATACCCCGATTCTCTTCTTCTTTTTTAGGTTTCTTCCCGGCAGCTATAGCCTCTTTCTGCTTCTCGGCTTCCAATACCAGTTCCTCCTCACTTTTCCGGAGGATGGTGGAGAAAGTGGTATCTCGATAGACGGTCTTCAGTTCCCAGTATTGCTTGGGAACAAAATTCTGTATTTCCAACTGACGGTTTACAATCAGCGCCAGTGTCGGCGTTTGCACACGGCCGATAGAAAGTACCTGCCGGTTCTGCCCATACTTCATGGTGTAGAGGCGGGTGGCATTCATCCCGAGCAGCCAGTCGCCAATGGCACGCGACAAGCCTGCTTCGTACAAAGGCTGGAAATCCGACGCATCGCGCAGCTTGGCAAAGCCCTCACGGATGGCTTCCTCTGTCAATGAAGATATCCAAAGACGTTTCACCGGGCAACGTGCCCCGGCTTTCTGCATCACCCAGCGCTGTATCAATTCTCCTTCCTGCCCGGCATCACCGCAGTTTATAATCATATCGGCATGTTGCATGAGGTTCTCTATCGTATGGAACTGGCGCTCGTATGTGGGATTGCTAATCAGCTTAATGCCGAAACGGGGAGGTATCATGGGGAGGCTTCCCAAACTCCATGACTTCCAGTTAGGGGTATATTCATGCGGCTCCTTCAGCGTACAAAGATGACCGAATGTCCAGGTCACCTGGTATCCGTTTCCTTCGATGTATCCGTCCTTCTTTTCTTTCGCTCCCAATACATCAGCTATGTCACGCGCCACAGAGGGCTTTTCGGCAATACAAACTATCATTCGTTATTCTTTTAGCGGGACAAAGGTAATAAAAAGGGGGCAAGAACGAAACTATAAGCAAGAAACGATAACATAGACCAGGTGATTTTTCTCCCCCAAAGCTGACGTACGGACATAAAAAAAGGAGTACCGCTGTACTCCAACCTTTGTTAACCTTAAATCTAATACTATGAAAAACACATTGCAAAGATACGGACTTCTGATAAATCTGCAAATTATCCAACTAAAAAAGTATGTTCTATAACACAGATTAAGAAAAAGGGACGGATATGTAAACACATACCGTCCCTCTTTTAACATTTAACGTGTCGGATTATTCTTCATCCAACAAGATTTCCAATATCTGGCAAGCAGCCTTGGCAACCGGAGTACCGGGGCCAAAGATGGCAGCTACACCTGCCTTGTAAAGGAAGTCATAGTCTTGCGCGGGGATTACACCACCGGCAATCACTACGATATCCTCGCGTCCCAACTTCTTGAGCTCTTCGATAATCTGCGGAACCAATGTCTTGTGTCCGGCAGCCAATGAAGAAACCCCTACTACATGAACGTCGTTCTCAACCGCTTCACGGGCAGCCTCGGCCGGTGTCTGGAACAAGGGTCCCATATCCACATCGAAGCCACAGTCGGCATATCCGGTTGCAACAACCTTGGCACCGCGGTCGTGACCGTCCTGGCCCATCTTGGCTACCATGATACGAGGCTGACGTCCCTCTTTCTTCGCAAACTTCTCCGCCAATTCACAAGCACGGTGGAAGTCGCTGTCATTCTTACTTTCTGATGAATACACGCCTGATATAGTTCTAATTACTGCTTTATAACGTCCTACAATCTTTTCGCAAGCATAAGAGATTTCCCCCAAAGTGGCACGGACACGGGCTGCCTCGACTGCCAGTTCCAGCAAGTTTCCCTTACCGGTCTTTACACATTCAGTAATAGCCTCCAATGCCTTGTCCACTTCCGCCTGGTTACGTCCTTCCTTCAGACGCTTCAGGTTCTCAATCTGTTCCTGACGGACAGCCGTATTGTCGATTTCAAGAATATCAATCGGAGCTTCTTTCTCCAGACGATACTTGTTCACACCGACAATGGTCTGCGAACCGCTATCGATACGGGCTTGTGTACGCGCAGCAGCCTCTTCGATACGCATCTTGGGGATACCGGTTTCGATGGCTTTTGCCATACCGCCCAGCTTCTCTACTTCCTGAATCAATTCCCAAGCCTTGTGAGCCAACTCATTAGTCAAACTTTCCACATAATAAGAGCCACCCCATGGGTCTACATTCTTGCAAATGTAAGTTTCTTCCTGAATATAAATCTGCGTATTACGTGCAATACGTGCAGAGAAATCCGTCGGCAAGGCAATAGCCTCGTCAAGAGCATTGGTATGCAGTGACTGGGTATGTCCCAATGCAGCAGCCATCGCCTCGATACAAGTGCGGCCCACATTGTTGAACGGGTCTTGCTCTGTCAGCGACCAGCCGGAAGTCTGGGAGTGCGTACGCAAAGCCAGCGACTTCGGATTCTTCGGGTTGAACTGCTTCACAATCTTTGCCCACAACATACGTGCGGCACGCATTTTGGCAATTTCCATAAAGTGGTTCGTTCCGATGGCCCAGAAGAAAGAGAGACGCGGTGCGAAAGCATCGATGTCAATACCCGCAGCCGTTCCGGCACGCAGATATTCCAAACCGTCTGCCAGGGTGTAAGCCAACTCAATGTCTGCCGTAGCACCCGCTTCCTGCATATGGTAGCCGGAGATGGAGATAGAGTTAAACTTAGGCATTTTCTGGGAAGTATATTCAAAGATGTCAGAGATAATCTTCATAGAGAATGCAGGCGGGTAGATATAGGTATTACGCACCATGAATTCCTTCAAGATATCGTTCTGAATAGTACCGGCCATTTCTTCCAACTTGGCACCCTGCTCCAGACCTGCGTTGATGTAGAATGCCATAACGGGAAGTACGGCACCGTTCATGGTCATGGAGACGGACATCTTGTTCAAAGGGATTCCGTCGAACAGCACCTTCATGTTCTCCAAAGAACAGATAGACACACCTGCCTTACCTACGTCACCCACTACACGTTCGTGGTCGGGGTCGTAGCCGCGGTGAGTGGCCAAGTCGAAAGCTACGGACAAACCTTTCTGTCCGGAAGCCAAATTACGACGGTAAAAGGCATTTGATTCTTCCGCTGTGGAAAAGCCTGCATACTGGCGGATGGTCCAAGGACGCAACGTATACATCACCGAGTACGGACCACGCAGATAAGGAGGAAGCCCGGCAGCATAGCCCAAGTGTTCCATTCCCTCAAGGTCTTCTTTTGTATAAACAGGCTTCACCTCAATGTGTTCCGGCGTTTTCCAATCAGCATGGATGCCGTTAGCCTTTTGCCACTCAGCACCGTTGACGGGCTGAAAAGCGGCATATATATCTAAGTTTTTAAAATCTTTTCGCATCATGTTATTTACGATTTGACGATTTACGATTTACGATTGAAGTTGCTTACTTCAAAAGTTTGGCGTTGAATTCTTTTAATGTCTCTAATACGTTGACACGGACATGGATAAAGTTCTCGATACCGGCAGCCTTCAAGTCGTCCATGCAAGCAGGAGCACCGGCTACGATAAACATGGCACGGCCATTCAGAGCCTTGAAGGCAGGAACAGCATATTCTGCATATTCATCATCACTGGAGCACAATACCACAATGTCTGCCTTGGCAGCCATTGCAGCTTCTATACCTTCTTCTACAGTGGGGAAACCGAGGTTGTCCACAACTTCATATCCGGCACAAGCCAGGAAGTTGCAAGAGTACTGTGCACGTGCCTGACGCATAGCCAAATTACCGATAGTCAGCATAAACGCTTTCGGACGTTTGCCGGAAGCCTCTGTTTCGAGACGCAACGCTTCAAATTCACTGGCAGCACGGTCAAAGTTCAGTGTCGGAACATCTTTTTCGCACGTATGTCCGCCGCCGCAACAGCAAGTAGCCTCAACCGGTTTCTTATCCCCGGCCTTTTCATTGAAGTTGGGGAACTGGTTAGTACCCAGCAACACTTCCTTACGCTTGGCGACTGCAGCATGACGTGCCTTGTTACTCTCGTTTACGGCAGCCTGCACTTTTCCGGCTTTCACGGAAGCATAGAAACCACCGTCTTCTTCTACAGCGAGGAAGAGGTCCCAAGCCTGTTTGGCAATAGAGACGGTCAAGTTCTCGATATAGTAAGAACCTGCAGCCGGATCTATAACCTTATCGAAGTGCGATTCTTCTTTCAACAGCAATTGTTGGTTACGCGCCATACGCTCAGAGAATTCGTTAGGAGCATCATAAGTCTTGTCGAACGGAGTAACCGTCATTGAGTCAACACCGGCAAGGGCGGCACTCATCGCCTCAGTCTGCGTACGCAACAAGTTTACGTGTGCATCAAACAAAGTCAGGTTGAATGAAGAAGTTTCCGCATGAATCTTCATCTTGGCTGCACAGCGACACTCGTTATCCTTACCCTTGTTTTCGCAGTCGCGCAGACACTCAGGACTGTAAGAAGCCACAATATTAGCCCACAGCATACGTGCAGCGCGGAATTTGGCTATTTCAAGGAAGTAGTTGGAACTGATACCGAAATTAAACTTAATCTTCTTGGCTACCATTGCAGCCGGCAGACCGGCATCAACCAACTGATTCATATATTCATTACCCCAAGCCAAAGCGTAACCCAACTCCTGGAAAATATAAGAACCTGCATTATTTAATGTCAACGCATTCACATTCAACACACGGTATTTCGGAAGGGAAGCGGTAGCCTCGAGCAGCGCCTTGGCTGTTGCCACCATATCACCTTTTTCTTTACCTTTGGCCAGCATCTTGTTGAAGTAGTCATAGTTGATGGAACCCTGCAACTTCGTCAAGTCATAATCCTTTTTCTGGAAATAAGCGACAAGAAGTTCTGCAAGTTCCACCACATGCCCTTGGCAGGTAGAGAAATTCAACTCAACACATTCTGCGCAGATATCTTTCAACAAAGTTTCAATATACTCTGCGTTCAACTCCTTGGCCTTTACATGGAAAGAGAGTGAATCTACACCTTTATTCAAGATATCCAACGCCTTGGCATTGGCCTCTTTGGGGCATTCCACTTTGATTTCCTGACGCACAAGCCATTCATTGTTATCTTTCTTGGTACCTCTGAGATAAGGGAACTCGCCGGGAAGAGCATCTGTCGTCTTCAAACCTTCCAGGTCCTCCATACGGTAGAAAGGTTTCACTTTAAATCCTTCGTTTGTCTTCCAAACGAGCTTCTTCTCGAAATCCGCCCCTTTCAAGTCTGCGGTAACTTTCTCCATCCACTGCTCAGTGGAAACGGGAGAGAAGTCGGAGAAGAGTTTTTCTTTACTGTCTGCCATAGTTTATTTAAAATTAAAATAGATGAATACTATTCATTTTTGTCATCAAGAGACTTGCAAATATAAGGAAATACTTAGAACAAAATCTTTTTTTAGAGAAAATTGCACTTACAGATGACTCCGCATCCATACGGATTCAGTGTATTCACCGGAAGCATACTCTACTTTTGCAAAGTTGATATAGCAAAAAGTACCACAAAGCCTTTGCCACCTCCTTTTTATTAAGTAATTTTGCGCGAAATTTAAAAAAACGACATATTAAAAGGTAGTATGAATTGGTTAGAAAGCTTGTTATGGGACCCTTCATCTGTCGCTCACATCGTTTGTTTGTATGCATTCGTAATATCTGTGGGCGTATTGCTGGGTAAGATTAAGATTTTCGGGGTATCGTTGGGGGTCACATTCGTCCTCTTTGCGGGTATCCTGATGGGGCATTTTGGCTTCACGGGCGAAACACACATTTTGCATTTCATCCGCGAATTCGGTTTGATTTTATTTGTATTCTGTATCGGTCTGCAAGTCGGGCCCTCCTTCTTCTCTTCCTTTAAGAAAGGGGGAATGCGGCTGAACATGCTTGCTGTCGGTATCGTGTTGCTGAATATCGCAGTAGCATTGAGCATCTACTTCATTGACGGAGGGATAGACTTGCCAATGATAGTAGGTATTCTCTATGGTGCCGTAACCAACACTCCGGGTCTGGGTGCCGCACAAGAAGCCCTGAACCAGATAAACTATACGGGAGACCCCATCGCATTGGGATATGCCTGCGCCTATCCGCTTGGTGTGGTAGGTATCATAGGTTCCATCATAGCCATCCGTTATATCTGCCGGGTGAACCTCAAGAAAGAGGAACAGGAACTCAATACGCAGGAAGCAGATGTAAAGCATCAGCCGCACATGCTTCACCTCGAGGTACGCAATGAATCAATTTCCGGAAAGACCCTGCTCCAGATAAAGGATTTTCTGGGACGCCCGTTTGTATGTTCGCGCATACGCCACGAGGGGCACGTCAGTATCCCCAATCATGAAACAATATTCCACGTAGGAGACCAGCTCTTCATCGTATGTTCCGAAGAAGATGCCGAAGCGGTAACCGCCTTTATCGGAAAAGAAATACACGTAGACTGGGAAAAACAGGACACTCCGATGGTTTCCCGCCGTATCCTCGTCACTAAATCTGAAATCAATGGCAAGAAGCTGGGAAGCCTCCACTTCCGCAGCATGTACGGTGTAAATGTAACCCGTATCAACCGTTCGGGTATGGACTTGTTTGCCGATCCCAATCTGGTACTTCAGGTAGGTGACCGTGTAATGGTGGTAGGCCAGCAGGATGCCGTAGAACGTGTAGCCGGCGTATTGGGTAATCAGTTGAAACGTTTGGACACTCCGAATATCGTAACTATTTTTGTGGGAATCTTTTTGGGAATCCTGCTGGGAAGCCTCCCTATTGCATTCCCGGGTATGCCGACACCGGTTAAGTTAGGTCTTGCTGGTGGTCCGCTGGTAGTTGCCATCCTCATCGGACGTTTCGGTCACAAAATGCATCTTGTGACGTACACCACCATGAGTGCCAACTTGATGTTGCGTGAAATCGGTATCGTGCTCTTCCTTGCCAGTGTCGGTATAGAAGCTGGTGAGCATTTTGTACAAACAGTAGTAGAAGGTAGCGGATTACTGTATGTAGGCTATGGATTCCTGATAACTGTTATCCCCTTGTTGATAATCGGTATGATAGCCCGTTTCTACTGCAAAGTGAACTACTTCACCCTGATGGGTTTGATAGCAGGTAGCAACACAGACCCTCCCGCATTGGCATACGCCAATCAGACATCAGGCAATGATGCTCCGGCAGTAGGTTACTCCACGGTATATCCATTGACAATGTTCCTGCGTATTCTGGCGGGACAGATGATATTGCTGACAATGATGTAGGAGGAATTAAGGAATTAAAATTAAAGGCTGCATAGTTGGGTTAAACCAACATTGCGCAGCCTTTAATTTTAATTCCTTAAAGTTTCAGCTTCTTCTTGACGAACTCTTCTATAAAGTCCACCGTAGCTTCAATACCCAATACGGAAGAATCGATACACAAGTGGTATGTTTCGGCAGCTCCCCATTTTTTGTAGCTGTAGTAGTTATAGTATTCGGCACGCTTCTTGTCCGCTTTGTTCATCATCTCCTCCGCTTCACGCTCAGAAATGGAATACATTCGGCAAATACGCTTGATGCGCTCCTCATTGGAGCAGGAAATGAAGACATTGACACAGCGTGGATGTTCTCGCAGGATGTAATCGGCACAACGCCCCACAAACAAGCAGGACTTCTCCTCTGCCAATCTGCGTATCACGTCACTCTGCACTTTGAACAGAGCATCATTACTCAAGCAATTCGTGGCTGGGATAGCCCCGTCACTGACAAAAGGGAAACGCATGCCGAAGAGCCCTCCAATAATACCTTGTGAAGCTTTCTCATCAGCTTTCTCAAAAAACTCACAACACAGTCCACTCTCTTCAGAAGCCAACCTAATCAGTTCCTTATCATAAAAGTCAATACCCAGACGGGCAGCCAGTTTCTCGCCTATCTCCCGTCCGCCACTGCCCAGTTGACGGCCTATATTGATTATAAAATTATTGCCCATACGCTTGTTCATCTATTGGTTTGCAGATAGCAAATATAAATATTCTTACGGAATATCTGCAGAAAGTAGGAAGAAAAATTCAAAGCCTCTCCCCCGACCCATCCCTACAAGGGAGAGGTTCTGAATTTGCGGAATTGACAAACCAACATCACCAATGCTATCAAACTTGCAAGCAAATCGGATACCGGCATGCTGTACCACACTCCTGCCACTCCGAAAAACTGCGGCAGGACAAGCAGGCAAGGAAGCAGGATCAGCATCTGCCGGGTGAGGGAAAGGAATATCGCTTTGCCTGCCATGCCTATGCTCTGGAAAAAGTTGGAAGTCACCATCTGGAAACCAATAATCGGGAAGAACATTACCGTAATACGCAGTCCCGTGACCGAAAGCTCTGTCAGTTCCGCATCCGATGTAAAGATGCCCACCACCAGGTCCGGCACCAGCATACCGACCAGAAAGCCGAAAGTGGTCACTGCCGTGGCATAGATTATCGTCAGTCTCAGCACCTTGTTCACCCGTCCGTACAGCTTCGCCCCAAAGTTATATCCGGCAATAGGCTGCATTCCCTGATTCAGCCCCATCACAATCATCACTACAATGAAAACCAGACGGTTCACGATGCCGAAAGCCCCGATAGCCAAGTCGCCGCCATACTTCTTCAACCCCTGATTGATAATGATAACGATGAAGCAGGCTGCCAGGTTCATCAGGAAAGGAGACATGCCGATAGCAAGCGAATCGAATACAATCTTACGTTTCAGACGGAATATCCCCCGGTGGAAATGCAACAGCTCGTCCTTATTGCTGAAAAGCTTGAACTGCCACGTCAAAGAGATGACTTGCGCCACAATGGTAGCGACGGCAGCGCCACGTATGCCCCAGCCGAAACCATAGATAAACACCGGGTCGAGTATGGTATTGATAACCACCGTGGCTATGGTGGCATACATCGCCTTCTGCGGATGCCCTGAAGAGCGTAGCACTGCATTCAGCCCCAGATAGAGGTGCGTAACGGCATTTCCCAAAAGGATAATCTGCATATAATCCCTGGCGTAGCCCACCGTCTGGTCACTGCCTCCGAAGAAATAGAGAATCGGGTCGAGAAAGAGCATGACAATGATGGTAAAGGCCACTCCCAGCACCATGTTCAGCACAAAGACATTGCCCAGCACACGCTGTGCCGTGTCATAATCCCTCTGCCCCAGCTTGACGGAAATCAGTGTAGAGGCTCCCACACCCACCAGCGAGCCGAACGCCGCAGCCAGATTCATCAACGGGAAAGTCAACGCCAATCCCGAAATAGCCATCGTCCCAACGCCGTGACCGATGAAGATACTGTCTACCATATTATATAAAGAGGATGCCGTCATTGCGATGATTGCCGGAACGGCATATTGCATCAAGAGTTTACCTATACTTTCCGTCCCCAACGCCGAGGGAGTCTTTTGTCCTGCCATATTATATATCTATTTCTTTTTAGCGGGTGCAAAGGTACTCTTTTTTTAAAACAGAACAGCAGAAAAAACACCTTAAACCTGCACACTATGCGGATGATTTATGCTATCTTTGCGATTCAATGATAAATCATAAGATATGATTACCATAATCATACCGTATGATTGATATAATCATACCGTATGATTGGCACATTCATACCGTATGAACCATGCCTGACCTACCGGTTGAGCCGGACACATAATAACAACAAGCCCCCATGGCATTCTATAAGAAAGTAAAACAGAAAGGCGACGACAAATGGCACCCAAGAGCCGTCACCAAAGGACATCCCTATACAACGGATGAAATAGCCCGATTATTGTCGGAAATGTCTACGGTAACCCCGGGAGATACTTATGCAGTATTAATGAACCTTGGTGAAGTGCTGGGCAAGCTGATGAGCTCGGGACACTCCGTAAAGCTAAAGGGCATCGGGACGTTCTACTACACCTGCCGTTCGGAAGGCACCGGGGTAGACACCCCAGAAGAAGTGAGTCCGACGCAAATCACTGCGGTGCAGATACGCCTCATCCCCGAATACTACCGCGGGCAATGCGGACAAGTGACGGAACGCACCCTCCTCTCCCCGCATATCGAATGGGTAGATACCGAAGGAGAGGATTAATGTCACTCCCCGTTCCTTATATTTCAAGGAAAAAGGTTCGCTATCTGAAAAATGTTTCGTACTTTTGTACCCAAATTGAGTGAAATATAGCGAAATGAACGTATTAGAACTAAGTGAACAAGAAATCATTCGTCGCAACAGCATGAATGAACTTCGCGCGATGGGCATTGAGCCTTATCCCGCAGCAGAGTATGTAACAAATGCTTTCTCTACCGATATTAAAGCTGAATTCAACGACGATGCAGAGCCTCGCCAAGTGTCCGTTGCCGGACGTATCATGAGCCGCCGTATCATGGGTAAAGCATCTTTCATCGAATTGCAGGACTCCAAAGGACGCATCCAGGTATATATCACCCGCGATGACATCTGCCCGGACGAGGACAAGGAGATGTACAACACCGTGTTCAAACGTTTGCTCGATTTAGGCGACTTCATCGGTATCGAAGGATTCGTATTCCGTACCCAAATGGGCGAAATCAGCATCCATGCCAAGAAGCTGACCGTACTTGCAAAGAGTATCAAGCCCCTGCCTATCGTGAAATATAAGGACGGCGTGGCTTACGACTCTTTCGAAGACCCCGAACTCCGCTACCGCCAGCGTTATGTAGACCTTATCGTGAACGACGGCGTGAAAGAAAAATTCCTGAAGCGCGCCACCGTCATCAAGACCATGCGTGCTGTGCTGGATGAAGCCGGCTACACGGAAGTGGAGACGCCGATTCTTCAATCCATCCCCGGTGGAGCAAGCGCCCGTCCGTTCATCACCCACCATAACTCTCTGGATATAGACCTCTACCTGCGTATCGCCACCGAGCTTTACTTGAAGCGACTGATTGTGGGCGGATTCGAAGGTGTATATGAAATAGGCAAGAACTTCCGTAACGAGGGTATGGACAAGAACCATAACCCGGAATTCACTTGTATGGAGCTGTACGTGCAGTACAAGGACTACAACTGGATGATGAGTTTTACGGAGAAATTGCTGGAACGCATCTGTATCGCCGTAAACGGCTGCACAGAAACCGAGATAGACGGCAAGACCATTAGCTTCAAAGCTCCCTACCGCCGTCTGCCCATCCTGGAAGCCATCAAGGAAAAGACCGGATACGACCTCGAAGGCAAGAGCGAGGACGAAATCCGCCAGGTGTGCAAGGAACTGAATATGGAAATTGACGACACCATGGGCAAGGGCAAGCTGATTGATGAAATCTTCGGAGAATTCTGCGAAGGTACTTTCATACAGCCCACTTTCATCACCGATTATCCCGTAGAGATGAGCCCGCTGACCAAGATGCACCGCAGCAAGCCGGGACTGACCGAACGCTTCGAGCTGATGGTGAACGGCAAGGAACTTGCCAACGCTTACAGCGAGCTGAACGACCCGATAGACCAGGAAGAACGCTTCAAAGACCAACTCCGCTTGAGCGAAAAGGGAGACGACGAAGCGATGTTCATCGACCAGGACTTCCTGAAAGCATTGCAATACGGTATGCCTCCCACATCGGGCATCGGTATCGGCATCGACCGTCTGACCATGTTAATGACGGGCGAATCCTTTATCCAAGAAGTGCTTTTCTTCCCGCAGATGCGTCCGGAAAAGGTTATCCCCAAAGATGCTCCTGCACGATACACAGAGCTGGGCATCCCCGAAGACTGGGTGGCTGTAATCCAGAAAGCCGGCTACAACCTGGTGAGTGACATGAAAGATGTGAATCCGCAAAAACTCCACATGGACATCTGCGGTATCAACAAGAAATATAAATTGGAACTGGCAAACCCGACCGTAAACGAAGTTGCTGACTGGGTCGGAAGAATTAAGAATTAAAAATTAAAGAATTAAATAGGCAAGATTAAAGATAAGAGGAGGAGGAAGGTACTCCTTTCCCCTCTTTTAATTTTTAATTTTTAATTATTAATTTCGATATGAAACTACCCGGTAAGATAGCCATCATGGGCGGAGGAAGTTGGGCAACTGCCATTGCAAAAATGGTTCTGGCCCAAGCGGAGTCTATAAATTGGTACATGCGACGCGATGACCGTATTGCCGACTTCAAACGGCTTGGTCATAACCCTGCCTACTTGACGGGCGTCAAGTTTGATACCAAGCGTATCAACTTCAACTCCAACATCAATGATGTCGTGAAAGAATCTGATACGCTCATCTTCGTTACACCTTCCCCTTATCTGAAGGTTCACTTGAAGAAACTGAAGACTAAGATTAAGGATAAATTCATCATCACTGCCATTAAAGGTATTGTGCCCGATGACAACTTGATTGTCTCGGAATATTTCACTAAGGAATATGGCGTCCCGGCTGAGAATATTGCTGTATTGGCAGGTCCCTGCCATGCGGAAGAAGTGGCTCTGGAACGCCTTTCTTATTTGACCATTGCTTGTCCCGACACCGACAAGGCTTGCACCATTGCCCGCAAACTGGCCAGTTCATTCATCAAGACCTCTGTCAGTAATGACGTTGCCGGCATTGAATACAGTTCGGTGCTGAAGAATGTATATGCCATTGCAGCCGGTATCTGCAGCGGTCTGAAATATGGCGACAACTTTCAGGCTGTGCTCATGTCCAATGCCATACAGGAAATGAACAGATTCCTGCAAACGGTACATCCGCTGAACAGAAACGTAAGTGATTCCGTTTATTTAGGTGACCTGCTGGTGACGGGATATTCCAATTTCAGCCGCAACCGCACATTCGGTACGATGATTGGCAAGGGATACTCCGTGAAAAGCGCGCAGATTGAGATGGAAATGATTGCTGAAGGATATTACGGTACAAAATGTATCAAGGAAATCAACAAGCATTATCATGTCAACATGCCTATTGTAGATGCAGTATACAACATTCTGTATGAGCGTATCTCGCCGACGATTGAAATCAAGCTGCTTACCGATTCATTCCGGTAAGCGCGAAAAAAGATAAAACGAAATACTGAATTTAAAACCTAGAATATTATGATTAGTTTGAACATTGAAAAGACTCTTGGATTCATCTCCAAAGAAAACGTTTTCGCCTATGAAGCCCAAGTAAAGGCTGCACAGGAAGCATTAGAGAATGGTACCGGTAAGGGCAACGACTTCTTAGGCTGGCTGCACCTCCCCTCTTCCATCACTAAAGAGCACCTGGCCGACCTAAAGGCTACCGCACAGACGTTGCGTGACAACTGCGAGGTAGTAGTAGTTGCCGGTATTGGCGGAAGTTACCTCGGTGCACGTGCGGTGATAGAGGCTTTGTCAAACAGCTTCACTTGGTTGCAAGACAAGAAAACGGCTCCGGTCATTCTGTATGCAGGACACAATATCGGTGAAGATTATCTATATGAACTCACCGAATACTTGAAAGACAAGAAATTCGGTGTTATCAACATCTCCAAATCCGGTACTACCACTGAAACGGCCTTGGCGTTCCGTCTGTTGAAAAAGCAATGCGAAGACCAACGCGGCAAGGATATGGCAAAGAAGGTTATCGTTGCCATCACCGATGCCAAAAAGGGCGCTGCCCGCGTAACGGCCGACAACGAAGGCTACAAATCCTTCATCATCCCCGATAACGTGGGCGGACGTTTCTCCGTACTGACTCCGGTAGGCTTGCTGCCCATCGCAATAGCAGGTTTCGACATTGAGAAACTGGTTGCAGGTGCAGTTGCCATGGAAAAGGCTTGTGGAAAAGATGTTCCGTTTGCAGAAAATCCTGCTGCCATCTATGCAGCTACGCGTAACGAGCTCTACAAGAACGGTAAGAAAATTGAAATCCTCGTAAACTACAATCCCAAACTGCACTACGTAAGCGAATGGTGGAAGCAGCTTTATGGTGAATCCGAAGGTAAGGAAAACAAGGGTATCTTCCCTGCTGCCGTAGATTTCTCCACCGACCTGCACTCCATGGGACAATGGATTCAGGAAGGCGAACGTACCATCTACGAAACTGTCATCTCCGTGGAGAAGACACAGCACTCCCTGCAAGTACCTTCGGACGAAGCCAACCTCGACGGACTGAACTTCCTGGCAGGCAAGCACGTGGACGAAGTGAACAAGATGGCTGAATTGGGCACACAGCTTGCCCACGTTGACGGCGGCGTACCCAACATGCGCATCGTTATCCCTGCACTGAATGAAGAAAGCATCGGAGGTCTGCTCTACTTCTTCGAAATAGCTTGCGGTATCAGCGGTTATATTTTGGGAGTCAATCCGTTCAACCAACCGGGTGTGGAAGCATATAAGAAGAATATGTTTGCATTGCTGAACAAGCCCGGCTACGAAGAAGAGTCCAAAGCTATCCAGGCAAGACTTTGATAAATTAAGAATTGAGAGTTGAGAATTGAGAAATGGCTGCACAACAAGTGCGAAGAGAACCGTTCCCCGATTCTCAACTCTCTATTTATCTACCCCGCATTTTTAAATTCTCAATCCCCAATCTACCAAGTGTTCGAAAACTCTATCGCCCGTTATCTGGAAAAGCACGGGCACCCCTACATCCAACTGAAAGCCGTTCTTTTTGACATGGACGGTGTGTTATTCAACTCCATGCCCTACCATGCCGATGCCTGGCATAAAGTAATGGAACGTCATGGCCTGCACTTGAGCCGTGAAGAGGCATACATGCACGAGGGACGTACCGGAGCCTCCACCATCAACATCGTTTATCAACGCCAGTATGGCAAGGATGCCACTCCCGAGATGATAGAAAGCATCTATGCAGAGAAAAGCGCCGAATTCAGTACCCACCCGGAACCGGAACGTATGCCGGGTGCTTGGGAAGTGCTGCAAAAGGTAAAAGCGGCAGGACTTATTCCGGTACTTGTCACCGGTTCGGGCCAACACTCCCTGCTGAACCGCCTTGCCCACAACTTCCCTGGTATGTTTCAGCGCGACCACATGGTGACCGCCTTTGATGTGAAATACGGAAAGCCTCATCCTGAGCCTTATCTAATGGGACTGGAAAAAGCCGGAGTACAAGCCAACGAAGCTATAGTTGTAGAAAATGCACCTATCGGAGTACAAGCCGGAACAGCAGCCGGCATATTCACTGTGGCAGTCAATACCGGTCCGCTGGACAGGCAGGTATTACTGGATGCCGGAGCAGATTTATTGTTTCCGTCCATGCAGGCGCTTTGTGACGACTGGGAAAGGTTGCAAACCGCATTAGATGCCAGTAATAGCCTTCGCCACAAAGATTGACGGCGACCCAAACAATAACAGTTGATTCGAGTTTATATAACAAAGTACTACTGCATACTTTATCGGTATACAGTAGTACTTTACTGATTTTTATAGTTTAATCAATATCTAGCATGCTGCCGTATCGCTCTAAATATCATCACTTTATGTACAGAAGGCATCTATTGTCTTTCTTCTTAAAGCGCTCCAATCTATCCATTTTCTCCTTCTCGGTTTCTTTAATAGGGAACGTTATTCTACAGGTATCTTTATCATAATCATACAATTCTCTGGCAGGAACTACATAAACAGATTCCGGACTGTCACCACACCATCCAAAGCCAAAAACATAAAACAAGTTTTTTATCGGACGGTTCAACAGATTGGAATTCATATACCCCTCGTACTTTTCAATGTCTTTTATATCGAGATAAAAACCTATCTTACTTCGCCATTTACATTCTACAGCTATAATATCTCCAACTTCATGAATGGTACTCGTAGTGGTAACACACTCCATCAACAAATCCGGAGATGATGAAGACAGAGGCCTATAACCCTCAATGTATTTATCACCTCTCCAATCTAAAAGCCGCCAAAATATTTTCTTATCACATAGATCCGGATAACCCTCTTTACTAATATTAGAGTTCTTCACAACCCATTCCTCAAATCTATCTCCCAAATATTTACTTTTCTTCCTTTCTTTAAAATATTGAAAGGTATCCATAAACCGATATTGGAAAACACCTACAAAATCATCGATAAACTGATTTAATATTTTCATAGCCATAATAGTCTATTGTGTCTTTAAATAATATTCATTGCAAACAAAAATTCATAGGTGAAGAGCCGCAACACCCATTTTCAAAAATAGATTTTTTTTCATTTCCAAAAATAGAGTTTTTTTCCCAATTCTTTCCAGATTTCCTTCCCATCTTTGCAATACAGAAAACAAATAAAGTATTAATTATTAAAAATAGAAAAGTATGAAAAAGTTAGTTATGATGTTGGTTTGTATGTTTGCAGTGCACACAATGGTAATGGCAGATAATGATAAGCCGATAGAGGTGAGCCAGTTGCCGGCGAAGGCGCAGACATTTATCAAGACTTATTTTAAAGACCATAAGGTGGCAATGGCTAAATTGGAGTCGGGAATGTTTTATAAAAGCTATGATGTGGTGTTCACGAATGGGGAGAAGGTAGAATTTGATAAATCGGGAGAATGGAAGGAGGTACGATGCAGACAAAGTGAAGTTCCTGCACAGATTGTACCGGAAGCGATACGTAACTATGTAAAGACCAATTATCCGGATGCAAGAATTCTTCAGATTGAGTACGATGACAATGAGTATGAGATAAAGTTGTCTAATCGTTGGGAAATTACATTTGACTCTAAAATGAGGGTGATTGACATTGACGATTGATGACAAGAAAGATTTAGAATATGTAGATTATAAAGTTAAGTATCAAGAAGCTGAAAACAGTTGCTTGGAGAGGGTTTCTCCAGGCAACTGTTTTTTTATGCACTTCCGTACGGTAGCAGGGCATATGGTGCTGCGCTCATTGTACAACAGTAGTTGTACTACTATTCCAATTGCCCGGAGTCAACGAAGCCCCGGCTGCACTTTTGCAGTTTTTTAATCAGTGTGTCCGGAGAAGGACACTCAACCTTCTCCGGAGCTGAAAATACTGATTTATAAGGAAACGGCGCTTCTCGGCGCTTCCTGCCGGAAGGCGACTCAGGCTATGACGCTTTTAGGATTTTGGCAGACCTCACCATGGTATAGGTAGTCCCCTTAGTACAATGGCGCATATCATTCAGCTTACTGAAAAATAGATTTTTTTTCAGAGAGGTTCGTTCGGCAGAGAAATTCCAACCGCAGAACGGAAGAACAACGTTTTCAGTCCGTCATAAAATCCCGGAAGAGCAACCGTTCCATGCGTCTCTTCCGGGAACTTTTTTGATACCACCCGCAAATGCCGCTTCTCCATACGAGGAACTGCACTCCCTATAAAATCATCTGTCAGGGGAAAGTGGATCAGCTTCCTATCAAGACGCGGCTGAGTGGCAAACGCAACATACAGTTGCTTTCCTGAAAAGTTAACCTTATCTACCTGCCGTTCTACCTGTTTCTGAAAATATCCTTTATCCCACCATAAACTGGGGTCTATGGCGATGTATGTATCAAATGCACTGGGATAATTCAGCAAAACATGCAGCGTGAACAACCCGGCATAAGAATGTCCAGCCAACAAGTGTTGTCCATTCACCGGCAAGTCTTGTTCCACTGCGAGGCGTAGCTCCTCCGTCAGAAAACGGCAAAATTGTCCTGCCCCACCCCCTTCCGGTTTATCGCCCGGACGGACAGTTCCGTCACGCCGGGCAGCGGAACAGGTTGGCGTAAAGTCTCTGGTTCTGTTTGTATTCAGGACAGCCACAACGATACAGGGCGGTAAGGAAGAAACTTTGGAGGTGGAAAACAAGCGAGTAAAACCTACCACCGAATGAAAAAAAGAATCACCGTCCAGCAAATAAAGAACCGGATAACTTTCCTCTTTTTCACCCGGGCGGGTTGCAGGTACATACACCCAATATTCTCTAGCCTCATTCAAGACATGCGAAAACAAAGTGTGGCGAGTCCCGATAGAAATAGCTTCTTGCGCTCTCAGCGGAAAACCGAGCCAAGTGACAACTACCAATATGAACAGAATATGCAGGCTTCTCATTTCAATTCTTTTTTCAGTCTGCAAAGTTCGCAGAAAATAAGTTGACTACCTATCCCTATTTTTAGGTATTCTCACGGTTGAAAGCTTTCCGCAGAAATCAAAGGCTGATTAAGAAAGTTTGATGGGCAACTGAATTTCCGTCATCCATTCATCCACCGTTTCTTTGTTCCAAATGCCGTCAATATGGCAAAACCGGGCACGGTCAATGACCTCGTATCCATTTGTCTCGGCATACGCAAAAAGCTCGGCGAAAGTTTCGGGCATATGCTCATAAGCACCGTAATGGTTGACACAGAGCGCAACCGGCACTTCCGGAAGTTCCTTGAATTTAATCAGTTCCGAATCTTCCTTGCGTTCAGCCACCGCTTCAAAAAACTCGATATCAATATCAACCCCATATTCCTCATTATATTCCACCGTGAAACAATATTCCGGGGCAGGACATTCACAACCCAAACGGTACATTTCAGGCCCGATGATATTCGGACAAAGATTGAACAGCTCCTGATAAGAGTCTATTTTACGGCGATGGGTAGCAAAAATTCTTGAAGGGAGGGATTTCTTAAACACTTTTTCCATAACATTCTCTTGTTTATGGAGTAAATTTTCCAATTTGGCAAGTTCGGTCTGCCGCCATATCAAGTGTTCAATCTCGTTTTTGCAACGTTCTATTTTAACCTTCAACAATTCAGCATCCGGAAATTCCTTGCCATCGGCAAACAACTCGGATATCTCTTCGAGGCTGAACCCTAATTGCTTGAGGTAAACAATACGGCTCATACACCGGAGCTGGCTGATGTCGTAATAGCGATACCCCGTCCACTCATCCACTTCAACGGGTATCATCAATCCTATCTCTTCATAATGACGAAGCGTCTTAACGGTCACCTGGCAAAGTTTGGAAAACTCTCCGATTTTAAACTTCATTTTATTCTTCATAAACTCATGCACATTTTGTTTATGATGCAAAGATAGGTCCTGCCCTTAGGGACGAGTCAAGAGATTGCTTCAAAAAAAACACATATTTCACTATTCACAACGGCAATAGGTGTTTGCACCGCACGTACAATGGGGTAACAACTGCCCACTCAGTTCATCGCGGTAAAATTCATACAGCCGCCGGTACATGGTTTCATAGAGTGCGGCAATTTGTTGCTCCTGCTCACTTTCATTTTGAAAACGATTTTTAAAGGGGTCTTCAAAATTAAAATGCACCTGCTGCTTGGCATCCAGAGTGATAAATTTCAGTTCTTCTCCGGCTTCTTTACATAGGGTAATCACGTAGTCCCACGACCGGTGCGTATAGGTCCCGACACCAGACGGTTTCTTGCGAGACACGCTGAAACCATTCTGTTCCATCACATTGCACACGGCATCGGGAACGCAGTTCCCCTCCATAATTCCTGCCGTAGAGATATTCATTCCCCTGCCAAATGCATGCAGGAGTTCCTGCGCGATACGGCTGCGGCACGTATCTTCATTACTTATTAACAGTATATCCATTGTCCGTTACTTTTCCAGGTTTAAATACTCGCCATCTCCTTCTTTCTTCATCTTCGCTTTACGTGCCAGGTCGAACAAGGTGGGGTTAATGTGGCAATATCCACCAGGATTTTTGTCCAGATAGTCTTGATGATAATCTTCGGCGAGATAGAAGTTCTTCAAAGGCTCTATCTCTACAACCAACGGACGGGAGTAGTTGGCAGCCAGCCGGTCAACGGTTTCACGAATAACGGGCAGGTCGGCGGTATCCGTATAATAGATACCCGTGCGATACTGTGTACCTCTATCCCCCCCTTGCTTATTGAGGCTGGTAGGGTCAATCGTTTTGAAATAAAGGTCGATAAGGAAAGGCAAGTCCACCTCATCGGGATCATACTGTACTTTTACGGTTTCGGCAAAGTCCGTGGTACCGGTACATACCTGCTGATAGGTAGGATTGGCTATATTTCCATTGGCATATCCCACCTGGGTAGCCTCCACACCTTCTATTTGTTTCAGGAAATGTTCGGTACCCCAAAAACATCCTCCTGCCAGATAAATCTCTTTCATTGGTTTCATGTCTGTTCTCCTTTCTGACCGTCCTTCCGGCTTACCGGCATAGGACAGACAAGTCATTAACATTGCAAAAATAAATATTATTTGTTTCATACCTCTAACTCTATGGAAATTATAACAAGAAAGAGAACCGTATGGTTGACTTTTCTGGATGTATTGTATAAAAAGAAACTCCCTTTGCAAAGTATTCATGCAAAGGGAGTTCCTTTCTTTGTGACCCCGGTGCGATTCAAACGCACGACCTTCAGAACCGGAATCTGACGCTCTATTCACTAAGCTACGGAGCCAAATGTGGATGCAAAAGTATAAAAAAATTAGCAGATTCCTAACATTCAAACGCTTTTTATATCAAACCGAGGAATATTTTTATTATTACTTTGAGAAGACTAACCGCAATTACACAAACATTTTGTTCTTTTTTCCCACAAAACAGAAGCAAGTATCAATATTATTCCTATCTTTGCCGAGCAATTTAACAGAAGTTATACTGAATAAATTTATGAGCTACCTGATAACACCTGAAGGTTACAAACCTTTATTGGACCTAAAACAGACTGAATTAGGGATTAAACAAATTAAAGAGTTCTTCCAATTGAACCTCTCTTCCGAACTGCGCCTGCGACGTGTGACAGCTCCACTGTTCGTATTGAAAGGAATGGGTATCAATGACGACCTCAATGGAGTGGAACGTGCCGTAACTTTCCCTATCAAAGATTTGGGCGACGCCAAAGCTGAAGTGGTGCACTCCCTCGCCAAATGGAAACGCCTCACGCTTGCCGAATACCATATCGAACCGGGATATGGCATCTACACAGACATGAATGCCATCCGTGCCGATGAAGAACTGGGCAATCTGCATTCCCTTTATGTAGACCAGTGGGACTGGGAACGCGTCATTACTGCCGAAGACCGCAATGTGGAATTCCTCAAGGAGATAGTAACCCGTATCTATGCAGCTATGGTGCGCACAGAATATATGGTATATGAGATGTATCCGCAAATCAAGCCTTGCCTGCCCCAGAAACTTCACTTTATCCATGCCGAAGAATTGCGCCAACTGTATCCGGACTTGGAACCCAAATGCCGCGAACATGCCATTTGCAAGAAATACGGTGCAGTGTTCATCATCGGTATCGGATGCAAGCTGAGCGACGGCAAGAAGCACGACGGACGCGCCCCGGACTACGACGACTATACCAGCAAAGGGCTGAACGACCTCCCCGGACTGAACGGTGACCTCCTGCTATGGGACCACATCCTGCAACGCAGCATCGAACTTTCCTCCATGGGTATCCGCGTAGACAAGGAAGCCCTGCTTCGCCAGCTCAAAGAGGAAGGCGAAGAGGAACGCCTGGAACTTTACTTCCACAAACGCTTGATGAATGATACACTGCCGCTTTCCATCGGTGGCGGTATAGGGCAGTCCCGCCTCTGTATGTTCTATCTGCGCAAGGCGCATATCGGTGAGATACAAGCCAGTATCTGGCCGGAAGATATGCGCAAAGAGTGCAAGGAACACAATATACACCTGATTTGATATACATTTATCCCGTCATATAATATAAAGTTCACCCCCTCAAAAGGTTGGACTTTATTTTTTATTTTGTACTTTAGCATCCGAAACTACTAACAGATCCAATTATGAATGTTCAAATAGAAGAAAGCTGGAAAGCACATCTGCAACCTGAATTTGAGAAAGATTATTTCCGTACATTGACTGATTTTGTACGGGACGAATATGGGAAATATGCAATATATCCTCCGGGAAAGCTGATATTCAATGCATTCAACCTATGCCCTTTTGACAAAGTAAAAGTCGTGATAATCGGTCAAGACCCCTATCATGGTCCGGGACAAGCACACGGACTTTGTTTCTCCGTAAATGACGGTGTTCCTTTCCCTCCTTCCTTACTTAATATTTTCAAGGAAATAAAAAATGACATTGGCACTGATGCCCCCACTACCGGCAATCTGACACGCTGGGCAGAGCAAGGCATATTGCTGCTCAATGCTACCCTCACCGTACGTGCACACCAAGCCGGTTCTCACCAAAACCGAGGTTGGGAAACATTTACAGATGCGGCTATCCGCATTCTCGCCGAAGAAAAAGAGCATCTTGTATTTATTCTTTGGGGAGCCTACGCCCAACGTAAAGGGGCATTCATCGACCGTAGCCGACATCTGGTACTTACCTCGGCACATCCATCTCCCCTATCCGCTTATAACGGCTTCTTCGGGAACAAGCATTTCAGCAAAACAAACGAGTATTTGCGGGAACATGGAGAGACGGAAATAATTTGGTAAACATCAATACCACTGAATATTACTCTGAGTCTGGCTTCTCTGTTCCCATTTCAAGTCTTGCAGGATACTTGCATTGGCACGGATGGTAAAGTTATAGTATTTCCAGCGTCCGAAAGGTGATATGGCAGCCGTCATGCTGAAACAGTGCAGGTCACGTGTGATGTTGAAAGCGGTCTGCGTTATCTCCTTCGCATTGAAGTCATAACCGGAATTGAAGCTGACAGCCCATTTATTGGTAAGCTTGACGTTACCGTTTATATTAAGGGAATTCAGGCTGAATTTGTACGGATAGCGCATGTTCTTACGATTAATGGGCTTACTGGTGTCTTCCGTAATATTGAAACCGGTACTGAAGTTGATAGACCAAGGCATCTTGAATACCTGATAGCCGTCAGCATCGGCAGCAGCCTTTTCCTTCTTCTTCTTCGGAGTGCCGTCCTCGGTAGTTTCCCCCTCCATGTCACCGTCTTCCTCCGTCGAGGCATTCTGGTCTTGGCCCTGCTCCTCGTCATCCTTCTGACCGGTGAAGAAGTTCCTTATTTTCTTCCACGAATCATTGTTCACGGTCCAACTGAACGACGTACCATATCCCGACCAACGACCGAAACGGCCATACGACCATTCCGTACGGTTACCGGGCACCACCCTTCCGTTCTCATCAAACTCGTAAGCATAAGTGGCAAAGGTAGAGCTCATACTCAACGTATAACTCTTGCTCAACTTCAGACGGAGATTAAAGCTCAAGTCACTCCAAGGACGCACCTGGGCAGCCGTGTTGTAACTGATACCCATACTCAAATCGTCAATCAGGCTCACCTTGCGGATAGAGTCATTCTTATCCTTGAACTTCATTTCAAGGTTATTGGAGATATTGAAACTGATAAGCCCCTGCTTTCCTCCACTTGGCGGACTGAACACCTGACCGGCATAATAGGAATACTGCACGGTATCGCGAATGCCGTTCTGGTCTTTTATATAAGAGTCATAATAGCCAAAACGGGACGAAGTGAAATCGGGCGCAGCGCTGAAACTGATGGAGGGAGTGATGACGTGACGTATCTGTATCTCCTTCTTCTTCATGAACAATGGCTTGTACATACCATAAACTTTGGTATTGATACCCAGACTGGCACTGTAGTCGTATACACGGTGAAAGCCGTAGGTCGTATCATTCACCTCCTTGCCTTGCTCATCGTCCCAGTCCTTCTTCACCTTGCGGGTGTACCAACGCTCCGTATAGTTTACGGTAGGCGTCACATTGAAGTACTTGAACAAAGTAAACGTGGCACTTACCGGAATCTCATGCTGCATACCGTTCTCCCAATCGCGTATCAGGTTCTTCTTGAACAACAGATTGTCCTTCGTCTTGATGCTGTTCTTCACACGGCCAGTATAGCGAACGGAAATCTTCTCATACCACTTTTCATCTCCCACTGCATGTTTGCGCTTGAAAGGGAAAATGGTACTCAAGGAAATGGTCATGTCCGGTAAAGTCACCGCGATAGAGGAGTCGCGCATGGTCTGGGCAATATTACCTGAAGCGGAGATGCTCAGATGCTGGTCGGGAAAGTTACGCGAATAGCTGACACTGGAAGTCTTGGTATTCTGCGACATTGCCTGGGAGTTGTACATATTGCCGATATTGGTACGCTCATAACTACTGGTAGCAAAGTTCACACTGGCAGAAAAGGTAGAATTCGGACTCGCTTTCGGGTCCTGCCGGTGAGACCACACCACCTTGAAGTCTTTGGCAACCGAGTAGTCGGGCAAGCCTTTGTCACCGGTCTTGGTCACCTGATAGCTTGCCTGCAGCAAACCGGAATATTTGTAACGCTTCACATAGTTCGACTCCATATTCAGCGCCCAAGAACCTTTCGTGAAGATATCCGCCCGCAGCTTCAAGTCCATTTGGTCACTGATGGCGAAGTAATATCCACCGTCCGTCAGACCGAAGCCACGATTGGAGTCATCCATATAGGTAGGCATCAGAAAACCGGACTGGTAACTGCTAGAAAACGGGAAAAAGAAAAATGGAACGGCAAGCGGAAGCGGCACATCCTCTACTACCAGATAGGCAGGTCCCGTCACCACGTTCTTTTTCGGACGTACCTTGGCATAAGTCATCTGCATATAAAAATGGGGGTGGTCATGATGGTCACAAGTCGTGTAACGACCGCTCCTCATATAGAGTTCATCATTATTCCCTTTCTTGGCATTATTACCGGTCACGTATCCCTCGCCCTGCTGGCTGACAACATTGCTAATAAGACCTCTTTTACTCTTGAAGTTATAACGGATAGTATCGGTTTCGTAGGAGGTGTCCCCGTCTTTGAAGACCGGTCTTCCCTTGGCTGTTCCTACAGAATCGACCACGCCACGGGCAAAAACCGTACTGTTGTCCATATCCATAGAGATGACATCAGCCTCCAGGTCAGCACCCGGATAACTCACCTTTCCCTGGCCGTAAAGATGGGCAAAGCCACTCTGCGTAAATACAATGGAGTCATTGGCTTCGTAGGCTACGGGAGCATCCAATGCATCCTTCTTGGGAGGCGCAGCCGCTACCGTATCTTGTTGCAACGAATCGGCAGGAAGCCCCTTTCCCCCTTGCAGGGAGTCTCCCATCTGCAAACTATCCCCTACCTGCAACGTGTCTGTCCGCTGAATATTCGGAGGCGCGACCTTCGCTCTACGGCGCTGAGAAGCAGCCCCACCGGAGAGAAGAAGCAAGACGAATAGTAGTATGAATGATATGAATGTATTTGCTTTCAATGGCGTCATTAACTAATAGTTTACGCTTGGAGGGGCAAAAGTACATAATTTATACGGATAATCTCCCTTTTTAAAGAAATTTAGATTGCTACAAGAACTGTTCGCACCAATTATCAAAGCGCCGTACCCCTTCTTCACCATAACGTTCCAAACTTTTTCGGGCTTTTTCTACACTTTTCTCCTTTTCCAAATGAGTTTTTGAATAAAACTTATCGGCAAAACAGATAGCTTGTTCTTCCAAGCTGACCGGAACCATTTCACGATGCGGTACGGGCAAATCCTGCGCAATGATTCCCTCCAATGAAAGTCCGGCACCCGTATGGCGTTCACAAACCAAAGCATGGCGGGGATAGCCTTCGCCGCGTATCAGGTCGGCTCCCAAATAACCGTGACAGATATAAGGCTTGTCGCCAAAACAATGGATACCTGCCGCATCTGTAAGAAAAATGCCTATATCGTGCAGCATGGCAGCCTCGTACAGAAAATCCTTATCCAATGAAAGTTCCGGATGGCGGTCGGCAATCCATAACGACTTGTCGGCTACGGAACGGCTGTGCGTCAACAGTATATGCCGCAACTCATTCTCTTCCGGATAATATTTGTTAATGATATCTATCGGATTCATTTTAAGTTATGAGTTATAAATTATGGGTTATGAATGTCAATCGCCCTAAATTTATACATGCAGATTTCATTACGCATATCACAACTGCGTCTGTCTGTACGGAATATCTTTTCCAGATGATACGTCTGTTCCAGCTGTCCCAACATATTCTCCTCCTCCTTTACGGGAACCAACAAATAGCCCTCCCCGCTGGACGGACGTTCCTTTTCAATGTGCCGCATGCGGTCTTTCAGATAGAAGTTAACACCATAGAAACTCATTTTCGAGTAAGAATAGACCACACCTTCCGGAACATACGTATTGACCCTTTCAGCCAAATGTTTATCTGATTTCACAGCCAGCACCGTGGGCTGATAAACCGAATCCAATGATACGAAAAGGCAGAGCATACATCCTGCTATGCCATATAATAATGACCGGCTATCCGCACGCTTTATCACCATGCGTAATGTGCAGATAGCGGCTACTACGGGAAGCGCTACCAGGAGCCACTTGGGAACAGACAAAGCCACATCCTCCAACGCATGCATAAAGGCTACATTCTCAGCGGCATGGCGTCCACTTCCAAAAACGCTGTCGGGAACCAGGCCGAGACGAACTACGACAAAAACAAGCGTAAGCAACAAGCCCAAAGAAGCAAAGATGATTGCACAAATCCTGAAAACTCGTGCCCCCTTTTGTACCAAAGCCAACAGATACTCAGCTATCAGCACTGCCATAAACGGATAGATGGGAAGCAGATAAACGCTCCGCTTACTCTTGGGGATGCAGTAGAAGACAAAGATTATCAGAATGACCAGCCACGTGAACAATTGTACCGGAGACTGGTTGCGGAAAGCAGTCCAGCCCTTCTTCAACCGCAACAGCAGGGTCTCCCCTTCCGGCAGACAACGCATGTTTTTCCACTTCAAGCCAAACAAGGAAATTACCAGAACCAACGTCCAGGGAATCCATCCCCAAATCAAAGTCAGGAAATTATACCATATAGGATTTTCATGGGACTCGTAGGACATTTTGCCCATAAACCGCCCGGTATTCTCCTCCAGAACCAAATCGAGGAACGGTTGTCCACCTTGTCTGTAAGCTACGTATACCCAAGCTAAATAAGGAACAAAAGAAAGCAAGCCGATACCTACCAACGAGAAAAACGCTTTCCAGAAAGAACGTCCGCGCAACAACTGATACACACCGATACACGCGCAAGGGAATATGGAGCCTACCGGCCCTTTGGTCAACGTGGCACATCCCATCAGCAACACCGCAAGCCAGGGCACTCCGCGGCATCCCTTCTCATCCCAGCGGAACAGCAGACAAAGGGAAATAACGATAAAGGCAACCTGAACCATATCGACCCGACAAGCGACAGCCGCCCGATGCACCTCGAAAGAAGACAAAAGAAGAATAGAGGCCAGAAACGCCGTTTGAACGTTTTTACGTTTTGCCACAAAGGCAAAGAACATCAACTGCATGGCTAAAAAAGCCAATGCAGACGGGAAACGGGCGGAAAACTCCGTCACCTCTCCAAAAAGGGAAGAGACGGCGGCTATTGACCAGTAGAAGAAAGGGGGTTTATAAGCAATATCAGTACCATAGTTCACCGGAAGTATCCAGTTTCCACTTTCCAGCATAGAAAGGGCAACAATCGCCTCCCGCGGTTCCCCCTTGGAATAAAAAATGGTTTCTCCCAGAAAGGGAACAACCACAAGCACACTCAGCAGCGCAATAAACCAGAACGCCTTCTTTCTGTCCGACATACCTTATTTGTTTTTTATGTTTTCTGGACGCAAAGATAGCGCAAACCGAAAGCAGATGCAAATTTATTTGCAATTTGCTGAGATGCAGCTTAATTTCGCAAAGCAAAATTACAAATAATTCTGAAACAATGCCTAACTTTGCCGCCCCAATGATAATGGCAACAGAGAGTAGATATTTAATGTTAAGATGAAGCGGCTGAAACAACTACCGGAATTTGTACGCTTCGTAATGGTGGGCATCTTTGCGACAGCTCTGCACTACGGATTGTATTTTGTATTACAACGGGTTATCAATGTAAACATAGCCTATACACTGGGATATGCTCTCAGCTTCATCGCCAATTTCTATCTGACTGCTTACTTTACCTTCGGCCGGAAGCCCTCATGGAGAAAAGCCTTCGGATTTGGAGGGGCACACTTATGCAGCTATCTGCTACACATGGGGTTGCTGAACCTCTCTCTCTGGATGGGCATCCCCAAACCTCTGGCCCCCATTCCGGTTTTCGCCATCGCCATTCCGGTCAACTTCTTACTCGTACGTTTCGTTTTCAAAAGAAAAGAGTGATAATTTGTTTTTCTCCCGATTTCTTACGAATATTGCAAAAAGATTTGTTCTATGATGGAAAACTCTCCCATACTCGCCGTTGTCGTACCTTGCTACAAAGAAGAGGCAGTGCTGCATGAAACCCATAAACGATTGAGCCAATTATTCGACCGGCTGATACAAGCCCGGCAAATTTCCCCGGAAAGCTATATATTATATGTAAACGACGGAAGCACCGACCAGACATGGGCTATCATCAAAGAACTGCACCAAAATACGGCCTATGCCTGCGGACTGAACCTGGCAGGAAACGTAGGACACCAGAATGCCCTGCTAGCAGGACTCAATGCAGTAAAAGAGCGTTGCGAGATAGCCATCTCCATTGATGCAGACTTGCAAGATGACATCCAGGTGATTCCGGACATGATAAACAGCTATAAAGCGGGCAATGACATCGTTTATGGCGTACGTAAAGAACGGAAGACCGACACTTTCTTCAAACGCAACACCGCTTTGGTCTTTTATCGGCTGATGAAGGCAATGGGGGTAAAATCCGTCTACAACCATGCCGACTTCCGCCTGATGAGCCAGCGGGCTATACAACACCTATGCCGCTTCCGCGAGCGCAACCTTTTTCTTCGAGGGCTGGTTCCCCTCATCGGCTACCAGACGGACAGCGTGTACTACAATCGTGACAAGCGTTTTGCCGGAGAATCAAAGTATCCTTTCCGGAAGATGCTTAATTTTGCCATCGACGGTATCACTTCCTTTTCCGTCAAACCGGTCCGTATGATTTTTTGGATAGGCTGCATCTTTATTCTTGTGGCACTGTGTGTCACCGGATGGACACTTCACTCTTACACACAGCATAACGCCGTCCCCGGATGGTCATCACTGATGATTTCCGTCTGGCTGGTAGGAGGTGTGATACTTGTGTCGCTGGGGATTGTAGGCGAATACATCGGCAAAATATACATTGAGGTGAAGGACCGACCGCGCTACAATGAAGAAGAACTGCTGATGCCGTCCGGCAAAACAGAATAAAAGAAGCCCATCATCATTCTACACAAAAGTTTTAAAAAGGAAAAACACTTGTCACGCTATCACACTATAATAAAGGTATAGGGAACAGTGTGTGTCTTTCTTGCCGACAAGTTGGCAAGATTTTGCCACCCTATTGGCAAGACTTTGCCATAGGCATGGCAAAAGTTTGCCAAAAGCATGGCAATGGGTTGGCAAAATGACTCTCTGGCAAACAACGAGTTAACATAACTACCAAAATCGTATCGTCACATCAGTTTATATCAAAAAACACAAAATCGCTTGCGAAAGCGACATAAATGCCGTATCTTAGTACACGTGCAAGCAAACCATTTTGCTTACACATGATAAAAATCTGCTTATGGGAACATTAGGCTGCATAAATGACATGCTACAAAGGGATAAAGAGAACCGTGCTCTCCGCAAGTTGAGCAGAGGACGGATGCGGGAGCACTACAAATACCTTGTAGAAAGGAAAGGTCCTGAGAGAGCCGATGTAACCATTGAGAAAATAGAAGAAATCCGAAGAAATACTACTGAAAAGGAATTATCAGATAAAGAACATCTATTCAGGGCAAAGACGATTCTTGCAGCATATGCTTTAGTCTTGCTTTTATTGGGAGTACTTTGTTATAAATTGTTCTTATAAGCAGGTCTGAAACCGATTGACAAGAAATCTACCCGGTTAAATTCATCAGCCATTGGCTGGCGATTGAAAGCAGATTCCCATGCTTCATAAAAAATTCGCATACTTTTTATATTCGAAGCAGAGAATCAACAACTTGGTTTCCAAAACCAATAAATTAGAAATGAAAAGATTATCTTTGCAAACACAATAAATACATTGAAAGACTTTCTGTTAGAACATGGAACATCTAAAAGCATACATTTTAGCACTTAAAAACATGAATACAGATTTTACAATTAGAATTGCCCAACAGTCTGATGCCCTTGAACTTATGAGTTTGTTTCAAGAGACAGTCCTCCATATAAACAAACGTGACTATTCAGAAGCAGAAGTGGCAGATTGGGCATCGTGCGGAAACGACCTCTCCCACATAAAAGACATGATTAAGACACATTATTTTATTGTGGCAACCAATCAACAGTCACAGATTGTCGGCTTTTCATCCATTACCCACCAAGGATATTTGCATTCTATGTTTATTCATAAAGATTTTCAAGGTAAAGGCATTGCTACCATACTTCTAAATGAGATAGAACGGTATGCAACCGCAAGAGGAATCATGCGAATTACATCAGAAGTAAGCCTGACAGCCCGTCCATTCTTTGAGAAAAGAGGCTATATAGTAGAAGTGGAACAGAAACGCAAAGCCAACCAACTTTATCTCACCAATTTTTGGATGGCGAAAAGGCTGGCTGAATGAAATCGTATAACGGACGTATTCCTGCTTGTGGTGTCTTTTGTGGTGGTTGTCCCATATACACAAGAGAAAAAAGTCCCTGCAAAGGAGCAGAACAGAATGGTTCTCGCTGTGAAAAATGTAAAACATTCCATTTATGTTGCTTGGAAAAAAGAATAACACATTGTTTCCAGTGTTCTGATTTCCCATGTACTAAATTCAAAAGATTTACCAAACGTTGGCTAAAATACGGACAAAACTTCATTGAAAACCAAAAGCTTTTAAAAAACGTAGGTGAAGTTAAATTTTTAAAGTATTATAATAAGAGAATCCACAACCAACTTACCAACAATGACAAAAAATCAGGAATAAAATAATAATTTTGTACCTTTCGAAAAACATGTGTTGTAAATGACAGATTTTAATTCATACATGGGCAATATAGACACTGACTTTTTTAGGGAACTGTGTTTAAGAAACGGAGAACTACGGTATCATAAAAGAAATGAATTTATCCTCCGAGAGGGAGAAGTCGGTTCTTTCTTCGGGTTTATTGTATCCGGTGTAATCAAATATACCTGCATCAACCAAACTGAAAACAAAACATATAATGTAGGTTTTTCTTTTGCCAATGAATTTATCTCTGATTATCCCAATTGTTTATACGACATAAAATCTGAATTGAATATACAAGCAATAACCCCATGTAGAATCTACATCTGTTCTTCCGAATTACTTCTACAAGAATTTGAAGAGAACAAAGAAAATCAACGAATAGCCCGCATTGCAGCCGAACAATTATTTTTTCAGTCGTATTCACGTTACTTGGATTTGTTCAGATTTACATCGGAAGAACGCTATCTCCAACTTCTTAAAAAATGTCCAGAAATCCTACAAATGGTACCCCTAAAAGAAATTGCGTCTTACTTGAAAATAACCTCTATTCACATGAGCCGCATCAGACACAAACAGAGTTTTGACAGCAAAGAATAAACATAGGTTTAGAAATTCAATCATTTAACAATATTCCAAGACAATATTGATTCTGTCAGGAAGTTCTCTTTTATTTTTGCCCTATCCTTTGGCTGATTCAGCGAAAGGCAGGAATGAAAGGAGTTAAACATAGAGTCCTATATATGAGAACAAGAAAAGTATTTAGAATGCCACTTGATAAAATTCTTTGTTTATCAGCCAATGCTATATTAACCATTATTGCACTATGGAGTATTGCATCAGTCTTTTTCGAAAACGCCACAATTGATTCTATAATAGCCCGTTTCAGTGTGGCTTCTGCCTGCATGGCCAACCTATTTTCAAAACATCGCCTTATCCGGATAATATTCCTCATTATGGCATTTGTACTGATAATTGTTGCAACCGCCCTCTATGTCCATAAAGCAAATAAGATGTAAAATACTCAGCAGTTATTCCGTCTCATTTTTCCTTTTCTTCCACAGCTGATAACTATTGATTATATTCTGCCACATATTATATATTGATTAGCATATATAATTGATTATCAGAAAAGAAGCCCACCTATTACTAACAGTGGGTAACAAAATAGTAACAAAAAAAACGAAGAAATTCGCTTTGTGGTGGGCTTCTTATGCAAAGGTAACAAAAGGCAATTACCTGCCAAAAAAGAAATAAGGCTTTTGCCTTACAATAGCTTTTTCAAGTCCTCAATGTCGGGCAGAGCGTTACGAAGTCGTTCCGGCATATCTTTAGATGCACGATAAGTAGCAACTCCCATCGGCTTGTTATAATCACGAACGGCAAACTCTACAAAGGTTTGATTCATTTCCCTGCAAAGAATTATCCCTATAGAGGGATTCTCGTGCGGCTTTCTGATATATGTATCTAAAGCGGATAAATAAGTATTCAACTGCCCCAAATAAGATGTACGGAATTTTCCGGATTTCAACTCGACCGCGACCAGGGAATTAAGCTCTCGATTGAAAAAGAGCAAATCAATGAACATTTCTTCCCCTGCAACCTCCATACGATATTGATTGCCTATAAAACTGAAATCTTGCCCAAAGGTCATGATGAACTTCTTCACGTTGGCAACAATCGCCTTTTCTACTATCTTTTCATCTAAATCCTCTTCTTGTTCATCCAGTTCCTCCACATTAATGAAATCAAGCAGGTATTCATCTTTGAATGAACAAACAGCTTTTAGAGCTTGCTTAGTATCAGGCAATGTTTGTGCGAAATTATTAGGCAAAGTTCCCCGATGGCTGTATAGGTCTGCTTTTAAGTAATCCCTTAAAGTGTATTTACTCCAATAACGAGTAGCGCACTCATGTATATAAAATAGCCTTGCTTCCAAAGTCTTAGCTTTGGATATTATTTCGGTATGATGACTAAAGCCGATTGAAAGGAAGTCTGACCAGTTAAATTCATCAGCCAGTGGCTGATGAATTTCTACAAGAAGCAATTTTTCATTCAACACCAAATCATCAGCCAACGGCGGATGATTTAAAACCTTATCCCACTCCTCATAAAAAATACGCATATTTCTTATGCTTGTTGCTGAAAATCCCCTTAGCCCCGGCAATTCTTTCTGCAACAAAGAAGATATTTGTTCAATTGCACCCTTCCCCCAAAAGCCTGTACGAGAATTTTCCGACACATAACGTCCGATGCCGTAATAAAGAGATAGCTGTTCCTTGTTCACCGATACGGCTGCACGGTACTGGCTGCGTAGGATAGCTTCTTTTATGGTCTTTACTGCTTCTCTATAACTCTGATTTATATCCATTTGCGATTTATTATATGCGACAAAAGTACAAAAATAGTGCTGTCAGTACAAATAAGTTTAGTCCGTTTTGGATATATAGACAAAGGAACGTACTAAACTTAATCTGTAACCTTTTTATTATAATACTCCAAAAACGCTACTTCGCCTATCTCACTTAACAGTTTCTGATTTTCAATAAAATTCTGTCCATACTTCAACCAACGCTTAGTAAAGCCTTTAAATCTGGCACATGGGAAGCTGCTGCATTGGAAACAATGTGTTATCTCTTTCTCCAAACAACATAAATGAAATGTTTTGCATTTTTCACAGCGAGAACTATTCAGTTCGGCTCCTTTACAGGGATTTTTCTCTCTTGTATACGTAGGACATCCCCCGCAGAACACACCGCAGGCAGGAATACGTCCCTCATAACGTTGGATTTTAGTTACTTCCCTTGCCATCCAAAAATTAGTAAGAGAAAGCTGATTCGCCTTGCGCTTTTGCTCTTCCTCTACTACATAACCTTTTTTTTCAAAGAAAGGGCGAGCAGTCAAACTCACTTCGGATGTAATCCGCATAATCCCGGTTGTAATTGCATACCGTTCTATTTCTTCCAAAAGCATCGTAGCAATACCTTTACCTTGAAAGTCCTTGTGAACAAACATAGAATGTAAATAGCCTTGAGACGTAATAGATGAAAAACCAACGATTTGTGACTGTTGATTAACAGCTACAATAAAATAGTGGGTCTTTATCATCTCTTCAATGTTAGAAAGGTCATCTCCGCAGGATGCCCAATCCTCAACTTCTACCTGCGAGTAATCGCGTCTATTTATCACGATAACTGTATTTTGAAATAACTCTTTTAGTTCAACCGCATCCGACTGTTGAGCTTGCCTGATTGTAAAATCCGTTTTCATATCTATTATATTAAATTCTTTCCAGCCTTTCTTATTTTGTAGCTATTATAGAATAGACCATCGGAATATGATTACTCAAATGTTTTATCCTATATTTGTTAGGTTCACATTCAACTGTTTGGGAAAAACAATTATAGGGTGAATAATCAAATTCATCAAAAGAAGATATGGTAAGCCCACTTTGTATAAGGCTATTTATAACCTCCCTCAAACTATGATTCCACGTTACACATTCTTGCAACAAATCATTTTCCCCGTCCGTATAGGTTCCCTCTTGTGTTTCTCTGATTGCACCGGAATTGAAGTAGTTATATTCAATCCTTTTAAAGTCATCATCAAACATCCACACAATCGGATGAAACTCCACAAATACAAACTTCCCATTTGGTTTTAGATAATTTGAAATAATCTGAGCCCACTTATTCATATCCGGCAACCAGCCAATCACTCCATAGCTTGTAAATATGATGTCGAATTGTTCATTCAAATGAGCAGGCAAATCATAAATATCACAGCAGATAAAAGTTGCATTAACATTTGCTTTCCCGGCTAATATCTTTGCATGGTCAATCGCTTTATCGGATAAATCAACACCTGTAACATTTGCGCCAAGTCTACCCAACGAAATAGTATCTTGTCCGAAATGGCATTGTAAATGCAGAATAGATTTCCCTTTTATATCTCCAAGTAAACCAAGTTCTATATCATTGAGAGACGACTCACCTTTCAAAAAGCCTTCGACATCGTAAAAGTCAGATTTCAAATGCACATCTACCCTGTTGTTCCAAGACTTCCGGTTTATTTCTAAATAATCAAAATCTTCATTCATTCTTTTAATATTAAATTGATTATATGCAAATATAGCAAAAGGTACAGTATCATTCATTGTGAATTGTACTTTTTACTGTATTTCAGCCAAATACCTCTCTTTACAGGCTAAAACCTTTGCTCCTTTTCTGCTCCTCTTTCGGTTGTATCCTTTGATAGAGTTTGCTAAACTGCTCCCTGAACCAATCGGAAACATTTTTTCGATTGATGATTAGCACCAATTTGTTCTTTCCAACAGTTGAAGCTGTTACTATTTGTGCAGTCACCTTATCCGTTACGAAATTCCGTTTATACTCTTCGGAATAGAGTGTGCCATTATGTTCTATCTTTTCCCCTAACATCAGTTTTGCTGTTTGTTCAGTTGAGAAACCGACAACACGACATAGCCTTTCCATTCGGAAAAGTTCTTTTAGTAGTGGTAGCCATGCACAAGCCTTTTTAATCATCTGTGACAGCCGTGATATCTCCTTTCGGGTTTCATCCAGTTCCTTGATGTGCTTACCCTGCACTTTTACCAATTCCCTGCTGTACTGTTCCCGTTGCTTCTGCATCATAATTTGCAGTCTTTCGATGCTCTCGTCACGAGCAACAACTTCATCACGAAGCTGCTGGTTCTCCTGTTTCAGTTCTTTGATTTCTCCACTGCCCAAAAGAGAACCTACCTTTGCGATAATGGCGGTTTTAGCTTCTGTCTTAACCACTTCCAGCCGTTCTGTGCCGATTTCTCTTTTGATTTGTAGTAGTCGTTTCTCCGCTGCTTTCTTTTCGGATTGGAGTTGCTGCACGTCTGTTTCGAGTTCACCCGTCTGTCGTTTCAAATCGCGGTAATATTGGGCTGTAGTGGTATGTCTGGCTTCCGATCCACGTACACCACGCTGCAAACCGTATCTCTCCATAACTTTAGCGTAATCATCATGATAGGCTACCAACCTATCACGGTTCAACACATCATCTGCACACAATCGGGCTGCATCGGTTTTCTTGCGATAGGTACGTTTTCCCTCCGTTTGCTTTTTCTGCTTCGCCTTTCTGCGCTCACCCATTACTATCGGCACAATGGTAGCATGTATGTGCGGTGTGGTTTCGTCCATGTGAAGAACTGCGGAAACGGTGTTCTCCTTTCCGAAAGTCTTGTGCAACCATTGCATACTATCGTCACACCATTCATCTATACGTCCGTCCTGTTGTATCTTCATCATGTCCTCGTGCGTTCCCGACAGCATAACACGAATAGCCCTTACTTGGTCAGGCGTAATTTTGCGCTTGATGCCTGCCGACTTGATGCGGTGGGCTATCGCTTCGTCACGTTCCGTTACTCCTTTGGGAAGTTGTACAAGTTCCCGATTGAGATGCGTTCGTGTGGGGTCAACGTTAGACGCTATCACCCGGCGTTCAATGTGGTCGGACATCCGGGCATCGGATGCGCCTTTTGCTTTCTTGAAATCAAGGGTAAAATATCCCATATTGAATTACATTTTTTCGTTAGACAATTCCGCTTGCCTTGCATACGTGCCGCATGGCTCACGGGGTTTCAAAAGGGGCATCGCCCCTTTGCTCGATAGGGTGTTTTTAGCGGTGCTTGCACTGCGTTAAGAAAACGCCCTATTGAGCTATGGCTTTTCTTTACTTAAAAGCCTGTGGGTGCGTGCGGCGGTTACATCCTAAAACCTTTGCCTTTCTTCTTGGTTGGTTGCTGCACCTGCCTTTCGGTCTGTTTTGTCGGTTGTGGGAACTCTAACGACTGCGACAATTTCTTACCCGTAAGATAGTCGTTCAAATCTTTATAGTTACTGTAGATACGAGAAGAATCTCGGACACGCCAGCCGTATTCCCGATGCAATTCCTGCACGGCTTTCATTCCTGCCGCATCGTTATCGAAAAAGCAATGTATATGTTCATAATTCCCTAACGGGTACAACGCTTTAGAGAGATTGGAAACGGAGTTCAAAATGATGTAGTCTTGCTTGTCAAGGTCGGGATAGGTAAGACAGGATTTCTGCCGTAGGGTCAGAAAAGAAAGATAATCCATAAATCCCTCGAACATGTAGCAGGTTTCTCTCGGCTCTCCCTTCTGTCGTATATAAGTGATGTCTTTGGGTGCGATACAACCTTTAAAATACTTGTTGCGTACCTCGTACCCACCCGAAGCATTCGGAAAACCAACAGCAAAGAACTGTTTGCCATTATTCACAAAACGGACTTCCTTACATTCTCTTTTTGCCAGTTCCGTATTTATCCCCCTCTCCTGCAAGTAAGAATACAAGGCAGGAGAAGAAAGCGGCACAACTTCCAACTGCTGAAAACTCGGCTGTGTAGAAGATTGCTGCCGAAAAGAGTAAAGCCAAGCCTTTGTCTTGATTGAAATCAGAGTGGAACACAGAACG